>Ga0209415_10004966_pt1 | contig 24155 bp, 25 predicted proteins | sample PeaSoiSIISIP2007_FD_187696 | JGI IMG/M metagenome (GOLD analysis project Ga0209415, IMG submission 187696) | Peat soil microbial communities from Weissenstadt, Germany - SII-SIP-2007 (SPAdes) (version 2) | ecosystem: Environmental > Terrestrial > Soil > Wetlands > Peat | place: Germany... | reverse complement strand
GCTGCGCGAGCACATCGACGAGCCGGTCCAAGAGCAGCTCATCGTCGAGCTGTACTCGAAGTAACCGACCGGGCCGCCAAGACGCCCGTCGTCCAAAGAACGATCACCGAGGAGCCGACTTCATGCTCATCATCCAGCGACCGACCGTCGAACCCGTCGGCGAGGAGCAGAACAACACGCAGCGATTCGCCATGGGCCCGCTCGACCCGGGCTTCGGGCACACGCTGGGCAACTCCCTGCGGCGCACGCTGCTGTCCTCGATCCCGGGCGCCGCGGTCACCCAGGTGCGCTTCGACGAGGCCCTGCACGAGTTCACCACCCTCAATGGGATCAAAGAGGACATCACCGACCTGATCCTCAACCTGAAGGACCTGTTGGTCCGGATGGACGACGAGGAGCCGGTCACCATGCGGATCGACAAGCGTGGGCCCGGCGAGGCGACTGCCGCCGACATCCAGGTCCGGGCGGGTGTCGAGATCCTCAACCCCGAGCTGCACCTGGCCGCCTTGAACGCCAAGGGCCGGCTTGCCCTCGACGTGACCGTCGAACGGGGACGGGGCTATGTGTCGGCCGACCGCAACAAGCGGTCGTCTTCGATCGGTGTCATCCCGGTCGACTCGATCTTCTCCCCGGTCCGCCGGGTGACCTTCGACATCGAGTCGGTGCGGGTCGAGCAGTCGACCGACTTCGACCGCCTCGTCCTCGAGATCGAGACCGATGGGACCATCAGCCCGCGTGAGGCGCTGGCCTCCGCGGGGGACACCCTGCGCACCCTGGTCGGCCTGGTAGCCGACCTGGAGGACGCGCCCCGCGGTCTTGAGCTCGGTGAGACCGGCAGCACGTCGAGCGGCTCGCCCGATCTCGACCTGCGCATCGAGGAGCTCGATCTGTCCGAGCGGCCGCGCAACTGCCTCAAGCGGGCTCAGATCAACACCATCGGCGAGCTGGTCGATAGGACGCTCGACGACCTGCTGGGCATCACCAACTTCGGCCAGAAGTCCCTCGACGAGGTCATCCAGCGGCTCGACGAGCGCGGCCTGTCGTTGCGGACCAAGGACTAGGCGATGCGCGGAACGCCGACCCGCGGCCGCCGCCTGGGCGGAGGCGCCGCCCATCAGAAGGCCATGCTCGGGAACCTGGTCGCGTCGCTCATCGCGGCCGAGGCGCTGGTGACGACCGAGGCCAAGGCCAAGGCCATGCGCCCGGTCGCCGAGAAGTGCATCACCGCGGCCCGCCGAGGCGGGATCCACCAGCACCGCCAGGTGGTCGCGCTCATCAGGGACAAGGACATGGCCCACAAGCTTTTCGCCGAGATCGGGCCCCGCTACGCGGACCGTCCGGGGGGCTACACCCGCATCTTGAAGCTCGGCCCGCGCCCGGGCGACAACGCGCCCATGGCGCGCATCGAGCTCGTCTAGAGCCGTGCCGCCGCGGGGCGCGGCCCGCAAGCCCGCCGGTCGGGCCGAGCGGAGTTCCCCGTCCGACGCCCCCAAGGAAGTCCGGACCACCCGCTGGCGCTTCCTCCTTGCCTACGACGGCAGCGCGTTCAGGGGCTTCGCGGCGCAGCCCAGCCAGCCGACCGTGGCCGGCGCCCTGGCCGAGGCGCTGGCCCGCACCACCCGGATGGGCGAACCCCCGCAGATCACCTGTGCGGGCCGCACCGACGCCGGCGTGCACGCGCGCGGACAGGTCGTCCACGCCGACCTGCCGTCCGATCTGCCCAAGATCCGCCGCGGCGGATCCACCCGGCCGATGGAGGCCCGCGACCTCCTGCTCGCGGTCAACCGGCAGGTCGCCCCGGCGGTGGTGCTGAAGGAGGCCGCCCCCGCCCCCGAGGGGTTCGACGCCCGCCGGTCGGCGGCCGGCCGTCGCTACCGCTACCTGGTCTGGAACGGCCCGGTCGCCGACCCGCTCCTCGCCCCGGTCGCCTGGCACGTCACCGGCGCCCTCGACCTGAAGCGGATGGCGGCGGCGACCGACGTCGTGGTGGGCGAGCACGACTTCGGGGCGTTCTGCCGGCGCCCGCCCGGCGCAGCCAAGGGCGACCCGGTGCTCCGGCGGGTGCGGAGGGCCGGCTGGACCGTCTCGGGGGGCGCGGAGGTCGACGACGTCAACGCCGCCCATGGCCCGGAGACGAGCGGCCGGCTGCTGCGTTTCGAGATCGAGGCCGACTCGTTCTGCCAGCAGATGGTCCGTTCACTGGTCGCCCTCCTGGTCGAGGTGGGCAAGGGCGGTCCGACCGCCGCCGACGTGGTGGCCTATCTGCGGGCCGGGGACCGGACCGGCCTGCCCGCGCCGGCCCCGCCGAACGGATTGTGCCTGGTCTCGGTGTCCTATCCGGGTGAGACCTCCCTGGCGCCTACACTCTCGGTGCCGTAAACTTGAGGGTCGCTTGTCGCCCCCCCCGACCGGCTGATTCGCCGCCCCGGGCGACGCAACCAAGGATCTTCCCGTGCGCACCTACGTCCCCAAGCCAGCTGAGATCGAGCGTGCCTGGCACGTCGTCGACGCCGACGGTATGGTCCTCGGCCGCATGGCCACCGAGGTCGCACGGGTGCTGCGGGGCAAGCACCGGCCCATCTTCGCCCCCCACACCGACACCGGCGACCACGTGGTCGTGGTGAACGCGGACAAGATCGTCCTCACGGCTAACAAGGGCGAGACCAAGTTCGCCTATCGCCATAGCGGGTACCCGGGAGGGCTGAAGCAACGCAGCTACTCGTCGCTCCTCGAGAACCGGCCCGAGGAGATGGTGCGCCGGGCCGTCCGGGGCATGCTGCCCAAGAACACCCTGGGCCGCCAGCAGCTGACCAAGTTGAAGGTCTACGCCGGCCCCGACCACCCCCACGCCTCCCAGCAGCCCCAGCCCCTCGACATCCCCGCCGCCCGCCGCCAGGCCTAGCCCAGGAAAGACTCCGCACATGCCAGCGCCGCTCAGCCAGACCACCGGTCGCCGCAAGGAGGCCGTCGCGCGGGTGCGCTTCCGGCCCGGCACCGGCACGATCAAGATCAACCGCCGGGCCTTCGAGGAGTACTTCACCTCGGCCAGCCACCGCATGGCGGTGACCGACCCGTTGCGGCTCACCAACACCACCGAGTCCTACGACATCGACGCCACCATCAACGGCGGCGGGGTGTCGGGTCAGGCCAGGGCGCTCCGCCTCGGCATCGCCCGCGCACTGTGCTTGCTCGATCCCGAGCGCCGGCCCACCTTGAAGCGCTCCGGCCTTCTCACCCGCAACGCCCGGGAGAAGGAGAGCAAGAAGTACGGACTGAAGAAGGCTCGCAAGGCACCGCAGTACTCCAAGCGGTAGCGAGGTGGGCCGAGCACACTTCGGCACCGACGGTGTTCGGGGGGTCGCCAACGTCGATCTGACCGCCGAGCTCGCGCTCGCCCTCGGGCGAGCCACCGCCAGGGTCCTCAAGAGCTCCGGGTTCGTGGTCGGGCGGGACACCCGCCGGTCCGGACCGCTGCTCCAAGGCGCGTTCAGCGCCGGCTTGGCCACCGAGGGGGTCACCGTCTCCGATGTCGGTGTGCTGCCCACGCCCGCGCTGGCCCTGCTGGCCCGGGGTCGAGGCGTGCCGGCCGCGGTGGTCTCGGCCTCCCACAACCCCTTTCAGGACAACGGGATCAAGCTCTTCAGCTCGGAGGGCACCAAGCTTCCCGTCGAGACCGAACAGGCGATCGAAGAGGAGCTCGATGCGCTGCTCGGTTCGCCGGAGCATGCGACGGCCCCGCCGAGGGGAGCCGGCGTCGGGGTCATCGTGTCCGACGCCAAGGCCGTCGACGAGTACCGCCAGGGCGTCGTCCGCGCGTTGAAGGGTCGCCGGCTGGACGGGCTGCACGTGGTGCTCGACTGCGCGAACGGTGCGGCGAGCACGGTCGCCCCGGCGATCTTCGATTCGCTCGGCGCCCGGGTGGACGCGGTGTTCGACCAACCCGACGGCATCAACATTAACGACGGTTGTGGCTCCACCCACCCAGCCGCCCTGTCGGCCGCAGTGCTCGAGCGTGGCGCCGCCCTCGGCCTGGCCTTCGACGGCGACGCCGACCGGCTGGTCGCGGTCGATCACCGCGGGGTTCTCGCCGACGGGGACACCCTGCTGGCGCTCTTCGCCATCGACCTGGCCAACCGCGGGCTCCTTCCCGGGGACTCAGTCGTGGTCACCGTGATGTCCAACCTGGGGTTCCGCCATGCGATGTCGGAGCGGAACATCGCTGTGGTCGAGACGCCGGTCGGTGACCGCTCGGTGCTCGAGGCGCTCGAGGCCGGCGGGTTCCACCTGGGCGGCGAGCAGTCGGGCCACATCGTGTTCCGCCAACTCACGAGCACCGGCGACGGGATCTTGACCGGATTGCTGCTGGCCGACCTCATCGTTCGTTCCGGGGTCGGCCTGGCCGCCCTCTCGGCTGGCCTCATCGAGCGGGTGCCCCAGGTGCTGCGCAACGTCACCGTCCTCGAGCCGCACCGCCTGGCCGGGGCCACCGAGGTGTGGAAGGCGGTGAGCGAGGTCGAGGCCTCGCTCGGCTCGACCGGCCGGGTCCTGCTCCGGGCCAGTGGCACCGAGCCGGTGATCCGGGTGATGGTCGAGACGTTCGACCCGGCGGCCGCCGAATCGGCGGTCGACCGGCTCTGTGCGGCCGTCGAGGGCTCCCTGGGGACCCCGACCGTGTCGGCCTGACGGTCCCTTCGCCCTGACGGTCCCTTGGCCAGGCACCAAGCACGGGGGCATTGGCCGATCGGCTCGCCGGTCGGGCCATCGGCCGGGTTCGGGGCGGCTCCCCAGTAGCCTCGTGTGCCATGTGCGGGATCATCGGGGCGACCGGCCTCGACGACGTCGTTGACCTGCTGGTCGAGGGCCTGGAGCGGCTGGAGTACCGCGGGTATGACTCGGCCGGCCTGGTCCTGACCTTCCCCTCGGGGCTCTGGCGGGTCCGGGCGGCCGACGGGACCCGCTCGGTGTCGGCCCTTCGGGAGCTGGCCGCCTCAGCCCCGGGCGGGGCCCGGGCCGGCCTGGGCCACACCCGCTGGGCCACCCACGGCCACCCCTCGATTGAGAACGCGCACCCCCTGTTCGACTGCACCGGCCGGGTGGCCGTCGTTCACAACGGGATCATCGAGAACCACGCCGAGATTGGGGCGCGCCTCCAGGCGGCCGGCCACACCCCCACCTCGGCCACCGACACCGAGGTCCTCGCTCACCTCATCGAGGAGCACATGGGGACGGGGCAAAGCCTGGCCGAGTCGGTGCGGGCGGCCTTGCTCGTGGTCCGGGGCTCGTTCTCCATCGCGGTGGTCTCCGCCGACGAGCCCGAGCTGCTGGTGGCGGCCCGGCGCAACACGCCGCTCGTGCTCGGGCTCACCGACGGCGCGGCGCTGCTCGCCTCTGACATCCCGGCCCTGCTCGGCCGGACCAAGCGCCTGTTCGTTCTCGCCGACGACCAGCTGGCCGAGCTGCGGCCGGGCTCGGTGCGGGTGACCACCCTGGCCGGGGAGGAGGTCGACCCACCGGCGTTGAGCGTCGACTGGGACCTCGCCGCCGCCCAGAAGGGCGGCTACGAGGACTTCATGAGCAAGGAGATCCGGGAGCAGCCCCGCGCGGTGGCCGACACCCTGCTCGACCGCCGCCGGCCCGACGGATCGCTCACACTCGACGAGGCTCGCTTGAGCGACGACGACCTTCAGAAGATCACCAAGGTGTACATCGTCGCCTGCGGTTCGAGCTACCACGCCGCCTTGTTGGCCAAGTACGCGATCGAGCACTGGGCCCGGGTCGCGGCTGAGGTCGACATCGCGAGCGAGTTCCGCTACCGGGACCCGGTCCTCGACCCGGCCGCACTTGCGGTCGGGGTGAGCCAGTCCGGCGAGTCGCTGGACACGCTGCTGGCGCTGCGCGAGGCGCGCCGGCGCGGGGCGAGGGTGCTCGCGGTCACCAACGTCGTCGACTCTTCGATCGCCCGGGAGGCCGACGCGGCCCTCTACACACGCGCCGGGCCGGAGATCTGCGTCGCCGCCACCAAGACCCTGCTCGCCCAGATCGTCGCTTTGGAGCTCCTCGCCCTGACCCTGGCCCAGGTGCGCGGTACGCGTTCGGCCGAGGAGATCGGCCACATCATCGACTCGCTCCACCGGCTGCCCGAGATGATCGAGGACGTGCTCTCCCGGGAGAAGGAGGTCGACCAGGTCGCCGAGGCCCTTGCCGGTGCAAGGGACTTCTTCTACCTCGGTCGCAACGTGGGGTACCCGGTCGCGCTGGAGGGGGCGCTCAAGTTGAAGGAGCTGTCGTACCTGCACGCGGAGGGGTACCCGGCCGGCGAGCTCAAGCACGGCCCGATCGCGCTGATCGAGCCGGGCACGGTGGTCGTCGGCATCGCCACCCGCAACCCGCTGTGGGAGAAGTTCCAGTCCAACATCGCCGAGGTGAAGAGTCGTGGGGCGACGGTGGTGCTGGTGGCCAACGACGGCGACGAGCGCGCCGAGGCGCTGGCCGACCACGTGCTGTGGGTGCCCGAGGCGGAGCAGCTGCTCGCACCGGTCGTCGACATCGTCCCGCTCCAGCTCTTCGCGTACCGGCTGGCCCGGCTGCACGGCCTCGACGTCGACCGCCCCCGCAACCTGGCCAAGACCGTGACCGTCGAGTGAGCGCTCGGGCGTCCTCCTCCGGCGGGGCGCACGTGTCGGGGATCGGGATCGACGCCGTGGACATCGACCGCTTCCGCCGCGTGCTCGGCCGCCGCCCCACTCTGGCCGAGCGGGTGTTCACCGAGGCCGAGCGGGCCGACGCGGCGGACCGCGGTGACCCGGCCCAGCATCTCGCGGCGCGTTTCGCGGCGAAAGAGGCAGTGATGAAGGCGCTCGGCACCGGCATCGGTGGTTTCGCGCTCCACGACGTCGAGGTGGTCCGGGGGATCGGACCCGGGGACCGCGGCGCGCCGTCGCTGCGCCTCTCGGACCGAGCGGCCGCACTGGCCGCCCAGCGAGGGGTGCTCCAGTGGCACGTCTCGCTGACCCATACCGACCAGCTCGCCATGGCGGTGGTGCTGGCCGAGTCCGGCGCGCCCGGAGCGGGCTGAGGGCCGGTGTGCAACCGGTAGTGAGCGTGGCCGAGATGCGGGCGGCAGACGCGGCCGCCCGCAAGTCGGTCGACGAGTCCGAGCTCGTCCGCCGGGCCGGGTTCGCGGTGGCCATCGCGGCGCTGCGGATGCTCGGCGGCGCGTACGGGCGGCGCATCGTGGTCGTCGCCGGCAAGGGGAACAACGGCAATGACGGGCGGGTGGCAGCGGCCGCCTTGTCCCGGCGGGGCGCGCTGGTGGACCTCCTCGACGCGGCATCGACCCCGGGCCGGATCGGCCCCTGCGACCTGGTGATCGACGCCGCCTACGGGACGGGTTTCTCGGGCAGCTATGAGGCTCCCGAGTTGTCCGCGGGAACGGCCGTGTTGGCGGTGGACGTTCCATCGGGGATCAACGGCGACACCGGCGAGATGCCGGGCCGGGCCCTTCGGGCGGATCGAACGATCACGTTCGCTGCCTTGAAGCCCGGACTGCTCATGGGTGAAGGCGCCGCGGCGAGCGGGACCGTCATCGTCGCCGACATCGGGGTGCCGGTCGGCACCGCCTCGATCGGCCTGGTGGAGGACGCCGACCTGGCCGCGCTCCCGAGGCGGGAATGGAACGCGCACAAGTGGGCCAGCGCGGTGGCCGTGGTGGCCGGATCGCCGGGGATGGAGGGTGCCGCGTTTCTGTGCGCGCGCGGCGCGGCGCGGGCCGGCGCCGGGATGGTCCGGCTGGCGGTGCCCGGTGCCGACGACGACGCGACGGGGCCGTGGCCGGACGAGGCCGTCCGGCTCTCCCTCCCCAAGGCGTGGGCCGACGACGTGCTGGGGGTCCTCGAGCGCTGTCGGGCGCTCGTGATCGGTCCCGGGCTCGGTCGTGACGACGCGACGGTGGAGGCGGTGTGCCGGGTCATCTCCCGCTCGCCGGTGCCGGTGGTGGCCGACGCCGACGCGCTGTTCGCCCTCGGCGACGCCGCCACCGCTCGCAGTGTGATCGCCGGCGAGGGCGTGGACCGGCCGGTCGTGCTCACCCCCCACGACGGCGAGTACCGCCGGCTGGCCGGTGACGCCCCCGGACCCGACCGGGTCGCCGCGGCGCGTCGCCTGGCCGAATCGACGGGGGCGGTCGTCCTGGTGAAGGGCTCGCTCACCGCGGTGGCGGCACCCGGCGGAGGCGACGGACTCTCGAGCCCGCTCGTGCTGCTGGCCGCGGCCGGGACGCCGGTGCTCGCGACGGCGGGGACCGGAGACGTGCTGAGCGGGATCATCGGGGCGTTCTTGGCCCGCGGCGTGGAGGCGCCGTGGGCCGCCGCGTTGGCGGCCCACGTCCACGGTGCCGCGGCGAAGCGGGGTCGGCCCGAAGGGCTCCTGTCCGTCGACCTTCCCGATCTCGTGGCCGACTGGCTCTCGGAGACCGAGAGCAGGGGTCATGGTTGAGCGAACCTGGCGGCCGACCTGGGCCGAGATCGACCTCCACGCGTTGCGCGCCAACGTACGGCTGCTGCGCGAGGTGTCGGCGCCGGCCGTGTTGTGTGCCGTGGTCAAGGCGGACGGCTACGGCCACGGTGCGGTCGCGGTCGCCGAGGCGGCCCTCGAGGCCGGCGCGGTCGGGCTGGCCGTCGCCCTGGTCGAGGAGGGTGTCGAGCTGCGCCAGGCCGGTATCGCGGCGCCGATCCTCTTGTTGTCGGAGCCGCCGATCGACGCCGCCGAGGCCGTCCTCGAGCACACGTTGACGCCGACGCTCTACAGCGAGGAGGGTCTGGCGGCCCTCGAGCGGGCCGCCCATGTGGTGGGCGGCCAGGGAACCGTGCACGTGAAGGTCGACACCGGCATGCACAGGGTCGGGCTCGAGCCAGGCACGGTCGTCGACTTCGTCGGCGCGGTCAACAAGGCGCCGGGTCTCACCCTGCAGGGATTCTGGACGCACCTCGCGGTCGCCGACGGCGAGGGGGCGGAGGACCGGGAGTTCACCGAGCTCCAGGTTTCGCGCTTCAAACAGCACCTTCGCGACATCGGGGAGCGAGGGATCCGCCCGGCGGTGCGCCACGCGGCCAACTCGGCCGGAGCGATCGCGTATCCCGGGTCGCGTTTCGACCTGGTGCGGACCGGCATCGCGCTCTACGGCGAGCTGCCCAGGCCGTCGATGGCCAGGGCTCTGGCGGCGGCGGCGGGCGACCGCTCGCTCCAACCGGTCCTGTCGCTCCGGTCCCGGGTCGTCGCGCTGCGCCGCCTCGACGCGGGGGAGCGCCCCTCGTACGGCCGGGCCCGCCCGTTGCCGGCGTCGTCGTTGGTCGCGACCGTGCCGATCGGCTACGCGGACGGGATGCCCCGCCGCCTGTTCGAGTCGGGCGGCGAGGTGTTGATCGGTGGACGGCGGCGACCGCTGGCCGGCACCGTGACCATGGACCAGATCCTGGTGGACTGCGGTCCTGAAGGTGACGTCTCGGTCGGGGACGAGGTCGTCCTGATCGGCCGCCAGGGCCACCAGTCGATCGACGCGGCGGAGTGGGCCGAGCGGCTGGGCACCATCTCCTACGAGATCCTGACCGGGATCGGGCCGCGAGTGCCGCGGGTCACCCGCGTCCAAGCCCGACCGGTGGCCGCCACCCCATGAGACGGTCCCGGGTCGCCGCCGGGCTGGCGATCGGCACCGGGCTGGGCACGGCCTACGTCCTCGAGCGCGCCCTGGTCCGGCGTTGGCGAGCCAGCGCGGACGAGTTGACCATGGCTGGCCTCTCGATGCTGTCCGACCTCGAGCACCACTTCGTCACCACCGGAGACGGTGGGCGCATCCACGTGGTCGAGGCGGGGGAGGGGCCGACGATCGTGTTGATCCACGGGTTCACGCTGGGCGTCGGCGTCTGGGCGCGTCAGTTCCGCGACCTGTCCGGCACCCACCGGGTCATCGCGATCGACCTGCGGGGGCATGGCCAATCGATCGGCGGCTCGGGCGGCTACTCGTTCGAACGGTTGGCCGACGACCTGGTGGCGGTCCTGGAGCACCGAGAGGTGACCAACGCGGTGGTGGTCGGCCACTCGATGGGCGGGATGGTGCTCCAACTGGCGGCGCTCCGCCGTGCCGACGCGCTTCGTCGTCACGCCGCTGGCCTGGTGCTCTTGGCGACCGACGCCGGTCCGGCCATCCCCGGTCCGGTCGGCCGCCCGACCGGGGTGGTGACCGCGCGGGTGGCGTGGCATGCGGCGCGTTTTGCCGAACGGCGTGGGAAGGGCGTGTATCCGGGCTCGGATCTCGCCACCTGGGGGACCCGGGCGTGCTTCGGTGCCAGTCCCCGTCCCACCGACGTCGAGCTCGTCCGGTCGATCTCGGCCGCAGTGTCGCCGCGGGCCGTGGCCGAGCTGCTCGGTCCGTTGCTGGCGTTCGACGTCCGAGCCGAGTTGGCCGAGATCGACCTGCCGACCCTGGTGGTGGTGGGCACGAGGGACGTGGTCACGCCGGCCCGGAGGGCCAAGGGGGTGGCCGCCCGGATCCCCGGCGCCCGCCTGGAGGTGCTGCCCGGATGCGGTCATCTGGTCATGCTGGAGCGCCCCGAGGTGCTCGACGGCCTCCTGAGGGACTTCTCGGCCGAGCTGTCCGCCTGAACACCCATCGCCAAGATCCGAGACGCCAAGGGGGAGCGGGTTGCCCACCCAGTACGATGCCGCGGTGGTCGGGCCCCGGACGCCCGTAGCCTTCGAGGCTCTGCGGTCCGAGGCGTTGGTCTGCGTCCGGTGCCCGTTGGCGGAGGGCCGCACCCAGGTCGTCTTCGGCGTCGGGGATCCCCATGCCGATCTGATGTTCGTGGGCGAGGGCCCCGGCCGCGAGGAGGACCTGGCCGGCGAGCCCTTCGTCGGGCGCTCCGGCAAGCTGCTCGACCGGCTCGTGCAAGAGGAGCTCGGGATGGACCGGAGCCGGTGCTACATCGCCAACGTGGTCAAGTGCCGGCCGCCCGAGAACCGCGACCCGGCGCCCGCAGAGATCGAGGCGTGCCGCCCGTACCTGGAGAGCCAGATCGACCTCATCGACCCCCGGGTGGTCGTGACGCTGGGCAACTTCGCGACGCGGCTGCTCCTCGACACCACCGAAGGGATCAAAGCGCTGCGCGGCCGGCCGTACCCGTTCCGCCGGGGCCACCTCGTGCCCACCTACCATCCGGCCTTCGCGCTGCGCTCGGGCGGCCAGGTCGTCGCCGAGATGCGGGCCGACCTGGTCCGGGCCAAGCGATTGCTCGCCGCCGCCCCTCGGCCGGTCGAGGTCCTCCCTTCCCCGACCCCTGACCCTGACCATCCCGTTGGCCCTCCGGAGCTCGAACCGGGGTGAGCGGCGAGTGGTCGTTGTGCGCCCGGACCGAGGACCCCAACGGGACGCGCTCGCTCGCGGCGGCGCTGGCCAGCCAGAGCAGGCCCGGTGACCTGGTGCTCTTGGTGGGCGGGCTCGGGGCGGGCAAGACCGTGTTCGCGCAGGGGTTCGCCGCCGGGCTCGGGGTGGACGGCCCGGTGACCAGCCCGACGTTCACACTGGTGCGCCAGTACCCGTGCGCAGGTCCGGGATCGGTCCGCCAACTGGTCCATGCCGACCTGTACCGGCTCGACCACCTCGCCGAGGTCGCGGACCTGGCGCTGCCCGAGCTGATCGAGGGACAGGCCGTCGCGCTGGTCGAGTGGGGTGACGTCGGCGCACCGGTGCTCGGCGACAGCGCCTTGGAGGTCGTGCTGACACCCTGCGACGACCGACGCGACGGCGGCCCCGAGCCGCGCACCGTGGTGCTGTCGGCCCGGGGCCCCGCTTGGTCGGACCGGCGGGAAACGGTCGCGGCCGCGCTCGAACCGTTCGCTTCGAGCCCGTCGGTCGACGACGCCCGATGATCGTCCTCGGCATCGAGTCGGCGACCGAGTCGGTCGGCGCGGCGGTCAGCGACGGCGAGGGATCGGGTGCCTCGTATTGCGTGACCGGGCGGCGTCGCCACGCCGAGAACCTGGCCCCCGCGATCTCCCAGGTGCTCGAGCGGGCCGGCATCGGACTCGAGCGGGTCGAGGCGATCGCGGTCGACCTCGGGCCGGGTCTCTTCACCGGCCTGCGGGTCGGGGTGGCCACGGCCAAGGGGCTGGCCCAGGGGCTCGGGATCGGCGTGCTCGGGGTGACCAGCCTCGAGATCCTGGCCTCGGCGGCGTTCGAAGCGGGTTGGCCCGGGACGGTGGCCCCGGTGATCGACGGGCGCCGCGGCGAGGTCTTCGCGGCGCACTACGCCCGGGGGCTGGGCCCCGCCGAGCTGGTGGAGCTGTCGGCACCGGCCCGCCACCGGCCCGAGCGGGTGGTCGCGGAGCTGGCGGTCCCGGGATACCAGGCGGTGCTCGCGTGCGGCGACGGGGCGTTGCGTTACCGGGCCCTTCTCGGCACCGGGCCGGTCTCGGTGGCCGGGGACCTGCTCGGGGCACCCGACCCCTCGGTACTGGTACGCCTGGCCGGCGCCCGCGTCGAGGGCGGTGCGGCGCTCCTGAGTGCGACCGAGGTGCGGCCGGTGTACCTGCGCGAGGCGGACACCCGGATCAACTGGGTCCAACGGGCCCCGCAGTCCACTCCAGGTTCTTGACGTGCCCACACCGCTGCTCGGTATGGACATCAGCGCGATGCACCGCCGCGACCTGAGGGCGGTGCTCGACATCGAGAAACGAGTGTTCCCGGAGCCTTGGAGTTCGACCATCTTCGGTTCGGAACTGGCCCTGCGGCACGGCCGGTCGTACCGGGTGGCCCGGCTCGGGCGGCGGATCGTCGGCTACCGCGGCGTCCTGTTCACCGGTGAGGAGGCCCACGTCACCACCCTGGCGACGGCGCCCGAATACCAACGGCGCGGCGTGGCCACGGTCCTGTTGCTCGACGCGGTCCGCAGCGCCCTCGATTCCGGGGCGTTGCACCTCTCGCTAGAGGTGGCATTTTCCAACCAGGGCGCCCAGGCCCTCTACCGCCGGTTCGGGTTCAGCCCGGTCGGCATCCGCAAGAACTACTACCAGTTGACCGGCGAGGACGCGTACGTGATGTGGGCCTACGACCTTCCCTCGCCTGACTACACGGAGCGGATCGCAGTGATCGAAGAGGAGCTCCGATCCCGCCCCGCCCTGACGAGATGAGGACCGCCGTTCCCGACGGCCCGAGGGTGCTCGGCATCGAGACCTCGTGCGACGAGACCGCAGCAGCGGTGGTCGCTCCGGGTCCGACCATCGTGTCCTCGGTGGTCTCGAGCCAGGTCGACCTGCACGCCCGGTTCGGCGGCGTGGTCCCCGAACTGGCTGGCCGGGCCCACGTCGAGCTGCTGACGCCGGTGATCGCCGAGGCGCTCGAGCGGGCCGGCGCCGACGGTCGCCCCCCGGTCGACGCGGTCGCGGTGACCTGCGGGCCCGGGCTGATCGGCTCGCTCCTGGTCGGCCTCAGCCACGCCAAGGGGCTGGCCATGGCATGGGACGTCCCCTTCGTCGGGGTCAATCACCTCGAAGGCCACCTGTTCGCGTCGCTCCTCGACCACCCCGAGCTCGATTGGCCGCTCGTCGTGCTGCTGGTTTCGGGCGGCCACACCGTCCTCGTCCTCGTCGAGGCCGTGGGTAGGTACCGACTGCTCGGCCAGACGCTCGACGACGCGGCGGGGGAGGCGTTCGACAAGGTGGCGCGGTTCTTGGGCCTCGGGTACCCCGGTGGCCCCGCGGTCGATCGGGAGGCGCAGAGCGGGGACCCGAAGGCGTTCGCGTTCCCGCGGGCCATGCTCGAGGACGGTTACGACTTCTCCTTCTCCGGCCTCAAGACCGCGGTCGTCCGCACCGTCGAGAAGGCACCCGACGCGCCGACCGCCGACGTCGCGGCGTCGTTCCAAGAAGCGGTCGTCGACGTGCTGGTGACCAAGGCCCGCCGCGCGGTGGCCACCACCGGTGCGCGGGGGCTGTGCCTGGCCGGCGGGGTGGCGGCGAACTCACTGTTGCGCCGACGCGTCGAAGAGGTCTGCCGGGCCGATGGCGTGTCGGCGCTCGTGCCGAGTCACGCCATGTGCACCGACAACGCGGCGATGGTCGCCGCGGCTGGGCAGTGGAGGTTGGCCCACGACGGACCGAGCTCGCTCTCGCTGGGCGCCGACCCGAACCTCTTCCTCTCCTTCGTCGGTCGAGACGCCGGCGCGTCGCGCCGGTAAGGTCGGCGCGCGTGGCAGACCGCCCCCTGGGCCGGGAAGACCTGGACGCGGACCCGATCGTCCAGTTCGGCTCGTGGTTCGCCGAGGCGAAGGATGCGGTGCGCCAGCCCGAAGCGATCGCGCTGGCCACGGTCGACCGCGCAGGGGTGCCGTCGGTCCGCATGGTGCTGTTGAAGGGGTGGGACGAGCGGGGGTTCGTCTTTTTCACCAACTACGCCAGCCGCAAGGGGAGCGAACTTGCGGCCAACCCCCACGCCGCCTTCGCCCTGTACTGGGAGCCTCTACACAGACAGGTCCGCGTCGAGGGCGGTGTCGAGCCGGTGAGCGAAACGGAGTCCGACCGCTACTTCGCCACTCGCCCCCGACCGAGCCAGCTGGCGGCCTACGCATCTCAACAGAGCCAGACGTTGGCCCACCGGGCCGAGCTCGAGTCGGCCGTGCGCCACCTCGAGGCGCAGTACGCCGGCCGCGACGTGCCGCGCCCGGGCCATTGGGGCGGCTTCCGGCTGTTTCCGACCGTCATCGAGTTCTGGCAGCACCGCGAGAACCGCCTGCACGACCGGTTCGCTTACCGACGCGACGGCGATCGGTGGCGGGTCGATCGGCTGGCGCCCTGAGCCGGCCGGCCCGAATCGGGGCCGTTGCCGCCTTGGGTCTTTAGTTGCCGGGGGCACCGTGCGGCCGGCCGGGGACACCGCACGTTGGGTGCCGGACCACCGAGCCGCCGCTCGAGTGCCCTACAGTCGGGAGGGCCCAGGCACTTGAAGGAGACGTCCATGTCCGACGAGCACCCCGACGCACCGAGCACACCGCCCGGCCCGCCGCCGTATCCCGGAACCGCGCCGCCGAGCGCGCCTCCCCCGTATAACCCGCCTCCCCCGTATAACGCGCCTCCCCCCCCGTATCCCCCCGGCGGTGGCGCCCCCGGGGGGTACTACCCGCCCGGTGCTCCCCCCGGCCAGTGGGCCGGAGCGCCCGGCCCCGGCTACGGCTACGGCCCGGTGGGCTACCCGGGCGCCGCTCCGTACGCCGGCTACTGGGCGCGCGTCGGAGGTCTCCTGCTCGACGGTGTGATCATCTTCGTGGGCTCGCTGATCTTCCTTCTGCCCGCGCACGCCTTCCGCAGCATGCACACGATCAACAGTGGCCGGGTCTATGCGCACGTCGGCATCTCGGGGGGCGGGCTGGTGTTCCTGTTGGTGGTCGGTGCGCTCTACGCGTCCCTCCTGATCGGGCTGCGAGGTCAGACCGTCGGGATGATGGCGGCGAGGATCAAGGCGGTGGACGCGACGACCGGGGGCCTGATCGGGTTCTGGCGGGCGCTCGGGCGAGACCTATTCGAACGCCTGCTGGGGGCCCTGTTCGTGATCCCGGTGATCATCGACCTCTTGTTCCCGGCCTGGGACCCCAGGCACCAGACGCTGCACGACAAGGTGACCAACACGGTGGTCATCAAGGTCTGAGTCCGGCCGGGCCAGTCACCCGGTGCGGTTGCCGCCGCCCCCGCGGCCCGCTATCGTTGGCACTCACAAGGTTCGAGTGCTAATGAGCGCCAAGGAGGCCAGTCCCGATGAAGCTGCAACCGCTCGACGACCGCATCGTCGTTCGTCCCGGTGAGTCCGAGGAGACCACCGCCTCAGGCCTGGTCATCCCGGACACGGCCAAAGAGAAGCCCCAGCAGGGCGAGGTGCTCGCGGTTGGCCCCGGCCGGCGCGCCGAGAACACCGGCGAGATCATCGCCCTGGACGTGGCCGTGGGCGACACCGTCGTGTACTCCAAGTACGGGGGCACCGAGATCACCGTCGACGGCGAGGACCTGCTGATCCTCTCGGCGCGCGACGTGCTCGCCAAGGTGGGCACCAAGGGCAAGAAGTAGGGGCCTGAAGAGCGGCCGGCCCATCCGGCCGGCCCCGGTCGGCCCGACGGCCGACGCGTATCGCAAGGAATCGAGAGGAGACTGTCCCACCCATGCCCAAGATCCTGAAGTTCGACGAGGCCGCCCGGCGGGGGCTCGAGGCCGGCATCAACAAGCTGGCCGACACCGTCAAGGTGACGCTCGGCCCGAAGGGCCGCAACGTGGTCATCGAGAAGAAGTTCGGCGCCCCCACCATCACCAACGACGGCGTGTCGATCGCCCGCGAGGTCGAGCTGGACGACCCCTTCGAGAACATGGGGGCCCAGCTGGTCAAGGAGGTCGCGACCAAGACCAACGACGTGGCCGGCGACGGGACCACCACGGCGACGGTCCTGGCCCAGGCGCTCATCAGCGAGGGTCTGCGCAACGTCGCCGCCGGGGCCATCCCCTCGGCGCTGAAGCGGGGGATGGAGAAGGCCGTCGCGGCGGCGGTCGAGGCAATCGCCGCCCAGTCCAAGGAGATCGACTCCAAGCACGAGATCGCGCAGGTGGCCGCCATCTCGGCCGCCGACCAGGCGATCGGCGACGTGCTGGCCGAGGCCATCGACAAGGTGGGCAAGGACGGGACCGTGACGGTCGAGGAGTCGAACACCTTCGGCATCGAGCTCGAGCTCACCGAGGGCATGCAGTTCGACAAGGGCTACCTGTCTCCGTACTTCGTCACCGACCAAGAGCGCCAGGAAACGGTGCTCGACGAGCCGATCATCCTCTTCTACAACCAGAAGATCTCAGCCGTGCACGACCTCGTGCCGGTGCTGGAGAAGGTGATGGGCACCGGCAAGCCGCTCCTGATCGTCGCCGAGGACGTCGAAGGGGAGGCGCTGGCCACCCTCGTGGTCAACAAGATCCGGGGCACCTTCACCTCAGCAGCGGTCAAGGCGCCCGGCTTCGGAGACCGTCGCAAGGCGATGCTCCAGGACATGGCCACGTTGACCGGCGGCCAGGTCATTAGCGAGGAGATCGGGCTCAAGCTGGAGAACGCCACCTTGGACCTGCTCGGCAAGGCCCGTCGGGTGATCCTGACCAAGGACGACACGACCATCGTCGAGGGCGGGGGCACCGAGGAAGAGGTGAAGGGGCGGATCGCGCAGATCAAGCGCGAGATCGACGACACCGACTCGGACTGGGACCGCGAGAAGCTCCAGGAGCGGCTGGCCAAGCTGGCCGGCGGGGTCGCCGTCGTGAAGGTCGGCGCGGCCACCGAGGTGGAACTGAAGGAAAAGAAGCACCGGATCGAAGACGCACTGTCAGCGACCCGTGCCGCGGTCGAGGAGGGGATCGTCGCCGGCGGCGGGACCGCGCTCATCCGGAGCAGGAAGGCCGTAGAAAAGCTGGCGTCGTCGCTTGAGGGCGACGAGGCCACCGGTGCCCGCATCGTGGCCAAGGCGCTCGAGGCGCCGCTGCGCTGGATCGCCGCCAACGCCGGCTTGGAAGGCGCCGTCATCGTCCAGCAGGTCGAGGTGGCCAAGGGCAACATCGGTCTCAACGCCCTGAGTGGCGACCTCGAGGACCTGGTCAAGGCGGGGATCATCGACCCGGCCAAGGTGACCCGGTCGGCGCTGCAAAACGCCGCGTCGGTGGCCGGTCTCTTGCTCACCACCGAGGCGCTCGTGGCCGACAAGCCCGAGCCCGCCGCACCCGCGGGCGCGGGTGGCGGGGGCATGGGCGGAATGGGTGGCATGGGCGGAATGGGGATGATGTAGCGGTCGGTGGGTCCCCGGGGTGTTTAGCCTGAGGCACCGATGTCCAGCGCCTCACCAGACCCCGCCGGCTCCGGCTCGGGGCCCTCAGACCCGACCCGGCTCCTCCTCGGGGGGCCGCCCCCCTGGGCGGCGCTCCCGATCGAACGCCGACGACCGGTCCGGCTCCACGCGGTGTTGGCGGCCCTCGGGGCGGCCGGCCAGCTCGGCCCCGGACCGGAGGGAACCTCGGCATCGCCCGAGGACCCCTTGGCCCCATGGCGCAGGCTGCTCCCCGGCGGAGCCGCGGCCGGCGACGCCAGCGCGGCCGCGGTCCTGGTGGCCCTGTTCGAGGAGCGCGGCGAGGCCCGGGTGGTGCTGACCCGGCGCTCGCCCGAGCTCCGCACGCACCGTGGCCAGGTGAGCTTCCCGGGGGGGCGCATGGACGACGGGGAGGACGCGGTGGTCGCCGCGCTGCGGGAGGCCCGAGAGGAGATCGGCCTCGACCCGGGGGCCGTCCGCGTGGTCGGCTGGCTGCACCCCCTGTTCACCCTCAACGCGGCTTCGTTCGTCCTCCCGGTGGTCGGGGTGACGGACGGTCGTCCCTCCTTCTTGGCGAACCCCGACGAGGTGGCACGGGTCTTCGACGTCGAGCTCGCCGCCCTCATGGGCGACGGCGCGTTCCGCGAGGAGACGTGGGATCCCTACGAGGCCTGGTCGACCTCGGGGCCGCAGGCCCGCCAGATCTGGTTTTTCGACGTCGCAGACGAACGCGTGTGGGGCGCGACGGCACGGATCCTGCACGAGCTCGTCGTGCTCTCCCTCGGAATCTCCCTCCAGAACTGATTTTTGGCCGCACAACCAGGCATTTTCGCTGGATCGGGCGCAGCTCGGGGGCTACGGTCCGACCATTGGCTCGACTCATGGGCGGCACCGCCAGGTCGGTAAGCGATACACAGGGAGGCCGAAATGCTGTTCGTCACCAACTACAAGTTGAAGTCACATCTCACCAAGTCCGACAGCAAGCAGCTGATGGACGAGTTCGGCAAGCGAGGGGCGGCGCCCGGCGAGATCGCCCACTACGTGCGGATCGACGGCTCGGGCGGTGTGACGATCACCGAAAACGACAACGCGGCAAAGCTCTACGAGTACATTCTGCCGTTCGCCGAGTACATGGACTTTGACGTGACGCCCGCCCTCAAGATCGACGACGCGGTGGGGCCGATTCTCGCCTGGTTGGGCTGATCCCGGGCTGGTGACGCCCGCCCCGCCGGGGCGACGCGTCGAGGGCCCCGGTGCCACGATGGACGGGTCAGCTGGGGCCGCCGACCGACCCGGTCGAGGAGGAGGAAAACGATGCCATACGTCGAGGGGCGCGTCGTCCACGACGCCGACTCCCACATCTTCGAGCCGCCGGGCTACGCCGAAGCGCACGCCGACCCGAAGATGCGCCAACGGCTGAGCGAGGCGCTCGAGACGGGGGAGACGCCGGCGTTCATGGACGCTGCGCTGGCCAAGCAGAAGGACCCGGCGTTCCGCGCCAAGGACGCCGAGGAGATCATGCTGCGGAAGAACCATGTTGCCCTCGGGGCGATGCTTCGGGACGATCGACCGGCCGCCCTCGACCACCTTGGGTTCGCCAGCCAGCTGGTCTTCACCACGACCTACCTGGCCCCACTGCGGAAGTTCGACCTGGGTGAGGACATCGAGCTCGCCTACGCGTTGGCGACCGCCCACAACCGCGGCATCGTCGACTTCTGCTCGGTCGACCGCCGCCTTCTGCCGGTGGGTTATGTGCCCTTTGCCGACATCGACCGGGCGGCGACGGCGGCCGCCGAAGCCATCGAGATGGGTGCCAAGGCGCTCATGATCGCCTCCAACCCGCCCCGCCAGCACTCCCAGAGCCACGTCGGCTTCGACCGGGTGTGGGCGCAGGCACAAGAGGCGGGACGCCCCATCCTCTTCCATGTCGGTGGCGAGCTGCCGATGAACCCGGTCTACAAGAAGAACGGACTCCCGCCGGTGCCCGACTTCCATGGCGGCGACACCAACTTCACGTCGGTTTCGTATATGGCGATCCCCTATGCCCCGATGCAGACCCTGGCCACGCTCATCTTCGACGGCGTCTTCGACCGCTTCCCCGACCTGCGGTTCGGTGCCATCGAGCTCGGCGCGAGCTGGGTCCCCGGTTGGATGCGGGCGATGGACTCGGCGGCCGACGCGTTCAGGAAGAACGAGGAGCGGTTGCAACAGGCCAGCCTCAAGCCGAGCGAGTTCGTCCGTCGCCAACTCCGAGTCACGCCGTATCCCCACGAGCCGGCGGGTTGGATCATCGAGCAGTGCGGTCCCGAGATGAACATGTTCTCGTCGGACTACCCGCACGTCGAGGGGGGGCGCAACCCGATGAAGCGCTTCGAGACCTCGCTGGACGACCGCACCGAGGACGAGCGCTATGGATTCTTCCGCGGCAACTTCGCCGACTTGATGGGGTCGGGCCTCGACGATCTGGACGCATCGGCGCCGGCCGCCTGACCCCAGGACAACGAAGGATCAAGTTGACGTCACGGTGGGTGATGTCAGTTCGATCGGCCAGACGATCCTTCGCGCCGGCCGAGAACGGGGTTCGACGATGACCAAGGCACTGGTGTTGAGCGGTGGCGGTTCAGTGGGGATCGCCTGGCAGACCGGGCTCGCGGCCGGACTGGCCCGGCACGGTGTGCGGCTCGCCGACGCAGAGTCCATCGTCGGGACCTCGGCCGGATCGGCCGTCGGGGCACAATTGGCGCTCGGCCGTGACCTCGAAGAAAGCCTGGATCGCTACCGGCAGGCGGCGGCAAGGCCAAGCGCAGCCGAGACCTCTGCCGAAGGCTTGGATCGGTCCATTGCAGAGCGGATGACCCGATTCATGGCGATCATGGCCCAGGCGATGGACGACGATGCCGAGCCCGAGGCGCGTCGCAGAGCAATCGGTCGCTTCGCCCTCGAGGCCGACGCCACACCCGAAGACCAGTTCGTGGCCGGGTTCCGGTACCTGCAGGCGTCCTCGTGGCCGGACCACTACGCCTGCACCGCAGTTGATGCTGCGACCGGCGAGTTCGTGGTCTGGGACGCCGCCGCGAGTGTTCCCCTCGACCGGGCGGTGGCGTCCAGTTGCGCCGTACCCGGACTGTTCGCGCCGATCACCATCAAGGGCCGTCGATACATGGACGGCGGGATGCGTTCACCCACCAATGCCGACCTGGCGGCCGGCCATGACGTGGTGCTTCTGGTGTCCCTCATGACCCGCGAAGCGGCGACGCCCACCGCCGACCCTCGTCTGGCCCGATACCTCCAGACAATGGACAGCGAGCTCCAGGCGCTCGCGGACGCCGGCGCCCGAGTCGAGATCATCGGTCCGGATCAGGGTGCCGCGGACGTCATGGGTTTGAACCTGATGGATGCATCCCGCGCCCCGGCGGCAGCTGAACAGGGGGTTCGCCAAGGCGAAGATCTGGCCGCTCACGTGGATCGAGTTTGGGGCTGAGCTCTGTCACGCCGGCGCGAGAGTGGGCGGGCCCCGCAAGCCTCCGCGAGGTGACCGGCACCCTCGGGGCCTGAAGCCTTGCCCTCGACCCTCAGCGAGGGGGTCAGACCCAGACGGTAAGGTGGGCTCGGTCTCGCAGTTCGCAGGGTCGGCTCGACCGAGACCGTCGTCGGGCCCCGGCAACGAGCGCCGGGCAAGACCGGAGCCGGAGGTCAAGCGGGTGGCTGAGATCGAAATCGGGATCTTCAAGGCCGGGCGCCAGGCATACGGGTTCGATGACATCGCCATCGTGCCCAGCCGCCGGACCCGAGATCCAGAAGATGTCGACATCTCCTGGGAGATCGACGCCTACCGGTTCGAGCTGCCCCTGCTCGGGGCGGCCATGGACGGCGTCACCTCGCCCGCCACGGCGATCGACCTGGGACAACTCGGCGGCGTCGGTGTGCTCAACCTCGAGGGCCTCTGGACCCGCTACGAGGACCCAACGTCGCTGTTCGACGAGATCCGCGAGCTCGACGACGAGAAAGCCACGTCCCGGATGCAGCAGATGTACTCCGAGCCGGTCAAGCCGGAGCTCGTGACCGAGCGGATCCGCCAGATCAAGGAGGCCGGCGTGACGGCGGCGGCCTCGGTCACCCCCCAGCGCACCCTCGCCCTCGCAGACGCGGTGATCGCGGCGGAGCTGGACATCTTGGTCATCCAGGGCACCGTGGTGTCGGCCGAGCACGTGTCGAAGACCGTGGAGCCGCTCAACCTGAAGAAGTTCATCCGCGAGTTCGACCTTCCGGTCATCGTCGGGGGCTGTGCCTCGTACCAGGCCGGCCTCCACCTCATGCGCACCGGTGCGGTCGGCGTGCTGGTCGGCGTCGGACCGGGCAACGCATGCACGACCCGCGGGGTGCTCGGCATCGGCGTGCCCCAGGCCACCGCCATCGCGGACGTCGCCGGGGCCCGCATGCGGCACCTCGACGAGACCGGCGTGTACGTGCACGTGATCGCGGACGGGGGCATGAGCAAGGGTGGCGACATCGCGAAGGCCGTCGCGTGCGGCGCCGACGCCGTCATGCTCGGGTCCCCGTTGACGTCCGCGTTCGAGGCGCCGGCCCGGGGCTTCCACTGGGGCATGGCCACCTTCCACCCCACCCTGCCCCGCGGGGCACGGGTGCGCACCGGCGTGCGCGGGTCGCTCAGGGAGATCCTCCTCGGACCGGCCCATGAGAACGACGGTCGGATGAACCTGTTCGGCGCGCTGCGCACGGCGATGGCCACCTGCGGGTACGAGACGCTCAAGGAATTCCAGAAGGCAGAAGTGATGGTGGCCCCGTCCCTGCAGACCGAGGGCAAGCAGCTCCAATGGTCCCAGGGCGTCGGCATGGGCCATTGACCCCGGTCGACGACGCGGTCGTAGTCGTCGACTTCGGTGCGCAGTACTCGAGGCTGATCGCCCGCCGGGTGCGGGAGGCCCACGTGTTCTCCGAGATCGTCCCGGCCACGGTGACCGCGGCCGAGGTGGCCGAACGCCGACCCCGCGGCATCATCCTGTCGGGCGGGCCCAAGTCCGTCTACGAGAACCCGGCACCGTCGCTCGACCCGGCCGTTTACGACCTCGGGATCCCCATCCTCGGGATCTGCTACGGGGCCCAGCTGATCACCAAGCAGCTTGGCGGCAAGGTGGCCCGCACCGGCAGGGGCGAGTACGGACGGACCGAGATGTCGGTCGTCTCGTCCTCCCCGCTGTTCGCCGACTGGCCGGTCGAGGATGAGGTTTGGATGAGCCACGGCGACGCGATCACCGACGCGCCGCCGGGGTTCGCCGTCTTGGCCAAGAGCGCCGGCTCCCCGGTCGCCGCGTTCGGGGACCCCGACCGCCGGATCTTCGGTGTGCAGTTCCACCCCGAGGTGATCCATACCGCCCGGGGGTCGGAGTTCATCGGCCGCTTCGCCCACGAGGTGTGCGGGTGCCCGGCCACCTGGACCCACGTGTCGATCATCGAGTCCGGGGTCGAGGCGGTGCGGGCCCAGGTCGGCGCGGACCGTGTCTTGTGCGCGCTGAGCGGCGGGGTGGACTCGGCGGTCGCCGCGGCCTTGGTGCACAAGGCGGTGGGTGACCAGCTCACCTGCGTGTTCGTCGACACCGGGCTGATGCGGGCCGGAGAGGCCGAGCAGGTCGAGGAGACCTTCCGGCGCCAGTTTCACATCGACCTGGTCCACGTGAAGGCGGCCGACCGGTTCTTCGAGGCCCTGGCCGGAGTCCTCGACCCTGAGGACAAGCGCAAGCGCATCGGCGAGCTGTTCATCCGGATCTTCGAGGAGGTCGCGGTCGAGCTCGGCTCGGGCGAGGCGGGGCCTCGGTTCTTGGTCCAAGGGACGCTCTACCCCGACGTGATCGAGTCGGGGACCGGCGATTCGGCGAGCATCAAGTCGCACCACAATGTCGGTGGCCTACCCGAGGACCTCGCGTTCGAACTGGTCGAGCCGCTCCGGCTCCTGTTCAAGGACGAGGTGCGCGCGGTGGGAGAGGAGCTGGGCCTGCCGGCCGACATCGTCTGGCGCCACCCGTTCCCCGGCCCCGGCCTGGCCGTTCGGATCACCGGCGAGGTGACCCGGGAGCGGGTGGAGATCGTCCGAGCGGCGGACACCGTCGTCGTCGACGAGATCCGCAAGGCAGGCCTGTATAGGGAGCTCTGGCAGAGCTTCGCGGTGCTGCCGGCCACCCGCACCGTGGGCGTCATGGGCGACGGCCGCACCTACGCGTATCCGATCGTGATCCGGGCGGTGACCAGTGACGACGCGATGACCGCCGACTGGGCCCG
>Ga0209415_10004965_pt1 | contig 24156 bp, 17 predicted proteins | sample PeaSoiSIISIP2007_FD_187696 | JGI IMG/M metagenome (GOLD analysis project Ga0209415, IMG submission 187696) | Peat soil microbial communities from Weissenstadt, Germany - SII-SIP-2007 (SPAdes) (version 2) | ecosystem: Environmental > Terrestrial > Soil > Wetlands > Peat | place: Germany... | reverse complement strand
ATGGTGCTTCTCCTCTCGCGGTCTTATACCCGGAGAAACTAAGTTTTGGCTGGACTAAATTTCGGGGAGCAGGTCACCTCTTGACGAGGGCCCGACGCTCTTTGACAACTGAATAAGTAGCATCCGGCGCATGACCAACGGGATTGCGTTTCCGGCCCTAGGGGGTCGGAGCTTTAGCTCCGACATAAGACGACGGCGCGGAGCGCTTACATTTGCGCTGCTTCTCTCGCAGCATGTGCTCGCTGTTCGTCCCCCTCGCCCGCATTGTTTTTGGGGCTCGAATGTTGCCAAAAAGAAGTGTCACACCATGCCGAGTGATTCGGTCCGTAACTCACTGAAAACAAACAAAAGTGGCACCAAAGACTCGACACACTTTTCGACCCTCGCGAAAACGGTTCCCCGTGCCAAACCGAGGAAACTCCGACGCAAAGCGACGCCGCGCAGCCAGTGGAAGGGCGGGGTGGAACTTGTCCCGAACGAAGCCGAGGGAATCCCGCTGAAAAGACGTCAGCGCCGAACGCCTACATTTGCGCTGAAGTTCTTGCAGCATGTGCGGGTGTTGCACCCGCCGAGGCGGGTATTCGCGGTGCGCCGTCCCTCCCGCTTCACCCCTCGTCCCTGCTTCCTTGCTTCACTTCTTCCAGAAGCGGGCGACGGCGGCGAAATCGGGATCTTCGTGCGCGGCGTCCGCGGCGCTCTTGACCGCGGAATACGTCGCGTAGGCGGCTTCGGCGGCGGGCAGCTTCGTTCCACTCTCATGCGCGAGCTCGAGCGCAAGCCGCAGGTCCTTGTGCATCAGCCGCAGAGGAAAGCTGGCCGGAAATTCGCCTTTCACCATCATCGGCGCTTTCACATCGAGCACGCCCGAGCGAGCCATGCTCGATTGAAACACCTCCATGAGCCGGTCGGCCGGGACACCCGCCGCGGTCACAAGCGCCAGCGCTTCCGCGAACGCATCGACCTGCAACGCCAGGAGCAGGTTCATCCCGAGTTTCACGATCTGCCCTGCGCCATTGGGCCCGAGCAAAGGAAACTTCTTCCCCATGGCTTCGAGCACGGGCTTGACGCGCTCGAACACCTCGGCCTTGCCGCCAATCATGAAAACGAGTTCACCCTTCTGCGCGCCCCACGTGCCGCCCGTCACCGGCGCATCGAGGAAATCGACGCCTCGTTCGCCGCACGCTTTGGCCACGCGCCGCGCCAGATCCGGGGAGATCGTGCTCGAATCCACAAGCGTGCAGCCGGAGCGCAGCCCTTCGAACGCGCCGCGCGGCCCAAAAAGAACTTCCTCGAGCGCGGGCGGATCGCTGACGATCGTGATCAGCACGTCGGCGAGCGCCGCCGCTTCGCGCGGGTCCGCCGCGAGCGTGGCCCCGTCGCGAACCAGGTCATCCGCCCTCGATTTCGTGCGATTCCAGACGATGAGCGGGAATCCGGCCCGAAGCAAATTCTTCGCCATCGGCCCGCCCATCAATCCCAGTCCAATGAATCCAACTTTTGGCTTCATCTGTGGCTCTCCAATTTCAAATCAGCGAAAACTCGACCCGGCGCCGGAACGGATCGATGCGTTCGGCACGCACTTGCACGCGGTCGCCCAGCCTGAAAATTCTCGTAGCGGAGGCGCCGCGGCTGCCGCGCGTGCCGCGATACGGCTCCGTGACGATCGTATGGTCGCGGTCGCGATAGACGCACCGCTGGCCGGTTGACTCCTCGAGGCGATCGATGCTCACAAGCCCTTCGACGAAAATCTCGGTCAGCTCGACGAAGAATCCGAACTTCTGCACGGAAATGATCAGCGCGTCGTACTCCTCGCCGAGGTGGCTCTCCATGAACTGCGCCGTCTTCCATTCCATCAGCTCGCGCTCGGCCATGTCGGCGCGACGCTCCGCCTCCGAGCTTTCCGACGCGAACTCCTCCAGCTCCACGCGGCGATACGGTCCAAGCGTTGGAACGGACACTTCCTTCCCGGAGCGCACATGCGGGATCGATGCGCGGGCCGGCGGTACCGACGGATTCTCGAGCGCCCATTTCAGCGCGCGATGGACGATCAGGTCCGGGTAGCGCCGAATCGGCGACGTGAAGTGCGTGTACTCCTTCGCCGCGAGCGCAAAATGGCCGAGCAGATCGGCGGCGTAACGCGCCTGCTTGAGCGACCGCAGCATCAGGTAGGAAAGGATTCGCTCCTCCGGCTTGCCGGCGATCTTCTGCGTCAGCCGCTGGTAATGCTGCGGGCGGATGTCGATTTCTTCGGCCGCGGGCAGGGTCACGCTCATGGGGCGCATGCGCCCGCGCCCGCCGCTTGCCTTCATGGGCGGCTTGACCTGGCCGTGCCGTACGGCGATGCGGCGTTCGAAGAGATCGTCCACGCCGAGCGAATAGCCGAACGCCTGTGCCAGTTCTTCGAATTCGAGCACTTTCTTCGGGTCGGGCTTTTCGTGGACGCGGTGCAGCGAGGCGATCCCGCGCTTCTCGAGATATTCCGCCACGGCTTCATTGGCGGCGAGCATGAACTCCTCGATGATGCGGTGGGCGATATTGCGCTCGCTGCGAACGATGCTCAGCATGCGGCCGGATTCGTCGAATTCGATCACCGGCTCCGGAAGATCGAAATCGATCGAGCCGCGCGCGTGGCGCCGGCGATTGAGCAGCAGCGCCAGCTCCTTCATTCGCCGGAATTCTTCGGCAAGCGGCGCGTAGCGCTGGCTCATTTCCGCGTCGCCCTCGAGCACCTTGTTGACGTTGGTGTAGGTCATCCGCTCGGTCGAGCGAATCACGCCTGCAATGAACTCGGCGCCCGTCATCTTCCCGTCCGCGTCCATTTCCATGATCGCGCTCATCACCAGCCGATCCACGTGCGGATTCAAGGAGCAGATGCCGTTCGACAGCTCCTCGGGGAGCATCGGCACGGCGCGGTTGGGGAAATAGACGGAGGTGCCGCGCAGGCGCGCCTCGCGGTCGAGCGGCGAATCGCGCCGCACGTAACTCGCGACATCGGCGATGTGCACCTGAAGCTCGTAGTGCCCGTTCGGCAGCGGCCGGACGCAGACCGCGTCGTCGAAATCGCGCGCGGTTTCGCCATCGATCGTCACGATGGGCAAGTGGCGGAAGTCGCGCCGCCCGTGAAGGTCGTCCTCGCCGACCTGCTGCTGCGCGGCCTGCGCCTGAGCCAGCACCTCGTCCGGAAAAACATGCGGCAGATGATGCTTCCGGATCATGATTTCGACATCCACGCCGATTTCGCCCGGCCGGCCGAGGATTTCCATCACGCGCCCAACGGGCGCAAGGCCGCCCTTCGGGAAGCGCGTGATTTCGACATTCACGACGGCCCCATCGAGTTCCGGAAGACGCATGTGCCGCATCGAAGCCGGCTCTCGAGCCGGCGTCACGCCAAGCTTCTGCTGCAACTCGGGAGTGAGCTCGTGGCCCGGCGGGATCGAGACCTCGTGGAGGATGCGCGTGTCGTACGGCAGAACGTGGTTGCCGTGCGGGCCGTAGCGGAACAGGCCGACCAGTGTCGGATGCTCGCGCCCGACGATCTGCACGACGCGGCCTTCCGCGCGCCCATCCGCGCGGCGCCGCTCGATGCGCGCCAGCACGTGGTCGCCGTGCATGGCATCGCCCAGATTGTCGCGGCCAATAAAAAGATCGCCCTCGACTCGCGGCATCGGCTCGTCCGGCACGACAAAGCCGTAGCCATCGCGATGCGCGACGATCCGGCCCGAGACTAGATTCGGATCGCGCGGCCGTTTCGGCGCCGCAGCAGCGCCAGGTGCGGCAGTTCCGCCCGCGTGGGTGGCGCGGCTCGAAGCGGCGGTTGGCGCGTTCTTCTGGCCGGCCAGCCGGTAACGCCCGCCGTGAATCTCCTCGATCTCACCCTTCCGCTTCAGCTGCTGGATCACTCGCGGAAGGAAGCGCCGGCCGCGGTGCTTGAGTTCCATGCCGTGCGCGATCTGGCGGATGCTGGCCGGTTGCGAGAGCGTGGCGAGGTGCGCGACCACCTGATCTCGCGTCACCTGATCGGGGCGCGGCTCCTTTTGCTCAATCGTATGTTGTCGCTTCATAGGCGGGTTCGTGGCACCACAGACAGGCTATCGGAATTATCGCTGCGTGGCAAAACTTGCGTTAAGGAGCCGAACGAAGAAGTCCGCACGCTACTCCCGGGACGGCGGCGGAACGGTGAGAACGTCGAGCATGACGAGTCGCCCGTCCGGCTCTCGTTCGAGAGGCGGCGCATAATTGCCGAGCAGCTCGCGATTCCACCAGGCGCCCTGCTCCCGCTTCGTTTTCATGTCCGTGAACCAATAGCGGTAAATCACGGCGCGCACCTGCTGCGGAGGCCCGCCCGGAAAAGGATTCTCTTTAAACAGCGCGAGCACATCCGGCTCGTTTTGCAGGAGGCGTTCCTCCGTCCAAAGCACGAATCGATATTCCGACCACGCGCCGAGCGACGCAAACCACAGATTCCATTCGAAGCGCGGCTGATAGGGCGCGTAAATTCCCGGCGCTTTGGTGACGTCCTGAGGCTTGTAGCGGAAGTGATACGTCGTCCATGTGCTTCCGTCGGCCGAACCCTGGAATTCGATCTCGCGCCGTTCATGAGTCATGCTGGCGAACAGGCCGTAACGGTTCGCGATGCGAAATGGCTCGAGCATTACCACCGGCTTTTGCGGCAGCGGCAGGCCGGGCACGAACATCCACAGGAGCAACGCCGTCGTGGCGTAGAAAACCAAGCCGAGGCAGACACCGGCGATCGTCATGCGCACGGGCGCGAGCCGCCTGCGCCAGCGCGCGCGCCATGATTCGGAAGGGGCTTCGCCGGCCGGCATCTGCGCAGGCTGCCGATCGATGAATTCTCTGATTCGTCGCGGGACCACCCACTCGATGAAGCGGTCGTCGAGCAGCAGGAATCCGAGCGACAGCACGAGGTAGTTCAAGAATGTGTAGTTCGCCGTGAGGATGATCGATATCTCGAAGGGCGTCACGATGAAGAAGCAGGCGATGCGGAATCTCCGCGGGAGAAAGAGCATCCACACCAGCACCAGCTCGGTCGAGAGCGTAAGAGCCACCGCAAAAGCGTGAAACCAGTGCGGAAGATGCTGCACGTACCAGCCGATCCAGGTCGGCAGCGGGCCATTCTGATAGTAGTCGTCCATCGCCGTGAAGTGGCGCCAGGAATAGTCGCCGCTCGCGAGCTTCACGAAACCCGATTCGAAATAGATTCGGAACCATTCCCATCGCAGCAGAAACAGGCTCGCGCGCGACGGCGGATTCGCGCGGCCGAGCCCCGGCCAGAATCCCGCCGGCGCGAAGAACAGCCCGATGAAACCCGCTTCGAGCAGCATGCCGTCCGATTGATAGCTCGAAAAATCCTGCGCGGCGGTGACGAACGAAAGAAAGCAGACGAGCGACACCGCGAGAGTGGCGCGCGGCCAGACGTTGAAGATCATCAGCAGTGAAGCAATGACGCCCAGCCAGCAGACCACCATCAGGGCGCGATCGCTCGCGCCGAACCAGTAGAGCGTCGGCGCAAACCAAAGGCGCTCCGCGTGGATCGCCGCCGCAACTGCCTGGAGGTAGTCGCGCGCGGGAAGGATTCCGTTGGGCCCGAGCAACCCCTTGATTTGAAACAGGAGTGAATAAAACGCGGAGAAATAGAAGATTCCGAGCGCCCGAAGAAAAATCCAGCGCGGCCAGAGATGACCGGGACTTCCTTCGCTCGCGGTTTCAGGCCCGAGCAGCCATTTCACCGCCGCCTCTAACCGGTCTTCCATCGCGGGCGATTATACCGGAGCGCGCATCGACCTCACTCGAATAGTGCGAGCCCGCGGCGGGACGCACGGCAAGACGGCAGGGCGGCGAATCACTCGGATTCGCGTTCCAGCGCGCCGGGCGACCGATGCTTGATATAGGCGGGCATCGGCGGGATCGCATCGAGGCCCTGGCGGCCTTCGGTGAAATCGATCAGAAACTCCTGCACGTTGAAACGGTGGCCGTTGCGGACGCGGGCAAGCTGGCGAGCCTCGTGGAGCCGCACGTAATCGCCGGAAGGCAGCAGCATTCGCGTTTTCTGCGTGTCGGCCAGGTACGGCGCGATAATTTCCGTGAAAAGCTGAGTGCACAGAGCGGGGTCTTTGAGAAGGAAGATCACTTCGACGCGCTCGTAAATGTTGCGGTGCATCCAGTCCGCGCTGCCGAGATACACCTCCGTCTTGGCGCCGTTTCCGAAAACGAAGATGCGGCTGTGCTCCAAAAACCTTCCGATGACGCTGCGAACGCGAATCCGGCTGCTCAGCCCGCGAACTCCGGGCCGCAGCGCGCACGCGCCGCGCACGATCAGCTCGATCTGCACGCCGGCTTGCGAAGCGCGATAGAGGGCCTGAATGATTTTTTCGTCGAGAAGCGAATTGAACTTCGCGAATATGAAGGCCGGGCGCCCGGCACGCGCGTGAGCGGCCTCGCGATCGATCAGGCTGAGGAAATTCCTCCCGAGGTTCAGCGGAGCGACGAAAAGCGGCGTGTAGCGCGGCCGCTCGGAATACGCCGTCAGATAGTTGAAGACGTGATGCACGGCGGAGGTCACGCTCGGGTCGCTCGTGAGCAGGCTGAGATCGGTATAGAACCGCGCGGTCGAAGGGTTGTAGTTGCCGGTGCCGAGATGCGCGTACCGGCGAATCTGGCCGTCGGATTCGCGCCGTGCGACGAGCGCCAGCTTGCAGTGCGTCTTTAGCCCCACCACGCCATGGAACACCTGCACGCCCGCTTCCTGCAAATTACGCGCCCAGCGAATGTTCGAGGCCTCGTCGAAGCGCGCCTTCAGCTCGACCACCACCGCGACTTCCTTCTTTGCGGCTGCTTCGATCAGCGCGCGCACGATCGGCGAGTTCTCGCTCGTGCGGTAGAGCGTCTGCTTGATCGAGAGCACGTCGGGGTCCTGCGCCGCGCTCTCGATGAACCGCACCACGGTCGAGTAGGAATCGTACGGATGATGAAGGAGAACATTTCGCTTCCGCACCAGTTCAAACAGCGAGGAAGCGCCCGGCTTTAACTCGAGTTCACGCGCCGCGAAGGGCCGGTATTTCAGATCCGGCCGCGGCGTCTGATCGTAGAGGTGAAAGAGCCGCGACAGATTGATCGGGCCGTTCACGCGGAAGACTTGTCCGGGCGACAGCCGGAAATTCGCCACAAGCCTATCCACGATTTCCTGATTGGCGCTGGCCTCGATTTCCAGGCGCACCGCCGAACCCTTTCTGCGGCGATGAAGCTGCATATCGACGGATTCCAGGATGCTGCGAGACTCTTCCTCTTCGAGGTAGAGGTTGCTGTTGCGCGTCACGCGAAAGGCGGCCGCGGAGAGGATTTCGTACCCGTGATAGAGCCGCTCGGCGAAGGCGCGGACAACGTCGTGCAGGAACACGTACTCGACCGTGCCCTCGGGCGAAGGCAAGAGCACGAGCCGCGGCAGCGCACGCGGCACCGTGACGACACCCAACTGCGTCTGCGATCCCCGCCGCTTTCGCTTGAGCGTGAATGCGAGGCAGAGCGCCTTGTTCAGCACGTGCGGAAAGGGATGCGCGGGATCAACGGTGACGGGCGTGAGCAGCGGCTCGACCGTCTTCGAATAGAAATTCTGGATGTACTCGCGGGCTTCCGGCCGCAAATCGCCCAGACCGAGAACGCGAATCGATTCCGCTTCGAGCGCGGGAACCAGCTCCTCGCGCCAGCATTCGTACTGCTCGTCCACAAAAGCGTGGATTCTGGCCGTAAGCTCCGCGAGCACGTCTTCCGGCACGCGCCCGTCGGGTCCGGGTTCGCGGTTGCCGTGCTCGACCTGTTGCATCAGGCCGGCCAGGCGCACCTCGACGAATTCGTCCAGGTTGCTTGCGGTGATGCCGAGAAACTTGACGCGCTCGAGCAGCGGATTATTCGCGTCGCGCGCCTCTTCCAGAACGCGCTGGTTGAACTGCAGCCAGGAGAAATGCCGGTTAAAGAATCGTTGCGAATCAGCGACAACCTTGAGTGCCATGCGCGCCTCTGAGGCGGCAAGGGTATCGCTGGAGTGTTGCTGCAATGTTACTATGGCTGCCATTGGGTGGTGTGGAGGGCAGTGCCATGCTGGGCTTGGAGGAAACCGCGCGCCGATTAAGCCATTTATTCATAACCACTTGCGCGATGCCATACGTTGCGGGGTGCCGCTTTCCCGGCTCAAACGGCGAACGAACGATCGTGCTCTCGTTGCCGCATCAGCACCTTTCGTGCTTGCTGCCCATGAGCCACCTCTCGCATGCGCCGCCTCTTGGTAGTTCATCGTGAGGGTGAGCCTTATGTCTTGAACTAACGCAACGGCGCTAGTGAGGATAGGTGCCAGACAGCGAGCGCAGGTAAGCGATGATGGCTTGCGCGTCGGCGTGATTCATGTGGTAGATGTGCATCGGCTCGCGGACCGCGAGGCCGTTTGGTCCCACTCCCTTTTCCAGAACCGCCTCACTCTGCTCGTCCGTGTAGCCTCCGAAGCCGGCGAGCGGCGGGGCATTCATGCCCCAATTGGGATTCGCGTGAACCGGCAAAATCCAGATCGGCGCGCCCTGAAGCCGGCGCGATTCATCGAGATTGCCGCTCGCATCCCGCGGCGTGTGACATTCCTCGCACATCGCGACATCCTCGACCAAATATCGCCCGCGATCGACCAAGCTTTGTGAGGCCGGAGCGACCGGGCTCTTCTGCGCGGGAGCCGCCGAACTCTCGCCGGACGACAGGCGCGACGCAGCGATGCCCGCGGCGATGAAAATGAGCAGACCAAAAACAAATCGATGACTTGCTTTCATAGAGTCTTAATCCTGGGTTTTATTAGGATGCGGCTCGCTCCCGGAAGGAGGGTAGTTCACCGCTCGAACGGGAAAGTATCGCAAAAACGGCGTTTCGATGTCCATTACGTTTTTCGCGCTGTTCTTGGCACGCTTGCTTGCGTGAGGCGTTCGAGCGCCCATCGGGCGTGTTCGGAGATGAGAGCGTCGTCGGACGAAGCGAGGCGCTCGAGAGTGCGAACCACGCGCGAGTAGGCGGCTCGGTCCGGCGCGATTCCGGAGTTTCCCATCGCCACGCACGCATTCCGCACCAGGCCGCGCCACTTCGCGCGCTTCACCGCGCTTCCTCGGAAGGCTGCGCTGAATTCCTTCTGCGAGAGCGGCGCGAGCCATTCCAGTTCGGGTGCAAGAAACGAAACGCTCGATTCGCGATCCGAGTTTCGCTCTTCGGCGACCTCTCGCGGCTGGAACGCAGCCAGCGCCGTCACCGGCGCTTTGCGATTCCACGGGCACACGTCCTGGCAGATGTCGCAGCCGATCACGGCACGGCCCATCTGCGGGCGAAGCTCTTCCGGGATTGCGCCGCGCAGTTCGATTGTAAGATAGGAGATGCAGCGGCGCGCGTCGAGCACGTAGGGCTCCGGGAACGCTTGGGTGGGACACGCGTCCAAGCAGCGCGTGCACGTCCCGCAGAGATCGGCCGGCGGCGCCGCGCCCGGCTCGAGAGTGGGCTCGATATCGAGCGTCGTGACGATGACTCCCAGGAAAAGCCACGAGCCGAGCTGGGAATTGATCAGGCACGTGTTCTTCGCGAGCCAGCCGAGACCGGCATACTTTGCCGCCACGCGCTCGACGATCGGGCCCGTATCGGTGTAGGCGCGCGCGTCAAACGGCTCGGGAAAGCGCGCGTGCATCTCCGCAATCAGGGCCTTCAATTTCTGCTGGATGACGTCGTGATAGTCGTCGCCCCAGGCGTAGCGCGAAATCCATCCGCGCGGCGGTTCGCCGTCGGCGTCCGCGGGCAGCGCCGTCGAAAGAACCGGTGGCGAGTTGTAATTCATCGCGACGACAATCAGGCTTCGCGAGCCTTCGAGCACCAGCCGAGGATCGGAGCGGCGCGGGTCGTGCAAGTACTTCATCTCGCCGGCATAGCCGCGCGCGAGCCACTCCGGCAGGCGGCCGAGTTCCTCAAACCAATCGATCGGAGCATCGCTCCCGGCGCCTGTTGCGGCCGGGAGCTTTCGGTCCACCGGCGCGACACCACACAAATCGAATCCCGCGGCGCGCGCCCGCTCGCCGATCCACAGCGTTCGCTCGGCCGGAGTCATGCCCCCATCATGCCTCAGGAGATGCGCCCCGCAGAACACTTCCGGGCGCGCGAGTCTCAACTCCACGTGTGTTTTGCTTGTCACCACGCCGCGCGATTACATACAATCACGAGCGCTTCCCAGAACAACGGAGAATTGGATGAGCCAGCGGATCGCCGCGAAAATCACCGGAGTAGCCGGATACGTTCCACCGCGAGTCGTCACCAACGCCGACATCGAAAAGATCGTGGACACGACCGACGAATGGATCCGCACGCGCACGGGCATCCGCGAGCGGCATTTTGCGGAACCGGGAGTTGCCTCCTCGCATCTGGGGACCGAGGCCGCGAAGAAACTGCTGGCGCTGAAAGGCCTGCGCCCGGAAGAAATCGATATGATCGTCGTGGCCACGGTCACGCCGGACATGCTTTTTCCCGCCACCGCGTGCCTGATCCAGGACCGCTTGGGCGCGACGCACGCCTGGGGATTCGATCTCTCCGCAGCGTGCTCCGGCTTTGCGTACGCTCTGACGGTGGGCGCGCAGTTCGTCGGCGCGGGAACGCACAAGAAGGTTCTCGTCATCGGCAGCGACGTGATGACCTCGATTCTGGATTTCAAAGACCGCGCGACCTGCGTGCTATTCGGCGACGGCGCCGGAGCCGTGCTGCTCGAACCCGCCGCTTCCGATCGCGAAGGGATCATTGATTTCGTCCACGAAATCGACGGCTCGGGCGGCTGCAATCTCTACATGCCCGCCGGCGGCTCGCTTCATCCACCGTCGCCCGAAACGATCGAGAAGCGGATGCACTACGTCCATCAGGAGGGCCAGCAGGTCTTCAAGTACGCGGTGCGACGGATGAGCGAGCTGGCTTGCCAGATTCTTGAGCGCAACGGAGTGTCGAGCCGCGATCTCGCTCTCGTGGTGCCGCATCAGGCGAACCTTCGCATCATTCGCGCGATGCAGGAGCGGCTCGGACTGGATGATTCGAAGGTTCTGATCAATATCGACCGCTACGGAAACACAACGGCCGCGACGATTCCGCTGGGGCTGGTCGATGCGGTCGAACAGAAGCGGTTGCGGAAGGGCGATCTCGTGCTGCTGATTGCGGTGGGAGCGGGCTACACCACCGGCGCGGTGCTGATGCGCTGGGCCTACTGATAGACCGAAGTGGCGACGCGATCGCCCGCTCAGCCGCCCTCAGTTCACTCCGAAATCGTCCGTTTGCTGTCCGAGGAAAATCAGCACGGGGTTCAGGTCGCCGACGGTCGTCGAGATCATCACGATCTTCGTCGGCGACACGATGTAGAAGTCGCCGGTAAACGCTGCCGGGGCAGTCAGGGTGAACGTGCCGCTGCCATCCGTCGGGCCGGTCCCGGAGAGCGCGTAAGTTCCTGTCACGGTTTGGTTCGGCGTGTTGGCGAGCGTGGTGCTGGTGTCCTGTTTTCCGCCGACCACCGAGACGCCATCAAGCGTGGTCGCGCCGGAGAAATTCGTGGTGGCAGTAGTAGAGGGCGCTGAAGTGCCCGTCGCGAGCTGCCCTGTCCCGGTGCCCACTGTGCCCGCGGAGAACGTGTTGGCCCCCTGTGCCTTCGACTGCGGCTCAAAGAGCCCGAGCACCGCGGTATTCTGGTTCGCCAGTATGCAAAAAGACTCATTCGCGTCGATCACATAAAATACGGGCACAGGCGCCGTACCCGATAGATTCGTAACCACACGCCCAAACGAATCGCCAGGGGTGAGAGTCCCCGACAAGGTGCCTGAGACCGTCCCGCCGAAGTTGTACACGAGGGGTATGCTGAACGCACTGCCGGACGCAGACAGCTGCGCCACGGACACAAAGGGCAAATATGCGGCTTGTCCATTCGGAATGGCATTGCCCGATAGGCCGGCGACGCTCGGCCCGGTGAGCGAGTTGCTCGCCTGTGTGAACGGGTATCCGACCTGTTGAATCATTTTGCCAACCGTGACGTACGGGGTAGCCTGGCTGACGGTGTCGGTTTCCACCACGAACGCCTCAGTGAGCTTTCCAGCGGTCGTAGCAATCGGATAGACGCTGTACGTCTCGGTGGCAAACCCCGTGGGCGTAATGCTCATGGTGCAGCGAGCGGACTGGGTCGTGGTATTGAAAGTGCCCGAAAGCAGCGATGCGCTGTCGATGAGATTGGGAGCGTTGAAATCTACTTCGCCATTGTCGATCGTTCCGGGAACGCCGGAAGTCGTTGGCTCAGCAGTGAACCTGCCCACCAGAGCCGCCGGACCAGGCGAGATTCCCACAAAGTTCCCCGCCACGCCCGAGACGCCGATCACAAAATCCGTGCCGGACGTGCCCGGTAGCGTGCTTGAAGTGCAGGTCGAGGTGTTCTGCTGCACAAGTTCACCCGATCCGCGTATTCCCGTGGCGTCGAATTCCACCAAGCGGCCGTGGAGGCCTTTCGAATCGATGGCGATATCGTACGTGGGTGTTCCCGTCAGGCTGCTGAAAATCACCTGGCCGCGAAAATCGAGGCCAAGAGTGTACGTGCCGGTGAACGTGCGGAGCATCTGGTTCTGTGCGAGCGGCTGGAGAGTGTTGAAATCTTCCACGCCGCCGGTGATATTTCCGAGCCCGTCCGCGGCGAAGCTGCCGGCAATCACCACGTTGCCATTGGAATTGAACCCGCTGAATTCAAACGCGTAGTTCCCGTTCAGCGCGTCGGTCACCTTGATGCTCAGGTTTGCCATCTGGGGGGGCGCCGGCGGTACGTCACTGTCGGTGACTTGAACGGTGAAATTGTATGTGCCTCGTGTCGTCGGGACGGGCGTGCTGGAAATGGTTCCGTCGGCAGCGAGCGCAAGTCCGGGCGGCAGCGTGGTCGCGTTCGCGAGCGACCAAATGTAGGGTTTCACGCCGCCGCTGGCCTGCAATTGCGTCCCGGTTGGATATGCGGTGCCGACCACGCCGTTCGGCAACGTGGTTGTCGTGATCTTCAGCGGCTGCGGCGGGTTGACGGTGATCGTCACGGAGTTCGTTTCGGCAGGATTAATTCCCACAGCTAGGGTAGTGGCTGTGATGACGACGGTGAACTTAACAGTGACCGAGGGCGGCGCGGTATATGTCGCTTGGAACTTGGTGTTTGGACCAAAGGTGCCAATGCTCGGAGGATTGCCCTGTCCCAAAGCGATCGCCCAACTAACACCTGCGCCCGTCGTATCTTTCGGGACGGCAGCACCGATCGTGACTACGCCATTTGGCCCCACCTGGAGCGCGCTCGGCGTCAAGACAACCGAGTTGAAATCCGACGGAATGCCTGCGCAGCTTGTGCAGCCATTGTTCTGAGCAAAAACCAGCATCGCCAAGCACAAAATGGGAGGGAATCCCGCGCGCTTCGCCTTCGCCATAACCACCTCTTGAATAAGCCCGCCTCGTCGTTTCAATGAATTGCCCACATTTATTTAGAACACAGAAGCGGAGCCGCAGGTCTGGAAATGACCGGAAGCAATGGCGTATCAAGCAACCATATGGGGCAGCCGGACCGGGCAAATGCCCGGCGAAAATCCGTTGCATTCTTGAGCCAGCGCCCAAGGATCTGGCCAGTGTTCCGAATCGGACGACCCTCGCCCTTGGGCTCATGTGGCTCTGTTGACATCCCTCCTCTTGTTGAGGCTGAAGAGAGATTCTTCGACTGCGCGTCCCGACCGGGAGATCCGAAAAACGATCTCCCGGAAGGAATAAGGCGTCGGGACGCTGCGCTCAGAATGACGATCCTGACGCTGGGTTGCGAGATTATTGCATCGGCATTCGCCGGAGCGAAAACATCAGCAGAGCCGACTTGTGCCTGGGAAGCCGCCCAAGAGACTCTCCAAGTTCTTCTTATCACCGATGTTTTCGGGGATAATCAGATCGAACTATTCGTGGCCGAATCTGCCGGCCAAGGAGATCCTTTGCGCGTCGTCATCACAGGCGGAGCCGGGTTTCTCGGTTCCCATCTCTGCGATTTCTTCATCGAGAAGGGCTGGGACGTTCTTTGTCTCGACAATCTTGTCACGGGCGCCGATTCGAATGTCGCGCACCTGCTCTCGCACCCGCGGTTCAAGTTCGCCCAGCAGGACGTTTCGAAATACATCGATGTCCCGGGGGCCGTGGACGCGGTGCTTCATTTCGCTTCGCCAGCAAGCCCGCCGGACTACCTGAAGTTTCCGATTCAGACGCTGAAGGTGGGCGCGCTCGGGACCCACAATGCGCTGGGCCTGGCGATGGCCAAGAAGGCCAGGTTTCTTCAAGCATCCACATCGGAGTGTTACGGCGACCCGGAAGTGAGCCCCCAGCCGGAGACCTACTGGGGACACGTGAACCCGATCGGGCCGCGTGGAGTTTACGACGAGGCCAAGAGATTCGCGGAAGCGATCACGATGGCCTATCACCGCTATCACGGCGTGGACACGCGGATCGTGCGGATTTTCAACACGTACGGACCTCGCATGCGCTTGAACGACGGCCGGGCGCTGCCGAACTTCCTCTATCAAGCGCTCGTCGGCGAGCCCATCACGGTGTATGGCGATGGCAAGCAGACCCGCAGCTTCTGCTACGTCTCGGATTTGATCGACGGAATCTACCGGCTGCTCGAATCGAACGAACACGAGCCGGTGAACATCGGGAATCCCCGGGAAATCACGATCCTCGAATTCGCGGAGCGCGTGCGCTCGCTCGTCGGCGCCAAGGCGCCGATCGTGTTCCGCCCCCTGCCGCAGGACGATCCGAAACAGCGGTGTCCGGACATCGCGAAGGCGCGCCGCATCCTGAATTGGGAGCCGAAGGTGAAGCTGGAAGATGGCTTGAAGCTTACGTATGAGTTCTTCCGGCAGAAGGTCGAGTCAACAGGCCGCGCTGTCTGAATTTCCGCCTGAATTTTCGGCCCGCGAGCGGTTCACTAATCCGGCCTTCCAAACGAACGGTACTCGAAGCCGCGCTCCTTCATGTCGCGGGGCGAGAGCAGGTTGCGCCCGTCGATCACCAGCGGCCGCGCCATCGTATCCCTGATCTTGTCCCAATCGAGCTTGCGGAACTCATCCCATTCCGTGGCGATGAGCAGCGCTTCGGCGTCCTTGGCGGCATCGTAAGGGGTTTTGACGTAATCGACCTTGGGCAGCACCGCGCGCGCCTTTTCCATGGCCTCGGGATCGTACGCGCGGACGCGCGCGCCTTCCACGAGCAGCCGTTCGATCAGATCAATGGCCGGGGCGAAGCGAATGTCGTCCGTATTGGGCTTGAACGCGAGGCCGAGGACGCCGATCCGTTTGTCGCGAATCACCCACAGCGCCTCGCGAACTTTCTCGAAGAAGCGGTCGATCCGCCCTTTATTGATTTTCTCCGCTTCCCGTAGCATCGCGAAATCCACGCCCGAGCGTTCCGCGAGATGCACGAACGCCTGCAAATCCTTGGGCAGGCAGAACCCTCCGAATCCCAGACCGGCGGAAAGGAAACTCGGCCCGATGCGCGGGTCCATCCCCATCGCGCGGACCACTTCGCCGATATCGGCGCCGAGCCGCTCGGCAAGATCCGCCACCATGTTCGCGTAGGAAATTTTCAGCGCGAGGAATGAATTCGAAGCGTGCTTGATCAGCTCGGCGCTATTGATCGTCGTCACGAGCCACGCCGGCGGAGGGCCATCGGGGCACCCGGTCGCATGCACCGGACAAGTGAATTTCCGCTCCAGCACGGGCCGGTAGATTTCCTTGAGCTGCTTCTCCGCGGCCTCGTCCTCAACGCCCACGACGATTCGGTCCGGGTGCAGAAAGTCTCCGACTGCGGTACCTTCGCGGAGGAATTCGGGGTTCGAAGCCACGCGAAATGTCACGTTCGTCTTGCGGCTATAGACGGTAAGAGCGCGCTTGAGCTCCTGACCCGTTCGCGCGGGGACCGTGCTCTTCTCGATCACGAGCTTGGAGGACTTGGCTTCGGTGGCCACCAAACGCGCCACATGATCGATCGCGCTCAGGTCCGCATCGCCGTTTGGCAGCGGGGGAGTGCCCACGCAGATAAAGATCGCGTCGCCCGCGCCGATGGCATCGGCCGGATTCGCGCGAAAGCTCAGCCGGCCCTCCTTGCGGGCCTTCAGAATCACTTTTTCCAGACCGGGCTCATAAATGGGGACGCCGCCCGATTCGAGGGTCTTGATCTTGGCGGCGTCATTGTCCGTGCACACCACTTCGTGCCCTATTTCCGCCAGACAGGCTCCGGTTACCAGGCCCACGTAGCCCGTACCAATCACAGAAATCTTCAATCGAGTCTCCCGCTTACAAGGAATTGCGCGACTTAACTAACAGAACATTGCATTTTGATGGAGCCGATTCCACCCAGCAAGACAATTCTCGAAATGTGCTCTCTTTGCTGCGTTCGGCAGCGCGATGCAACTCGTTTCTCAAGAGGCTTTTAGGACTCTAGTACAGGATACTCTTTCCTCACATTCGGGCCGCGTACCATAGCTGGAAACGCCCTCCTTTCCTATTCTAAGTGCGTCGAACTATGGCCGAACCGACCAATTCGAAAGCGCAAGCGCCGTCCTCGGAAGACGCGCGCCGCCGGACCGACCAGCAGAAAACTCTGCTGTTGAGCGACGTTCCGGAGGCTACGGCTCTAATTCTAGAGCCATCGCCAACGGCCTCGGCCATCCCTCATCTCAGCGCCGCGGCTCTCGCCGCGCTCTCCCAGCGTTACGACATCCTCGCCGAAGCCGGACACGGGAGCATGGGCAACGTGTACAAGGCGCGCGACCGCGAAACGGGCGAAACCGTCGCCCTGAAACTCCTCAAGCCGGAAATCGCGTCGGATCAGGCGATGATGGACCGGTTCAAAAACGAGCTGCTCTTCGCGCGAAAGATCACGCACAAAAACGTTTGCCGCGTGCACGAGTTCAACCGGATCAATGGAATTGCTTACACGTCGATGGAATTCGTGGAGGGCGAAAGTCTGCGGTCTGTGCTCAACCGTTTCGGCGGGCTCCCGCTCCGCAAAGCGATCGATCTGGTGGGGCAGATCTGCTCGGGCCTCAAGGAAGCGCACGTTCAGGGAATCGTCCACCGCGATCTGAAGCCTGAAAACGTGATGATCGACGCGCAGGGCAACGTGAAAATCATGGACTTCGGCATCGCGCGCTCGATGGAGGCCGGCACGCGGCTCACCGGCGCGATGGTCGGCACGCCCGCGTACATGGCTCCCGAGCAGGTGGCCGGAAAACCGGTCGACTACCGGACGGACATCTACGCGCTGGGCTTGATCGTGTACGAAGTCTTCACGGGAGCGCCTGCGTTCCGGGCCGAGAATGCGGTAGCGGTCGCCTTGAAACAGATGCGCGAAGCGCCCACGCCACCTCACGAAGTCGAACCCACGGTGCCCGTCTCGATCGAGCGCGTCATCTTGAAGTGCCTCGAGAAGGAGCCGCCGAAGCGTTTCCAATCAATGGCCGAACTCGAAATCGCCCTGCGCGTTCCCGGCGCTCCGGCGGCGGCCCCGCCTCCCGTGATCTTCGCGCCGAGCCCGATGCATGCCACACCCACTGCTCCGATTTTGTCCTCGGCGCCGGAGACAAATCGCCCGTCGCCTGTCGTGTGGGTCCTGATGCTGGCTTTGCTGGTTGTCGGCACCTACGCCGGGTGGCGCTGGGTGCAGGCCGCGCAGGCGGCTGACGACCTTCCTGCCCCCGCTCCGCTGGCAGCGCCTGTGCCGCCGGACTTCGCGATCGAGAATCCCGGGGCGCAAACTCCCGCCGCAGCTCCGGTCGCGGCGGCGCCCGAAGCGGCGCAGCCTGCCGAGCCGAAGCCCGCGGCGCCCGTCAAATCCGCGGCGCCGGTTCCGACCAAACACATTGCAGCCAACGCTCCCGCACCCGTGAGGACTCGGCCTCAGCCCGCGCCTCCCGAGGTCTCGCCTCAGGCCGTGCAGCGGCGCGCGGACAAGGCGTTCGGCGAGAACGAACCCGTCTCGGTTCCTCCCGTGAATGACCACACGCCCAGCTATCTGTGGGTCGGCCGATTCGACCGCGAAGAGCGAGCCCAGATTACGGCGAGGAAGATCGAAGGCCTCGGGCTGCCCGTGGCGGTGATCCCGCGCCACAACGCGAACAACAGTGAATTTTATGTGGTTTTCACGGGTCCATTCGGGCCCGAGCGCGTCGAAAGTGTGATGGATTGGCTCAAGACCCAGGGCTTTCCCGGTGTGCGCCTGGTGAAGAATCCTCTCGGGAACAAGGGCCAAAGTCCGAATTAGGATCAGGATTTGCTCCCTAAAGGAGCGGAGCTCACGGCCCGCATCTGGCGGCCGGAGGCAGGCATGGCGATGGAAATGGATTTCGGAGCGCGGAGCGACACCGGCTGCGTCCGCGAAAACAACGAGGACAGCTTTCGCCTCGCGCCAGAGATGAATCTCTTCGCTCTCTCGGACGGCATGGGCGGACTCGCGTCCGGGGAAGTGGCCAGCCGCCTGGCGGTGGACACGATTCTCGCGCACTGCCGCGAAGCCGAGAAGAAGCCGACTCTGCCTCTCGCGGGTGCGCGCATCGACGGGGTTTCCCCCGAGTCGAACCGGCTGGCGAGCGCCGTCCGATTGGCGAATGCTGCCGTTTATCGCGCCGCGCAGCAAAATGGAGCCGAGCAGCGTATGGGCGCCACGGTTGTCGCAGCGCGAATTGTCGATGAGCGCATGAGCCTGGCGCACGTCGGAGACAGCCGCGCCTATCGCCTTCGAGGCAGCGATCTCGAGCAGCTCACGCGGGACCACTCGTTCGTCGCCGAGGCGATGCGCCATGGCCACATGACCGAGCAGGAAGCGGGAAGCAGCGCGTTGCAGAGCGTGCTGATCCGCGCGCTCGGCATCGATCCGGAAGTCGAGGTGGACGTGACCGAAGAGCTTGTGATGGACGGAGACACGGTGCTGCTCTGCACCGACGGGCTCACGCGCGAGCTGTCGGATGCACAGATCGCGGCGGTGCTCGGCGAAAGCGACGACGCGCAGGAAGCTGCCGAGCGCCTGATCGATCTCGCGAAACAAGCGGGAGGCGGAGACAACATCACCGCCATCGTGGTGCGCCGCGCTCCGAAACTGGTCGGGGCGTTTGCCCGGATCGGACGGCTGGGGCGATGGATTAAGAATTCCGTGTAGTGCCGCGCGCGGGTGCGCGCAATCGAATTGCGAAAGTTGGATTTCGCGGAGGATTGAAATGCCAAAGCTTGTGCTCAAGTTCGAAAATGCAATTTTGAGAGAGGTGCCTGTCGGCGAGAAGGAAGTGAGCATTGGCCGCTCGCCGGACAATGGCCTGGTGATCGACAACCCGGCGATCTCGCACTACCACGCCCGCGTCTTCAACGAAGAGGGCCGGCTGATGCTCGAGGACTTCGGCAGCCTGAACGGCACGTTCGTCAACGGGCAGCGCGTGAAAATGGTGACGCTGAAGCCCGGCGATTCCGTCGCCATTGGCAAGCACACGATTATCGTCTCGGATTCACGCGATCTCGACGGCTTCGCGACCGGAAACGGCGGCATGCGGCCAGCCGCGCCGAAAATCAACGAAACGGTCATGCTCGACACGAAGGAGCGCCGCGAGTTTCTCCAGAAGGTCGCGGCCGTCGGCGAAAGCTCGCAGGTCGCGCCGGCGCGATTGAAAGTGCCGACGCTCATCGTGCGAAAAGGCAAAACGAACCAGCGGGAATACTCACTCAACGACAAGCTGACGGTCGTGGGGAAATCGGCGATGGCCACCGTGAAACTAAAAGGCTGGTTCGCGCCCCGGGTCGCCGCGCAGATCACCCGCCGCGACGATCACGCCTACTACATCGGCGCGGCCGACAAGGTGCCCACCGTCAACGGCGTGCCAATCGTGCACCCGACCAAACTTTCCTCGGGCGACGTCATCGAAGTGGCCGGCATCGAACTCGAATTCGTCTATCGGGATTGATCGGCGACGAGAATCAGAGTTCTGTAAAATGACGCGGCATAGCGGAAGGTTGCAAAGGCTTGTTGAGTACCCGTGGTTGCTCGTTCCACTAGCACTGGCGATTGCGTCAGTATCAAGCTTTCTGCTGTGGAAGACGCTTCAGCGCGACTACTGGGACTATTGGCTATATCCCAGGTTGAAGGTTGCCGACCCCGGTCTTTATGTCTATCCGCAATTGAGATACACCCTTTTTGACATAGTCCTACTACTGTTTTGTTTAGACGGCTTGATTGCGTCTGGCCTGTCGCTCTGGAGTGTCGTTTCTTCTCGAGGTACCGCGGGATGGGCATACCGAACAATCGGCCTTTATTTCTTCTTGCTCGTCGCGCTGATACTGGGCGGGAGCCTGATGCTGTATGTGAGAAGTCGCGGATTTTGAGTGCCAGATTAGGACAGGCTAGCGATAGTCGCGTCACCAAGAACCAACCGTTGTCCTCCCCTTCCGCGAACTTGAACTGATATGATGGCGCAGCGCAAAATACCACGGGGAGTGAAAACATGTCCGAACCAACCAAGGAAGAATTGCTCGCACGCATCGCGGAACTCGAAAAGCAGGCGGGCTCGAGACCCAAAGGCAGCCTCGAATTTCGCGTCGGCGAAAAAGGGGGAGTGAGCGTGTACGGCCTCGGGCGCTTTCCCGTGACACTCTATTACGAGCAGTGGATCCGCCTGCTCGACGCCGCCGACAACCTCCGCAACTTCCTCGAAGAAAACAAAAGCCGGCTCAAACTGAAGCCGAAGGACTAGCGCGTCCAAACGCTTTTGAGGGTCAGCTCGTCTTGGTCTTCTCGAGCTCTTCGATCAGGGCGGGCACGATCTCGAAGAGATCGCCGACGATGCCGTAATCGGCCACCTCGAAGATCGGCGCGTTGGCATCCTTGTTGATTGCGGCGATCGTGCGCGAGCCCTTCATGCCCACCACGTGCTGGATGGCGCCGCTGATGCCGAGCGCGAGATAGAGCTTCGGCACCACGGTCTGGCCCGAACTGCCGATCTGCCGATCCATCGGCAGCCAGCCTTCGTCGCAAATCGGGCGCGACGCAGAGATTTCTCCGCCCATCAGCTTCGCCAGCTTTTCAGCCATGGGAATGTTCTCCGGCGCCTTGATGCCGCGCCCGACCGACACGAGTATGGGCGCTTGCGTCAGGTCAACGGCCTGCTTCGCTTCGCGGAAGAGCTCAAGCGGCTTCGTGCGAATCTGCTCCGACTTCAAATCGACGCTTGCGGCCTTCACGGGTGCCTTTCCGCCTGCGTGCTTCGCGGCTAGATCGGCGCGAAACGCGCCGGCCTGGAACGACACGACCCACGGCGGTTCTCCCGTGAAGACAACGTCGGCTGCCGTGCGGCCCTGAAACATCTGGCGGACGAAAATCAGCTTGTCGGCTTCGTGGCGATAGGCGATGCAATCGCCGATCATTCCCCTGCCGGCCTGACCGGCCGAGCCCTTGCCGAGGGACGCGGCGAGCTTCGGCGCGAAATCGCGGACTTGATAGGTGTGGGGGAGCAAAACGAGATCGGGCTTCGCGCTGTCAATCACCGCGCGCAGCGCGATCGAATATCCATCGGGCGTGTACTGTTCGAGCAGGTCATGCTCGACCAGCAGCACCTCGTCGAGCTGATAGCCCGCCAGCTCGTCCGCCAGCGCTGCAACACCTTTGCCGATGACGGCGCCCGAAACCGTACCTTTCGCTTGCTGCGCGATCTGCTGCGCGGCCGCCAGCGTCTCGAAGCTGACTTTGTTCCATTTCCCTTCGCGCTGCTCGGTGATCAGAAGAATCTTCATTGGCTAAAGTACCCGCGCTTCGTGCCGGAGCTTTTCGAGCAATTTCGCCGCGGCCTCTTTCGGCGAACCGGTGATGAACTCCGTCTTCTTCGTTTTTTGCGGGATGTAAATCCGCTCGACCTGCTGCGTCCGCGCATCGGGAACGCCCAGCGAAGCGCGCTCGACCGTGACAATCTCTTTCTTCTTCGCCGCCATGATGCCCTTGAGCGTAGCGTAGCGCGGCTTGTTGATGCCCGACTGGATCGTGAGCACGGCCGGGAGCGGCAGCTCGACCCACTGGAACCATCCCGCTTCGAGCTCGCGCTTCAACTTCATGCGCGTGCCGGTGACTTCAATCGACATGATGATCGTCGCATGCGAGCGGCCGAGCAATTCGGCAAGCAGCACGCCGGTCTGCCCAAAGCCCTGGTCGTCGCTCTGAAGGCCGGTGAGAATCAGATCGAAGTTCTCGGATTGAATCGCTGCGGCGAGCGAACGCGCCGATGCGAGGGGATCGAGCTTGAAGAACTCGGCATCGGAGATGTGGATGCCGCGGTCGGCGCCCTTGGCGAGCGCTTCCTTGATGGTCTGCTTCGCGCGCTCCGGGCCCATCGATATCGCCACGACTTCGCCGCCATGCTTTTCCTTCAGGCGCAGCGCTTCTTCCAGCGCGAAGCCATCCGGCTCGTTCGTCTCAAATCCGATATCGGCTTCGCGAATCCACGCGCCGCCATCGAGGATCGCAAGCGGCGCATCCTTCGCGGGCACCTGTTTTACGCAGACTCCAATTTTCACGGTCAGCGGCCTTCCCAGCGCTTGAACAATAGTGACGCATTCGTTCCGCCGAAGCCGAAGGAATTCGAAAGCGCGTAAGTTACTTCCGCTTTTCGTGCCTTGTTCGGAATGTAGTCGAGGTCGCAGGCGGGATCGGGATTCTCGTAGTTGATTGTCGGCGGGAGGATTTGATCGCGCAGCGCCAGAATACTGATCCCCGCTTCGAGCCCGCCCGCTCCGCCGAGCAAATGTCCCGTCATGGATTTGGTTGAGCTGATGGGAACCTTCTTTGCGCGTGCGCCGAAAACGCGTTTGAGCGCGGTCGTTTCGATTGCGTCGCCCATTGGCGTCGAGGTACCGTGGGCGTTCACGTAGCCGATGTCGTCCAGCGAAATCTTCGCATCCTTCACAGCGGCACGCGTCACGCGATAGCCGCCGTCACCGCCCTCGGCCGGCTGCGTGATGTGATATGCGTCGCCGGACATGCCGTAGCCCACGATCTCCGCGATGATATTCGCGCCGCGGCGCTGTGCGAATTCGAGCGATTCGAGGATGAGCATGCCCGAACCCTCGCCGACGACGAAGCCGTCGCGCTGGGCGTCGAACGGGCGGCTCGCGCGCTCGGGTTCGTCGTTGCGAGTCGAAAGCGCGCGCATGGCGCTGAAGCCACCGATGCTCATCGGCGTGACAGCCGCCTCCGAACCGCCCGCGAGCATCACCTCCGCGTCGCTGCGCTGGATAATCTTGAAGGCGTCGCCGACCGCGTGAGCCCCGGCGGAGCAAGCCGTGGCCGTGGCCGAATTCGGCCCCTTCGCACCGTAACGGATCGAGACGTTGCCCGCCGCGAGATTCACGATTGCCGAAGGAATGAAAAACGGGGAAATCTTGCCGGGGCCGCCGTTCAAATACTTCGAGTGCTCGCGCTCGATAACGTCGAATCCGCCGATTCCCGAGCCGATATAGACGCCCGCCAGGTCGGCGAACTCCGGAGTGATTTCGAGGCCGGCCATGCGCATCGCGAAATCCGACGCCGCCATGGCGATCTGGATGAACCGGGCCATCTTCTTCAGTTCTTTTTTCTCGACCCAGTTCAGGGGATCGAAATTCTTCACTTCACCGGCGATCTGGCAATCGAACGCGGTGGCGTCAAACGCCGTAACGCGGCCGATGCCGCTCTTTCCGGCCAGCAGGTTGCGCCAGACCTCTTCGGTCCCGATGCCGCAACCGCATACCAGTCCAACGCCCGTCACGACGACTCGGCGGCTCAAAGAAAGCTTCTCCTGTTCAAGATGGGGCGGCTCGGCGGGACTGCCTACTTCCCCTTGGAGTGCTTGTCGATGTACTCGGTCGCGTCTTTCACCGTGGCAATCTTTTCGGCATCCTCATCGGGAATTTCGATGCCGAACGCTTCCTCGAAGGCCATCACCAGCTCGACCGTGTCGAGCGAGTCGGCGCCGAGGTCATCCACGAACGAAGCGCTGGGAGTCACTTCGCCTTCATCCACACCGAGCTGCTCGACAATAATCTGCTTCACGCGTTCTTCGAC
>Ga0209415_10004962_pt1 | contig 24158 bp, 23 predicted proteins | sample PeaSoiSIISIP2007_FD_187696 | JGI IMG/M metagenome (GOLD analysis project Ga0209415, IMG submission 187696) | Peat soil microbial communities from Weissenstadt, Germany - SII-SIP-2007 (SPAdes) (version 2) | ecosystem: Environmental > Terrestrial > Soil > Wetlands > Peat | place: Germany... | reverse complement strand
GGAGCGGACGACGGGATTCGAACCCGCGACCCCAACCTTGGCAAGGTTGTGCTCTACCAGCTGAGCCACGTCCGCGTTGTCCAAACAGACTAGCGCTTCGCGGAGCAGGCGCACTTGGCGCATGCAGGCGCTGGCGCGGGGTCTGTAGGGCGGGACGTTGGGTCTGCGGGACGCACCCCGTTCCGTAGTGACCGCCGACGGGACGGCCCTCCATCGCGGGCGCTCGGGCGGTCAGGTAGGCGGGTGCGTCCGCAGACGCACGTCCCGCCCTTCTATCCAGCTAGGTGTGCCTGACCGGGAGAAGGCACTCGCTGGGCTCTCCGACAACGCCGGTTCGGAGTACTTGCACTACGGCGCTGCCTAGCGGGCACGAGCCGGGGTGGCCGGGGACGATCACTGCTACCACCTTGGCGAAGGCCTTGGCATCAGAGCACTTGACGGGCGTCGGCGAGAGCAGCGGGAACGACGGCTTGCCCCCTTCTTTGACAAGGCACTGGCCCTTGAGAGCCTCTGCGGCGGCGATGTCTGCCTTCGTAGCGTGGCCCGGCGGGCGGGTTGCCTCCCAGAGGGCGAGTGCGACGATTATGACCGCTATGACGAGAGGGATGAGCCGGTAGGGAGAGCGCATGGGCGCGCGAGTCGACATTGCGTTGGCCGGGGGCGGGCCGGCTGTGGCAACTGGCTCCTGGGGCTCCCAGCTAGGTGGCAAGGGAGGAGCGTCGGAACCGGGCTCCCACAGGACCCAGCGGTGAAGGCCGTCGTTGAACCACAGTGTCCGCCCCGACGGCGAGCGCCTCCAGCGCACTCCCCGATGGACGACCTCGCTCGTCGTTCCTCGAGCGCTCACTTGAGCAACTTCGAGAGGCGTCGGTCAGCCAGGACCTTTCCGCCGGTCTGGCATTGAGGGCAGTACTGGAAGCTCCGGTTGGACAGGAACACCTCTTTGATGGTGCTGCCACATTCGGGGCAGGCTTGCCCGGCGCGGGCGTGGACTGCCATGCCGGCTCGTTTTGCGTCCTTCAGCTCCTTGGCAGCCTGTCCGAGGCTTCGGTCCACCGCCCCTCGCAATATCCCGGTCAATGCCTCGTAAAGCCGCGCCATCTCCGCTTCGTCGAGCTTGGAGGCCGACTTGAACGGGGACAGCTTCGCTGCCCAGAGGATTTCGTCCGAGTAGGCGTTGCCGACGCCGGCCAGCAGCGATTGGTCCGCCAAGACGCTCTTCAGTTGCCCGGGCGCTCCGGCCAAGATCGCGGCCAGCGAAGCCTGGTCAAACCCTGGGCTGAGTGGATCCGGCCCGAGCCGCGCGACCCCTTCGATCGTCGCCGGGTCACTGACAAGCCACAACGCCAACCTTTTCTCTGTACCCTGCTCGGTGAGGTCAAAGCCGGCACCGCTCGAGAGCCCGACCCGCAGGGCTAGCGGGCCCTTCCCCGGGCGGGCCTTCGCCGGCGGGACAGGGTCGCGCCAATGGAGCCAACCGGCCCTCGCCAGGTGCGCCACCAGCCAGAGGCCTCCAGCCTCGATGCACAGGTACTTGCCTCGCCGCTCGGCGCCGCCGATGGTGCGGCCGACGAGGGCATCGAGCGGGGGCGCGTAGGTCTTCAGTGCAGACAGTGAGCCGAGCTCGGCGCGCTCAATGGTCGTGCCGCCGGCCTTCTCGGTTACGAACAGGGCAAGGGCCTCGACTTCGGGAAGCTCGGGCACGCTGGTAGCAGGCCCCGGCCCTAGCGCCCGCTGTGGCCGAAGCCTCCGAGACCGCGCTCGGAAGAGGGCAGCTCGTCGACCGCGACGAAGCGCGCCTGGGCCACCGCTTTGATCACAAGCTGGGCGATCCGGTCGCCGCGGTGTACTTCGTAGGGCTGTACGGGATCGGTGTTCACAAGCAGCACCATGAGCTCGTTGCGGTAGCCCGCGTCGATGAGGCCGGGGGCGTTCAGGACCGTAACACCGTGGCGCAGTGCCAGGCCGCTGCGGGGCTGGACGAAACCCGCGTAGCCCTCCGGTACGGCGATGGCCAGGCCGGTGGGCACCAGAGCCCGCCCACCACCGGGCGCGATCGTGACGTCGGCGCTGGCACGGATGTCGGCCCCGGCATCGGCCGCCCGGGCGTAATCGGGAAGCGGGATGTCCGAGTCGAGCTGGACCACCTCTACGACCACGTCGCCCACGACCACGTCGCCTACGACCGCCGGGCCCTCCACGACGATCACGTCCTCTACCACGATGTCGCTCTCCGAGCGCGGGCCGACCACGTTCACCACGCTAGCCAGCGGGTCCCATGCACCGCCCGATAGAGTCCGCTGAATGCTCGTCTGGATGGACCTCGAAATGACCGGGCTTGACCCCGAGCGCGACAAGATCGTTGAGATCGCGACCCTAGTAACCGATGACGAGCTCGAGTTGATCGACGAAGGCCCCGACCTGGTGATCGCTACACCTCCCGAGGCGCTGGAGTCCATGGACGAGGTGGTGCGGCAGATGCATACGCGCAGCGGCTTGCTCGATGCCATAGCGAGCTCCGACGTGACCCTCAAAGCAGCTGCAGACGAGACCCTGGAGTTCGTGCGAAAGCACGCACCCGAGGCGCGTAAGGTCCCCCTGTGCGGCAACTCGATCGGCACGGACAGACGTTTTTTGGCTGCCTATATGCCTGAGCTGGAGGAATACCTCCACTACCGCTCGATCGACGTGTCAACCATTAAAGAGCTCGCCCGGCGTTGGTACCCCGAGGCATATGCCGGTGCCCCGAAGAAGGGTGGCGCCCACCGCGCCCTCGACGACATCAGGGAGAGCGTCGAAGAGCTGAAATATTGGCGTAACACGGTGTTCAGAGAAAGATCTTCCACTTCGCCCGCCTGACGTGGCACCATGGTTGATTAACCGGTAATTCAACCGACCGGTGCTTAACGGAGGTGGAGATGACCCGATTGATGGACGCTCCGTTCCTCGATGACGCGCAGGGGCGCCGGCGCCAGACCAGCCGGACCACGCGCCACGCAGTGCGAAGCCACCTGCACGTCGCTCTGCTCGACGAGGAATCTCTCGACGACGCCGTCTTGCCCGTCGTGTTGCACGACGTCGGGCGCAAGGCGTCCCCCAAGCCGAAGCAAGCACCCGCCCCAGGGCGCCGTGGTGGTTTCAAGGTTTGGAAGACCTCGTTCTGGAAACGCAGGCGCCGGTTGTGGGCTGAGCAAAACGCAGCCGCCCGGGCTCTCGCCGAGGCGGAGTAGCCGACTGATCGACCACACCGGCCCGCCCGCTTCCTTACGCTAGGAGCGGGCCGGTATGGCTCCGCCTGTAGCCGCGGCAGGGCGCTAGCTTCGCCTTCATGGAATACCGCAAACTTGGACGAACCGGCGTAGAGGTCACCCCGTTGTGCCTAGGCGCAATGATGTTCGGCGCTTGGGGCAACACCGACCATGCGGATTGCCGCCGCATAATGCACGCCGCCGTGGACGCTGGGATCAATTTCATCGATACGGCCGACGTCTACTCCGCCGGGGAATCCGAAGAGATCGTGGGTTCCTTTCTGGCCGAGCTCGGGCCTGACCGCCGTGAAGACATCGTGCTGGCCACGAAGTTCCATGCTCGCATGGGCGAGGGGCCGAACAGAGAAGGCAACTCCAGGCGCTGGATAATCTCTGAGTGCGAGGCGAGCCTGCGCCGCCTAGGCACCGACTATATAGACCTTTACCAGATCCACCGCCCGAGCCCGGGAACAGATATCGACGACACGCTGTCAACGCTGAGCGACCTGGTCCATTCCGGCAAGATCCGGTACTTCGGTAGCTCGACCTTTCCGGCGTGGGCGGTGGTAGAGGCCCATTGGGTTTCGCAGCAGCGCGGCCGTGAGAGGCTTTCGACCGAGCAGCCTCCTTATTCGATGCTGGCGCGCGGGATAGAAACAGATCTCCTGCATGTCTGCCAGCAATACGGGATGGGCGTGCTCAGCTGGAGCCCGCTGGCAGGAGGCTGGCTCTCCGGGCGCTTCGGGACGGGCAAGGACAACACCTCCCGGCGCGCGTCGCGTCTACCCGCCCGCTACGACCTCAACGACCCGAGCAACGCAACGAAGTTGGCCGCAGTTGACGAACTGACAGAGCTGGCGGCCAAGGCCGGTTACAGCCTGCCCGAGCTCGCGGTCGCCTTTGTGCTGGAGCACCCGGTCGTGACCTCGGCAATAATCGGTCCCCGTACGATGGAGCAGCTGACTTCCCTATTGAAGTCCTACGAAATCCGCCTCGATGGCGGGATCCTGGACCGTATCGACGAGATCGTCCCGCCGGGGACGGACCTGAACACCGCCGACAGCGGGTGGGCGCCCCCCTGGCTGAGCCAGCCGGCACTGCGCCGCAGATAGCCCGCTCTATCGGGCGGGGGCCTGATAGCTCGCTCAAGCGCCCCGCGGGGCTAGCCCTTGTTTTCAGGCGGCGAGAAGTCGAGCGAAAGCGAATTGATGCAGTACCGCTGGCCGGTCGGTCCAGGGCCGTCGTCGAACACGTGGCCAAGGTGGCCTCCGCAGGCGCGGCACACGACCTCGGTGCGGGCCATGCCGTGGCTCTTGTCCGATCGGAGCTCGACCGCGTCAGCGACGGCCGGCTCGGTGAAGCTCGGCCAACCGGAACCCGAATCGAACTTGGTCGAACTGTCGAACAGGACCGCCCCGCAACCGGCGCAGCGGTAACTGCCATCTTCGTGATTGTGGACATATTCCCCTGACCAGGGAGGTTCCGTCCCTGCCCGGCGCAGCACGGTGTACTGCTCGGGGCTCAACAGGGAACGCCACTCGTCGTCACCTAGATCTTTTGGGTCGCGCACGGGGCCTAGAGTACCGCCCGTTGGGCCCTACCTATGCGCTCGCTGCACCGGGTTGTACGTCCCAGGGCTACCTGTGCCATTAAGCTCCCTTCGGTGGGGATGCTTGGCTTTGGTGTCGACATAGGGGGTTCAGGCATCAAAGGTGCTGTCGTCGACCTCGAGGTCGGACAGCTCGCGACCGAGCGCTACAAGATCCTGACCCCGCAGCCCTCGCTCCCGGTGGCTGTAGCGGAGGCTGTCGCCGAGGTCGTAGGCCATTTCGGCTGGCAAGGCCCACTAGGCTGCACTTTCCCGGCGGTCGTCCAATCGGGCGTCGCTCGTACCGCGGCCAACGTCGACCGCAGCTGGATCGGTACCAACATCGAGACGGTCGTCGGGACGGCGACCGGGTTGCCAGTGACTGCGGTCAACGACGCCGATGCTGCGGGCATAGCCGAGACCAATTGGGGCGCCGCCAAAAGCACCAAGGGCCTGGTGGTAGTGGTCACCCTCGGCACCGGCATCGGCACCGCGCTTATTTACAACGGGGTGCTGGTCCCCAACAGCGAGCTCGGCCACCTCGAGCTCGATGGCGAAGACTACGAGGTCATGGCGTCGGCTGCCGCCCGCGAACGGGAGTCCCTCAGCTGGGACAAGTGGGCGAGGCGTCTTCAGCGTTACTTTTCAGCACTGGAGGCACTGCTGCGGCCCGAGCTGTTCGTAGTGGGCGGAGGTGTGAGCCGGCGGGCGGACAAGTTCCTCCCGATGCTGGAGCTCGAAACCCCGATCGTGCCGGCCCGGTTCCAAAATGATTCTGGCATCGCGGGAGCTGCCTACCTCGCCTCTGAAGCCGAGATCGCTCGAACCGCTCGAACCGCTTGAACCGCTTGAACGGCTAAGGCTAGGGCTTGGGCTCTGAGAGCTCGCCCATCTCGTCCGCCAGGTCCGTCTGGTCAGCAAACTGTGTGTTGTAGAGCTCGGCATAAAGGCCCTCTTGGGCGAGCAGCTCGGAGTGTCGGCCACGCTCGACGACGCGGCCAGCGTCGATCACGAGTATCTGGTCGGCGTCCCTCACCGTCGAGAGCCTGTGGGCAATAACGATCGAGGTGCGCCCCGCGAGCACTTTTTTGAGCGCCCGCTGCACGGCGACCTCGGACTCGGAGTCGAGATGGGCGGTAGCTTCGTCGAGCACGACAACATCGGGCGCCTTCAGGAGCAACCGGGCTATCGCGACGCGCTGCTTTTCTCCCCCGGACAGCCGGTAACCCCTGTCCCCTACAAGGGTGTCGAGGCCATTGGGCAAGGAAGCCACCATGTCGAGGATTTGCGCGTCCCGCAAGGCCTCTCTGAGCTCGTCTTCGGTGGCGTCAGGTCGCGCGTAAAGCAAGTTGGCCCTGATGGAGTCGTGGAAAAGGTGGGCGTCTTGGGTAACGACGCCAACAGCGTCCTGTAACGAGCTGAGCGCGACATCTCGCAAATCCGTACCGTTTATACTGACCGACCCCGCGGTCACGTCGTAAAGGCGTGCTGCGAGATGGCTTATGGTCGTCTTGCCCGCGCCGGAAGGGCCGACAAGGGCGACGAGCTCACCTGGCTCGGCGACGAAGGACACGTCGAAGAGGATCTGCTGACCGCCGGCGTTCTCGAGGATGGCGACGGCCTCGAGCGAGGCGAGCGAGACCTCGTCCGGGCGGGGGTAACGGAAGTCGACGTGGTCGAAGGCGACCTGAGCGGGCCCGCGCTCGACGGCAACCGCTCCGACTTTGTCGTCGATCATGGGGGGCAGGTCGAGGACCTCGAAGACCCGGTCGAACGATACAAGTGCGGTCATGACGTCCACCTGCACGTTGGACAGTGCAGTGAGCGGGCCATAGAGCCGTGTGAGGTAAAGGGTCAACGCGACAAGAGTTCCCACTGACAGGTGGCCGTGGGCGGCGGCATCCCCACCGACCCCGTAGACCAGCGCCGTCGCCAGTGTGGCGGTGAGCATGAGGCCGGTGAAGAAGACCCTGCCGTACATGGCCGTTGTTACCCCGATGTCTCGCACACGCCCTGTCCTGGCCTCGAACATTTCCGCTTCGTACTTGGGCTTGCCGAATATCTTGACCAGCAGCGCTCCGGCGACATTAAAGCGCTCGCTCATCATGGTGTTCATTTCCGCATTGAGGTTGTAAGCCTCCCGCGTGATGGCGGCGAGGCGGCGCCCTACCCAACGTGCCGGGAAAATGAAGACCGGCAACATGCAAAGAGCTAGAAGCGTTATCTGCCAGCTAAGGAAGAGCATGGCGACGAGGGTGACAGCCAGGCTGATCGTATTGCCGATGACCGAGTTGAAGGTGTCGGTGAAAGCCTGTTGGGCACCCAGTACGTCGTTGTTGAGCCGGGATATCAAAGCTCCTGTCTGGGTACGCGTAAAAAAGGCGATCGGCATGCGCTGGATGTGCGTGAAAACTTTGTTGCGCATGTCGAATATGAGGCCCTCCCCCACCCGGGAGGAGATCCAGCGCTCCCAAAGGCCGAGCGCTGCGTCAAAGATCGCCAGGCCCGCAACGAGTACGGCGAGCCAGATCACGAGCGCCCCCTTGTGGCGTTCTATCCCCTGGTCGATGATGGCCCTGTACACCAGCGGGTTAGCCGCACCAACGAGCGCGTCGACGATGATCAGCACCATGAACAACGCGAGCGCAAGCTTGTATGGCTTGGCAAAGCCCATAATGCGCCGGACCGTGCCCTTTGGGAGCTTGTGTGCGGTTACCTTTTGGTCCTGGCGGAGCGACCGCATGAGGCCCCAACCGACGCGGCCTCCCCCGCCGCCCATCCCCATGCCCATGTGGTTCATTAGCCCACTGTACGGGAGGCCGGTCGATGAGCTCCGAGCTCAGGTGATGGCTGGCAGCGCGTTCTCGCTCACTAGGCCCTTGTACCAGCGGTAGCTGTCCTTGGGTGCCCGTTTGCCGCTCGGGTAGTCGACCCAGACGATGCCGAAACGCATCGAGTACCCCAGCGCCCACTCGAAGTTGTCCAGCAGGCTCCAGACGAAATAGCCTCGCAGGTCCACGCCCTGGTCTATGGCATCTTTCGCCGCCTGGATGTGTTTCTCGAGGTAGCGGATCCGCGGCTGGTCGTGGATGACCCCATCGGGGCCGACGTAGTCGTGCTCGGCCGCCCCGTTCTCCGTGATGTAGAGGGGTAGAGCGGTGTACTCGTCGCGGATCCGCACCAGGATGTCCCTGAGCCCGTCGGCGTCAACCTCCCAGCCAGCCGCGGTCCTTTCCACGCTTGCCCGGCCGACGTCGACACGGTCCGGGTGCGGGTGCCTCCCAAGGCCACCTGGGTAAACGAGATAGCCGTCTTCCCGTGCCTCCTGGAGGCGGCCCGGGTCAGCCAGCACGCTCGTGCTGTAGTAGTTGACCCCGAGGAAATCCATCGGTTGGCTGATCGCGGCAAGGTCCCCCGGCTGTACAGCCTCTCGGCCTGGCCCGCGGCTCGGGTACAGCTCGGCCATGTCCGCTGGGTACTCGCCTTTGAACAGCGGGTCAAGGTACACGCGATTGAGGTGGCCATCGGCCCTCCTCGCGGCCGAAACGTCAAGCTCATGATCGCTGGCCGGTATCTTCCCACCGAGGTTGAGGGTTATCCCAACCGGCGCTTTTGTCACCCGGCGCAATACTTCGGTCGCTCTTGCATGGGCCAGCAGGAGATGGTGAGTCGCAAGGAGCGCCATTTCGCCGTCGGTATGGCCAGGCGCATGCACGCCGGTGCCGTAGCCGAGCCAAGCCGAGCACCAGGGCTCGTTCAACGTGACCCACATGGCGACGCCGTCCGAAAGGGCATCGCCCACCATCGAGGCGTACTCCGCGAAACGCTCCGAAGTGTCCCGCGAGGTCCAACCGCCAAGGTCTTCCAGCGCCTGAGGGAGGTCCCAGTGGTAGAGGGTGCATACAGGCTCGACCCCTCGCTCGCGCAAGCCCGCCACGAGGCGACGGTAGAAATCGAGGCCCGCTTGGTTGGCAGGGCCCTTCCCGTCCGGCTGGACGCGCGGCCATGCGACGGAGAACCTGTAGGCACGCAACCCGAGCTGGTGGACAAGGTCGAGGTCCTCCGCGACGCGCTTATAGTGCTGGCAGGCGATATCCCCGTTGTCCCCGTTGAGCGTCCGCCCCGGGGTGTGAGAGAACGTGTCCCAGATCGATGGCCCACGACCATCCGCTGTTACCGATCCTTCGATCTGGTAAGCGGCGGTCGCCGCTCCCCAGAGAAAACCCGCGGGAAAACTACGGTCACTGGTCATTTGCGTCTCCTTCTCGGCTCACACAGGTTAACGCCCCTCGTGGCAGCGTCACCTGCGTTCCCCAAATCGTCTGTCCACCCCTTGCGAGCCGCGGCCTCTGGCGGTCGGGCTAGCGGTACGGGTACCAAAGCCGTACCTTACACTGAACCGGTTCGGTTGACCAGCCGCCGGCCCAGTGCCCGTGCCAAGGGGTGCCATATATAATCATCCCCCTAGTTAGCCCGAGGGGAGTACATGCACGGAGCCGGTCCGAGCCACAGCCCAGGGCCACCGACGATTTACGACGTGGCCGAGCACGCCCAGGTGTCGATAGCGACTGTCTCGCGTGCCCTGAACGGCCATGGGTACCTGCGCGCGGAGACCCGCAAACGGGTGTTGCAGTCCGTGCGGGACTTGCATTTCGTGCCTAACGGGCCAGCTCGCCAACTTTCTACTCGCACGACCAAAGTAATTGCGATGGCGTTCGTGCGACCACCAGAAGACGAAATGTCAGAGGTCGAGGAGGACTCGCTGCTGTTCATTGACTCAGTGATCCGAGGAGCCGAACTTGCCGCGCAGCGTAACGGCTATTCGTTGCTCCTATCTGGCGTCAAAGAGGCCGCCTCAGCCGAAGCCATAAGCGCCCTCACTGGCAAGTCTGACGGCGTCATGGTCCTGGGCCGTGTCGTCGCAGAACGTCGCGTCGCCGCCCTCTCGAAGCGCTCGCCGCTCGTGCTCCTGGCTGGCAGCGGACGCTTTCAAGCGGCAGTCAACGTCCGCGTGGACAATGTCCAAGGAATGCAGGCCGTCGCCCAACACCTCGTTTCTCACCACAACTTACGACGGTTCGCGTTCATGGCCGGCAAAGCAGAAAGCCCTGACAGCACAACCCGCCAGCAGGCATTTACCGAAATGGTGAGCTCGCTCGGCGGCGAGGTTGCACCTGCTGAACAGGGCTGGGCTGCTGATTGGACGACCGCCGGCGCAGCAAAGGTCATGACGGCCCGCCTCGAGTCCGGCGAGCCCATGCCCGAGGCCGTCGTCTGCGCCAACGACCCGATGGCCATCGGCGTCCTCCAGGCGCTCCACGCGGCAGGCACCGCCGTGCCGGGACAGATCAGGGTGACCGGTTTCGACGACATACCTGTCGGGCGCCATCTCAACCCCTCCTTGACGACGGTGCGGCAACCTTCCCAGCAGCTCGGGTCGGCCGGAGTCGAGGCCCTGATCGGCCTGATCGAGGACCGGCCGCACACGTTGCGGGACTGGGTACTGCCCACTCAACTGGTCGTGCGTGCAAGCTGCGGGTGCCCCCCGCCCACTTCTGGGGAGCTTGGGCTGCTAAAACACTGACCGTGCGGGCCCCGGAGCTGCCTAGGGTCGCCGGGGCGGCCCTCGTGGCTTTTGCGTTGGTGGCCAACACCTGCTCAGGCACGGCGATAGGGGCGCCTCCCCCGTCCAGCACCAGGCAGCTGGCCGTCGGCACCACCACATCGACAACGGTCCCGGCGCAGGGCCCGTCCCTGGTCATAGAGCCGGCGGTCGAGACGGCGCTCACGGGTAATTTCAACCCGTTCGACATGTCGGGCCCGCTCGGCCAGATGGGGGTGCCCTGGTTCATTTACGAGCCGCTCTTGGAGTACAACGAGCTTCAGGTCGACCAGTACTACCCATGGTTGGCAGAGTCGTGGTCTATCAGCACCAGCGGCGAGACCATCACCTTCGACTTGCGGCCTCGCGTAAAGTGGGCCGACGGCACCCTCCTCACGGCGACGGATGTTGCTTACACTTTCAACCTTTTAAAGGACAACCCGGACATAAACGACGGGATCCCTATCGTTTCCGCAATAGCTACAAACCCGACCACGTTCACCTTGACACTGAGCGAGCCCGGGTACTCGTACCTGTACAACATTGCGCGTGTCCCGATTGTGAAAAGTGGCTATTCCATGGGCGCAAACCCGGCAACCTACGTCGACACCAGCCCCGACGGGACCGGGCCGTACATGCTGGCCAAGCGGGCCGACGCAACCCCCCAGCGTGTCACGCTCAGCGCTCGCGCCGGCTACTGGCAGGGGGCGCCCCCCGCCCGTCAATTGGTTTTCCCCGCCTACAGCAGCGCCACCGCCGTCGAGTCCGCACTGCAAGCGGGCACGCTCGACTGGGCGGCCGACTACATGCCCGACGTGCTGACGGGCTACGTCGATAAGAACAAGGCTGACAACCACTTTTGGGCCCCTCCAGTGGACTGCATTTCACTGGAGGTGAACTTGGACCGGTACCCCTTTGACATCCTCGACGTGCGCGAGGCGATCAGCGCGGCACTGGGTCGCGCAGCGCTGTCAGCCGGTAGCGAAGGTGGGTACGCTCCCCCGGCCACCAGTAGCTCGGGCCTGGTGCTGCCCACCGACCACGAGTACGTATTGCCCGCCTATCGCAAGGACCTCGGCGGCGCGGGCGACATCCTGATGACGGTGAAGCTCATGCAGGCCGCCGGGTTCCACCTGGACGGTGGGGGTTCCTGGGCGAGCGCCTCGGGAAAGGCCGTGTCGCTTAGCATCGAGGACGCCGCCGGCAGCCCACTTTCTAACGTCTCCTCAATGGTCGCCAAACAGCTCGCATCGGCTGGTTTCGACGCGACCGCAGAGCCAGTCACTTCGAGCCATCTGTCGGCCGACCTGTCCGACGGGAACTTCGACGGCACGGTCCTCAACAGCGCTAGCGGCCCTTCGCCGTACTATATGTACGACAACTGGCTGGACCCCGCTCTGGTAGCGAAAGGTCGGACCGTCAGCGGCGGGGACTATGAGCGCTTCGGGCCAGCCACCGACCCCGCGGGAGCGGCAACTGTGACCAAGGCGCTCCAGCAGTACGTCGACAACCCTTCCGACTCAGCTCAGGCTCAGGCGGCGATCGAGGCGCTCGCCACTGTGGTGTCCAAACAGCTGCCGGTCATACCCCTCATGTACGGCGTCGCCTGGGCGGAGTTCAGCACCAGGCATGTGAGCGGCTGGCCCAACGCCCAAAACCCCTATGAGCCAGCGCAACCGCTGCCCCCATTCGCGGAGTACACCGTGCTGCAACTCTCGCCGGGCGGGTGAGGATGCTCGTCGGGCGCGTGGTACGCGTGGGCTGAGCCAAAGCATATCGGGTTGCAATTTCGCCCACCGCTCAGCCTCCTCTCAGGAGTTTTTGAAGATTCCGGCTTTAATGGAGGCAGAGGCCCGCGCTATGGGGTCGGCCTCGGTCAATCACCGGTTAAGCAAGGAAGTGCGACGGCTATGTCTGAGTTCCAACAGGGTGGGCAGGACGCCGGCCAATGGGGCGACCGCAGTACTGGCCAGTGGGGCGGCGGCTCCTGGGGGCAATGGGGAGGCCCAAGTGGCCCGCAGTGGGGCAGTCCCGGCCCGGCTGGCCCAGGTACGGGTCAGGGCGGCGGTGGCCAGCAGTGGGGCAGTCCCGGCCCGGCTGGCCCAGGTACGGGTCAGGGCGGCGGTGGCCAGCAGTGGGGCGGCTCGGCGCCCCCGAATGCCGGTAGCCCGTGGGGAGACGACGGAGGGGGCAGCCAGGGCGGCAGGCGTGGCCCGAACGGGAACCGGGACGAGCACGGCGGTGGTGGCCGCCGGCAGCTGCCCCTCGCCTGGATGGCCGCGCTGGTTGCAACAGCCCTTGTGGCAGGAGGAGCCGGGGCGGGGATCGCCCTGGCGGTGAGCAACAACGGGCCGAGCCCAACAGCGTCGGGTTCGGGCCCACTACCAAGCACCGCTGCGCCGGCACCGCTGTCGCCCACTAGCAACCAGGGCCTGAACGTTGACGCGATCGCCAAAAGGGTGGAGCCCGCCACGGTCGACATAACCGCCAAGGGCCCTGGAGGTACTGACGAGGGCACAGGGATGGTGCTCACTCCGTCAGGCATCGTGCTCACCAACAACCATGTGATAGACGGCTCAACGGTGGTCACTGCGCAGGTCGACGGTTCAGGTAAGAGCTATCCCGTCACGGTTCTTGGGACTGACGCTACCGACGATGTCGCCTTGCTCAAGCTGAACGGTGGCGGCTTTAGGACGGTGGCTCTCGGCAACTCGAGCGCGATCAATGTGGGCGACCAGGTTGTAGCCATCGGCAACGCTTTGGCCCTCTCTGGCTCTGAAACCGTCACTAACGGGATCATCTCGGCGACCGGGCGGTCCGTCAGTGTCGGTGACCCGAGCACCGGGCTGACCGAGAACCTCAAGGGCCTTTTCCAGACGTCGGCTCCCATCAACCCGGGGAACTCTGGCGGCCCGCTCGTGGACTCGGCCGGGCAGGTGATCGGCATGAACACGGCACAGGCCTCATCCACCAGCTCAGGTGAGTCGGCTTCCAACGTCGGGTTTGCGATACCCATCAACAGGGCGATGGACATCGCGAGGCAGATCCAGGCTGGGCGGCCAAACGCGACAGTCCAGATAGGTCCTCATCCTGTAATGGGCGTCGAGGTCACGACCGTCGCGTGCGCGGAAGGGCAAGACAATTGCGTGCCCTTGGGCTCCACTTCGCCCTACGGCGTCATCCCCGGCTTTGGCGAGCCGAGCGGGGGTTACACCGCACCGGTGGACCAAGGCGCAGTTGTATCCGAGGTCCTCCAGGGCTACCCGGCTCAAGCCGCCGGGCTCGCCGTAGGGGACGTGATCACTTCGTGCAACGGCGCGACCGTCACCTCTCCCACCGACCTGAGCGACCAGCTGAGCCATTTGAAGGTCGGCAACAAGGTAACTGTCGGTTGGGTGACAGCGAGCGGCAGCCATGAGTCAACCAGGGTCACCTTGGCAGCTGGGCCGAACCTCTAAGCGCCTGCTTCGCCGGCTCTCCTACGCTGTGCTCAATGAGCGATGGGCCTGGAGGAGCCTCGTTACGTTACGGCAACCCGTGGGCGGATCCGCCGGGATCTCGGGACCCGTTGCGCAGGTGGCGTGGCCACCTGGTAATGCCCATTACCGTTTGGCTGGCGGCTGACGCGGCCGGAGCGGGCCCGGTGGGCTTGACCGTGTCGTCGCTCGTGGTCGGCCAGGGCGAACCACCGATGCTCGCCGGGCTGATATCCCCAAGTTCTGAACTCGCAGACGTCCTCTCGGCCTCATCTGCGCAGTTCGTCGTGCACGTGATCGGCTCAGGCCAACGTCGTTTGGCACAACATTTTGCCGGCGAACTACCGGCACCTCCCGAGCTGCTTGCTACCCGGCTCAGCCCGCGCGGGCCGGTCTTGGAGGCGCTTGGCGACCGGATCTTCTGCCGCGTTAGCGCCAGTAAGCCTTTTGGCTGGTCTCTACTCGTCGAGGCCGAGGTCGCTGACGTTGAGATGGGTGAACCGAGTAAAGCGCTCGCGTGGTACCACGGTAACTATCACGAATTGGGACCGTAGTCCCCACAACACCCAAGCGGCCGGTCCGAGCACAACTCCTGCGTGCTCTGGGCCGGCCGGATGCTTAGGTACTACGAAGCTTCGCGCATGCTCCGTTCGGCAAGTTTGTCGGTGAGCCCCTGGACGTCGATGATCGTCAGATAATCGCACCAGTAACTTACGGCGCTGACCCATTCGGCTTGACCCGCGTCTGACCATGCCTGGAGGCGGGAACTGCCTTCAATGCTTTTTGCCAAATCGGCTTCCTGTTGTAGTTGTGCTGTTGTACGGGGCATCGGTTTGTCGCCTCCTTCTGTGGTATGAGCTGCGGTCCCGTGGTCTGACATATATTGTTTGGCTTTACCCTTTAGTGCTACTGAACGTCCTGTCCGGGGCGGTCCTGTTCATTATCGGCTCCCCCCCGGAAGGACTTAGACGGCAACAGAAGGAAATTGTAAAAAATATCGGGGCCCGGACCATCGGTTCGGGGTGTTTTTAAGTGGCGGTTAGAAACCGATAAGGTGATCTCCCCACCCGGAGCTCGTTTCAAACGTCTCGGCACAGATTTCGCTCTCCGCGACCCCAGGACGCCGGTGGCGTGGCCGTCACCGAGCCCGACGAGGGCCGAAGGCCGGTTAGCCACTGGCAAGTACGGCAGGCCCTTCGCATCGCTGAGCAGCCCATTTGTCCGCTCCTGTCGGCTCGGTGATCAACGTTACGGCAATACGCCCTTTCTACTTCGGTGGGCGGGGGGCCCTGCCGACAAAGAAAGGAGCGCAGGTACCCCGTATTGACTGCGAGGCAACGGTCCTCGGAGCCGGGCCGGGGCCCGCGCCAGGAGAATGAAAGGACCATGGATGGTTTCCGTTCTATTCGTTGACGACAACATAATGGGCCTTAGAGGCCTTCGTGAGACGTTCTCCGGCTGCAATGAAAGCTGGGAGACTGCGTTTGCGCCGGGCGCCGAGGTTGCTCTCCACATCATGGCCGAGCGACCTGTCGACGCTGTTGTGGCCAGCACCCGGCTATCGGGGGTAAGTGCCGCCAACTTCCTGCGGATGGCCAAGGTGCAGTTCCCAAAGACTGCGCGCATTGCATTGTCAAACCCGGGTGACCGTGGCGCGATGCTGAGCGCCCTGCCGGTTGCTAACCAGTGCTTGAGCAAGGCCTGCGGGCCCTTAGTGCTCGCCAGCGCCGTAGAACACACCACCAAGCTGCAGCGCAGGCTGTTCAGCGAAGCGACCCAGCGCATGGTGGCCGAGGTTGGCAGCCTCCCGAGCCTGCCGGCCACCCTGACGGCGGTCGACAGCGCCCTGGCAGACGAAGACTGCTCGCTCGGGCAAATCGCAGAGATCATGAGCGGCGACGTCTCGATGGTCGCCAAGGTGCTCCAGCTGGTCAATTCGTCGTTCTTCGGGCTCCGGACCGAGATCCATGACCTCCGCCACGCCCTTGCCTATCTAGGCATCGAAACGCTGCGCGACTTTGCCATGGCCGGCGCTGCGGTCCGCGTCTTCAGGCCGAGCGAGATCCTCACCGACGGATGGTTGGCAACCTTCAATGCTCACGCGCTGTCTGTAGCCGACGCCGCGAGCCAGCTCGTGCGCACCAGCGTCGCACAATGCGAAGCGAGCGTTGCAGGGACCCTCCATGACATCGGTGAGCTGGTTGTTGCCGAACGTGCGCCGGCCAAGCTCATTGCCATTGCAAGTGAGGTGGCAGAGGGCAGTTCGCCAGACGATGCCGAAACCCGCCATCTCGGCACGGTTTACCCGGTTATCGGCGGCTACCTGCTGTCTCAGTGGGGCATGGGTTACAACATTGTCGAGGCGATCACCTGCCAACGCGAGGCTTGGACCGGCCCAGCGCGCGGGCCCGCCCTAGGCGATGTGCTCCGGGTCGCCGACTACCTGGTCGCGAACAGCCTGAGCGGTATGGAACAGGACGTTGACCTGGTCACCAAGACCGCCATGGTCAACGAGGCGAGCAACGGTAACGGCACCGGCACAGCCGCTGTCTGCCAGGCGAGCAGGCTGATCGAAGCCGACGAGGATTACCAGGAACGCGTCGGCCTGCTCGGGGCCGTGCGCTTGTACGACCAGGGCTTCCTGCGGCTCTAATCCCGGGTTGCGGGCAGCTTCGTACGACGGAGCCGGCAAACTGGGCCGGTGGAGACAGACGAGGAGAGCTTCAAAGAACTCGTGGCCGACGCCCTGGACCAGATCCCGGAGTCGCTCGGAAAGCTGATGGACAACGTGGCCGTCTTCGTCGAGGACTGGCCTACGCCTGACCAGCTGGCTGGCAGAAGAGGAACGTTGCTAGGTCTTTACCAAGGGGTCGACCTGCAGCGAAGGTCCTCCTATGGAGGGGCCATGCCGGACCGGATCACCATCTTCCGCGGGCCGATCAGCGCTCTGGCCCACACCAAGGCGGAACTGGTCAGGATGGTGACCAGGACTGTTATTCACGAGGTCGCCCACCACTTCGGCATATCGGACGGGCGGCTCGCCGAACTTGGATGGGCCTGAAGGTGCAGACCGCTCAGGACGAGCGGACGTGTAGATCGCCTGGCCTCCCACTCGCGCGCTGAACCAAAGGCCTCGGGGCGGCTGGCCGGGATCCGGTCTCCCGCAACACACGAACACCCGCACTTGCGCCTTCGCCGTCTGGGCAAAGGATGGGTCCAGGAAGTACAGGGCAGCGCGGTTCACCTCGACTCGCCGCCCGCGCCGCACCGCCTGGTCAGCAATAGCCGCCGCCTCAGGCATCGCGTCCGGGCTCGCCATGTCGATATAGAGGACCTTGACCCTTGGAGCTAAGACGCCCGCAGAGACCGCCTGCCACGACCTGCGCCCGAGCGCCGAGGTAGCGCCGGTCATGGGGAACGGATAGACGACGAACGCCGTGCTCACCGTCGCCGCTGCGGCCAAGCTCGCCAATGGGACCGTAAGACGGGACCATCGGTTCCTCGCCGCGAACCCGAGGAACGCCGACGCTCTCCTGCCAGGTACCGGGCGGGGCGCAGGCGCAAGTGCGAGCCAGCAGGCAACCCACGCAGGGACAACAAGGGCCCCGGTCCAGAAGACCAGGTATGGGTAAAGCGCCCCGTAGATGAGGCCGACGGACCATCCTGCGGCGAGTATTGCAATGCAGGAGGTGGCCGCCAGAGCGAGTGCTTGGCGCTGCCGGCGCAGCGCCGCGAGGGCCGCAGCGCCGATGGTCAGCAAGATGTAGGCCAAGTACCACGGGCGCTCCCAGATGGGCCTTTTGACGAGCCAGGCAGGGTCCGAGTCCCGTGCGCCCGAGCGCTCGCCAATCCTTAGCGGGAACGAGCCGAAGACAGTCCCAGCGGCCTCGAGCGAGGTCTCTAAGGTCTGGTCAGACGGGTGAGTCGACACGAACCGATAAACCTGGACCACGTTGCCCGGGCTAGTGGTCAGCTGCTCGATCCCGGGCGGCAGCCAGAGCACCACCACAACCGCAACCAGGCTGGCCGCACCAGCCCGCCAGTTGCCCGCTGACCAGCCCCATCCCGGCTGAAGGCCCCAGCGCCGGCCAGTGTCGGCTCCGTTGCTTGGCCGGCTGGCATCACGACCGGTGCCCGGCCGGCCATCGTTAGGACCAGTGCTCGGGCGGAGCCGCGCCCGGGTCGCCAGACGTAACAGTGGGGTTGCCAATGCGAGGACCCCCACGATCACGATCGTGCTGATATCGGTCTGCAACAGGAAGGATCCGCAGACAGCAGCAGCGACCGTCGGTGCCCAGGGCTTCGGGCTTACGACTACGTGAGCAATGAGCAGCACAAAAAGAGCCGACGGGAGCGCGATCGAATATGGCGCCCAGACCGTCCCAAGGCGGTCGAGGCCCAGGGACCATTCGCAACCGAGCAGCACGAGGGCTGCCCACCACGCCGTTAGCCCAGGCCGCAGCCGTGCAGCGACCACGACAATCGCTGCGGCCGTGACCGCCTGGAGCACGCAAGACCCAACAATGAGTGCTTCGGGGGAGCCGCCCCCCAGCCAACGGGATACGCCGAGCACCAGCAACCACATCGGCCCTAGATGGTGCCAGCCGTAACGGTCGTAGACACCGAGCAAGTTGCGCCCAAGAAGGCTGTCTCGTGCCTCCAAGTCGATCAGCGCCTGGTCACCCCAAAACCAGATCCCGTGGGTCCTGACCGCGCGGATCGCTACCACCAATAGCGGCATGGCGGCGACGAGAGCTGGCGCGGCGGGGCCCGGAGCGGCGACGGGGGCTGCGGCGATGGACGGGGCGGCCCGGGATTGCTGTCGTGGCAAAGGCGTGCTTTCGGGGAGCCGGCGGCGAGGGGGCCCAGCGGAGGACGTGCAGCTCTGAGCCTCTGGGGGACGGCTGCAACATATCGCAATGTCAGGGGTGCCCACCTGGCGCCGAACCCAGACGAAATGCCCATCTGGGGACCAGTTCGCGCGCTACTACGCAACAAAAAGTGTCACCAGATGGCTGATTAGGCGCTCCTAACACCCAGGCGTCCCAGCTTCGGCACCTATCTCGGCGTGGTTGGCTCATCCGGGCTGGGCTTCTCGACCGCGGTGTGCCACGAGCCCAGACGTCCATTGGCCCACACCGAGGAGCGATGGAGCACGCCGAGAAAGCGTGACTACGCAGCACCTAAAGATATGAAAGTGCGTGACATCGCTTTAGAGGGCCCCATTTCGTCGGGTTCCCAGGTGACTGACGCTCCTCAGAGCGCAGTTACGGGCGCCGGTGCAGCGAGACTGCGTAGTCGTTGCCTTCGTGAAATGCCTGGCGGTCCCAAGTGGCCCAACGGTCGGCGAGGACGAAGCCGGTAGCCCGGCAAACCGAGTCGTAGTCGTCCAACCCGTAACCCCGGCCCAGCTCAAAGCCCGCGACCAGCGCCCCGCCCACGGCAACATGGGCCGAGCACGCCTCGACGAGCGCCGGACGCTTCGCCGGAGGACAGAAAAGCGGTACGTTGCCGGCCATCACCACGACGTCAAATCCACGGCCCAGGGCCAGGACGGCCAGGTCCTCCTCAACCCACTCAAGCTCAGGAGCACGGCGCCTTGCCTCGCCGATCATCGACGAGTCGACGTCGACACCCACAACCTCTAAACCGTGGCGCGACAGCTCGATTGCGACCCGCCCGGTCCCGCACCCCGCGTCGAGTACCGATGTGGGGCCGAGAGACAGGACCAGCGACGCCTCACCGTGGACATCCATTCCCTCTTCGGCCAGAGCGTCGAACCTGGCCTGGTACGCCCCTCCATCGAAGTTAGGCATGGGGACATTCAACCAGCTGATCGGCCTTCCTGACCTGAGCTGTTGGGTGCCTCGATCAGCCCTGGCCGGAGCCCGCAGCGCCAGCCAGCACTCGCGGCTCGACCCGCGTTTCACGGACCGTCCCGTCAGCGAGACGCTCGACGAAGTAGGCGCCGGCACCAATTACCTCGGTGACGGCTTCGGCCATTTCAATGCCCCGGTAATGCAAGCCGACGCCATTGTCAGTTGCGTACCCCGACCCCAGCACACCTTCGGCGACGAGGCGCTGATAGAGAGGTCTACGCTGCTCTTCGCTGTCGTAGTGAGGGGAGTTGGACCACGGGAGGAACGCCAGGGCGTCGGTGACAGCTCTCAGCTCCGGCCCAAACGAATCCGTGGTCCCTCCAACGTGCCAGCACAACGAGCCTGCCGAGATGCCGGCCAGCACAACCCCGCTCTGCCAGCACTCACGCAGGATCTTGTCCAGCTCATGTAGGCGCCAAAGCGCCAACAAGTTGGCGGTGCTGCCCCCCATCACCCAGATCAGGTCCTGCGAACCGAGGTGTGCTGCCATGTCGGCGATGTTCGGCATCGGGAACAGGTCGAGGCAGGACACGAGGACTGCCCGGTCGTAATAGGCGGCGTGGAGGGCGGCGTTCCAGTAAGCCTGGTCTCCGCCCGCAGTCCCGATGAAACAGATCCTGGGCAACGATCCCGGATGGGCCAGCTCGAGAGCGAAATCGAGAAGCGGGCCAGGACGGACCGTCGTCCTCCGGCCACGGAAGAACCCACCGCTGGTGGCAACGATCGTCGGAGTGTCAGCAGCCATATGTAGACCTTGTCGGGAACCGAAGGGCCCTTCGACGGCCCTATCGCAAGCCAGCAAACAAGTCGTTCTCGCGAGCCAACCCGGTCGCGGCAGAGCGAAGCGTGAAGGACTCATACGACAGCGCCAGCGTCACGACGTCGTCTGGCAAACGGGCGAAGAAGGAGTTCTCCGTCTGGCTGCCGTGTGCTGCGAGCGCCTCCCGCTTGCGCTCCACGTAAGCCGACACGTCGATCTCGGTCGTTATCTCCTCGTCCGGCGTGCCGAAATCGTCTGGGATGTCGAGCTCCTCGATGTCGGAACCGGAGGCCACCAGGGCATCGCGAAGCCGAGCGAACGCAGACTTCGGGACCGCAGAGTAGTAGAGCTTGGCCGGGATACCCGTCGCCTCAGCTGCAGCGACGGCGGCTCGATGGGCCTGGATGTGGTCCGGGTGTCCGTAGTTGCCGTTCGCGTCGTAGGTGACGACCACTTGCGGCTGGTACTTGCGCATCAGCGCAGCAATGCGTTCCGCCGGCTCGGCGAGCGGGATGTTGCAAAACACGCCGGGGTCTGCGTTGGCCGCCCAACCCACCATCCCGGAGTCCCGGTAACCCAGGAGCTCCACGTCGCTCACCTCCAGGTACGCGACTGACTTGCGGAGCTCGGCCAACCGGGTCGCGACTACCTCAGCCGCGTCGTGCCCAGGCTCGCCTGGCTTCACACCCCCGGGACCGTCGCCCTGTTCTCCGTTGGTGCAAGTGACAAGTACAGTTCGAAACCCCTCTTCCGCGGAGCGAACGAACACGCCGCCGGTGCCAAGCACCTCGTCGTCGGGGTGGGCATGAACGGCCATCAGTGTGAGGCCCCTGGAACTGCGCGCCGGGCCGGGCATCGATGTTGACATCGGCTCAGCTTTGCATGTCCCGCCTGCGGGTAGGATGCAGTTTGTGAAAGGGGGTAGGCATGGCAGACAAGTCTCCCCGCAAGGTAGCGTCCAAAAAACCCGGCAAAACCATCAAAGATAAGCGCCGGGAGAAGAAAGAAAAGCAGCAGGCCCAAAAAGGCCTCGGCATCTGACGCGCCCGGTCCGCCTCGCTGCAAAGTCAGGCGGACCGCTGCCTCGGGCTACGAATGCCTTAGGCCACAAGCTCAGCTCGGGATGTCTCAGCCAATCTTCAGAAGGTCCACGACGAACACGAGCGTGTCGTTCGGCGCAATGCCGGCCCCTGGCGACTGAGCGCCATAGCCGAGGCTCGGAGGAATAATCAGCTCGCGGCGCCCGCCGACCCGCATCCCTACGACCCCCTGGTCCCAGCCGGGGATCACTTGACCCTGCCCTAGCGTGAAGGTGAAGGGGTTGCTGGTCCAAGAGGACTGGATGACTTTGCGCGAAGAGTACGTGGCGAGCACGTACTGGACACTGATGCTGTCGCCGTCTTCGGCAACTGGGCCCGTTCCCTCAATCAGGTCGGCCATCTCGAGCTGCGTCGGGGGGCTCCCGGATGGCACGACGACGGTGGGTGCCTTTCCAGACGTACCTGCGGGTGAGCGGTCCTGAGCCGGGATCTCTGCGATCCCCGACACGTTAGCGCCGCTCGAGTTCCTGCCAGCACGATCGGCTCGCCGCAGACTAGCTCAAGGACAGGAATTACGGGAAAACATCGCCGCCTGAGAAATGGCGGTCGAATGCCGACGACCTGGGATTTCAGGCACGCCCGGAACGTGCCGACGCCACCAGAGGATTGTCCCATTAGGGCAGCCCGCGACCCATGGAGGGACATGTGAGCATCAGCAGCACGGACGCCTTCTGGAACGCCCTCTCGGCGTACGACACCGGATCTGCCCTCGCTACAAATGAGGGCGACGCTACGGGTGCGGCGGCCACGACCTCGGCCAGCAACCCAAGTGCTACCAACAGCTCGAGCGTCGCTTCGGCTCAGGCGACGGCGGGGACGCTGCTATCGCTCCTTTCGGGGCCGGCCTCGTCGGGCGCCCCCTCCTCCGCCAGCACCCTGATGTCACAGGTGCTGAACCGGCAGTCATCCAGCGCAGCCGTCGCAGTGACCTCGGCCGTCAACCAGAGCATCCTCGACACACTGCTTTAGCCCCCCGGGCGGCCCGTTACCGCCCTGTAACGGGCCTGGTCGTAAAACGGTCCTATGACCAGGACCAACACAAGAGGGCTCGGTTTGCGCCCAAGGGGCACCCTGGTCGCCGTCGCCTCGGTTGCCATCGCCCTTCTTGCAGCAGCGTGCGGCGGCGGGTCGCGCCCGTCGGGCGTGGCAAGCCTCGGCAAGACGAAGCCGTCGAGTGCTGTTGCAGGCGGGGTTGCGACGACGCTGCCCTCCGGCGCCTCTGTCGAGGAGCACTTCCAAAAGGCGCTCAAGTTCTCCGAATGTATGCGTTCCAACGGCATCGCCAACTTCCCCGACCCAAAAAGCAGCGGTGGGATCCAGATCGGGTCGAGCAGCGGCATCGACCCGCAGAGCCCTCAGTTCCAATCGGCTCAAAAGGCCTGCCGAAAGTACTTCCCGGTTCCAGACCTCTCCAAGGCCCAAATCGCTCAGAGTGAGGCGCAGGCGCTCGAGTTTGCCAAATGTATGCGCGCAAACGGTGTACCCAACTTCCCCGACCCTCAGTTCGGCCCGAACGGGGGCGAACTCGTGAAACCGGTCCCGGGGGTCGACCCCAATTCGCCCAGCTACCAGGCGGCGACGAATAAGTGCAACGGTTAGAAAGCGAGCACGCCGCTTAGCATTACCACATGAAGATCCTCGTGATCGGCGGGACCCAGTTCGTCGGGCGCCACATCGTAACGACGCTGCTCGCTGAGGGGGACAACGTGACGTTGTTCCACCGCGGCACGACGAACCCGGGGCTGTTCCCCAAAGCCGAACATCGCCTCGGTGACCGCAACGACGACCTCAATGCCCTCGCCACGGGCACGTGGGACGCAACGATCGATACCTCTGCTTACGTTCCCCGCCAGGTGCGCAACCTTGCCGAGGTCCTCGGAGGAAGAGGTGGGCGCTACGTGCACATCTCGTCGGTGTCTGCCTACGCCGGGCCGCTCGTCCCTGGCTTCGACGAAGACGCCCCGCTGGCAGTCCTCGACGACCCGACCACCGAAGTGGTCAATAACGAGACTTATGGAGGCCTGAAAGCTCTGTGCGAGCGAGCCTCGCTCGAATGCTTCGGTGAGGTTGGTACGGGAGCGCGCCCGTCCAAAGGAGCCGCGCCACACGTGCCGGGAGCACCGGTAAGCATCGTGCGCCCCACGTACGTCGTTGGGCCTTATGACCATACGAGACGCTTCACATGGTGGGTCGAGCGGGTGGCGAGGGGAGGGCCGGTGCTGGCCCCAGGCCCTAAGGAGAACCCCCTGCAGGTCATCGACGCCCGAGACCTGGCCCGTTTCGTCGTACTCCTGGCACACGGCCAAGCCGCCGGCACCTTCCACGCCGTCTCCCCGGCGCCTCCGTTCTCCTTCGAGGACTTCCTGACGACGGTAGTCGACGCGGTCGGGCCGTCCGGGACCGAGCTCATCTGGGTGCCAGCCGAAGCCCTGGCCAAGGCGGGCGTGACCGACGCCGAGCTGCCGCTTTGGGCGGGAGTCGGCGGGGGTGGCGACCTCGCGGCCA
>Ga0209415_10004961_pt1 | contig 24167 bp, 28 predicted proteins | sample PeaSoiSIISIP2007_FD_187696 | JGI IMG/M metagenome (GOLD analysis project Ga0209415, IMG submission 187696) | Peat soil microbial communities from Weissenstadt, Germany - SII-SIP-2007 (SPAdes) (version 2) | ecosystem: Environmental > Terrestrial > Soil > Wetlands > Peat | place: Germany... | reverse complement strand
AACTGGTTGAAGTGGATCGACCGGTCCTCGGTCGCCGAGTACAGGCCGACCGGCACGTTGACGAGACCGAAGCTGAGCGACCCGGTCCAGATCGCTTTGGCCATCCGTTTCCTTTCTGAAAGAAAGACCCATCTAGTGAAGCACTTTGCGACCCTCTTGAATAGGGGGGATAGCGCGACCGAGCCCGCCCACCGAGCATCTCCTCCCCGCTCACGATGTATTTCTCAAGAGTCGGGTCGAAGATGCCGAATCTCTTTGTCGGTGAGCGTCCTTCCCCTGAATCAGCGCGCCACGCGCGACGCGGCCGAGGCTCAGGGCCGCACCGCGGCCTGGACCTCGCTCTGGGCGGCCTACTGCCTCTTGGGCGCACTTCTTGCCGTCTATCTGGGCTCCTTGGTTCTTCGCCCGAGCGACCTGTACGCCCCGTGGCTCGACGGCGCCCTCGTCTGCGGTGTCGAGCTCGTAGCCAGCTTCCTGTGCATCGCGAGGGGCGTCATGCGGCGACCGGGCCGCAACGCTGCACTGATCCTCGGATTCAGCCTGCTCTCGTGGACAATCGGCGACACCGTGCTGAACCTCGAGACTCTCGGGGGAGCGAGGCCACCGACGCCGTCTTTGGCTGATGTCTTTTACCTGGGTTTCTACCCGCTCGCGTATGTAGCGGTCGCGCTCTTCATACGAAACGAAGTCAGAAGGTTCACAGCGCCGAACTGGCTGGATGGAGGCATCGCCGGGCTTGGCGCGGCCGCCACCTGTGCAGCGTTCGCGTTCCACACGATCTTGAAATCGACGGGCGGCAATGCGGCTGCGACGATCACGAACCTCGCCTACCCGATCGGGGACCTCGTGCTCCTGGGAGTGGTCGTCGGTGGCAGCGCCATACTTTCGGGCAGGCGGAAGGCGCCCTGGATCCTGCTCGCGAGCGGGATCGCCCTGAACGTCGTCGGTGACACGTCCAACCTGTTCCAGAACACGTTCGGCGCCACCCGCCTCGGCACCATCTTCAACGCGGTCGCCTGGCCGGCCGCCATCGTCGCCATGTCCATGTCGGTGTGGCTCCGGCAGCGTCCCACGAGCCCACTCGCCCAACCGAAGCAATCGGGATTCGTCCTCCCCAACATGGCCGCCGCTGCGGCTCTTGTCATCCTCCTGGTCGGTACCTGGCACCCCGTCGGTCGGGTGGCGATCGGGCTGGCGGCCGCGACGCTCGCAACGGTCGGCCTCCGCCTCGCGCTCTCGGTTCGTGGTCTGCAGACCCTGAGTCAGGAACGTCACCGTCAATCGGTGACCGACGACCTGACCGGTCTCGGGAACCGCCGGTACCTGTTTCGCGTGCTCGATGCGTACTTCGCCGAGCGCGCCGACACGCTGAGGCCGGAGCGCCGTTTGGCCTTCCTCTTCGTCGACCTGAACCACTTCAAGGAGATCAACGACTCCTTCGGCCATCCGGCTGGTGATCAGCTCCTGAAGCAGCTGGGCAAACGGCTCTCGAGCTCGCTGCGCAACACCGATCTCCTGGTCCGCCTCGGAGGTGACGAGTTCGCCGTCGTGCTCATCGACGGGGACTCCGACTACGCAACGACGGTCGCCGAACGCCTCACCGCCAGCCTCGAGGAGCCATTCGCGCTTGACGTCGTCAAGGCGCGCATCAGTGCGAGCATCGGCATCGCCATGGCGCCCGCCGACGCCAACGACAGCGCCGGGCTCGTGTGGTGTGCGGATGTCGCGATGTACCGGGCCAAGCTGGGCAACTCGGCGTTCGCGATCTATGAGCAGAACCTCGACGAAGAGGGAGACCAGCTGCGGATGCTCGAGGAGCTCCGCGCGGCGATCGACGAGGGCGGCCTGGTTCTGCACTACCAGCCGCAGCTCGACCTGCGCACCGGTGAGATCCTGGCCGTCGAGGCCCTGGTCCGTTGGGCTCACCCGAGGCTCGGCCTGCTCCCGCCGATCAAGTTCCTGCCGCTCGCGGAGGAGGCGGGCCTCATGCAGCCGATCACCAAGTGGGTGCTCGGAGAAGCGGTCGCGCAAGCTGCTGCCTGGCGAGATTCAGGACGCGACCTGGCGGTCGCGGTGAACGTCTCGCCGACGAACCTCCTCGAGCCCGGGTTCACTGAGCTCGTCCGGAGCCAGCTCGAGCACCATGGCCTCCCCTCCGTCGTCTTGGTTCTGGAGATCACCGAGACCTGCATGATCTCGGAATTCGAAAGGTCCCGACGCGTCATCGAAGAGTTGCGCGATCTGGGCCTCGTCGTTTCGATCGACGACTTCGGCGCAGGGGTCACTTCCTTGGCCTACCTCAGCAGCCTCGCCGTCGGGGAGCTCAAGCTCGACCGCTCGTTCATCCAGGGCATTGCCGGGGGCGACCGCGACCGTGAGCTGGATCTTGTCCGGTCGACGATCGACCTTGGCCACGCGATGGGGCTGCGCATCGTGGCCGAGGGCATCGAGGACGACGCCACGCTCGCATTGCTCTCCGATCTCGGGTGTGACATCGCACAGGGGTACTGCATCAGCAGGCCGAAGCCTGCCAGCGAGCTCGCCTTCCGGGCCGAGCTCTCCGCCGTGCGGCCGCCCGCCCGAGTCTGAGGCTGCGGCGAGCTGCGTCGCTTGAGGCTCGGGTTCGGCCTGGCTGCCTCCGAAGGCGTAGACCTGGTCGGCAGCTCAGCGTTCAGCGTTCGGAGCCTTCCACCTGGACGAACGAGATCGTGTTGCCGTCAGGATCGGTTCACCAACGCACCTCCGGCGCGGCTCGAGTTGCCGATCACGTAGAGCCACGCTGCTTCGGCAAAGCGCCACATCACTTCGTCGCCCTTCACGACGACATCTGCCAACCGCCCCAATAGACGCTCATACCAGGCCAAGGCGGCGTGGAAGTCCGCTACAGCAATGCCGGCGAAGAGCACCTCGATGGACACCGGCTCAGATTGCCAGCTCCGCAAGAGGTGCTGGCGGGGCCAGGTGCGACCGGCACCAGCTGCGGGTGGCGCCAGCTGCGGGTGGCGCGAGGGAAGCGGCCCAGGGAAGGCGGCGCCAGCTGCGACCGCGCCAGCTGCGACCTCTGCACAGGAGCACCGCGTCGAGCCCGAGCTCCTCCCGACTGCCGGGGATCCACCACACTGATACACCCTCTTGCGACACTGGCACGTAGACAACAACCCCCGATCATTGGAGCGTGCGGTGGCCGAGCAAGGACCCGCAATCGAGACCGGACCGATGGAGGTCGACTTCGCAAGCGACGTCGTCCGCTGCATCGTCTGCTTGTCCGAGGAAGGGCCCGCAGCCGGCTCGCTCAGTCTCCCCTTCGGCCTGACCGCCTGGATGAAGCGGTACGGCCTCGGGGTCGGCGACACGATCGACGCCGTGCTGAATCTCCGTGCGGCGCTGCTCTCAGCCGCAGGTCTCGATGCGCGTAGCGAGCCGGTCCCGCTGCGGGTCGCCGATCCCGTGATGTTCGTGCTGAACTTGGCGGTCTACCTCGAGGGGCTGCTCGGCCGTGCGGCCAGGGCGCTCGGGGTATCGCAAGGAGAAGCTGCCGATGCCGCTGTGGAGCTGCTGCGCTCGAACTGACCGCCGCAACGGCCTGGGGGACACTACAGAGCGGTCAAACGGCAGCGAGTTGGCCAACGCCTCCGAACCCGCAGTCGCCACCGGCCCATGACCCCGCTCGAGCGGTACCGCGCCAAACGCGACCCGACACGCACCCCCGAGCCCGTCCCGGCCGCTGACCCGCCGAAGAGCCGACCCCGCCAGCGCCGAAGCGCGCCGTGGTTCGTCATCCAGGAGCACCACGCTCGCTCGCTGCATTGGGACTTCCGCCTCGAGCGTGACGGCGTGCTCGTCTCATGGGCGGTGCCGAAGGGCCTGCCGATGGGCCGGGGCGTGAACCACCTGGCCGTGCATGTGGAGGACCATCCACTTGAGTACGGCAGTTTCGAGGGGAAGATCCCCGATCGCGAGTACGGGGCCGGGGCGGTCTCCATCTGGGATCGCGGCACGTACGAGTGCACCGAGTGGACCGACAAGGACGTGAAGGTCACCCTGCACGGCACCCGCGTCGAGGGTCGCTACGGCTTGTTCCACACCGACGGCGACAATTGGATGATCCACCGCATCGACCCGACCCCGCCGGGATGGGAGCCCCTGCCCGAGCTCATCCAGCCGATGCTCGCCATGCCCGCAGATGACCTCCCCGCCGACGACGAAGCCTGGGCCTACGAGTACAAGTGGGATGGCGTGCGGGCCATCGTCTACGTCGACGGCGGCCGTATCCGCGCGCTGTCGAGAACCGACCGAGACGTGACCGCGTCCTATCCGGAGCTGCGGGGCCTCGGTGAGGCGCTCGGCTCGCTGCAGGCGGTCCTCGACGGCGAGATCGTGGCACTCGACGCGGCGGGCCGTCCGAGCTTCGAGGCCCTCCAACCCCGGATGAACACGACCGAGCCGAGCCGAGTCCGGCGGCTGGCCGAGACGATCCCTATCACCTACATGGTCTTCGACCTCCTGCACCTCGACGGCCACACGGCACTCGAGATCCCCTACAGCGAGCGCCGCCGGCTGCTCGAGGGACTGGAGCTCGCGGGGCCGCACTGGGCGACCGCACCGTCCGAGGCCGGCGGGGGAGCGGTGGTGCAGGAGGCAGCACGCAGCGCCGGCCTCGAAGGCATCGTCGCAAAACGACTCGACAGCCCCTACCGACCCGGTCGCCGCGATCCGAGCTGGGTGAAGGTGAAGAACTTCCACACCCAGTCGGTCGTGATCGGAGGCTGGGCAGCCGGGCAGGGCCACCTCGAGGGCGAGCTCGGGGCCCTGCTGCTCGGGATCCCCGGCCCCGGCGGCCTGACCTACGTGGGCCGAGTCGGCACCGGCTTCAGCGACGCAGACCGGTCCGTGCTGCTCGGCAAGTTGTCGCGCCTGGTGCGGCCCACCACGCCCTTCGCGGGCGCCATCCCCCGCTCGGAGTCCGTCGGGGTGACCTGGGTCGAGCCCGAGCTCGTCGGCGAAGTGCGGTTCACCGAGTGGACGAAGTCGGGGCGCCTGCGCCAGCCGGCGTGGCGCGGGCTGCGGCCCGACCAGCGCCCGCAGGAGGTGGTCCGTGAGCCCTGAGCAGCGCACAGTCATCGAGGTCGAGGGCAGGCGCCTCAGCGTCTCGAACCTCGACAAAGTGCTCTATCCCGAGGTCGGCTTCACCAAGGCCGACGTCATCTGGTATTACGTCCACGTCGCTCCCGTCCTCCTGCCGCACGTGCAGGGGCGTCCCCTGACGATGACCCGCTACCCCGACGGCGTCGGTGGCGAGTCCTTCTTCGAGAAACACAGCGCTCGCAAAGCACCCGAGTGGACCCATTCCGTCCGCGTGCCGCGAAGCGCGCGGGCCGACGGCACGGCGTTCATCGAGCAGCTCGTGCTCGACGACCTCCCGACCCTTGTCTGGGTCGCCAACCTCGCTGCGCTCGAGCTGCACGTGCCCCAGTGGCGCTCAGTCGCCGACGGCGTATACGGGCCGGTCGACCTGATGGTGTTCGACCTCGATCCCGGTGCACCGGCGACCATCGTGGAGTGCTGTACGGTCGCGGGCTGGCTCCGGGTAGAGCTCGAGAGCCGTGGGCTGGTGGCCTACCCGAAGACCAGTGGTTCGAAGGGCTTGCAGCTGTATGCGCGACTCGACCCGCCCTGGCCGTGGGAGGAGGCGCATGCCGCGGCGCACGAGATCGCCAGGCAGATGGAGCGTGAGCACCCCGGCGAAGTCCTGTCGAACATGCGCCGCGACCTCCGGCAGGGCAAGGTGCTCATCGACTGGAGCCAGAACCATGCCGCGAAGACGACGATCGCGCCCTACTCCCTACGTGCCCTGGCGTTGCCGAGCGTCTCGACGCCGTTGACCTGGGAGGAGGTGCAAGAGGGAGCGGGGGGTGGGGGAGATGGGCTTCGTTTCGTGGCCGGTGACGTACTGGAGCGCATCCAGTCCGTCGGTGACCTGTTCGCACCGCTGACCGGGGCGATTGCGGCACCGAGCTCGACCGATCCTGGGGCGGGCCGCACCGCCCTTCCCGGCGCGGGCGGCACCGCCCTTCCCGGCGCGGGCGGCGCAGCGGAGCCGCCCCCTCGCCGCCCGAAGTCGAAGACGAAACGATGACCCCAGCAGTCTCCGGCCTGATCCTCGCGCCGGGCGCCAGCGCCGGGCGGGACCAGAGTGCCCTCGTCGCGATCGACGACGCGCTGGCGCCAGAAGGCGTGCGGGTCGAGCGCATCGACTTCCCGTATCGGCTCGCCGGGCGGCGTGCGCCCGACCGTGCACCGGTGCTCGTTGCCGCGGTCGTCGCTGCAGCGGGGGAGCTGGCGTCCACGATGGGGGTGCGACAGGACCAGATCGCGCTCGGGGGCCGTTCCATGGGCGGCCGGATGTGCTCGATGGCCGTTGCCGAGGGCCTGGCGGCCGCAGCGCTCGTCCTCGTCAGCTACCCGCTCCACCCGCCGGGCAAGCCCGCCAAGCTCCGGGTCGAGCACTTCGAGGGGATCGAGGTGCCGTGTCTGTTCGTTTCGGGGACTCGTGATCAGTTCGGAACGCCGGCTGAGCTCGGGATTGCGACCGCGGCTATCTCCGGGCCGGTGACCCACGTCTTCATCGAGAACGGCGATCACGGGCTTCGCCGCCGGGACGGCGAAGTGGCGGCCATCGTCGCGGCGTGGGTCCTGGCGCTTCGGTCCGCACGGGCCGGTCGCTGAGGACGCGTCGCCGGCACGGGTCGCCGGCGGGCGTGGCTAGCTGGCCCCGGGGCAAGCCGGCCCCGTGGCTACCCGGCGGGCGTGGCCAGCTGGCCCGTCATTAACCTGCAACTTGTCGGAGGAGGCAAACGTGCAGACTGTCAGCTTTACCCAGATGGCCGACGGGACTCGTGAGGACTACGAGTTGCTCGACCAGTACGCCGAAGAGCACGACAAGACGCTGACCGATCGCGTGCTCGCCGCCCTGCTCGCGCTCGAGGGCTCATTCGGCGGGTACAAAGTTACGAGACTCGAGCATTCCCTTCAGTCCGCCTCGAGGGCGTATCGAGACGGGCGCAGCGAGGAGTACGTCGTAGCCACGTTGTTGCACGACATCGGGGACGAGCTCGCACCGCACACCCACGGCGAGATGGCCAGCGCCGTGCTCAGACCGTTCGTGTCCGAGGAGTGCTGGTGGATCGTCAAGCACCACGGAGTGTTCCAGCTCTACTACTACGCCCACCATTACGGGGGCGACCGCAACGTCCGTGACCGTTTCCGTGACAGTCCCTACTTCGAGGCTTGCGTTGAATTCTGCGAGCTCTATGACCAGAGCTCCTTTGACCCGGACTACGAGTCCTTGCCGTTCGAGTTCTTCGAGCCGATGGTGCGACGGGTCTTCGCCGAACCCCGGTATCTCCACGGCGACATCAGCTAAGTGGTCGGGCCGCCTGAGGCGGCCCGGCTATTTGCTTTTCGGGCCCGGGCCTCCCGCCACGCCTCCCCCTGGGCCGGCCGCGTTGCCGTGCCGGACTCGGTCTGACGGGCCCGACCCCGATCGGGCCCGTCAGACCGACCACCTGTTTGCAGCTTCGTGGCCATAGCCCCCACAAGTGTCGACGGGTAGCCCGGCAAGGTCGCCGCCCGGCCACTCGTTAGCACTTACGTGGCCATAGCCCGGAGAAGTGCTGACAAGTGGCCCTGCTGACAAGTGGCCCTGCGGGCAGTAGCTCTGGGGGTGGCCGACTCGTTCCGCAACCGGACTTGAACGACAAATCGGCGGCGACCTGGCTCTAGCGAGGAGGCTGTGCTCGTTCGTCTGGTGCCGGACGCTCGGGCAGACGGGTTGCACGCGACGATTGACCGTTCGTCCCCACGTCGATCCACTCGAGAAGCCTCAATTCGACTCGGAACCCGCCGTTTCGTGAGCGGCTGATGTGCAACGTGCCGCCGGCACGCTCCGCTGTGCGCCGCACGATGTCAAGACCTAGCCCCGTCCCTGCACCCCGAGTCGGGCTCGACAAGGGCGGTGCCGAGGGTGCCGCCGCCGCCTCCGCCACCCCCGCCGGCGCCAGTGCCGCTGCCCCCGCCACCCTCGCCGCCGCCACCCCGTCGTCTTCGACTACGAGCGCCCAAGTCCCTGAGCCCGCTGCCGTCTGCCGAAGTCCCACGCTGAAGCTCGTTCCTTCGGGGGTATGGCCGAAGATGTTCGATATGAGCGCGTCTATGGCGGCTTCGAGATCGTCTTTGTCGAGACCGACCTCGATATGGCGCGACGGCGCTTCGAACGCGAAGTGACGCCCCTGCGATCTCGCCAACACAGCCCAGAAGGCCATGCGGTTCCGTATGGCGCCGGCAAGGTCCGCGCGGCCTGGAGGTCGGGGAGGTTCACGAGTCTCGCGAATGAGGCGATTCACAGCGATTTCGAGCGCTTCGAGGTCGCTGGCCAGAGAAGCCCTCGTCGCGGGATCGGTCAGTGTCTCGATATCCAGCCGGAGCGACGTGAGAGGCGTTCGTAAGCGGTGCCCGAGGTCCGACCCGGCCATCCGGGCACTTGCCAACAGACTGTCGATTCGGTCGGCGAGCTCGTTGACGGCTCGGCCGACCTCTGCGACTTCGTACGGTCCCGCCGGGACGACGCGCCGTTCCATGTCTCCGTCGCGTAGCCGGTGAGTGACGTCTTCCAGGTCGGAGATGGGACGGACAATGGTCCGTCCCATCCAGTCCGCGAGAACGATCGCGATCAGCACGAGCAGCGCGCCGCCACCGAACAAGAGGATCAACTCTCGAGCCACGCCACGAGTGAGCAGGCCAGGAGGGACGCTCACCATGACGGCAAGGGAAACACTGCGCCCGCGGACCGGCTCCCAGACGAATCTTCCGCCAGCCGGAGTCGCGATTGTCGCGGTGTGACCCGCCCGGACGGCCGCAGGGACGGTTCCCGGAGCGCCCGCTGGCGCCCCTAGTACCAGGCCGTTGGCGAGATAGATCGTCGCCGGGGTGCCGGCGGCGCCGTTGGCCAGTCGGGTGAGCCGCTCCACCGTCGCCCGATCGCTCACGGTCAGCAGCTCCGCAGCGAGTGAGCGTGCCTCCAGCTCGGCGCCATCGATGGCCCGGTCGTAAGCCACTGAACGCACGAACAGAGAGAGCGGAATACAGAAGGCGAGCACCACGGTGGCAGTCACGACGGCTGCCATGAACGCCATCCTCCGGCGGATTCTTCTTCGGCCTCGCGATTGTCCTAGGGCCATCTTCAAGTCGCTTCCGATGGTTCGTCCTCGTCTCCACCGCCGTCGGGATCGACGAGCCGCACGCCGACTCCGTGAACCGTCCGCAGGTACCGCGGTTGCATCGCCGACTCGCCGAGCTTTCGTCGGAGCCACGAGATGTGGACGTCGACGGTCTTGTCGCTGCCTCCGTAGGGCTGGTCCCAGACCTCAGCGAGGAGCTGGCGCTTGGTCACCACCCTCCCGACGCGACCCGCCAAGAAGCTCAGGAGGTCGAATTCCTTGCGGCTGAGCACGAGGTCCCTGTCCGCGAGCGTCACCTCACGAGTAGCCGGGTCGATCCGCAGCGCGCCCACGACGACGGCCGTGGCGCCTGAGTCTTCCCTCGTCCGTCTCAAGACGGCGCGGAGGCGCGCCTCCAGTTGCCGGGTGGAGAACGGCTTGACGATGTAGTCGTCAGCTCCTGCGTCGAGCGTACGAACGATCTCACCCTCGTCATCTCGGGCTGTGACGACGACGACGGGGACCGAGCTCACGGCTCGGAGCATCCGAAGCAGATCGACGCCGTCGATATCGGGCAGGCCGAGGTCCAACAGGACGACGTCGGGGTGCTCGTCGACAATGACCGACAGCCCGGCCAACCCGGCAGCCGCAGTCCTGACGTCGTAGCCTCGCTCGGCGAGCGACCGCTTCAGCCCGGCTCGGATGTTCGCATCGTCCTCGACGATCAGGACGGTTGTCACCTCCGCCACCGTAAGGGGTTCGCGACCGTCACGCGGCCACTGGCCGGGCCCCGTCGAGTCGGGGCCCGGCCATTAGGGGACCGACCAATAGGGGACCGGCCAATAGGGGCTCGGCCAATAAGGAACCGGCCGGTCAGCAGGTCGTCACCAAGACGGTTAGCCCGCCACTGTCGTTGATCTCCGCTTCGAACTTCACCGTGTGGTTGCCGTGACGGAAATAGACATCGACCGAGGAACCCGACGAGGAGTCGACAGAGACGCGGTAGCCCTTGGCGGCGCTCACGCTGACGACCCTGATCGTTCCCGAGTTCACGGTCGCGATCCTGACCGATCCGGCCGCGCCGGCCCGGTATGACGTGGCCGTCCGAGGAAGCCCGTAGTTCCTCGAAGACCTCGAGCAGACTGCTGCCGTCGCCGTCGAGCTCGACTGATGCCGTTGTACCGCACTCGCCGACGCCGCGCCGGGCCCGGCCAGGGCCAAGGCCGCTGCCAGGGTCGAGGCTGCAATGAGGGAGCCGGTACCGATTTTGAATATCCGTTTCATTTCTTTCTCCTTTGAGTTTGTGGGGGGTGTTGCTGACTCTCAGGATCGCAGCCGGGTAGTTAAGCGGAACCTAAGTGCTCCGCAGGTCTTTCCAAAGAGCTGGCGCGGCGGGGCGAAGGCGCGAACGGGTCTCATTTCCGTCGAACGTTGATCCGGGTCCTGCGTGAGAAGGTCTTCGTGCCTCGGCGTTGCGTTGGGCGGCATCCGGGAGTGCTCGTCAACGTGCCCGTTATCTGCCGGCCACGCTCCCGGGAAGCTCGAGCCGCACGCAGGCGCCGCTACCCGGGAGATTGGTCGCCGTGGCCACGCCTCCGTGCGCAGCGGCGATCGCCTTCACGATGGCGAGACCGAGACCCGCACCTCCGTCGCGTCGGGAGCGGCTGGCATCGGGGCGTCGGAAGCGTTCGAAGGCATGGGGCAGGAAATCTGGTGCGAAACCCGGTCCATTGTCGGCGACTTCGATGACCAGGTCATTCCCTTCGGCGTGGGCGGAGGCCACGATGTCGGTTCCCGCTGGTGCGAATCTGAGAGCGTTGTCGACCAAGTTGTCCACGGCCTGGCCGATACGGTCGGGGTCAAGATTCGCATTCAGCCCGAGCGGGGACTCGACGCGGCAGGTCAGTCCAGCCGTCGCGGCTCGACTGGAGGCGCGCAGAGCACTTTCGCCCAACAAATGTGCCATGTTCGTCGGCTCGATTTGCAAAGGGAACTGTCCCTGGTCGCTCCTCGATAGCAAGAGCAGGTCGTTGGCAAGCCTGGTCAAGCGCTCCGCCTCCTCTGATGCGCTGGTGATGGCCGCCAGGAGCTCGTCCCGGCTCCTGCCGGGCCGCAGAGCGAGTTCGAGCTCCCCTCGGAGCACGGCAAAAGGTGTCCTCAGCTCGTGGCTGGCGTCGGCAACGAGGTTGCGCTCCCGCGCAAGGGCACGCTGCAACCGCTCGAGCAGATCGTTCATGGTCTTCGCCAACGCGGCGATCTCGTCCCGGGTTCGCGGGACCGTGAGGGTCGAAGGCGAATCGCGTTCGGAGAGGACCGCAACCTCACGTCGCAGCCGCTCGACGGGTCGGAGCGACGCGGTCGCGAGTCCGTAGGCTCCCAATGCCGCAACGATCACGAACACCAAGCCGCCAATGGCGAGCTCGCGTGTCACCCGGTTGATCGTGCTATCGAAGGACTCGAGCGAGACGCCCACGACGGCAACCCACCCACTTCGAGGAGCGAACGGCTCGGCGAGCACCCGCTCGTGCTCGCCGTCGCGCTCCTGGGTCACCAGGATCTGGCTCACTCTCGCCTGGTTGAGTCTTGCGCCGGGGAGGATCGGATGGCTGCCGGCCTCTTCGCTGGCCGCCCGGACTCGGCCAGTTTGGTCGATGAGCTGGATCACGTACTCCGGCGGATTGGCTGCTGTTGCGGTCGGTCTGGCCGTGCCCGTCGAGAGATACTGAGCGGCTTGGGAGGCCTGAACCGCTAGCTGCGAGTCGATCGACGCCATGAGCGAAGAGGAGAGAAGGGCGACGAACAGCCAGCCGCCGAGAGCGAGCAGGATCGCCGAGGCGACTGCGAAGACCACCGCTAGGCGCAAGCGGATCGACATCGATTAGTCGTGGGTCTCGTCGCGGAGGCGGTAGCCCATGCCCCGGACGGTCTCGATGTCGTGGCGACCGAAGGGCAGATCGACCTTGTCCCGGAGGTACTTGACGTACTGGTCGACGACGTTCGAAGTGCCCTCGTAGGCGAAGTCCCACACCGCGTCGATGATCTGCGAGCGAGTGAGCACCGCTCCCGCATGACGGAGAAACAGCTCGAGAAGAGAGAATTCCTTGGGCGACAACTGGAGCTCGGTGTCACGCCGCCACGCGCGTTTGCTGGCTGGGTCGAGCCGGAGCTCACCGGCGGCGAGCACGACGGGTCGAGGATGGCCGTCACGCCGGGAGATGGCCCGTAGCCGTGCAGCGAGCTCGAGAAGGCTGAAAGGCTTCACGAGGTAATCATCGGCTCCGGCGTCGAGACCGCGGACGCGGTCGCCGACCTCATCGCGCGCCGTCAGCATCAGTACCGGCGTCCAGCTACCTGCTGCTCGAAGCTGCCGACATAGTTCGAAGCCGTCGAAGCCGGGCAGCATGACGTCCAGCACGATGGCGCCGTAGGGAAACTCCGTCGCCATCCACAGCCCGCTGGGTCCGTCATTGGCCACATCGACAGCGTGTCCCTCTTCCTCCAAGCCACGCTTCAGCAGGCTCGCCATCCGAAGGTCGTCCTCGACCACGAGCACACGCATACCGCCAGGCTAGGAGGCCGAAGATGTGAACACGATGAGGGCCCGGGTCCGAGGCTGGAAGATGTGAGCCGTTCACATCCTCGTCTCACGTTCCTCTCACTCTGCGAGGCGCACACTGCGGGTAAGACAACCACCTATGAAAGGAGCCAGACATGGACGAGAACTTTCGTCAGCCAGATCGCACGAGGACACGCCTACCGGGCTCGGTCGCGGCGTCAAACCCAAGCCGGGCCGGCTCGCCCCGAGAGAGCGGGCTCCGCCGCGTGCGGCGGATGTCGAACTGGACGCTCGCTGCCTTGCTGGTCGGCGTCGGCGCGACAACGGCCGGCCTGGCACGAACCATACCGACGACGACCAGCAGCACGGTCGCCGCCTCAGCTTCCGGATCAGCAACCTCCGCAGTCGGAGGCCAGTCCTCGCCGAGGGTAACGAACCCTGTGGCGACCACGAGTGCCTCGGGCGTTGTGGCACCCAGCACAGGCCCATCGACAACGAGTACTCGGGTCGCCGGCTCGATCCCCGTTGCTTCGGGAGACTCGTGATGTCGGTAGCGCAGATGACAGAGATGCGACCTTCGCTCTGGGATCTGGTGGACGCGGGGGAACCCGGGGTCACCGTTTGGGAGCGTCCTGCCCTTGGCACTACGGCACGTATCGCCATGTGGCCCCCAGAGGTCCTCCCGATCGCGCTTCACGCGGTCGACCGCGAATTGGATCTCCTCGACCGCCAAGCCAGCCGATTCCGCACTGACTCGGAGATCTCCCGGCTCCATCGCGCCGAGGGGAGCCTGTTCTATTTGAGCGCGGGCCTCGCCGACGCGATCGCGGCTGCGCTGGCAGCCGCGCGGTGGACCAACGGGCTGGTGGACCCGACCGTCGGCGCGGCGCTCGTGTCCTTGGGCTACGACCGGGACTTCTCCGCGATCGATCCCGTCGGCAAGCCCTTGAGTCGCCCATCCGTTCCGGCCTCCGGTTGGTCGTCCGTGCAGCTTCAAGGTCGCCTCCTCGAGCTGCCCCGCGGTGTGCTGCTCGACTTGGGCGCGACGGCCAAGGGTCTCGGATCGGACCGAGCCGCAAGCGCAGCATTCGCCGCTGGAGGGAGAGCCGGAGGGATCCTTGTCAGCTTCGGAGGTGACATTGCCGTCGCCGGGAAGAGTCCCGAAGGTGGCTGGCCCGTACGAGTGGCAGAGGACCCAGTCTCCAACGACGAGTCGGGTTCGCAGGTCGTGCGTGTGACCGAAGGTGCGCTGGCGACCTCGTCAGTAGTTTGCCGGCGATGGCGGCGAGGAGATGTGGACTTGCACCATATCGTCGACCCGCGGACAGGATTCCCGTCGGCGGGTCCGTGGCGAACGGCGAGCGTCGCTGCGCCGAACTGCCTGACGGCCAATGCGGCATCCACCGCACTCATCGTGGGCGGCGAGGAGGCCGAGCGCTGGTTCACCGAGCTCGGGCTTCCGGCGCGACTGGTTGACCATGACGGCTCCGTCCGCCTCCTTGGCTCATGGCCTGCTGGCGACGGGGAGTGGCTCGACATTCCCCGAGCCGACTTTCTCGGGTTTCGCATCAAACCCGTCGGGACCGAGCCATGAATGTGCTCGCCAGCTCAGGGGTCAACTTGCCCTGGATGTGGCTCGTCTCGCGCGGTAGCGGACTCGTCCTGCTGCTCCTCTTGACCGCGGTCGTCGTGCTGGGAGTCTCCACGCGCCTCGGATCGTCGCCGCGAGCATCGGACCGGCTCGCCGTGGCCGAGTTGCACCGCACGCTCGCATTGTTCGCCGTCGCCTTCCTCGTCCTCCATGTCGTTACCGCCATCATGGACCCGTACGTCACGATCGGCTGGTGGGCCACGGTCCTACCCTTCGCATCTCATTACCGGCCGGCGGCGCTCGGACTCGGTACTCTGGCGGTCGATCTGGGCGCAGCTGTGACGCTGACGAGCCTCGTCCGTCGACGCCTGGGCTTCCGGCTATGGCGTGCGGTGCACTGGCTTGCCTACCTGGCATGGCCGCTCGCATTCGTACATACCCTCACTGCCGGGACCGACATGCACATTTGGTGGGTTGCCGCCGTCGTATGGGGATCAGCCGCCGTTGTCGCCATCGCCGTGGTGGCCAGGTTCCTGGTCCCGAACCCAGCGTCGGTCCGCACGTCGGATGACTCGCTCCCGGCGGAGGTCCGCAGGATCCCCATCGGCGGGCGAAAGGGCGCGTAGTGCCGAGCGGCAGCCTCCTCCTGCCATCAGGTACCCGGCCACGAGCGCTTCGGTCGCAGGATTCGCGGCTTCTGCCCGAGGACGGTGCCACGGGTGGGGGTCTCGCGGGCCACCTCGCCCGTCACGGCCCGCTCCAGCCGGCACGGAGGTCGATCGCTTGGCAGAAGCCGATGTTGGACGAGATCGAGCGGTCCGGCCTGCTCGGTCACGGCGGGGCCGCCTTTCCGACCGCGAAGAAACTGAAGGCAGTCCTCTCGCAACCCGGCCGACCCGTCGTGATCGCCAACGGTACCGAAGGCGAACCGGCGAGCCACAAGGACAGAGTGCTCCTCGCTCGGGCGACCCACCTGGTGCTGGACGGGGCGTCGGTTGCCGCCGACCTCGTGGAGGCAGGGGAGATCTTCGTGGTGGTTCATCGAGACGTGCGAGCAGCGGTCGACGCCGCGGTCGGCGAGAGGCGCAGGACCGGCCTTGACCGGGCGTCTTTCCGCGTAGTGACGGCCTCAGATCGGTTCGTCGCCGGGGAGGCGAGTGCCGTCGTCAACTGGATTGCTCGCGGGAAGCCGGTGCCGCTGGGCAAGCCGCCGAGGTTGGCCGAGCGTGGGCTGGCCGGTCGACCGACACTGGTGCAAAACGTTGAGACATTGGCCCAACTGGCGCTGATCGCCCGCTACGGCGCGGCCTGGTACCGGTCGCTCGGTACGCCGGAGGAGCCAGGGTCGATGCTCGTGACGCTCCTCGGAGCGCTCGAGCGGCCCGGCGTCCGCGAGGTCGAGATCGGGATTCCGCTGGCCGAGGTATTAGCCCGCGCCGGGGGTCCAACCTCCACGCTCCAGGCCTTCCTCGTCGGCGGCTATTTCGGGACTTGGCTGGCCGCCGGCCCCTCACTGTCTCGCCCGTTCAGCGCTCAGGGATTGGGAGTAGGCCTCGGGGCCGGCCTGATCTTTGCGTTCCCGACGGGTGTCTGCGGCGTGGAGGAAACGGCCCAGCTTGCGCGTTATCTGGCCTCCCAATCGGCGGGCCAGTGCGGCCCTTGCATGTTCGGGTTGCCGGCGATCGCCGGCGAAGTGACCAAGTTGGCGCAGGGCCGGTTGACCAGCACCGAAGTCCTCGAACGGTGGCTGCTGGAGATCGATGGTCGAGGTGCTTGCAGCCTTCCCGACGGTGTCGCAGGTCAAATCAGCAGCGCGCTGAAGGTGTTCGCCCCAGAGGTGGCCGAACACTTGGACGGGTGGTGTACCGCTAGAGCTGGGTGCCGTATCCTTCCGATCCCCACAGGAGGCCCCCGGTGAGGGGCCGGAGCGGAGTGCGCATTCGCGTAGATCGGATCGCCTGCGACGGCAGGGGTCTGTGTGCCGAGATCCTTCCCGAGTGGATCACTCTCGACGATTGGGGCTTCCCGATCGTCAATCAGGCCATCGTGCCGGAGGACCTTGTCCTCGCTGCGGAAGATGCCGTCGAAGTATGTCCGAAGCTGGCGCTTTGGCTCGAAACGGCGTCAACCTAGGGCCAGGTCCCTCGATCCTCCCGATGAAGCGGAGCAGTGTCGGCCGGCCGAGCCTGGGTTGCGAAGCACCGCGATCTCTCGGCGTTCAGCCCGAGGCGGCCGCCCGCTCTCGCACGAGCCTCCCGGTCAGCTCGTCAGCGGGGAAGAACGACTCGACCGCGAGGTCCGCGAGGGTCACGTCGAGGGCCGTGCCAAGCGTCGAGACCATGGTGAAGAACGACAGAACCTCGGATCCGTTTCGGATGCGGATCGGCAGCACGACATCGCTCGGGAGCACGTGTCCGGCTCCCGCCGCGGCTCCGGCGTCGGCGGCTCCGGCGTCGGCGGCAACGGCTCCGGCTCCGCCAGCCCCGTGTCCGGCTCCACTGAGGCCGGCGCGAACCCGCGGGTAGGCGAGGAGCTCGCGGAAGAGCTCTTCGAGTTCGGGGTCTCCCGTCAGCGAGATCTGCCGGCGCAGCCGGTCGATCAGGTGAGACGCATACTCGTCGAAGTTCACGATGAGAGGCGCGAGCCCGCCGGGATGCAAGGTGGCTCGCAAGACGTTGATGGGCGGCCGGAGCAGCCCGTCATCGATGTCGGTGACGAGCGTGAGCACGCTCGTGTTGGCGAGCACGAGGTTCCAATGACGATCGACCACCACCGCAGGAAACGGTTCGTGAGCAGCCAGCAGCTGCTCGAGTGCCTCCCGTACGGGGGCCATCTCCGGGGCGTCGAGGGAGGTTTCCGTGTAAGCGGGCGCGAGGCCGGCGGCGAGAAGGAGCCCGTTTCGCTCTCGAAGGGGTACTTCGAGTGAGGTTGCCAGATGGAGGATCATCTCGCGACTCGGGCGGGAACGACCCGACTCGACGAAGCTCAGATGTCGCGTCGACACGCCGCTTGCGACGGCCAATTGGAGCTGACTGAGCCTTCTCCGGTTGCGCCACTCTCGGAGGAGCAGCCCGACTGGTCGAGGACCCGATCCGGTCACGTCATCGACCGTATGACCCGCGGGCCGCGGCCGTCCATTACCTCTCAGGTAATTGCTGGCGTACGTCTCCGCCGTCAGAGTGAGCCCCATGACCGAGACGCGCTACAGACTCGAGACCGATGAGATCGATGACGCACTGCGGGACGTCGTCAACGCCTGGATGGAGGCCTGGAACGAAGCCGATCCACAGCGCCGCCGGGAGCTGATCAGCAAGGCCTGGGTCGCCGACGGCCGCTACGTGGATCCTTTCCTCGCCGTGGACGGGCTCGACGAGATCGCCGATGCGCTCGGGAAACTGAGAGTCATGTTTCCCGGTCATTCGGTCCACCGCCGGAGTGGGGTGGAGGCCTTCTTCGGGCAGGTCCGTTTTGCTTGGGAGTTCTTGGACCCCAAGGGCTCGTTCGTAACCGACGGCGTAGACGTCGCAGAAGTGGCGGAAGATGGGCGCTTCCGGCACCTCACGGGCTTCGTGGGCCAGGTTGTGCCGGTGCCCCTGGAGGGCTCGTCGCCCTGATCGGCGCCCGCGTCGATCAGGGCGATGCCGACTCCGGACCACTATGTTGACCGCCCATGAGACGGCTCGTGTCATCGGGATCTCCCCTGGAGCCCCAACTAGGTTTCAGCCGCGCCGTGCGCGTTGGCGAGCACGTCACGGTTGCCGCGACCGCTGCGATTTGGCCGGACGGCGAGGTTCGAGCAGATGTAGCCGACCAGGCTCGCCGATGCCTTGCCATCATCGATACCGCGCTTCGCGAGGCCGGCGCGAGCTTGACCGATGTTGTCCGGACGAGGGTGTTCCTGGTTGACGCGGCGGATGGCGACCGGGTCGGAGAGGTGCACGGCGAGGTGTTCGGAAGCATCCGACCGGCCTCGGGCTTCATCGTCGTATCAGGCTTCCTGGACCCTCGGTGGAAGGTCGAGATCGAAGCTGATGCGATCATCGACGACCACCCGGACGTCTCCGCTTCGTGCGAGTAGCGGGACGGGGCAACGTCCTCAGAGGAGCCGGGCCAACCGAGATTTCCGCGAGTTCTCCCTGACGATCCAGGCGACATCCATGTCGCTCGAGTCCTCGAGATCCCGGAAGCGGCGCAAGCCTGGCTGCGGGTCGGCCGCGACGGCGACGCTCCAGCAGTAGCCGAGCGCCTGTCGGAGGACCCTTACATCGTCGGCTTTCCGCTCGTCCGTTGGTCGTTTCGCCAGGGCATCGGTCACGCGCCCGCAGAGCGCGACGGCGCGGGCAGCCGCGTCCGATGCTCTCAGCAGCCGTGGCTCGCAGACGCCGGCAACGGCCGCCCGTTGGACGAGGGCGCGAGGGTCGAGAGACCAATTGTCGGCGAGATCCAGCAAACGGCCGATGTCCGTGTCACCGACCCGCTGCAGGGCCATTGCGACGGCCTCTCGGATCCGCCAGCGAGGGTCCACCGCGTGAGCCCGCAGGCGGCCCTCTATCTCATCGTCCCGACACTCGGCGAGGAGCCTTCCGAGCCCGATGGTGCCGCACATCACCAGAAACTCGTCCTTGGTCGCAATCAGCTCGTCGAAGCACGATGAGTCGCCTTCGTCCGCCACCGCTAGAGCGAGCTCGATGTTGGCCCGCGGGCCGGGCAAGCCGGAGTGATTGCTGAGATAGGACACCGAATCGGGGCGGCCCAATCCCCGTAGTGCCGCACGCTCTTCGTCGCGACGCCCCACAGGCGGGGATCCTAGGAGGAGCTGCCTCCGTCCGCGCTTTGCGATCTTGAGGATCCGGCTGGTCCGCCGACCTCAATCGCTATGGGCGCCAGCGCTGGCGCCACCGCCGGCCCCAGCCGCCACCGCCAGCCGTCAGCGCCGACGCGGGACGCCACCGTCAGCGCCGACGCGGGACGCCACCGTCAGCGCCGACTGCCGGCGCCAGCGCCGGCGAGCGGTGGTCGGGGCCTTGGCCCCCGAGGCTCATTTCGTGACGACAACCTTCGCTGTGGCGGAGAAGTAGTTGCCCCGGCTCGCCGTCACCTTGTACGTGTTCGGGGTGGTTCCCTTCGCGAAGGTGATGGTCGCTGTGCCCGCTGCACTCGTCGTGGCGCTGTGTCCGTCGACCTTGACGTAGGCACCGGCGACCGGGTCGCCGGCATCGGTCACGGTGAAGGTCACCTTCCTCGAGGCAGTGTTGGTGATCGACGTGCTGCCCGGCGAGAGCGTCAAGCCCGTCAGTGACTGGGTGGTCAGGATCGTTGGAGCCAGGCTCTTTGCGTTCGTGCCGGCGATGACCACGTCGAGGCGTCCGAAGTTGCCGCCGCCGAGGGCGATCGTGTTGACGGTGAAGAACAGGTTGACTGTGTTGTAGGACTCGACCGGGCCGAACTTCGTGTCAGCCTCGTTCGTCCGGACGGTGTAGAAAGTGTTGGCGTTCGGGCCGTACTCGTTCCACCAGGTGATCCAGAGGCGGCCGTCTGGGCCCGAAACAAGGTTGACCAACCTCGCACCGGCGCTGTCCGGCACGACCAGCGGGGTCTTGGAACCGACACGCCAAAGCAGCACATGGGAGCTGTTGATGTTGGCGCAGTAGGCGAGATAGACCCCGCCATGCTTGGAAGTGGAATTCGCAAAGGCGACACTCTGCAGGAGGTTGGTCGACGGCGTACCGGAATCGGGTGCCTTCATGACCGGCCCGTTAGCCGACAGGTCCTTGACCCAGAGGCCGTCGGCGCTCCCCGGATTGGAGAAGAAACGATCGAGCGCGACGTAGAAGTGGCCGTTCCCGTTCGTGTCCACCGCCTCGCTCAAGTATGCCTCGGCGCCGTCCCCGATGAGGAACGAGTTGTCCGGGCCGGCGGCGGGAATGGACTTGGAGACTCCGATCCGGTACTGGACGCCTCCGCCGATGGCCTCCCACGCGGCCGAGATCACGCCCTTGGCGTTGACGGCCGCGCCACCGTAGCCAGGGCCGGAGGAGTCAGTGTCGTGTGCGAGCGACCACGACTGCGGCGTCCACGGAGTGCCAGGCACGGCGCCGAAGATGTCGCCGATGGCGTACTTGCCAGGGCCTTGTCCGCTGAACACGAGCAGCGGCTCCTTGCCGTTGCTGATGAGGGTCGGGTCAGCGGCGACCGACGACCACGTGAAAGCTTTCGTTGGCGCCTTGGAGAATCCCCCGTCCGGCGCCAGAATCGCGACTTCGTAGGTCGAGCCGTTCACAGCCCAGACAACCCAATCGCGGTCGTCGGGCCCGCGCCAAAGGGTTGCGGGGCCTCCAGCATGGCTCGACCCGAGCTTGATCCAGGTCCCCGGCGCGGGCGCTCCGGCCGGTGTGGCGACCACCTTGGCAACCTCAGCCGAAGCGGAACCGACGACGAGGAGCGGCAGCAGTAAGCAGGCGACAATGAACGCCTTCCAGGCAGGTGAGAGCCTCCAGCCGACCCAGGCGCGCGATCGCTCGCGTGGCTGTGGGGCGGCGGTCCGGTTGATGACGTTTTGCACTTTGCACCTCCGTAGGGGACGGGACGACGAATCTCGCCTGGCTCGTCACTATCCGAGCACGAACCAGGCGATTTTCAAAGAGCTTGAGGGGGCCGCGGTCAAGTTGATCGTGAACAGTTCGACGATTGCCTCTCGCCCGGCGGACCTCGGCTGCTTCATGGCTGCGTCCTCCGGCTCAGGGAGGTGGGCTGCTCCTCGGTGTCCCCGATTGGCGAGCCAGTCGTCGCTTCACGCGACGAGACAGCTTCGAGCCCGATCGGCCGACACGAAACAATGCGCTCAAAAGGAATGGCCGCCTGCTCACTCACGGCCCGAACCTCCTCGAGCGGCCCGGCGAACATGCAGAACAAGACCTCGTCCTCGGGCATCAGCAGCGAACCGAGATACGAGACGCCGCCGGCGGCGGACGAGTGCTCCCTCACGCGCGCGTCGAGCTCGCGGGCGTGCTCTTCTGTCAGGCCGGGCAACATGCACTCGACGAGCTGGCAGTTGGGCTCGGTGCCGTGGAACATGATGCATCACGGTAAGCCTGGAGGCCTCACCGGCGCATTGGGGGAAACCCTACGTTGAGTGGGGTCCCGCCGGAGGCTCACCTCCGCCGAGCGCGCCAGACTTCCTCACTCGGCCACCGTCGGGCCCACTCGGCGTCGACGAAGGAGTAATCGGCGGAGGCGCCAGCGGGTGGACGGAGCTCGATGAGATCCTCGATCTCGAACTGGTTGGCGCGCAACAGCCGGATCCAGTCGCCGTGACCAAGGTGGAACTCGACCGTCGGGTCGCCGGGCCACTCGAAACGGTGCATGCCGAAGTGCGGACGAAGCAAGCGATCGGTGGCGGGGACGTCATCCTCGTCGGGGGCGCAGAGCATCAACAGCGTGCTGTTGCCGAGGAAGAGGAGCTCACCGCCGGGATGCAGCAGGCGCGCCGCCTCGGGGATCCAGTGATACGGATCCGCCCAGATGGCGGCGCCGTATTCGCTGATGACGAGATCGAAGGACTCGTCCCGCAGCGGGACCTGCTCCCCGGCAGCGCATACCAGCGGAAAGCACAGTGCGAACTCGTCCTGGAACTGCCGCGCGATGCGCAACTGGCCTGCGGTGGGATCGACACCGACGGGAAGCGCTCCTCGGCGCGCCAGCCACGCGGAGACGTACGCCGTGCCGCACCCGAGTTCCACGGTCCTCGTGCCGTCGAGTTGAGGCGGCAGGATTCCTGCCTCACTCTCCCGAATGCCGAAGATGCCCCAGTTTGGCTCGTCCGCCGCCCATTGACGTCGGGCCAGCTGCAACTGATCGTCGCGGCGGGCTTCCCAAGCCTCGGCGTTGACTCTGACGTGGTCGAGTGACCATGCGGTCATGGGTGAACGCTATCGATCCGCTGAGTCCTCAGTTCTGCGTGATCACTGCAGTGCCGCGATCACTCTCGTCCTTGGCATCTTGGGGGGCGTGGCCAACGACGTGCTCTTTGGCGGGATTGTCGCGCTTCCGATCGCCATCGGCATCGGGATCCTCAAGTACCGGCTCTATGAGATCGACCGTGTCGCAGTCACTAGCCTTGACCTGCACTTCTCCAGACTCTGACGATTTGGTACCATTTCTTTGAAATCCCTGACGAACAGGGGTCGAGGAGGTACCAGGAGAAGTGGGTAGGTCAGCGACAGCCTTTGAGACTGTCCATGTTTACTTCTGCAAGGCGTCGGGCGGAGCACCCGCACGCTTCAAGGCCATGGTCAGGGTGAATGGGAAGTCACTCGTTTCCTGGGGAAAGTCCAAGGACGAGGCACTCGCCAAGCTCGATTCCAAGCGCAAGGCCCTTTTGACAGAGGGGGAATCCGTCCGGCAGTTCCGCAGCAAGAACGCTCAGACGGTTGGCCGGTTGTGTGAACTCTGGCTCTCGGCGATCGGCGAGAAGGTTCCCCTCGGCATCGTCCCTGCAGACATCTCACGACGGATCGCTCAGAGCGGCGTGGACGCCTACAGGTCGACGCTCAGCCGCAACGTGCTCCGCTCCCCGCAGGGTTGCTCAGGGCTGCCTCTCGGGGACATCCCCGTTTCGAGGCTGAAGCGCAACGACGTCGTGCAGCTGCTCGAAGACATGAGGAAGGCCGGACTTTCAACTTCGGTGCGCCAGAACGTCCGGGGTCGGCTCATTCAGGTGATGGCCTACGGGATGCAGCTTTCGTGGTCGGGAGCTTCGGACGCCTGGGCGGCCGTGAAGTCAACGGCCCGCCCGGAGAGTGAAGTGGTGCGTCCGGCAACCTCGCTCACCATCGAGCAGGTGAACCAGTTGCTGGAGACAGCGGCCAGAATGCCCAGCACCCGCATGCTGAACCCCCTCACGGTGCTCTACTTCGCCGGGCTTCGGATCGGGGAACTGCTCGGGCTCCGGTGGGAGGACGTCGACCTCGAGGTCGGTGTCATCCACGTCCGGCACTCCCTCAAGCGCGAGCGGGGCAAGATGGTCCTTGGCTCGGTCAAGGGCGCTCACACCCGCAAGGTTGCCGCCCTTCGGGACGTTCCGATCCTCCCTCAGTCGGCCGAGGCGTTCGCACGTCAGCTTGAGCAGCAAAAGGCCGAGCGTGAGGCTGCGGGCTCCTGGAAGGGGTTCGAGGCCGGTGCGCCGGAGCAGTACGTCTTCTCAGGGAGGCACGGCGGGTGTCTCGACCCCATGACCTTCTGGGAGAACCTGCGCCTGGTTGCCGGGGCTGGGTTTGGTGTCGGAGATGACGGCAAGCCTCTGGTGCGGATCCACGCTCACCAGACGAGGCACACCTTCGTGACCCTCCTTCGGGACGCGGGGATGGACTTCGATGCCATCGCCTCTGTCGTTGGGCACGCCAACTCAAAGGTGACCGAAGGCGTCTACGACCACGTCACCCCTGCCCGCCAGGCCGACACCTTCGCAAAGGTCCACGAAGCTCTCGGACGGCAGGCGGCGGGCCAGTGAGCGCCGTCGAGGCGATGTTCGAGGCGTGTTCACTGTCGACCGACCCAGGTTCGTGGAGGCCTACGTCTGGCTGAGGCTCGATGCCGCTGGCGAGGCGTCGGGTGTCTACCCTCAGCGGTGCGAGGAATTCGGCCGGTTCGTCGCCGGCATCGCTCCGGGCACGATCGAGCTTGAGGCATTCGTGGGATTGACGAGATGAAGTACCTGTACCAGCTGTTCATGTCTTAGGAGCTGGGCACCTCTGGAAGCTCTGGCTCTCCTCGTAGCAACACGCCGCGGGTCGGGGCATCGCCTGGC
>Ga0209415_10004960_pt1 | contig 24173 bp, 23 predicted proteins | sample PeaSoiSIISIP2007_FD_187696 | JGI IMG/M metagenome (GOLD analysis project Ga0209415, IMG submission 187696) | Peat soil microbial communities from Weissenstadt, Germany - SII-SIP-2007 (SPAdes) (version 2) | ecosystem: Environmental > Terrestrial > Soil > Wetlands > Peat | place: Germany... | reverse complement strand
CGGACCTCAACGAGAGCGCCGGTACTGAGGCCCTGATTGCGCCAATCTGGTCTCACGTACAAATCATCCAGGCAAGCGACCATGCCGCCGTATTCCATCGCGTACTTCAGAGTGAGCACCATGTGTCCAACGTCTTGATGCTCTGCCTGGATAATCCAGAAGTACCCCAGGCGCTCATCGGCGAGGACAGCCGCAAATGCCCCAGCAGCGCGCTCATGGTTGAGGTCGTAGCCACCTTCAGCGTAGAACTCAGCCATCAAACCTGTCAGCAGAGGGATGTCGTTGGGGCTCGCTCGTCTCATCCGACCATTCTCCAAGGGCCCAGGCTACACCGGCGCCACTAGCGACAACCGCGACCAGGGACGATGGACGCGAACATAAGCGCGGCCCAAACCCGCCTGGGCTGCAAGCGCTAACAGTTCTTCCCTTTTGAAGGCCGCCTCCACCGAAATCTGGCCGTCGTTGATGGTGATCGCGTGCCAGCCGAACAGCCAGCGCGTGTTCGGCAAAAAGTGATAAGCCAGCGGCCCGCGGTCCAGATCAATGGCCAACACCGCGCGCCGGGCCACTGAGCGGAAGCTGGTGAAGAGTTCCACCACCTGTTCATTGGTGAAGTGATGGAGAAACAGGGAGCTGAAGACAAAATCGAAGCTCGCGGGCCGGAAAGGCAGATGGAACGCATCGCCGGCCAGCTTGGGATCGGCGGCCTGAGCCAAATGAGTCGTCTTGTAGTCGAGCGAGGTGACGCGGGCGAGCGGAAAGCTGCGCCGGATAGCCGCACCCATATCGCCGGAAGCCGCTCCGACATCCAGAACGGAGAAGCTGTCCCCGGGCTGCACCAGGCGCGCGAACATCTTCCGCACGACCAGATACCCGCCGAGATAGCGATTGATGCGCGCCAAGTCGTGCAGACTGGCGCTGGCCACCTCTGGCGGCGCGTGATCCAGCATCTCGGGCGCAATGGACCGCTGGCGGGCGACGGGCACCCTCCCATGATAAGATGCGCTTTCGTTCCATGGACATTGTCACTGGTAATTTAGGCTGGATCGAAGCCATCTGCGGTCCGATGTTTTCAGGCAAGAGCGAGGAGCTGATGCGGCGGCTGCGGCGGTCGATTATCGCCCGGAAGCGCGTGCAGGTTTTCAAGCCCGCGATCGACGAGCGCTATTCGAGCGATGAAATCGTATCTCACAACGATTTACGGATGAAGTCGCAAGTGATTCAGCAGGCTTCCGAAATCCTGCCGCTGCTCGATCCGCGCACCGAGGTCGTGGGAATTGACGAGTCCAACTTCTTTGGCCCGGACCTGGCAGCGGTAGCCACGCAAATGGCGGATGGAGGCAAGCAAGTGCTCATCGCGGGCTTGGATACCGACTACATGGGCCGGCCATTTCCGCCCATGCCCGAGTTGCTCACCCTGGCCGAATCGATCACCAAGACGCTGGCCATCTGCATGCGCTGCGGCAACCCCGCCAAACACACCCAGCGGCTGGTGGAATCGAACGACCTGATCGTGGTGGGCGCGGGTGGCATGTATGAGGCTCGCTGCCGGCGCTGTTTCGAGCCGGGCGTCCCAAAGCAGGCATTTTTGGAGTTCACACTCCCGAAGCCGAAGCAGAAAGGCGGCTGAAACCCGCGGCAAGCGCCGTCCATCCAAAAGGTTAGATAACTGGTACTCTACGGATCAGAGGTTCTATGTCCATCTTCCCCAATCCCAGCCCCGGTTCAGGCTCAGGCTCGGAACCGCCGCCCTCTACCCCGCCCGCACCGCCGCCCTACGCACCACCTCCCGGAGGGCAGCCGCCGCCGACGTATTACGCAGCGCCGCCACAATCTTATGCGCCGCCTGCACCGGCAAGCGGGGGTTCGGGATGGAAGTTCGGCATATTGTTCGTCATCGTGGTTCTGCTGATGGGCGGCAACGTTTACCTCTATCTGCAGTTGGACAAGGTGAAGAAGGACCTGACGGCGGCCAATGATACGGCGCAGTCCCGCATCGACAAACTGGAAGAATCCACGTCGGTCAATACGCGCAGTAACCGCAAGACCGTGGACGAACTGCGCGACCAATTGGAACGCGCCCGTCGGCAAGCCAGCCTGGCGCTGGGGCAGGCTAAGGATGAGGCGCTCAAGAAAGTTGACGAAACCCGCGCCGCGCTCGAAGCAGCGCAGGAGCAAGCCAAGCAGCAGCTCTCTTCCGACATTACGAGAGTGCGGGAATCGGCGGATACCAAGATCTCTGCGGTGGGAACCGAAGTGACCAGCGTGAAAGGCGACGTGGCTGCCACCAAGTCTGAACTCGAGAAGACCGTGGCCGATCTCAAGCGGGCCACCGGCGAACTGGATGGCCACAGCGTGTTGATCGCCACCAACCAGAAGGAGCTCCAGGCGCTGCAGGCGCTGGGCGAGCGCAACTATGTCCAATTCACCATCCAAAAGTCAAAGAACAAACAACCGCAAAAGGTGGGTGACATCGGAATTCTTTTGAAGGGCACCGACCCTAAGAAGAACCGCTATACCATCGAATTGACCGCCGACGACAAGACCGTGGAGAAGAAGGATCGGGTGGTTAACGAGCCGTTGCAGTTCATGACGTCGAAGGCAAAACAGCCTTACGAAATCGTGGTCAACGATATCAAGAAAGACACCATCGTTGGCTATGTATCCATTCCCAAAGTTCTGAACACCCGCAACTAGCTACGAACGTACGCGAGCGCAACAACTTTGCCAAGAGCGGGCGAGTACGCCGCGGAAGTGATTTCGGCGGGAGCGCCATCAATCTCAAGCTTCGAGCCCGGCACCGGCGGTTCCGTCATCTCCAGCACCAAGGGCTTCAATACCCGATGGATCTGGCCGCGCGACCGGACTCGCTCCACGATCTCCTGTCCCAGGTAGCAGCCCTTGCTGAAATGCAGCGCGTGCGGCTGATTGGCTTCCTGGGCAAGAAACCGCTCGCTGATGTCTTCGCTGTAACGCGGCTTGCCATGTTCCAAGCGAACTACGCGAGCGGCTTCGGCACTGGCCGGCACGGCTCCGGCGGCTTCTAAACGCGCGATGAGGGCGGCCTTTTCGGCGACCGGCGCGAAGACAAAGAATCCGGCACGGCCCGTGGAGTTGAGCCGCGCGACCAGTGAGCCGTCCCAGTCGATGCTCGAATATTCTGCTTCGGGGACCGGCGCACCCGCGCGATGTAGAACTTCGGCTGCTTCCGGGCCTTCGAGGGCGATGGTCGCTGTGGCGTCGGTTATATCTTCCAGCGTGACATCGTCGGCGATGATGAAGCGATCCAGATGCTCATATAGCGGGCGGCGGGACTCTGGCTCCACGTCAAGCAGGAAATATTCGGGACGGCACAACACATTGGCGTCGGCCAACACGCGTCCTTTATCATTCAGGAAAAACGCGTAGCAGCCCGTGCCCGGCGTGAGCTGCTGAATGTGATTGGTGGTCATGGCGTGCAACAGGCGCGCGCGATCCTCCCCGATGAGTTTGATTTTGCCGCGTGCGGAGAGATCGATCCAGGCAGCATGCTTCCGAAGGGCGTCGTAGCCAATCATTTGAGAGACAAGTACCTCAGGTAATTCGCGAGGGCGATTGCCATCAATCCCGTGATTACGATCCAAAGCGCGGTGCGGCTGCTTTTCGCCGGATTTGGCGCGCGCACGGAATCCAGAATCGCCGAAGAAATGATGTGCAGCACCAACAGCAGCTTGATCCCCATCCACATGTGATAGCCCGGCGGATAGCTCACTTTTGTTGCGTAGTTGTAAATGCCGGAAATCAGCACGGTCGCGATCACGGTGAACAGAAGCGGCCGAAAAGCGCCTTGCACCGCCGCGGTAAGGCTGCTCCTCTCCGCGGGCGCAGCCGATGCCAGCGCTGGAGCCAAAACGAATCTCGCGTATATGAAGCCGCCGATCAGCGTGACCACCGACGCGATGTGTATCCATCGCATGCACACTCCGAGCACTGCGCTTACGGCTGGGTCCATAATTCGAGTATACGATTATGATTCCCGGGGCCTTTAAATGATTCATGAGATCTTGCCGGTTGGCTTGCTCCAATGCAATTGTTCGATCTTCGGCGATGAAGCCAGCGGGGAAGCAGTGGTGATCGACCCAGGCGACGAAATTGGACGGATCACCGCGATTCTGGAGAAGCATCACCTGCGTGTGAAGGCCATCATCATCACCCACGCGCATATCGATCACATCGGCGGGGCACAGAAACTCAAGGCGGCCACCGGCGCGCCGGTCTACATGAATGCCAACGATCAGGAGCTATATGATCACATCGATATGCAGGCCCATTGGCTGGGCATGGCGCCGCCCGAAAAAACCGGCATCGATGTGAACGCGCGCGAAGGCGAAGTCGTGAAACTGGGCCCGGCCGAGTTCCGCGTGCTGGAGACGCCCGGCCACACGCAGGGCAGCATCGGCTTATGGATTCCGGGGGAAAACAAACTGGTGGCGGGCGATACTCTGTTTCTGGATAGCATCGGGCGCACGGATTTACCGGGCGGGAATTCGAAGCAGATTCTGCGGTCGATTCATGACAAGCTGCTGCCTTTGGATGACACGGTAGTGGTGATTCCAGGCCACGGCCCGATCACCACAATAGGCCGAGAGCGGCGCAGGAACCCGTTCTTGCAGGGAATGTAAGTTATGACACGACGAGAAACAAAACGCCAGGAGCTCCTGGAGCTCTTCAAAGTCAAAGAGCCAATTTGGAAGGACGAAGATCATCCTGAGCTGAAGGATGGAGCCGCAGCCTGGGTGCGCAAGATGCGGGAGGCGGACGAAGCTCGCTTCCAGAAGATTCAGAAGCTACGCGATCGAAAGTAAACTCGGCATCCAACGCTATACTTGAATCGAAGTCCAATGCCGTCCGACCCAACCGCCGAGAACCAACAACCAACAACCAACAACGAACAACCGCCCGGCTACCAGCCTACCCTCGGCCGCAAGCTCTTCATGTTCGGCCTATGCGTCGCAGGATTGATCTTTGTCTGGACGTATTACTACTTCGCTACCCGGCCACACTAGTTAGTTCCGCGCGCCTCGGCCGATTTCCGTTTCAACTCGCCCATCACATCCGCCACCAGTTCCTTGGCGTCGGTCAGGCATTTCGAAATCATCTGTATGTCCATGGCGGGCTTGCCCATTTGCCGCGCGCTCTGGCAGTAGACGCCGTGCTGCCCCACCAGCACCAGCGCATCGGTCAATAAATCCAGGGTCACCGAGAGCCGCCCGCGCTCGGTCCCCATCATAAACTCTTGCTGTTCCAGCTCTTCCCGGCGTTCGTCGTAGACAGACATGCTGTTCCCATTGTAGAGGTGAGGGGCCTAAAGTCCTGGCCGCGTTAGCCGATAGTACTTAACAGGAGACGTACCATATGTTCGCAATCCGCCAGATTCTCGCATCCACCATCATTTTCGCGGTTGTGCCACCGGCAGTGGTCCGCGCGGCGTCCGACAGTGTGCAGTATGTCGGAGGGACCGTCAAGTCGATCCCGGTGAACTCGGGTGGCTCGTTCAATTTTGACGACGCCAAGGAGTTCCGCTTCAGCTACAACGGATCGGTATACCGCCTGCCCTACGAACAGATCACCGGCACGGAGATCGAAAAGGCGGACGTCAGGCGTGTCCTGCACGTTTTCCCGGCTGTCTCGCCCATCGCCAGCCATCGCAGGCAGACGCTGGTTATCAATTACACCGACCAGAGCGGCGCCACCGGAACGCTGAACTTTGAACTCATGGCGTACAAAGCCCTGGATGCGCAGGAAACCATCGCAGCCAAGAAATCTCCGGCCCCCAACTCGGCCGCTGGTCAGGCCGCAAACGCATGGTGGGGCGACAAGTATTGGAAGACACTGCGCAACAAATCGGCTTGGGATGCGCAAGAAGCGCAGAACGCGCAAGCTGCTGCTGCTGCCGCCAATGCCCAGCCCGCCCAAGTACCCGGCGGAACGAAGTAACCGAGCGTCTCCATATAGCAGGGCTTAGAACGCCCCGCCCATTATCGTCCGCTCAATGCTAGTCTGATAGTGCTGCAACCGGAGGCTAGCATTGTCGACTGCATTATTGGCGAACAGAGCGCTCCAGGAACGGTTAGATTCCGCCCGCAAGCTAACCGATTATGTTTTCAGCCTGCTAAAGGCTGATGCCCTTTACTCGCGGCCTATTCCAGAGCGGCATCGCCTCGTCTTCTACCTGGGACATCTGGAGGCCTTCGACTGGAACCTCATCGCGCGAAAAACGCTGGACGTTCCGTCCTTTCATCCGACATTCGATCAGCTATTCGAATTCGGCATTGACCCTCCGGTTGGCCAAGCAGCTTCCGATGAGCCATCCGACTGGCCGGCTGTCGACGAGATTCGGAGCTATAACCGCCGCGTTCGCGCCGTCGTGGATGAGTTGATCGAGCAGGCGCCGGATGACATCATTCACGTCGCCGTGGAACATCGCCTCATGCACGGCGAGACCCTGGCTTACCTGTTGCACAACCTCCCGTATCAGCAGAAGGCGTCGGGTGCGATGCCGGTGGCCTATTCCCCGCATGGCGCGATTGTGGCGGCCATGATCGAGATTGCTCCCGGCCTTGCGACCCTGGGCCAAAAGCGCGGAGCATTCGGCTGGGATAACGAGTTCGCCGAGCACCAGGTAGACGTCCCCGGTTTCCGTGTCGGTAAGCACAAGGTCACCAACGGACAGTATCTGGATTTCGTGCGCGCTGGCGGCGCCCCTCCGCACTTCTGGACAGAACGCAAAACTCAACAAAGTACCCGGTGGTTTTATCGCGGGATGTTTTCTGAAGTCCTGCTCCCCGTGAACGCGCCCGTGTATGTGACGCACGCTGAAGCCAGCGCTTATGCGCACTGGGCCGGCAAAACGCTTCCCACCGAGGCGCAGTTTCATCGGGCAGCGTATGGAACGCCCGAAAACCTGGAACGCCCTTATCCCTGGGGTCACGCCGAGCCCAGCTCGAAACGAGGCAATTTCGATTTCCATCAATGGGATCCCGTCGACGTGGATGCCCATCCGGCGGGGGACAGCGCCACCGGAGTTTCACAGCTCGTCGGCAATGGCTGGGAATGGACAGCGACGAAATTTGGTCCGTTCGCCGGATTTCAGCCCATGCCATGTTATCCGGGCTACTCGCAACCCTTCTTCGACGAAGAACACTACGTACTGAAAGGCGGGTCGCCCGTAACGGCTGCCTGCATGCTCCGCCGTTCTTTCCGCAATTGGTTCCGTCCGAATTATCCCTATGTCTACGCAAGCTTTCGGCTGGTCGAAGAGTAAAGAAGAGGACCCGATCCTCCGGCAATTCGCGTCCGACGTCCGCAACGGTCTCGCAAAACCGCAGAAGGAACTACATTCTAAGTATCTCTACGACGAACTGGGCAGCTCGCTCTTTGAAGCCATTACGCATCTTCCCGAATACGGCTTGACGCGCGCGGACGAGCGCTTGCTCCGCCGCCACGCCGCTGACATCGCGAATATTCTGCCCTCTCGTGTGGCTGTTATCGAACTTGGCAGCGGCGTGGGTCAGAAGACACGGCATCTGCTTCGGGCCATTGGCGGAAACCCGCTGCGCTACTATCCCATCGACGTATCGGCCGTCGCCCTGGCGCGTTGTGAACGTGATTTGGCTGATCTCGCCGAAGTGCATCCGCTGGTTCAGTCCTATCTCGATGGGATGGCGCGCGCCACAGCCGAACGCCGGCACGGCGAGGCTTTGCTGGTGATGTTCCTCGGCAGCTCCATTGGCAATTTCGAGCGCCCCTGCGCGTTGGAGTTTCTGCGCGATCTCCGCCGCGCGCTTCTTCCGGGCGACTCCTTGCTGATCGGAGCGGACCTGGTGAAAGAACGCGGGCGGATGCTGGAGGCCTACGACGATCCCACGGGCGTCACCGGGGCGTTCAATCTCAACCTGCTCGGCCGGATCAATCGCGAACTGGGCGGCGATTTTCAACTGCGCCAATTCGAGCACCAGGCTCGCTGGAACGACCAGCATCGCCGCATCGAAATGCACCTTCGCTCGCGCGTGAACCAGACCGTGTTCATCGCCGACGCGGATCTCAGCGTGTCGTTCCGGGCCGAAGAGACCATCTGGACCGAGTCGTCCCACAAATTCCAGCCTGCGGAGATCGAAGCCATGGCTAGGCTGACTGGATATCGGGTCGCCGGCCGGTGGATCGATCCAGATTGGCCCTTCGTGGAAAGTCTTTGGACGGTTGCTTGAACGCCGCCCTGGAATTTCGCCAGGTTTCCTATCGGATCGGTGGCAACGTCATCCTGGATAATCTGAGTTTCCGCATCGAACCAGGCCGGACACTGGTGCTGCTCGGCCGCAGCGGGTCGGGAAAAACTACCGCGCTCAAGATGCTCAACGGTCTCCTGTTTCCCACCTCCGGCCAGGTGCTGGTGGAATCGCGCGCCACCACCGATTGGGATCTCATCCAGCTCCGGCGTAGCATCGGCTACGTGATTCAAGAGGTCGGCTTGTTTCCACATTTCACCATCGGCGAAAACGTCGGCCTGGTCCCGCGTTTGCAGGGCTGGCCGCCCCAGCGCATCGCGGCCCGCGTGGCTGAGTTGCTGGCCCAGGTCGGCTTGGATCCTGCGCAATTTCTCGACCGCTATCCGCGCCAGCTTTCGGGCGGACAACGCCAGCGCGTGGGCGTCGCGCGGGCACTCGCAGCCGAACCAACTCTGCTGCTATTCGACGAACCGTTCGGCGCGCTCGATCCTGTGACGCGCGTGGAATTGCAAGACCAATTCCTGGAATTGCGCGATCGCTTGCAGAAGACTTCCATATTCGTCACGCACGATGTGCGCGAAGCCGTACGCTTGGGCACTGAAATCGCGCTGCTGCATCGTGGCAGACTGGAAGAGCTGACCACACCGGCCGAGTTCCTGAATTCCAGCGGCCCAGAGGCCCGCGCGTTCTTATCCGCCTTATGATCCCTCCGTATCTATTGCAGGAGATGGCGCAACTCACTGGCGAACATTTCGTTCTAGTGCTGGTTTCGATCGCCATCGCGGTGGCGGCTGGGCTCCCGCTCGGCATCTTTCTTACGCGCCGCGCCGAGTGGCGCACTCCCTTGCTCGGGTTCGCCAACGTGATGCAAACCATTCCGAGCCTGGCGCTGTTCGGCTTCCTGATCCCGATCCCGCTGATTGGCGGCATTGGCAAACGGAGCGCCATCGTGGCCCTGGTGCTGTACGCGCTGCTGCCTATCCTGCGCAACACCCTCGCGGGCATTCTCGGCGTGGATGCGGCGGTGCGCGAATCGGCCATCGCGATGGGCATGACTGGCCGTCAGTTGCTGTGGGAGGTAGAGCTGCCCCTCGCAGCCCCAACCATACTCGCCGGCGTACGAATTGCCACCGTCACCACCATTGGCACTGCAACCATCGCGGCGGCCATCGGCGGCGGAGGACTCGGCGTGTTCATCTTCCGCGGCATCGCTTCGGTGGACACTACGCAAATTCTGGCGGGTGCGATTCCCGCTGCTCTGCTCGCGCTGCTGTCGGACGGAGGATTCAGTTGGATCGAACGACGCGTCTCTGTAACCTAGCCCTAATCCTTCTACTGACGGGCTGCGGAGCGCGCAGCCACATCGTGATCGGCTCGAAAAACTTCACCGAGCAATTGATCCTGGGCGAGATCATTGCACAGCACCTCGAAGCGCGCCTGCACCAGCCTGTGGAGCGTAAGCTGGATCTGGGAGGGACCCTGCTCGCGCATCAGGCCTTGCTCGCCAACGATATCGATATGTATCCGGAATACACCGGGACCGCGTTCACCAATGTTTTGAAGCGCAGTGGCGTAACCGATCCGGCAGTGGTTCTGGAACAGATTCGCACCGAATATTCCAAAGGCTTTCATCTCGATTTCCTTGACCCGTTAGGATTCGAGAACTCATTCGCCATGACTGTTCGCGGTGAAGACGCACGCGCCCGGCATCTGGAAACGTTGAGTGACGCCGCGGCGGACCCGGCGGGATTCACGCTCGGCGCAGGTTACGAATTCCTGACGCGCCCCGACGCGTACGGAGCGTTGAACACCGCATACGCCATCAAATGGACCGCGGCTCCCAAGAGCATGGACCTCGGTCTTCTCTACCAGGCGCTGGAGCAAAAGCAGGTGAGCATGGCCGCCGCCAACACCACCGACGGGCTGTTGAACAAGCTGGACGTGGCCGTGCTTCAGGACGACAAGCACGTGTTCCCGCCCTACCAGGCCTGCATTGTTGTTCGCGAAGAGTCGCTGGCCAAGTATCCAAATCTTCGCGAGATCTTGCTGGAACTGTCGGGAAAAATCACCGACCAGGAAATGCGCAGCTTGAACTATGCCGTGGATGGGGAGCATCGCTCGGCCCGCGACGTCGCCAAAGAATTCCTACGACGGACTGGGCTCGACTGAAGCAGCTCTTTGCCGCACGCGCGAAATAGCCCTCACCAGCTTCTTATAAGGCGCCTGATCCAGCGCCGGGAACCCGATCCACTCTCCGTCGCTCCATGTTGAATAGTGCCAGCGCGCGAGCAACGCCAGATGCTCCTGCTTCTCTGCGAGCGGTGGCATCACCGGCTGAATCGACGCCACCAACTCGCGCAGCCGCTGATCCAACGACACCATCGACGTCAGCGGAAACTTCACCGGCGCTTGCCACGCCCCCTGGCAAACGAACCATAGGTGCACGCTGTCAGGCAATGAGCCCGGCGCGATGGCGACTCCATACAAACGATCGACGTCGCAAACCAGGTCGCCGCGCAGCGCCAGCACCTCGTGAATGCGCTCCAATTGTTTATGCTGGCGCGCGGCTTCTTCAAAGTTCATCTCAGCGCTCAGACGATCGCGCGCGGCCATTCCAATGCCAAGTAGCGCGCTGCCGTTACCCCGCAGGAATTCTTCGACGCGCCCGACCTCGCTCATATACTCATCGCGCGTCACAATCTGCTGGCACGGCCGCAGGCACCGATTCATCTCGCCGTAGATGCACCCCGGATGCCGCGGACTTGGTTCCAGATTCTCCTGGCAACGCCGCATCTGGAATAGGTCCAGAAATTGGTTTTCAAACAGCTCGGCGGCGGCTCGCGACTGGAACGGTCCGTAGTGTAGAGCGCGGCTGGCGCTCAGTCGTGAGCTCACTTGTGTGCGCGGGAATTCGTTCGCCAGGATCAGCTTGACGTAGGCCGGCATCCGCAGCTTGATCAACCGCAGATAATCCTCGGGAAAGTACCGGCGAGCCAGCGCATAATGCACCAGCAGTGATTCAAAGCACGATGCCGTCGGCCAATACTCCACGCGCGTGGCCACATCGCGCAGATTCAGCGAGCGTCGAGGCGAGGCACCTGGGCTTGAATCTGGCGCCTTGAAAATGCGCATCAGCCGGCGACGTAACATGCTGGTCTTGGCCAGATACGCCGATCGATCACCCGCCCAAACGACAAACACGGCATCCGCGTTCGGAACCTCGGCGACGCTCGCGTCAAGATTTTCGCGTTCGATGATCGTTGGATCCGGAACCTGCATCCGTACTTAGTGTCGCGCGTCCGGCTCCATGTTTTCTGAGTCCACGCGCAGCCCGCTCGTTGATCGGCTAAACTGAGTGAATCCCTCAATATGCCGCTTTCTGTAGGCGACAAACTCGGTCCCTACGAGATCCTTGCGCCCATTGGCGCGGGCGGCATGGGCGAGGTATACCGCGCGAAAGACATGAAGCTAGATCGCGAAGTAGCGATCAAAATTCTGCCGGAATCGGTCGCTCAAGATCCCGAGCGCCTTGCAAGGTTCGAGCGCGAAGCGAAGGTGCTCGCTTCGCTGAACCATCCCAACATCGCTACGATCTACGGCGTCGAAGAACGCGCGCTGGTGATGGAGTTGGTGCCAGGAGAATCGCTGAAAGGACCGCTGCAACTGGAGACGGCTCTCAGCTACGCCAAGCAAATCGCCGACGCACTCGAAGCGGCGCACGACAAAGGCATCATCCATCGCGACCTGAAGCCGGCCAACATTATGATCACGCCGGCGGGTGGGGTCAAAGTACTGGACTTCGGATTGGCGGCGGTGGCGCAATCTTCCGATCCCTCCGATCCGGTGAATTCACCGACGCTTACCATCTCTCCGACTCGCGCCGGCATGATCCTGGGGACGGCGGCGTACATGAGTCCGGAGCAAGCTCGCGGCAAAGCGGTGGACAAGCGCGCCGATATCTGGGCGTTCGGCGTGGTGCTCTTCGAGATGCTGACGGGCAAACGATTGTTCGAAGGCGAGACGATTTCGGACATCCTGGCGCAGGTGCTCACCAAGGAGCCGGATTGGGAGCAAGTTCCGTCGAAAGTGCGGCGGCTCCTCGAAGCGTGCCTTCAAAAGGATCCCAAGCAGCGGCTGCAATCCATCGGCGATTGGCGGCTCCCGCTTATGGACGGGCAGCCACAAGTAAGCGCTCCCTCACGGTCACGGCTCGGTTGGATCGCGGCGGCCGCGCTGGCGGTGGTCTCGATTGGACTCGGGGCAGTGGCTTGGCGCGCGACGCGGCCAGTGGAACAGCCATTAATGCGCTTGAGTGTCGATCTCGGGCCGGACGCGGTCGCTGGTCAATTCACCACCACCGCGATTTCACCCGATGGATCGCGGCTGGTATTTCCCGCCAAGGGTCCGGACGGCAAGCAAATGCTCGCCACTCGATTGCTGAGCGAGACCAAGCCGGCGTTGCTCTCGGGAACCGAGAACGGAAGAGACCCGTTCTTTTCACCCGATGGAAAATGGATCGGATTTTTCGCCGATGGGGAAATGAAGAAGATCTCGGTCCAGGGTGGTGCGCCCGTTGTGTTGTGCGATGCCCCCGACGATCGCGGCGCGAGTTGGGGGGAGGACGGCAACATCGTCGTGGCATTCAACGCCTTGCGTGTACTTTCGCGCGTACCCGCCGAAGGAGGAACGCTTCAGCCTCTGACCAAACGGCAGGGCGCGGCAGGTCACATTTGGCCGCAGACTCTGCCTGGAAGTGAAGCGGTTCTGTTCACCCTTTCTTCTATTGTCGTTGCCCAAGAGGATGCCAGCATCGGGGCGGTGTCCTTGAAGACCGGGGAGATCAAGACCCTGGTGGTCGGCGGGTACTTCGGCCGCTACCTGCCAACAGGCCATTCAACGGGCCACCTGGTGTACATCCATGAGGGCGTGCTATTCGCTGTACCGTTCGATCCGGCACGGCTGGAAGTTCGCGGCGCGGCAGTGCCCTTGCTGGAGGACGTGGCAAGCGATCCGAATTCGGGCGCGGGGCAACTCAGCTTCTCTCGGACCGGCACATTGGTGTATCGGACCGGCAAGGTGTCGGCGCAAAGTTATCCAGTGTCCTGGCTGGACAACTCGGGCGAGACCCAGCCACTGATCGCCACGCCCGGCTTGTACTTGACTCCCCGCTTTTCTCCCGACGGCCAGCGGCTGGCGCTAGCGCAAACCGCGGGCAGCAAGGAGGGAATCTTCGTCTATGACTGGCAGCGCGAAACGATGTCGCGCCTCACCTTCGACACCCAACAGACCAGGAATCCGACCTGGAGCCCGGACGGCAAGCACATCGTATTTCGGTTCTTCTCCGCCGGCGGCTTCGGCCTTGGCTGGATTCGCGCCGACGGGGCCGGGGAGACCCAGCGCCTGCTGGAAAGTAAGAATGTTGTAGTTCCGTACGCATTCTTTCCTGATGGCCGGCGGCTGGCGTACTACGAGCATGACTCTGAGAGCGATTGGGACCTTTGGACCCTGCCGCTCGATCTGAGCGATCCGGATCATCCCAAACCGGGGAAGCCGGAGGTTTTCCTGCGCACGCCGTCCAGTGAACGCTATCCAGCCGTTTCACCGGACGGCCGCTGGATCGCCTACCAATCCAACGAGTCGGGTAGGGATGAGGTGTACGTGCGGCCGTTTCCGATTCCTCCAGGAGGCACGGGCGGTAAGTGGCAAATCTCCAACACCGGCGGCGTGTTTCCGGTCTGGTCGCGCAACGGCCGGGAGCTATTCTTTCAGAATCTTGATCACCGCATCCTGGTGACGGACTATGAAGTGAAGACCGAATCTTTCGCCGCCAACAAGCCGCGAGTGTGGTCCAATCAGCAGCTTCGCGACCTCGGCGGAGCTCTGAACTACGACCTTGCGCCCGACGGCAAGCGCTTTGCAATTTTACCCAACCTGAACGCTCCGCCGGAAGAGAAGGGCAATGTGCATGTGACCTTCCTGCTGAACTTCTTCGACGAACTGCGCCGCCGTGCGCCGGCGGGCAAATAATGCAACTCTGGGCCCAGCAGTACCTGAAGTCCTGAGTCAAGTTCCGGCACATTTTCCAAGTGCCGGACGATTTGCAGACGATATAGAATCCGGCCGATCACCCGCCCAAACGACAAACACGGCATCCGTGTTCGGAACTTCGGTGACGCCCCGCGTCCAGGTCGTCTCGTTCGATGATCGTAGGTTCCGGAACCTGCATCCGTACTTAGTGTCGCGCATGTTCCCAGCCGAGCCGCGACCGGCGGAAGCGCTTGTGCCGCGCGTTCACCGTTGGTCAACGTGACCGCGAGCGGTTTGGGCAACTGCGCCACCTCAAACGCGTTGACGGTCAAAGGCTAACGCCGGCATCACGGGCGATACGCGCCGCTAATCCTGGCTTGAGACTCTTGCTGCCGTGCACGGGAATCGAAATGATTTTGGACTCGCCCGGCTTGGCATAGATGTGATGGCTTCCACGGACGCGGCGGAGAGACCAGCCATTCTTCTCAATCAGCCGGCACATATCCGGCCCGCTGACTGATTTCAAACAGCGACGTCCAGAATCTGGATGTTGGAGTCAGGCTCCTGGCCCTGCTCCTTCAACACTTCGAGCACACCGGCGATGGCCTCGCGAATGTTGTCTTTCAGTTCCTCAATGGTGTCGCCCTGCGAATAGCAACCCGGAAGCGCTGGGACCTCGCCCCAAAAGCCACCCTCGGGATCTTCGTGGATGACAACGGCGTATGTCCGCACGCCTAAATTCTCGCATACCCCCCGCCTCCATTTCGTGATGCTACTCTCGAACCAATTTTTGAGCCACCTGCCAACCCCCAATCCCAAATCTCCCATCCCGAATTTTTTGACACTACCCACGACTCACTACCTACCACCCACCCCCTCCCCACCAGCATCGCGGCGCATCGCGCGGTGTGTTACCTATAGGAGCAACAAGTTTTGAGGTAGCGCCAGTTCACCACGAACATGGATTTCGCCGAGCAAGTCAAATCATCAGTCGACATCGTCAAGACCATCGGCGAATACGTGCGTCTGAAGAAGGCCGGCGGCAGCCCGCGCTACACCGGACTTTGCCCGTTCCACACCGAAAAGACACCCTCGTTCTCCGTGCATGCGAGCCACCAGTTTTACAAATGTTTCGGCTGCGGCGCGAGCGGCGACGTTTTCAAGTTCGTCATGGAGATCGAACGTATCAGCTTCTTCGAATCACTAAAGCTCCTGGCCGAACGCAACGGAATCGCCATGCCGAAGCGCGACTATTCGGATCCCGATTCCAAGCTCCGGGGCGCCTTGATGGAGATGCACGAGACCGCGGCGCGCGTCTTCCAAATCAACCTGAATGGCCCCGCGGGCGCGCAGGCGCGCCAATACTTGGCCAGCCGCAACGTCACTCCCGAGCAGATCGCCGAGTTCGGTCTCGGACTTTCCGATGCGTCAGGCAATCAACTAGTCCGTCAGTTTGAATCGCGTTACGCGCCGGAGCAACTGGAGCAATCCGGATTGGTCGCCAAACGCCAGGAAGCCGCCGGCTTCTATGACTATTTCCGCGGGCGCCTGATGTTTCCGATTCACAACGAGTCTGGCAAAGTGATTGGCTTCGGCGGGCGCGCGCTGCGTCCCGGAGAAGAACCCAAATATCTGAACTCGCGCGAAACCGCGCTGTATCGCAAGAGCTACGTGCTGTACAACCTGCATCGAGCCAAGGACGCGATACGCAAGGCGGACTATACGGTGTTGGTGGAAGGCTACATGGACGTCATCGGCGTCTATTCGGCGGGTGTTCACAACGTAGTGGCAAGTTGTGGCACGGCACTGACCAACACCCAGGTTCGCGCGTTGAAGCGTCACTCCGAGAGCATCGTCGTGAATTTCGATCCCGACACCGCCGGCGCGAATGCGGCCGAACGCTCCATCCAAATGCTTCTCGACGAGGGACTGCGAGTGCGGGTGCTCGAACTGGGCGGCGATCTCGACCCCGACGAATATGTGAAAGCCTCGGGCGCGGAGGCCTACCGCCACCGATTGGAAAAAGCTCCGGCGTATTTCCACTGGCTGGCCGATCGCGCGCGCGGCAAATTCGACATGCGAACCGTGGAAGGACGCATTCAAGGGTTCAAGTTTCTTGCGCCCGCCATCCAACGCATCGCCGACCGGCTGGAGCGCTTTGCGGTCGCCAACGATGTGGCAGACTATCTGGGTGTTGACGAGAAGCTGGTGCGCGAGCATTTCAGTAAGGGCGTCCGGGAACAGGGCGACGTCCAGCGCCGGCCCGAAGCGCCGCCGACCGAGCGTCTATTGCTGCATTCCCTACTGGCCAGCGAGGCCGCCCGGTCGCTTGTAATCCCCGAGTTGCGGGACCTGCCGGTGGTCGACCGCTTCGTAGCCCGCAACGTGTTTAAGGCCCTGTTTGCAATGCATTCCGATGGTACGCCGTTTCGGTTCGCCGACCTCGAAGGCCGCCTTTCCGACGCCGACCGGGACCTATTGTCGTCCATCGTTTTTGCCGATGAAATACTGGAGGAGGAGAAGGCCGCCGAACAGGCGCGGGCGTGTTTGCGCAGCCTCAAATCACAAGACCCTCGGTCCGAGGCGGCCGCCTTGCGCGCGCGGATCAAAGCAGCCGAACGCGAGGGAAATCTTCCGGAAGCGATGCGGCTGGCCCAAGAACTGGACGAAAAATCGCGTAGCGCGAGTAGCACATCGAGATGACTGAAAACAGCCCGAGAGTTGGGGCGCGATGTTGTACACTAAATGGAATCAGGGTTAAGCGCAAAGGGTGCGGCGCGCACCACCGAACGAACCAGGAATTCATCGGCGCCGCACTCCGTTTTGCGCGGGTAAAGTAGAGTTCGCTGGTAAGCGGGGTGCCAGTGGCGACAGATGACAAATACGGCCGGTTGAAAAATCTCATGGACTCGGGCAAAGAAAAAGGGTTCGTTCTGTACGACGAAGTCAACGAGTTGCTCGCTGAGGATTTCCCGTCCGGGCGCGAGTTCGAAGATCTGCTCACCGACCTCGATAGTGCTGGCGTCGAAATCCTGGAAGAGCCGAAGCTCGACTTCGAGAAGGCGTCCAAGGACGAGCCCGATGATTTCGGCGACCTGGAACTGGCCCAGGATGTTGGTGATAAAACCAACGATCCAGTGCGCATGTATCTGCGCGAGATGGGCACCGTTCCCCTGCTCACCCGCGAAGGCGAAATCGAACTCGCCAAGCGCAATGAACGCGGCCAATGGGCGGTTCGCAAGGCGCTCTCCCGTTCGCCCCTGGTGATCCGCGAGATCATCCAACTGGGCGAGGATCTGCAGCGCGGCGTCACCGCCATACGCGATGTCCTGGTGCTTCCCGAGTTCGTCATCACCGACGAAGATTTCAGCACGCAACTCAACGAACTGCTGGCGCAGGTCGCCGAGATCGAGAAGTACTACAAGAAGAGCCAGCAATTCCGCCAGAAGCTGCAAGCAGTCTCCCGGCAGATGAAGCCCAAACAGCACCGCGGGCTACGCTATGGCTTGTCGCGCAACATGGTCCAGATTTCGCGGATCATTCGCAACGTCCAATTCAGCACTTCGGTCCGCCGTAGCCTAGCGGGACGGTTGCGATGCGCGGTAGAAGAACTGAAGCCGCTCGAGCGCGACATCGCCAAGCTCCAGCGGAAACTAGAAGAGCCCCAGGGCGGCCAGCCGTCGCGCGATCTGCGCAAGGAACTGCGCCAGTGCGGACAGCGCATCCAGCAAGTGGAAGAAGAATGCGGCGCCAGCGCGAGCGAGCTCAGGCGCACGCTGCACATCGTCGAACGCGGCGAACTGGAAGCGGAAACCGCCAAGAAGCAACTGATCGAGGCCAACCTGCGCCTGGTTGTTTCCATCGCCAAACGCTATACCAATCGTGGTTTACAGTTCCTCGATCTGATCCAGGAAGGTAACATCGGCCTGATGAAGGCCGTGGACAAGTTCGACTACCGGCGCGGCTACAAATTCTCCACCTACGCCACCTGGTGGGTACGTCAGGCTATCACTCGCGCCATTGCCGACCAGGCCCGCACCATCCGCATCCCGGTGCACATGATCGAGACCATCAACAAGCTGGTGCGTACGCAACGCCAGCTCCAGCAAGAACTCGGCCGCGAACCAACCACCGAGGAATTGTCAGTGAAGATGGAGCTTCCGGTTGGCAAGGTTCGCAAAGTTCTGCGCATCGCCCAGGAGCCCATCTCGCTTGAAACTCCGGTGGGCGAAGAGGAAGAGTCGCACTTGGGCGATTTCATCGTTGATCGCCGCGTGGTTTCGCCGTCCGAAGCCGTCATTAACCTCAACTTGCGCGAGCAGACCGCGGAAGTACTCAAGACCCTGAGCCCGCGCGAAGAGAAGATCATCAAAATGCGCTTCGGCTTGCAGGATGGCAGTGAGCATACGCTTGAGGAAGTCGGCCAGCACTTTGCCGTTACCCGCGAGAGAATCCGCCAGATCGAAGCCAAGGCGTTGCGCAAATTACGGCATCCCAGCCGCAGCCACCGCTTGCGCGCGTTCCTGGATACAAGCCTTCACGAGTAGATTTCTCTCACCCGCTCGCGAATCCTCTCCGGTACTAAATGCTCCCACGGTTCGCCGCGTGCGATTCGTTCTCTCACTTCGGTCGACGAAACTTCCTCGTGCCCGCTCTCCATATCCAACGCGTGAATTCGATTCCGATACTCCTCCGGCGGCGCGAAATGCCCGCCGCGCGGCGCTACCAGCAGTTCAAATTCGCCGAGCATCTCCTCCACTACGCCTGGCCGTCCATAATCCCAATTGAGAATCCGCTCGGCGGCATCGCGCCCACAAACGAAAGACAAGCGAGCCTTTGGTCCGAAGTGCTCGCGGCACTCTCGCGCAATGTCGACGAATAGTCCTTGGCTGGTGACGGCGATCGCATACGGAATCGCCAGCCCAGCCGATTCGAGCATCTCGATACGCTGGTCTAGTGTTGCCCCGGAATAGTCCTTATGGGGGAAGGCGCGCGGCACGACGAAGATGAGCGTGTCAACGAACTTGCTCGCCGCTCGGGCGAGTTCGAGGTGCGCAACGGTGGGGGGATTAAAGCTTCCGGCGAGAATGCCTAGGGTGCGCGGCTGTCCAGGCGTGGTACGAACGAAGTCCAAACCATTCCAGTATAAGAGTCTAGGGAACGAATGCCCTTTAGGTGCCGACATTTAGCAAGATAAGGCCCCTCTTAGGAGAAGGTAGGGTGACTACCCGACAGATATAAAAGCACTTTGGTCCTAGAGTGGATGTATGCTGTACTGGATCTGTCCCGAGTGCGGGCACGAGTGCTCCCCAGCGATTCGTGAGTGTCCCACCTGCACGGCGGCTGAGAAGGCGGCTCCCAGCGCCAAAACCAGCCCGGTGGTTGCCGAGAATACCAGTGCGGAGATCCTGTCGCTTGCGGAAACCTTCCAGTCCGCGCCGGCCCTGGGGCTGCTGAGCCCAGCTTCCTATCGGGATCTGATTTCGTCAGTGAATGGACATTCCGTGCCAGTGAGTGCCGCGGTCTTAATCGCTGAGGCCCCGACGGAGGAAGCGCCGGCCGCCAAGGGAGCGATCGACTCGTTGGTGAAGCCGTTAGTCGAATCGGCCAAACAACCGGAGCCGCCAAAACAGGTAGAACCAGAAGTATTATCCCAACTGGCGCCACTCGATAGCCTGGTTGTGAACCCATCGCGCCCCGCCCGTCTGGAGCCAATGAAGGTTGCGGCTTCACCCGTGCCGCCGGCCACAAAAGCGCCCGCGGTGCTGCCCGCACAGAGCCCGCAAGCGGAGTATGGTTTGAAAACCGGCGGTCTCGCTCCGGCCGGCGCTGTCGCCTTTCAGGCCGCTCAACCGCGTCCGACGAAAGCGCATGAGCAAGAAGTGGAACCGGTGCCGCCGCGCAGGCGATCAGTCGCCTTCGTTCGCGAGGCATTGCCCGGCGCCGGGGCCGGTGAACTCGCTTGGGCCGAACTCACCAAACCAGGCAAAGTATCGCTCACGCCGGCGGTCTCCACCACGAACGAACCGCTGCATGACGGCAGCGAAATCAACGCAGTCCCCCTGCATCCGAAACCCGGCAGCCTGGCCTTCACATCCTCAAGGCTGGGGCTCATGGGCGATTCGCTTTCCGACTTACTCCACGCCGTGGAGGCAACCGCCGAAGAGTCGAAGCAGGAGTCGATCCGCGCCATACTGGCGTCTTTTGGAGAGCAGGCCACGGGATTGTTGTTGTGCGCACCCCTGGAACTCGTCATCGCGCCCGCGCCTCGGCTCGAGCAATGGCTGCGCTTGCCGAGGATTGTTTTTATTCCCAAAGCGCCCCGCAACTTGGGATTCGCCACCCTCACCGCTGGGCCCCAGCAACCCACGCTGGCCGGCCCGTGCCTTCCGCCGCAGCTTCGGAATTTCACCGAGGGCCAAGTGTCAAGCTACCGGCCCAGGAAAAAGCGCTCCGCGGCACCCACTTGGATGGTGAGCGTCCTGGTGGCCATGGGCCTCTTCGTAGGAGCGGGCGGCGTGCTCCAATACCTCACGGCCAATCGGGATGCGAAGGCGGCTTCGGTAACTCCAGCGGCGGCTCAGACAGGTGAACCTGCTCTTACGCCGATCCCGGTCGCGGAAGAACATCCCGGCGCGAGATTCGTCGAAGTGGCCGGCGTCCGCGTGCTGACCGCACCGAACAAGAAGCCCCAGCTTCAATACATCGTCGTCAACCATTCCGCCAACGAGCTGACGGGCTTGAACATTCACATCGCCGTGCACTCGGCCGATGCGCCCACCGGAACACCGCTCTTTCGGGTCTCCAGCGTTATTCCGTCGCTAGCCGCCAACCAGTCCAAGGAAATACGGACGGACGTGGATGCAGGCCTCAAGGACGGGTCGATTCCAGACTGGCAATCCTTGCGAACCGATATCCTGATCGCCCGCCAATAATTTGCGATCATAGCGGCGTGCCCAAACAAGCAACGCCACCCAAGCTGGTTCCCCACCCCAAGACCGCGGGCGAACGAGCCAATCGCGTGCGCAAGATCCTCAAGGCGCTCGACCAGATGTATCCCAAGCCGGCAGTGCCGCTGCTCCATCGCAATTGTTGGGAGCTGCTGGTGGCGACCATTCTGTCGGCGCAATGCACCGACAAGCGCGTCAATGAAGTGACGCCCGGCCTGTTTCAGAAATATCCGGAGATGGCCGATTTCGCGGCCGCGAGCCCATTGGAACTCGGCAACGATATCCGATCGACGGGATTTTTCAACAACAAGGCCAAGTCGCTGATCGGCGCCGCGCGCAAGATCATCGCCGACTTTGGCGGCCAAGTGCCCCAGACCATGGAGGAGATGCTGACCATTCCAGGCGCCGCGAGAAAGACCGCCAACGTCGTGCTCGGAGCTTGTTTCCACATTCCGGCCGGCGTGGTGGTGGACACGCACGTCCAACGCAACTCGCAGCGGTTGGACCTGACCAAGAACACGCATCCGGTAAAGATCGAGCAAGACTTGATGAAGATCATTCCGCGCGAGAAATGGATCGACTTTCCGCTGCAGCTCATCTTTCACGGCCGAGCTCTGTGCGTGGCGCGCAAGCCGAAGTGCGCCGAGTGCCGGCTCGATCCGATCTGCTATGCGAAGGACAAGACCGTCTAGAAGTCCAGCACCTGCCACAGGCTCGCAAAATCGTCGGTCCAGGTGATCGGTGCGCGATCGCTCCACTCGGATGACTTTTGCGACGACCCGGTGCGTTCCAGGAACCCGGCATTCTGCGTTATCAAGACCCACTGCGAACTGCTTTCGCCGGCTGCGGGATCGTCCTCTGAAACAACCTGGACGGCAGTCCAGCCCAGATGCCGCGCCACGCCGCGCGCTACCGGATCGAGATTCAGGACGCGGTTGGAGATGTGCAGCGCGAGCACGCCTCCGGGAGCCAGGCGCCGCCGGTAGATATCGGCGCACTCGGCGGTCAGCAGATGCATTGGAATCGAGTCGCCCGAAAACGCGTCCACCGCGATCAAGTCGAAATCCCGGGATTGCCCAGTAGTGAGCTCGCGGCTGAGTTCCACGCGCGCGTCACCAAGAACGACCTCGGTCCGCGCGTGAGAGTCCCGCAAAAACGAGAACCAGGAACGCGCGATCGGCTCCACGTCCGGGTTGATGTCGTAAAAACGGAACAAGTCACCGGCATGGCCCCACGCGGCCAGCGTGCCGGTGCCGAGGCCAACCACGGCAATACGTCTGGCGGGTTTATCTAATGCCTTGAGCGCGATGGCAACGCCGCTTTTCGGTCCATAGTAGGAGGTCGGCCAGTCGCGCTGGGCGGGCGCGAGATATTGGATTCCGTGCAGCGTTCGGCCATGCTGCAGCTCGCGGTAGGGGCCCACCTCGTCCTTGTGTTCCATGACGCGCAGGATTCCGTAGAAATTGCGCACGCTTGTTTCGACGCCTTGCTTGCCGCCGGAAGCCGTGGCCGCCAGCGCGGTGAGCCCGCCGATCAATAGAGCCATGAGGGGCACCCGCACGGCCAGATTGCGGCTGGTCCATTGAGCAAGCGCTCCGGTACGGAGCCATCCGACGAACCCCAGCAGACAGGCGCCAGCCAGACCGATCGGCAATTCGCTGAACTCGGTGAATATGCGGGGGGCCAGAAGAGCCACACACGCGCCGCCCAACGCCCCGCCGGCCGCGATAGTCAAATAGAACGTGGTGAGATGGCGGGGAGAGGGACGCGAGCGCGCCAGTTCCCCATGGCACAGCATGCAAACGACGAATTGCACGGTGAGATACAGCGCCAGTTGCAGCCGCAATTCAAGGCTAATCGACGCAGCTTGCAGCATGCAGCCCACGGGCGCGGCAATTCCCGCAGCGATGGCGAACAGTGTCCGGCGATAAAATCGATCGCTCTCGAAAGCCAGCACGAAAGTAAGCAGATAGATCGCGAGCGCCGCCACCCAAAGAAACGGGCTCACTGCGATATCCTCCGAGATCTGGTTGGTGGTGGCCACCAACAGAATGGATCCGCAGGTGGAGAGCCCGAGCCAGAACAATACGGTCAGGCCGGTGGGCCGGGCATCTGGTTTCAGGTCTTCGGCGGCAGCCGCTTCGAAAGACCGGACACGCCACGCCGTCCAAGCGCACGCGCCGACAAATAGTACATAGGCGCCCGACCAGATCCAGCCCTGCGTGCGTAATCGTAGAAACGGCTCGAACGCAAATGGATAGCCCAGCAGACCCAGGAAGGATCCAAAATTGGAGAGCGCATACAAGCGCCAGGGCGATTTCCGGCTGTCGCCCAGCGTGAACCAGCGCTGCAGCAGCGGCCCCGTCGCGGACAACAACACATAGGGCCCGCCCACTGTAACCGTGAGAAGAATCAGAATGCCGAGCAGCGGATCGACGGCTGCGCCGGACTTCCATAAATCGGCGCGCGGAGCGATTGGAAGCAGCAGCAGCGACCCCGCCAGCAGAGTCACATGCACGTACACCTGCCAGCGGACGTTGGAACTGGACCCTAACCAGTGCGCGTAGGCATAGCCCGCCAGCAGACAGGTCTGGAAGAACAGCAGGCATCCGGTCCAGACCGCGGGCCCGCCGCCAAACCAAGGCAGGATGTAACGGCCCATCATGGGCTGCAGTTGAAAGAGAAGAAAAGCGCTGAGGAATATAGTGGCGGGAAAAAGAACGTGATACGTTGAGAAGTGAAGTGAACGAACCATTGGAGCTTTCGAAGACCGAGGAACCCCTGGCCGAGTTGACCGAGCAGCTGCTGTCGATGGAGTCTCCCGCTCCGGAAGCAATGTGGGCGCCTCTGGTTGTTCCGGCTTGGTTGCGCCTGGCCTATGCCGTTGAATTCCTAGTCGCATTGATTGCAATTCTTAGCGTGTGGAGCGAAG
>Ga0209415_10004959_pt1 | contig 24174 bp, 17 predicted proteins | sample PeaSoiSIISIP2007_FD_187696 | JGI IMG/M metagenome (GOLD analysis project Ga0209415, IMG submission 187696) | Peat soil microbial communities from Weissenstadt, Germany - SII-SIP-2007 (SPAdes) (version 2) | ecosystem: Environmental > Terrestrial > Soil > Wetlands > Peat | place: Germany... | reverse complement strand
CATCCCCGGCCCCCGACCCCTGGCCCCCGGCCCCCGCCGTAGTCCTCGTGGGCCTGCGCCACATCGTCAGCGCGCTTTCGGAAAACCTCACCCCAACTCAAATCGCCACCCTCACCGTTACCCAGGCCGCCGCCCTCCGCGAGCTTCCCGCGGACCCGCCATCCCCGGCCCCCGGCCCCTGGCCCCCGGCCCCTGCACCGGCCCCCGTTTTATCCACACCCCAACCCACTGAATCCACAGCCCAAACCCAACAAATGGATTCGTTTCGTCAAAAACCGGAAATCGCCCCGGTGCCGCCGCAACACGAACCCACCCCGGCCCCTGGCCCCCAGCCCCCGGCGCCCGAAAAGCCCCGCGGCTTCAACCCCCTAAACCCCCTCACCCGCCCATCGAACTGTGCGCCTGGTGCACCGATCACGGCAAAATCCAGACCAATTGCCATTTTCAACCCAGGAGGCCGCGCACGTGACTTCCTCGGGAATTGGCTCAACCTCGAACGAGGCCCGTCCATCTCCGCAGCCCACAGAAACAGAAGAGGTTAGTTTCGCCTGCCTCGCCTGTTTGGCAACCATTCTCGCGCTGCTTCCCGGTGAGCGGCTGGTATGTGACGAGCCCCTGGAAGAAGGCGCCCGCCCGGACGGCCTTCTCGACCTCTTGCTTCTCCGCATTTCCGCCGATAAGAGTTCTGAGGCGCAAAGAGTGCGCCCCCTGAGTTTCGATATGCCAATGGCCGCTCTGCGCTCGATTCTCGCCGCGCTCGTTTGCGCCTGGTCCGCCCTTGCCGCGGCCTCCGATGGACCTCCGCAAAAGCCCAGCGACGAGACCGTGCTGTTTGGGGATCTGCCGGCCGTCGAGGCGGCCTCTCTGCACGCGCAGACCCTGGCGGAGGCGCCCGCCAATATCACCGTGATTACGGCCGCGGAGATCCGCCGCTACGGGTATCGCACCCTGGCCGAAGCGCTCTCCTCCGTGCGCGGCTTTTACGTCACCAACGACCATACTTACCACTATGTCGGCGTGCGCGGCATCTCGCTCCCGGGTGATTTCAATACGCGCTTTCTGGTCATGCTGAACGGCCACCCGCTGACCGACAATATCTACAACTCCAACGGCTTCTTCGGCCAGGACTTCGGCCTCGATATGGACCTGGTGGAACGCATCGAGATCATCCGCGGTCCCACGTCGGCGCTGTACGGTTCCAATGGTATGCTGGCCAACATCAACGTGGTAACCCGGTCGCCAGTGGATGCCGAACCGCTGCGCCTGTCCACGGAAACCGATTCCTTCGGTGAGCGCAAGGTGTCGGTATCGATGGCGAAATACCTGGGGGGCGGAGCCAATCTCCTGCTTTCCGCATCGGTGTTCAACAACATCGGCATCGCGTTCCCCACCGAGGGGCTGGCGGTTCCCGCCGGTGTAGGGAGTTCTTTCTCCAACGCGGACGGCGAGCGCGGCTATCACAGCTTCGCCAATCTCATCTGGCACGACTGGAGCTTCACCGCGTATTTCAACGCCCGCGACAAACAGCCCCCGGTCGGCCTGGGGACCAGCCTTTCGGGCGATCCCTCGCAGCATGTCACGGATAGCCGCAGCCTCGTCAGTGCCGCTTACAAGCACCAGGCTGGCCCCGGCGAGCTCCGCTGGCAGATTTCCTACGACCAGTACCGCTACCACGACCGCTACGACTACCCGGTGGAGGGCCAGGTGGAACCGGTTTGCGATTACAACCGGGGCGATTGGATCGATTCGCAGCTTACCTACGAGTTGCCGGTGGCGATGGGCCCTCTGACCGTGGGGCTTCAGGGCACCTGGGATATTCGCAGTCAGCAGTACAACCTGGTGAACGGGATGGAACAAGACATCGCCGGCCAGCCGGACCGGTCGGTGGCGGTCTTCGCCCAGCAGCAGTGGAACCTCTCCCCGCGGTGGAAGCTGTACGGCGGCGTGCGCGTGGACTATTCCCGGAACTATCGCTCCTTCGTCTCGCCGCGCGTGGCCCTGGTCTATCAACCCTCCGCCCGTACGGCGTACAAGCTGGTCTACGGCCGGCCCTTCCGGAATCCCAGCGCGTTCGAGCAGTTCTACAACGATGGCGGCCTTTCCTATGCGGCCGCCCCCCAGTTGCGCCCCGAGGTGGCGAATACCTTCGAAGCGTCCATGGAGCGCCAGGTGACGCGCAGCATGGCCCTGGTCGTGAACGGGTTCCAATACCGCATCGGACAGGTCATCGAAGCCGTCACGCTGGATGACGGCGTGCTTCAATACCGCAACGCGGGCCGGCTCGTCTCCACCGGATTGGAGCTCGAATTGAATGGCAAGCTGGGGGGCCGTATCGAGGCATCCGCCAGCTCCACTTTCGAAAACGCAACCGGCGGACAGCCCGCCGTTGGTCAAACTGAAAACGCCCGATTGCCGAACTCGCCCCAACTGCTGCCCAAAGCCCGGCTCGGCGTGCCGTTTTTCCGGGATCGCCTGTTTCTGGCCGGCGCCCTGCAATACCTCTCGGCACGCTACACCGGAAGCGGCGACCTTCTGGGAGGAGCCTTGCTTGCCGATTTTACCGCGACCGCCCGCCTGCATCCACACTTCGATCTCCAAGCCGGCGTGCGCAATGCGCTCGATCGCCGCTACCAGGATCCGGTCTATCTCTCGGTGGATCGCCTGCGCGGCGACGGACGGTCGATCTTCATCAAGCTGGTGTGGCGGGTATGGGAATGACTTGGGTCCTCGCGCCAGTGCTGTTGGCCGTCACGTCGATGCCGCCGGGCAAAGCCGCCATCGTGGTGGCCTATGAATCCGGCGTGGATGCGTATGCCCAAGCGCTGGAGGGCATGGGAGCCGCGCTGGGTCCGAATACTCTTCGCATGGTGGACCTCCACGCCGGGAGCGACGAGCTGACCCGCGCTTTGGGCGCCCGGGATGTGCAATTGGTGATAGCCGTGGGGAGCCGCGCGCTGGCCGAGGTGCAATCTCGCAAGCTTTTGGTGCCGACCATAGCCACCATGGTGTTGCAGGGCGGGGAAGGCGAAGCTTTCGCTCAGGTCGACCTGGATATTCCGCTCTCCATCCAGCTCCAGGCCATGCGCTCGCTGTGGCCCAACCACTGGCGCGCCGGCATCATACGCAACCCGGCGCGGTCGCGGTACTCGGCGGAAGCCATCGAATCCCGCGCGCGCAAGGAAGGGTTCACGGTCCTGGTGGTGGACTGCGACGGGCCGGCACAGTTGCTCAAGGCGGTCGCCTCCCTGAAGGGCAAGGTCGATTTCCTGTTGTGCTTTCCCGATCCGGACCTGTACAATCCCGTAACCATCAAGCCGCTGATTATGGCCTCCCTGGAGGGACGGTTGCCCCTGGTAGGATTCTCTCCGGCATTCGTTCGCGCCGGCGCTGCGGCCGGCATCTATCCGGACTACCGCGAGACGGGCCGCCAGACGGCGGAGATGGCGCAGCGGCTGCTCCGCGGCGAGGATCGCGGGGGCGGGGAAGGCCCCAGGAAGATCCGCATGGCTTTGAACCAGCGGGTGGCGCGTTTGCTGGGCGTCGAGTTCCACCCGGAAGGGTTGCCGGTGGAGGTGTTCCGGTGATCCGTGCGCTCCACCACAGCCTGCTGGCGCGCGTGTTGGCCTCCAGCCTGACGCTCGCCGCGGTCACGGTTTTCGGACTGACCTCGTTGTTTCTCTGGACCTACAGCCGCGATCTGGAGCGTCAGCTCTTGAGCCGCGCGGATGCCCTGGCCGGCTTCCTGGCGGGCCAGAGCCAGTTCGCCATGCTGGTGGGCGACCGCACCGATCTGGAGCGCATCGCCCGCAATGCCGTCTCCAGCGACCAGGTGATCTTCGTGGAGCTCACCGACTCCCAGGGCGGTGTCCCCGTGCGCTTCCGCCGCGCGGGCTACGCATCGATGCCTTCCGCACGCAACTTCATCCAGATCCGCCGCCAGGTCGCGCGTCCGTCCCAGGTGGATGGCGGGTGGGAGACCGACGCCGCCAGCCACAACCCCGGCCCCGCTCTTTTGGGCACGGTGCTCCTGCAATTCTCCACCGAAAAAGAACATGCGGCGCTCATCCGCATCGTGTGGGCCGCCGTGCCCATCGCCATGGCCTTCCTGTTGGCCGCCGCCGGCGTGCAGATCGTCCAGATGCGCACGTTGCTCCGGCCCTTGCAGGCGCTCACCGGATTCACCCGCCGGGTGGCCGCGGGAGACCTTAATGGGCGGGCCGAAGTCGTGCGCCCGGATGAAGTCGGCCGCCTCACCATGGCGTTCAATACCATGGTCGAACGATTGGACGCCACCTTGGTCAGTAAGGAGAAGGCCGAGGCCGCCGACGCCGCCAAGAGCCGTTTTCTGGCCACCATGAGCCACGAGCTGCGGACTCCGCTGAATGCCGTGATTGGCTACAGCCAATTGATCCAGGAGGTCTGCGCGGACCGCGGCATCCTGGGGCTCGACGACGATCTCTCCCGCATCGAGCGCGCCGGCGGCCTGTTGCTGAGCCTCGTGAACCAGGTGCTGGATTACTCCAAGGCCGAGGCCGGCAAGATCGAGTTACATCCGGAATCCTTCCATGTGCGCCCGGTCATTCAGGATGTCATCGCCACCGTGCGGCCCTTGGCCGCGAAAAACCGCAACCGGTTGTCGGTGGTGGCCGCCCCCGGCTCCGTCGAGATGCACGCGGATCTGCTGCGCTTCCAGCAGAGCCTGCTGAACCTGGTGGCGAATGCCTGCAAATTCACCCGGGATGGAGACGTCACCGTGGAGCTGTCGCGCGAGCACATGGGGCAGGCCGATTGGGTCCTGGTCAGTGTCCGCGACACCGGTATCGGGATCCCTCCGGAACAGCAGGGCAAGCTCTTCCAGGCCTTCACCCAGGCCGACCCTTCCACCACCCGCAAATACGGCGGCACCGGCCTCGGACTGGCCATCAGCCAAAGGATGTGCCGGCTGATGGGAGGCGATATTTCGGTTGAAAGCGAGCTGGGAAAAGGCTCGAATTTCATGATGCGGATTCCGGCAGGAACTCCACCGCCGGATTCCGAGGGGGAGAGTTATGCCGGTTCCGGCGCGCCTGCTGCTGGTGGATAACGACGAATCCAACCGCGATCTCCTCTACCGCAGACTGCTCCGCAGCGGCTACCACGCGGAGACCGCGGAGGATGGGGAGCAGGCGCTCCGCATGGTGAAGCTCCGTCCCTATGACTTGGTCTTACTCGATCGGATGCTTCCCGGGATCAGCGGACTGGAGGTGCTGCGCCGCATTCGCGAGGCGTGGTCGGATTCCGAGTTGCCGGTCATCATGGTCACCACTCTCGACGACAGCCAGGAGATTGTGGCCGCTCTGCGGATGGGAGCCAACGATTATGTAACCAAGCCCATGGATTTCGCGGTCACGCTGGCGCGCATCGAAGCGCGCCTGCGGTTGGCTCTCACCGATCGTGAATTGCGCCGCACCAGCGAGCTCTATCGTCTGGCATTGGGAGCGTCCGAAGAAGGCTTGTGGGAATGGGACCTCGCATCCGGAAATCTGCACTGCTCTGCGCATTGGAAATCCACCTTCGGCCTCTCCGGGGAAGAGCCTTTCGCCAGCTCCGACGAGTGGCTCGCCCGCATTCATCCGGATGACCGGGCGCGGGTCTGGGCGGAGATTCAGGCCCATCTCGCGGGCCCCGGCAGCGCCCTGGAGAGCGAGTACCGCATGCGGCGCACCGACGGCCAATACCGGTGGATCGAGAGCCGCGGCAGCGTCTCGCGCAACTCCGCGGGCCAGGCCGTCCGCCTGGTGGGTTGCCAGACCGATATTACGGTTCGCAAAACCGTCGATCCGCTCACCGCGCTTCCCAACCGCGGGTGGCTGGAAGAGGAGCTGGGATCGATCGCGGCCCAGGGGCGGCGGATCGCGCTGGTGCTTCTCGAACTGGACGGATTCGACCGCATCCAGGAGAATCTCCCGAATGGAGAGCCGGCGCACTTCCTGGCGGCCGTGGGCTGCCGGTTTCGCGACTCGCTCCAGCGGGCGCCGGAAGGCGTGTCCGCCGTGGTGGCACGCTCGGGCGAGCACCAGTTTGGAGTTCTGCTCCGGGATGCCTCCGGCCCGGCGGCGGCGAAGCAGCTCGCGGCGTGCCTGCAGGCGACGCTGGCGGACCCCTTCGGGATCGACGGGCAGTCGGTATTCGCCACCGCCAGCGCCGGAATCGCCGTGGCTTATGCCGCCGTATCGGGAGACGATCTGCTGCGCGATGCCACCGCCGCGTTGCGTCATGCCCGCGAACAGGGAATCGGGCACAGCGCCGTCTTCCAGACTTTCATGCGCCGCGACGACCTGGCCGAGATGCACCTCGATCACGATCTCCACCACGCCCTGGAGCGATCGGAATTCGAGGTCTGGTACCAGCCGAAAATAGATCTCGACGAGGACGAGATTGTGGGCTGCGAGGCCCTGGTGCGATGGCAACGGCCCGGCTACGGCCTCGTGTCCCCCGCCGCCTTTATTCCCGCCGCCGAGCGCAACGGCGTGATCGCTCCGCTGGGCAAGTTCGTGATCGAGCGTGCTTGCCGGGACATCGTGGACCTGCGGCGCGCCTACCCGTGGCTCAGCGTGAGCGTGAACGTTTCCGGCCGTCAGTTTGAAGAGCCCGACCTGGTGGAACAGGTCCGCGCCTGTCTGGAAGACACCGCATTGGACCCCGGCGCGCTGCGCCTGGAGATCACCGAGACGTTCCTCGTGGAGGATCCCGTTCGGGCTCTGGCCACGCTGGGCCGTCTCCGCGCGCTGGGAGTGGGTCTGAAACTAGACGATTTTGGATCGGGCTATTCCTCGCTCGATTATCTGCAGAAGTTCCCGTTCGATACGATCAAGATCGACCGGGCGTTCGTGTCGCATATTACGTCGTCCCACGAAAGCATCGAGATTGTGCGGGCGATTGTCGGGCTGGCGCGTTCCCTGAAACTCGACCTGGTCGCCGAAGGCATCGAGAACCGGGCCCAACTCGAGTGTTTGAAGGAGCTCGGTTGCCGCTATGGCCAGGGATACTGGTTTTCGCCGCCCGTGGAACTGGAGCGCATGCGGGAGCTGATGGAAGAGTGGCTGTCGCGGAAGGGCGCCGCACTCGAAGGCAGCCTTGCCGCCGTTCTGGAGGGTTAGGATTAGGCGACGATGGCGAAGCTGCTGCTGGCGGAAGACGACGAGTTCAGCCGCGACATGCTGGCGCGCCGCCTGGAACGGAGCGGCTACCAGGTGCTGACTGCCGCCGATGGCCGCGAAGCATGGCGGCTCGCGCGAATACACAAGCCCGACCTGATCCTGATGGATCTCGACATGCCCGTCATGGATGGCCGAACGGCTATCGGTAAGCTCAAAGGCGACCCAGTGACGTTGCATATTCCGATCATCGTGCTGACCGCCCACACGTCCCTGGAAGAAGTAGCCCGCGCGGTCCAGGCCGGCTGTGCGGCCTATGAAGCCAAGCCGATCGTGCTGCGGCGCCTGCTGGAACGAATCGAGGGACTGCTGAAGACCAACCCACCAGAGTGATTACGCCAGTCCCGAGCGCACCAGCAGCGCCCCCGGATCCGGTTCTCTTCCCATGAACCGGCGGTAAAGCTCGCCCGGATCCTCGCTGTCTCCCCTGGAAAGGACGTGGGTGCGAAACTCCTCGCCGATCTGCCGGCTGAAGATGCCGTAGTCGCGGAATCGGGTGAAAGCATCGGCATCCAATACCTCGGCCCACTTGTACGAGTAATACCCCGCGCCGTAGCCCACCGGGCTGCCAAAAAGGTGGGTGAACGCTGCGATCATGGCGTGTTCCTCAGGCAGCGGCGCCGGACTGAACTCCTGCATCACCCGGCGCGTGTATGCCACCGGATCGCCATCCCGGTCCGGCGAATAGCGCACGTGCAGCAGCAGGTCCAGGAAGCCGAACCCGAGCTGGCGCATCTGGGCATTGGCCGCGCGGAATGTGCGGGCCCGCTTCATCTTCTGGAACAAGTCTTCGGGAATTCGGGCGCCGGTCTCCCAGTGGCGCGCGAACAGGTCCAGGGCCTCGCGCTCCCAGCACCAGTTCTCCATGATCTGCGAGGGCAGCTCCACGAAATCCCACGCCACGCTGGTGCCCGCCAGGCTGCGAATCTCCACCCGGCTCAACAGGTGGTGAAGCAGGTGTCCGAATTCATGGAAGATGGTCTCCACTTCGCGATGGGTGAGCAAAGCCGGCCGTTCGGCCAGCGGCGGCGTGAGGTTGCCGCAGATCAGGCCGAGGTGCGGGTGGAAGCCATCCGCCGCGGGTCCGCCGGTGATGAGCGCGTCCATCCAGGCGCCGCCGCGTTTGTTCTCTCGCGGGTACCAGTCGGCGTAGAATCCTCCCAGGAACGCGCCGCCTTCGTCCGCCACGTTGTAGAAGCGCACCTGCGGGTCCCACACCGGTACGCCCGGCTCTTCCGTCGCGCGAATGCCGTACAGCCGGTTCACCAGGTCGAACATGCCGGCCACCACGCGCTCCAGCGGGAAATAAGGCCGCAGCGCTTCCTCGTCGAAATCGTACAGCCTGGCGCGCTGTTTTTCGGCGTAATACGCCACGTCCCAGGGCTCCAGTTGTGGAGCGCCAGCCCCTTCCAGCGACCGGCGGAAGTCCAACAACTCGCCGTTCTCCTGCCGGAAACGCGGCTCGGTCTTGGCTTTGAGGTCTTCCAGAAAAGCCATGGCGCGCGCCCCGTTGTGGGCCATGCGGTCTTCCAGCACCAGGTCCGCGAAGTCCTGGAATCCCAGAAGCCGCGCTTTCTCCTGACGCAGCTCCAGGATGCGGGTGAGGATCGGACGGTTGTCGCGTTCGCCGGACGCCGCTCGCACACTGTAGGCGCTGTACACCTCGCGGCGGATCGCCGCGTTGTCGAGATAGGTCATCACCGCCACGTAGTCGGGTCCCTGCAACGTGAAGCGCCAGCCCTCGCGGCCTTTGCGAGCGGCGCTCGCGCGCGCCGACGCCAGCGCGGTGGGAGGCAGTCCGGCAACATCGGCTTCGCCGGTGACCACCAGCTCAAAAGCGTTGGTCGAGTCGAGGACGTTCTCCGAAAACTTCGTCGTAAGCTGCGTCAGTTCGACGTCCAGCTCTTCCAGCCGCTTCTTGCCCGCGGGGTCCAGGTCCGCGCCGTGTCTGCGAAACGTGTCCACGGTCTTGTGGAGGAACCGCCGCCGCTCTCCGGCCAGCCGCGCGCCTTCCTCGGTCGCGGCGTACGCCTGAATGCTCTTCCACAGCCCCGCGTGCAAAGGAATCCCCGAATAAAACGCGCTGACCTCCGGCTGCACCGCATTGAACGCGGCACGCAGCTCCGGGTAGGTGGCCACCGATTCCAGGTGCCGGACCACGCCCATGGCATAGTCGAGCGGCTCGGTCAGCTCGTCGAGCGCCCGCATGGTGTTGTCGAAGGTTCGCTCTCCAGGGTCGGCGCCGATGGCCTCGAGGCGCGTACGCGAGTCGCGCAGCAGACTGGCGGCGGCCGGTTCAACATCCGCGGCGCGGATACGGTCGAAAGGGACACGGAACTGAATGTGGAGAAGCGGGTTCGGCTCGCTGGAACTGGGCATCGTCATCATCCAGCGTAACAGGTGGAGCCGGTGCGGCGTCTGGCGGGCGTGCAAAACACTGCAAAATGGTTACCATAGAGAGAACATGGATTTTGATCCCAATGGAGAGCACTCCCAGATCCTGGCGGAGGCACGGCTCAATGTCTTCGCGCTGGTCATCTACATCCCCGATCCGCTAGGCGGCTCACTTGACGATCTCCGACGGGAACTGGTGCCGCACTATAACCCGCACGCGCATGTGAGCGTGCTTCCCCCGCGGCCGCTCGCGGGGGATTGGGAGACGGCTTCCTGCCAGGCGCGCGCTCTTACCGGGGCGTGGGCGCCGTTCGACGTCGAATTGACCGAGCTGCAGGTCTTTCCGGTCACCGACGTGCTCTATCTCGAGGTTGGCGCCGGCGCTTCCGAGTTGCGGCGCATGCACTCCGCCATGAATGCCGATGCCCTCGAATTCCTGGAGCCCCTCCCCTACCATCCGCACGTCACGCTGGCGCAAGAGGTGCCGCACGAAGATGTGGCGGCGATGCGCGAGCTGGCCTGCCGGCGATGGGCCGAGTACCGGGGCAATCGCACCTTTCGCGCCGATCGCGCCGTGTTCGTGCAGGCTACCCTGGATAACCGTTGGATCGATCTCGCCGAATACTCCCTGGGCTCGGTGCCGGTAAGGTAGGCGGCTTACTTACCGGGACACGCCGTGATGGCCGGGTACAGGCTCTTCAGAATGTCGCCGTCATAGGTGACGTACTGACCTCGCCCGCTCCCCGGCAGCGCCCGCAGGAATGCATCTCCACCCGACCCGGTGTCGACTACGGAAACCTGTCCGCCGGGCACGCGGCTCACGAAGGAGCGCACGGCGGACGTGGCGGCCGCCCGGTCGCCGGCATGGGCTGGTGCATCGGCGATGACCACGATCGAAGCCGGCACATCGTGCCGCCATTCCATATCGGCCGCAACCTGGAGTGCGGCATCCATCTTTTCGGGCCAATCGCCGCCGCCGTGGGCCTGCATCGAGGCGATGAATCCCTGAACCGCGTAGGCGCCCGCGCCGCCTATGTCGGTCAGCGGCAGTGGGCGAACCACATAGTCGTCTCCGAGGTCGCGGTAGGCCACCATTCCCACCCGGACCCTGCCGCCTCCGGAACGCAAGGTCGAGATCAGTTGCCCGATATTGGCCTTCACGTCGCCGATCGCGCCGGACATGCTTCCCGTGTTGTCCACCAGAATCGCGAGGTCCAGGCCGGAGAGACCGCGGGTGGTCGCGGAACCGATGCAACTCTGCCAGGAACCCAGATTGGCCGGCATGGGCTGGCTAGGCGCCGCCTGCAACGCGAGCGTCGCCGTCCGGTACTGCGGGTCGAAGTTCTGTCCGGTGGGCGGCGGTAACGGCTGCGGATGCGAGTGAAACAGGCGGGGTACGATCAACGCGGCAAGGCCCACCGCGCCGGCCGCCAGAAGAGTGCGGCGGTCGATTCGCGGCTTCGGCTGGGCCTTTGCGGGCGGTGGCTCCGTCGGCCTCGGTTCCGGGCGTTCGAATCGCGCGCCCAGCTCCGGGGGTTCCGGCCGCTCCGGCCGCTCCGGACGCTGTGGTTGTAATGCCTGGCGCCTTTCCGGGGCCTCCGCTCGGTCTGGACGAAGCCTTTCTGGTTCCATGGGTCAACCTCCCGCGGCTGATATTCTACTACCGGGGACCGTTCTGCCGCGACGATGGCCCTTTTGGCTGATAGCATCCTGGCGATTCCCGGCTCACAATAATAAAGGATGCAGGTTTCCGGGCGCCGGATTGCGACAGGAGTTGTGCTGATGATCCCGCTCCTGTTCACCCTGGGAGCGGACAGCAAGAATCGCGTCTGGCAGTCCGGGGAAATCGTCTCCATCAAACAGGACGTGTTCGCCGACGGCGACAGCACGGCCTACGTCTACAGGTTGCGAGCGAGGGATGTCACCTACCTGGCTGCATTCGCCAGCCCGCTGAAAGCGTCAATCCACACTACCGTCAAATTCACAGTCGACAAGAAATCGCTGTGTGTCCAGGACCTGGATGGGAAGTCCCGCAGCGCAGCCATCGTGGAACAGGTCGATAACACGCCGCATCGTTGAACACGGCCGCCGGTTCACCGTTTCGATCCCCGCTGCTTTAAAGTGATAAGAAGCGGTCAAACCATTTTCGAGAAGGGGTAAGGCGGTCTTGCGTCATTTCATCGCAGCCACAATTCTCCTGGGCTGCTGCGCGGCGGGTTTGCGCGCCCAGGGCAACTACGAAGTGCAGGTCTACGGTTACGATCTGGTGGCCCCCAATGTCACCATGGTCGAGCTGCACAGCAACTTCACCGTCAGCGGCACCAAGGGCGTCCAGAACGGAGTGCTCCCCACCAACCATGCCGAGCACGAGACGGTCGAGATTACGCACGGGTTCAACGATTGGTTCGAGTGCGGTTTTTACATCTTCACCAGCATTCAACCGAATGACGGATGGATGTACGTGGGCTCGCACATCCGACCGCGGTTTGCCGTGCCGGAGCGCTACCATTTGCCCGTGGGCGTGAGCATCTCCAACGAGATCGGCTGGCAGCGGCCCAACTTTTCGCTGGATACGTGGACGTGGGAAATCCGCCCCATCGTGGACAAGAAGATCGACAAGTGGTACCTGGCCTTCAACCCCGCTATCGATAAATCGCTGCACGGGCCGGAATCGAAGCGCGGTTTCGAGTTCTCCCCCAATGTGAAGTTCAGCTACGACCTGACCAAGAAAGTGGCGTTGGGGATGGAGTATTACGGCGCCTACGGTCCCATCACGAGCTTCGATCCGGTGCGCGACCAGGAGCAGCAGTTCCTGCCGGCCGTGGATATCGACTTCGGCAAGAACTGGGAATTCAATTTCGGAGTGGGAATCGGCGTGACGCAGGCCACCGACCATCTGCTGGTGAAAGCCATCCTGGGGTACCGCTTCAACAACCACACGAACTAGCGATTCTGCAGAAAACCGCTCCCTGACGGTCGCGGCTCTGATCGGAGCCGGGCCCAGAGGGCACCCCGTGACGAACCACCGTCAGAGAGCTAGCGCTACCAGAAGTGCGCGGCCAGAATTCGTGGAGGTCCCGGAGTCCCCTGGACGACCTTGATCTGCAGCACGATCTGGATGTTCTTCCTGCGCCAGTCTGCCGGAGCGGACTTCAGCGCATCGCGGAAGTAGGCGGGATTAGAGAGAAAGTCCCCCGCCGCCATGGTGCCGAAATGGGTGATGCCAGCGGCGGCAACCACCGTCTGCTCGGTCTGCGGATCGAAAAACCGCGTGACCAAGGCATAGTCTTCATCGGTAATCCAGCCCTGGGGGCTCTGCGCCAGGTGCCAGGTGAGGGCGGGCCCTTTCTCCCGGTCGCGGACGCCGCGCACGTCGGGAGTGTCCCCATTCGACAGCGAAAACCGCAAACCCTCCGTCAGCCGAATGGTCCATTCATTGTTGAACGCTCCGATCAGGACGATGGGGTTGCCGCGCAACTCGGCGTAGGGTGTCACCAGCGCGCCGCGGAAACGGAACGGCTTGCGATGTACGGCGAGGTAGTCGCTGATGTTTGCCATGCAAACGGAATCGCCGTACCACAGGAAGCGGTCACGCATGGGCACGAGTTTGCTTGCCGGGATGGCCAGACCGGGTTTGCCCTCCGGCAGAGGCACTGGGAGATAGTTCATCCGGCTCTGTCCCACGCAGATCTGGACGGGCGTCGGCGCCGCCAGGATGGGCGCCCAGAACTGGTCGAGCTCGGTCGCCGACGGCTGCGAGCCTTTTCGGGCGGTAACCAGCCACCCGGCCATGGAGATCAGGGCGGCCAGCGCCAGGACCAGGGTCGGCCAGCCGACGCCCCGGGAAACCGGACCAGCCGGAGCCACCTCCGGGACCGGGGCGGACGGCGGGTGGAACTCCGGCACGTAAGTGCCCGAGGGTAGTTCAATCCGCATCTCGTGGCCGTTGGGTGCGGCGTCCTGATAATACTGCGCGAGCCGCTTGCGCACCTCGGCCGCGGCGTTGCGCACCACGGCGTCCTGGTTGGTGTCGTATCCCGCGTCCCGGTCGAAGACCGCTTGGCCGATGACGCGCTCCTTAAGACCATCCGGGTGTCCGTCGAGAGCATGCTCCACCACGTACCGGAGCAAGCCCTGGCAGCGGCGGCTGTTGCGGAAGTGGTGGCTGGAGAGCACCCGCTCCAGGTGCAGCCTCACCTGTTCCCGCGACGGGGAACCCGGCTCTATCGCTTGGCCCGACACCTATTGACATTCTACAACCGAACGTCGCGGACGTCGCCGTTAGCGCCGGTGTCACGCCGCCTAATACTTTGAAAATAAGGTGGCTTTCAACACGTCAGGACGTCCTCGACTGTCGTCAGCCTAGGCGCATGTCTTCCGGCAGCCCAGAATATCTCCATCGCAATGGTGCGGGCCGGGAACGGCCTTTGCGAAAGTCGGGGTCGAGGTGCGCGGTGTCCATTCCGGCGTTCACCGCAAGGGTAGAGATTTCCGAGAAGGACAGAAGCAGAACAGGAGAAGCCATGAAGCTGATTCTTGCCGGCGCGTTACTGCTGGTGCCCGCTGTGGCATGGTGTCAAACTGTCACCAGCCAGCAGATTTCGGGGGTCGTCGTAGACGCCACGGGATCCCTGGTCCCCGGCGCGACCGTGAGCGTAAAAAACGTAGAGACCGGGCTCACTCGGACCGCGGTTTCCAACGAGAGCGGATCTTACCTGGTTTCGAGCCTGCCCATCGGAACGTACGATGTGACGGCCGAAGCGCGGGGATTCAAGAAATTTACCACGACCGGGGTCGTCCTGAACGTGAACTCGGAGCTTGCGGTAAACGTGAAGCTCGAGGTCGGCAACGTGGCGGATTCGGTCACGGTCGCCGCCGACGCGGCCCAGGTGGAAACCGCCACCGGGGAGATGGGACGGCTGGTGACCGGGCAGCAGGCCACTCAGCTTCAATTGAACGGCCGGAACTTTCCGCAGCTTCTGGAACTGCTGCCAGGCGTCTCGACCACCTTCTCCAGCGGCTTCGGGCTGTTCGGCGGATATGGCGTCAACAACAGCGGCCAATCCGTAAACGGCAGCCACACCGACACGTTCTCCTGGAACCTCGACGGCGCCGACAACAAGGATAACGGTGGCGGCGGCAACAACTTCGTGAACATCAACCCGGATGCCATTGCCGAATTCAAGGTTTTGACCACCAATTACAGCGCCGAATACGGCTACAGCTCCGGGGCGGTGATCAACATCGCCATCCGCGGCGGCACCAAGGATTTTCACGGCGGCGCTTACGAGTATCTGCGCAACGACGCCATCCAGGCGCGCGCATTCAACGCCACCATCAAGCCCGAGCTCCGATACAACAACTTCGGCGCGAACATCGGCGGGCCGATTCTGGTGCCGAAGATCAATAAAGACCACGACAAGCTGTTCTTCTTCTTCGGCGTGGACTACAAACGGTTGCTGCAGGGCGCCATCAACACCTGGACCGTGCCCACGACGGCGCAGATCAACGGCGACTTTTCGGCGCTGGCCTCCTCCAAGTGGCCCAAAGACCCGCTCACCGGCGTTGTTTTTCCGAACGGCATCATCCCCACCAGCCGCTGGAGCCCAAACAGCCACCGCCTGCTCCAGAACTATCCCGCGCCGAACTTCAACGGAGCCGGCGGCAACTTCGTGTTTCCCACCGTGGCGCCCCTGGACACCAATCAGTATGTCCTCAAGGGCGATTACTACATTACGCCGAAAAATCAGCTCTCCGTGCACTGGCTGCACGACTACTATTTCTCCTTGCAGAACCTGACCCAACTGGCGCTTTACGAGCGCCATATTCCGGGCACCAACAGCAGCGTTCAATGGACCAGGATCATCAACCCCACCACCGTGAACGTGGTGCAGTTCGCCTTCACCGGGAACGTGATCAAGGAAAAGGTGGGGATCCGGCCGAATCCCGTATTCGTCACCGATTTCACCCGCGCGGGTGAAGGAATCAACTATCCGCTGATTTACAATGCGGCGAATTTCATCCCGACCATTTCCCTTTCCGGCTATAACGGTCTGAGCGTGACCCCGCTCAACTTCGACAACTTCAACCGCGTCTTCGATTGGAAGGACGATTTTTCGAAGCTGATCGGCAACCACAGCTTCAAAGCCGGAATCCTGGTCATGCGCAGCCGCAAGAACCAGGACAACGTGCCCCAAATCAACGGCAGCTTCGCCTTCAATACCAGCGCCGCCAATACCACGGGCAACGTGGTAGCGGACGCGGTGTTGGGCAACTTCTACACGTATACCGAGGCCGGCAGCTTCCGGCAGGGCTGGTATCGGTTCACCCAGATCGAGCCGTATGTCCAGGACGATTGGAAGGTGAGCAAACGCCTGACCGTGAACATGGGGTTCCGCTGGGCTTACATGCAGCCCCAGTACAGCGCGCTGCAAAATACGTCCACTTTCCTGCCGCAGTATTACAACCCGGCGCAGGCGCCGCAGATCGTCCCCTCGACGGGCGCCATCGTGGCAGGCACCGGCAACCCGTATAACGGCCTGGTGCTGGGAGGCAGCAAATTCCCGTCGACCGCCACCGGCCGCGTTCCCGTGACCGGCGATCCCAACGTCGTGGCGCTTTTTCACAACCTCCCGTACGGCGCGATGAATACCGACTGGGCCACCTGGGCGCCGCGCCTGGGGTTCGCCTATGATTTGACGGGGAAAGCCAGCACGGTGTTGCGCGGCGGCTTCGGCGTGTTCTACGAGCGCATCGAAGGGAACTTCATTTTCAGCGCGGTCAACAATCCGCCGTTCATCCAGCAGTCCACCGTCTACAACGGTAACGTGGAGAACCCTGCTGGGGCAACGCTCCAAACTTTCCCGGCGGCCATCGGCAACTCGCATTCGCTCGATATGAAAGTGCCGCGCACGTTGAACTGGAGCCTGGGGGTGCAGCAGAAGCTGACGAAGGACATGATGCTGGACGTGGCGTACGTGGGATCGAGCGCCGCCAGCCTGTCGTTCCAGGAGGACATCAACCAACTCCAGCCGGGCACGCTGCCGGCGCATCCGGGCATCAATGCCAACGCGCTGCGGCCCTACCTCGGGTATGCCGATATTTACCAGTACATCACCGGCGGCAACTTCATCTACGATTCTCTTCAGGCGCAGTTGAAGAAGCAGATGCCGGGCGGCGGGCTGTTCAGCGTGGCGTACACCTGGTCGAACGGCCGCACGGATGCCAACGGTTACAGCTACCAGCCGATGAACAGCTATAACCTGCGCGGCGATTGGGGTGAATCGAGTTACAACCGCCGGCAGGTATTGGTGTTCAGCTACGTCTACCCGCTGCCGTTCTGGCGCACCGGGCGGGAGTGGTACAAGGTGGCGCTCGGCGGCTGGCAGATCTCCGGTGTAACCGTGCTCCAGTCGGGGTTGCCCTTCAATGTGGGTATCTCGAGCGATGTGGCCGGCACCGGCATCAGCAACCAGCGGCCGAACGTGGTCGGAGCCTGGACCGGCTCCAGCCGGGTCCAATACCTGAACCCGGCGGCATTCGCCGTGCCGGCAACCGGCACCTTCGGCAACCTGGGGGCTTTCGCGATCTGCTATCCGTTCTTCGACAACTGGGATCTCGCATTGCAGAAGAGCTTCCGGGTAACGGAGCGCTTCCAGACGGCCTTCCGCGCGGAGTTCTTCAACTTCCCGAATCACCTGTCGTACACCAGCCTGTCGACGACTGTAGGCTCGTCGACCTTCGGGCAAGTGACGGGGGCGACCGATCCGCGAACGATGGAGTTCGCGCTGCGACTGAGCTTCTGAGTGCGGGGCAGGCGGGTCACAGACGAAAGCGTCTTGTGGGGCATGCGCTTTCGCCTGGCCAACCGCTGAAGGCTCTTATGCGCCCACCCTTGGGCCGCGCAATTGCTATCAAAGTGGAACGGGAAGCCGTCGGAAGAAGGGCACGGGCTTCGCGCAGCCGCTGGCCGCGCATCAGCACTGGCACATCGATGTTTCCTACCTGAACATCGGCGGGACGTTCTACTACCTGTGCAGAATCCTGGACGGTTTCAGCCGGTTCATCGTGAACTGGGACATCCGGGAGTCGATGACCGAAGCGGACATCGAGATCATCCTGCAGGGAGCAAAGGAGAAGCACCCGGAAGCGCGGCCCCGGATCATCTCGGACAACGGGCCCCAGTTCATCGCCAAGGACTTCAAGGAGTTCATCAGGATCTCGGGAATGACGCACGTCCGAACCTCGCCGTTTTACCCGCAATCGAACGGAAAGATCGAGCGGTGGCACAAATCGCTCAAGGGGGAGTGCATCCGGCCGGGCACGCCGCTGTCGCTCGATGATGCGCGGCGTCTGGTGGAGGGTTACGTTGACCACTACAACAACGTCCGGCTGAACTGCGTCACGGGCTACATCACGCCGAAGGACACGCTGGCGGGGCGGCAGCAGGAGATCCACGCGGACCGCGACCGGAAGTTGGAGGCGGCCAGGAAAATGCGGAAGGATCGCCGCCAGCAAGCTGCATTAGGTGCAGAGACGCCAGGCCACTGGAGCCTGCTGCTGATGATTGGCGAGTTCCGCCCGTCGAAGGGCGCGAAAGTCTCAACTTCCTGTTTGTCGACGATCCAGACACGATGTGGTCAATTCGCGCGCCGCAAGCCTCCGCTTTCCACGCGGCTTGAGGGGAAGATGCGGAATGACTATAGCTTCGCGTATTCTGCGCTGGCCTGTTTGAGGACGGGGATGTCCGGGTCGGCATCCTTCCAGAGGGCGAGGAAATCCTGATAGGCGCTTTTGGCCCTGGGCCTGTCGCCCGAGACTGCGTATGCTCTGCCCAGTTGCAAGTGCGCGAGGGCACCGACAGGATCGGCAAGGACGATGCCGCGGTGATTGAGAACTTTTTGAAACTCCGCCGCGGCCTCTTGGCCGCGTCCTGCTACAAGGTACGCCTCGCCGCGTACATACGCCGGATAGACGCCTCCGAACATGCCAACAAACGCCGTACCCGGCATTGCGAAGTCGTATGGAACCGCCCGTTGCAATCGCTCCACCGCGTCCAATGGCGCCCGATGAGCGAGTGCGGAAAGAGCGCGGAGCGTGGGGAGATATTCGAATTGCACTGGGGTATCCTCCGGGAAGCGTTTCTCCAGGTCGGCGGCGAGCCTTTGCGATGCCGGAAGGTCGCCTGAGAGGGCCAGTGCATAGGCCGCGGCGTACTCCACATCGCGGCCCTTTGCAAGCTCGAGTGCCGCCAGAGCGCGCTCCTTCGCCGCAGCCCTATTCCCGAAATGCGCTTCGCACACAGCCGCCGCGGCCTCGTAGATCCCGGCCGTCTCGCGCTTGTTGGCCTGCCGCGCCAACGGGATCGCGCGTTCCCACATGGTCCTCGCCTCCCGCATTCGTCCGGAACGGGCGAGCACCAGAGCCTGATGGTGCGACATCAAGTCCTGCGCGTGCTGTCCGGGAGCGCGAGCGACTTCGCGTTCCATTCCCGCCTGGTCGCCCTTCAGAAACGCGAGGTAGTAACGGATGACCAGAAAATCCGGTTGTTCCATGTTGCGCTCCGCCGCCCGCTGCAAGGCATCCGCGGCCTGTGTGAACCGGTCGAGGCGAAGATTGTGGATGGCGATACTCTCATACGGAAATGGGATGCTCGGATCCAGCCGGATGGCTTCTTCAGATGCTTGAATCCCCCTCTCATATTGGCCGGTACCGTATGCGACCCAACCCGCGATAATGCCGGGGGCGTAAGCGTCTCGAGGATACGTCTGTGCCCACGATTCGAGAGTCTGCAACTCCTTTTGTAAGTTCCCCGTTACCTGGCGGTCGTAGAGCATCAGGATGTAGCGCCTCTCGCGATCGCTCACGCGATCCCGAAGCCCATAGGCTATGCGGACTTGCTCGGCTCCCAGATCGGTTTGGCCCATGTTCCACGACATAAACCCGAGATCGGCATGCGCCATCGCGAATTGCGGATCGATGGCGATGGCCTGCTGAAGATGCGGGATCGCGGCGGGACCACCATGCGCGTAGAGGGCGACTTTTGCCGCACTGTACGCTTTCAGAGCTTCCAGCGACGACGTTGTTGCCTGCTCCAGCGGCGTCGAGTGCTCTTGAATGGTAGCAAGCGACTCGCCTAGCCGCGTCCTGATTTGAATCGCAATCCCGCTCAGCGCTTTCAGGACCTTTTCTTTTCCTTCCGTCTGTTCCTGTTGTTCCGCGAGGACCTCTCCGGTCCGGCAGTTCCTGGCCCTCAGCCACAAAACGTACTGGCTGCCGAGCCCTTTGATTGAGCCTTCCAGAACCGCGGTACTGCCGGTTCGCTCGCAGATCTCCCGGGAGACCTCCGGAGTCAGCAGCGTCTCGGGCGGCCGGTTCATGAAACGCAGTACCTGCTGGATTTGCTGGTCCGAGACGAGAGTGAGGAACGGGGACTGTTCCAGTTGCACCGTCAGCCCCTGCCGAAGCGTCTGGTCAAAGACCGGATCGCCCGTCTTGTTTTCGAAATCCGCCAGAACGATTTTGTCCTTCACCGTGAGTTTTGGCGGCCGGTGAAGGGAAAAGTATCCCGTCGCGGCTGCCAGCGCCAGAACCGCCGCAGCGCTGGCAGCCATGTACGCCTTGCGCCGCACCGGGCTTACCGCCGCCAGTTCCTGCTGCAATTTGGCGGCAGATTGCCACCTTCGTCCCGGGTCTTCTTCCAGACAGCGGTTTACGATTCGTTCCAGCTTTCGCGGCCGGATGCGCCTTCGCTGCGGCCCCACCCGCGCGCCCGTCAACATCTCATAGAGCACGCAGCCGAATGCATAGATATCCGTGCGGTCGTCCGCCGGTTTCCCCTCCCGTTGCTCCGGCGCCATGTACGCGGGCGTGCCCACGATCATTTGGCTGGCGGTGACCGTTTCATCCTGGCCCATGCGCGCCAATCCGAAATCCAGAACCTTTACGCCGGATTTCCCGACCATAATGTTGCCGGGCTTAAGATCGCGGTGAATGATGCCTTTGCCGTGAGCCTCCACCAGCGCCGCCGCAATCTGGGAACCGTAGAGGAGCACGGCTTGGATGGGGAGTGGTCCGTCTTTCAGCCGCGCCGCCAGTGTTTCACCCTCCACCAGTTCCATCACCAGGTAGTTGGGACCAACGTCATGGAGGGTGCAGACATTGGGGTGATTGAGCGCCGAAATCGCGCGCGCCTCCCGCTCAAACCTGGCGCTAAACTGCTCGCGAGTGGTTTTGATGGCTACGGCGCGGCCTAATCGCGTGTCTACCGCCCGATACACCTCGCCCATGCCGCCCTCGCCGAGTTTGCTTTCGATACGGTATGGGCCCAGGCAAGTTCCCGCGGCGACTGCCGCAACCGTCACATCCTCCAGCAGTTCCGGGGCGTTCCGGACTGCAGGCCGCTCCAGGAACTCGTCGCCAGTGCGCTGTGCGAAAAGCGATTCTAGCTCGCGGCGCAATTCGGGATCTGTCTGGGCCAAAAGTGCCGCGCGCTCGCCGGCAGTGGCCTCGCGAGCCGCGTGATATAGCTCTTCGATCTGCCGGAAACGCTCCGGAGTCATATCTAGTGTCCCGATGGCTTTCCTATTGTATGGTTTAACTCGCGCATCAGCCAGGATTTGGCGAAATCCCAATCGCGTCTAATGGTGCGCGGGGAAATTTTCAGGGCCGCCTCGATTTCCTCTTCGGTCAATCCACCGAAATAACGCAGTTCGACCACCTTTGCCTGGCGCGGCGCCATCTGAGAGAACGCTGTCAAGGCCTCGTCGAGAGCCAGGATGGACCGCTCGGCCGCGGGCGACAAGATGGCGGATTCGTCCAGATTCACTTTGGGAGGTATTCCATCGCGCCTCCGCGAGCCGCGCGTGCGAGCGGCGTCCACCAGGATGCGCCGCATCATCTGGGCCGCGACGGCGAAGAACTGAGCGCGCGCCTGCCATTCGACGTTGGTCACGTCCACCAGGCGGAGGTAGACCTCATGGACTAACGCGGTGGCCTGCAGGGAATTGCCCTGGGCTTCGTTTTTCATGTAGCGGCGGGCCATGAGCCGCAGTTCCGGGTAGACGTGCTCCGTGAGACGGGCCAGGGCGGCTTCGTCACCGCTGCCCCAAGCTCTCAAGAGATTTGTGATTTCCGCCGTGCGTGTGTCGATAGATCCCCCGTTCACCCAATGACATTAACAAATATACGAAAAACGTGGCCGGATTTGGGGGGCCACTGCCGCCTGTACCGGCGGACGGAGAACAAAGTCTCACCATGATCTCCTCCAGAAAGCAGGAGAAACAAATGAAACGCCTAACAACTATCGCGCTGATGGTGAATCTCGCTATCGCAACCGTTTACGCACAACGTCCCGTAACGATGGTGTTTTCGGGAACTGGCGCGGCCAGCCCGATCGATCTGAAGCAGCCCAACACAAATACCGCCGAAGAGAATGTCGCCGGGTACGGCGCTCTCGGCCTGTTTACCTTTAGAAATGTCAGTGCTATCGCACTTTCGCCGCAACCGTCCAGCACTTGCTCGGGCCTTTATTTTCCAAGGGTGGCGGGCGCGGGCCTGCTTCGCTTCCAGGATGGGAGTCTGTTGAACGTCAATCTCACGCAAGGAGGCGATTGCATAGATATGGTGCATCTGGTGGGCCACTGTACTTTGACCTTCAAAATCAACGGTGGAACCGGCCGTTTCAAGAATGCGTCGGGCGTCCTTACGTATACGGAGACGGCGCTGCCAATGTTGGCCGACGCCTCAAACAAGCCCGTCTTTTTTTCCGAAACGGGGGAGTTTACGGGAACGATTTCCGGAGCGGCTATGGCAGAGGAGTCTCAAGACGTGCGGCAATAAGAAGACATCTTCTCTTCGATGGTCCTTCCGCGATAGTCCATTGGCCCGATGTCTTCCGGCCCCGCTTTGATGGAATGAAGTTCACGCCAGTGAAACAGTCCCCGCGCGCGTCGGCCTCACTGGCGTCTCACGGAGCCGATTTCCATTGGGCGACTCGAAACCATAACGGCCTCCGGCTTTGGCGTCGCTGGTATCCAGGGGCCCGAAGGACGTGCTTTGTCACGGGCGGCGACCTGGCTAAATCATGCTACGGATCCGCTCGCCCGCGCAATGCTACTTGTGGTTTGCCGAGCCGTGGTGCAGAGCGGATGACGCGCTATCCGGAAGTTGAAGCCGGGCGCAATCCCCTAGCAACCGGTCCGGCCTGAGACCCTGGCACGCCCAATCGTTGAGGTGCTTGGCCACACGGAGATATTTTTTCCCCGGCGGAGAGAACGCAATTGCTCTCCGCGGCAAATCGGTGATACATAAGAGCCCTGGGTGAGCACCGCCACAACGACGTGGGCACGATCAATCTCACGTTCGATCTCAGCAGTCCAGCTCGCGCCGCCACCAATATTCGTCGTATCAAGCCAGGTGTCGAATCCAGCTGCGGTCAAATCTTTGTGAAGGCGCAACGCCAGTTGCCTCCCATCGAGGCGGGCGTAGGATATGAAGATCCGCTGAAGTGCTCTTTTCGCCATCCGGGTTTTGCCATCCGGGAAGAAGACAATTATCGCACGGCCACAGCCCTGGCGTGAGTGAGCCTTCGATTTGGCGTGTCTAGGCGTGTCTGTATCGCTGAATCTTCGGTTGAGATTCGAGGAGTCCTCGGCGCACAGCATATTCCAACCAGTTGAGATTTCAGGCCGTCCGCATCTGCGCGCAGATGAGCACAGACGGTCTGAAGGGAAACTGAAAACGCTGGTTTTGGAGTTCATGCTTTCGCAGTCTGACTGCCCGTCGTTACCGCCCTCAGCCATTCGAGACTGATCCGTCCTGCAACGATCAGCTTCAATTCCCGTTAAGAACCGGATGAGATCAATTCCGGAGAACAGCTTCACGGGATAGGCGTCCTCAAAAACCTCCCGCTGAGCCTGGATTGTGAAGTACGACGTGGTCACAAAGTTCCTTATGGGCCGGCCGCGGGCCAGAACATTCCGTTTCTCGACGACAAGCCTGAACCGGCCGACGACAAGGAGGCGGCGTTCCGTCTCTTCTTTGCCGAGTTGGGCACGCGGTCATTCGGCGACGCAGGTTAGAGCGTGCGCCCCCAGGGATGCCGGATTCGTACCGATCATTCGACGAAACGTCAGAGCAGGCTTCGAGCGGCTGAAATCATTAGGCTACCGATATCTGTCCTTAACGCCCGCTTGCCGTCGCCAAGTTCATGCCTGCGCTCCACAAGATGCTTCATGGCACGCGTTCTTGAAGAAACTGGCGGCACGGGGCGGGCTCGACGCCGCGAAGTACCCAGGCCACTCGCTCCGAGTCGGGGCAGCCACCAGCGGGGCGATTACCGGCGCCTCGGAACGATCCATCACGAAGCAGACCGGGCATCGGTCGGTTCAGAAAGAGCACCATATCACGCGTACTGCGCCTCCTGGTGGACCCTTCGACTGCATCGCTGCGGGCCGTTCCACGGGAAGAGCGAGACCTGATGATAGCGGCGAGCAATTCGTGGGTCATTTCCTTCGATAACCTTTCGGGCATTCCACCGTGGCTCTCCGACGCATTGTGTCGGCTGTCTACTGGCGGGGGGTTT
>Ga0209415_10004958_pt1 | contig 24176 bp, 17 predicted proteins | sample PeaSoiSIISIP2007_FD_187696 | JGI IMG/M metagenome (GOLD analysis project Ga0209415, IMG submission 187696) | Peat soil microbial communities from Weissenstadt, Germany - SII-SIP-2007 (SPAdes) (version 2) | ecosystem: Environmental > Terrestrial > Soil > Wetlands > Peat | place: Germany... | reverse complement strand
ATCGACTCGCCGTAACCGAGGATGACCGACAACACGTTGTTCACGTCGTGCGCGATGCCCCCCGCAAGCCGGCCGACGGCCTCCATCTTCTGCGCGTGCCGGAGCTGGTCCTCCGTCTGGCGCAGCGCCCGTTCGGCGCGCTTCTGCGCCGTCAAATCGACCGACATCGCAATCGAGTACGGCCCCTCGAGAGCGGCGACGCCGACGAGCACCGGCACGCGAGTGCCGTCCTTCCGCAAGTACTCCTTCTCGCGGGGCGCGCAACGGCCCGTGCTCCGGATCGCCGCCAGGATGGCGTCGTTGACATCGCTCCACTCGGGCGGCGTCAGTGTCTGCCAGGCGAGGAGTCCTAGGGCGAGATCGTCGCGCGTGTAGCCGAGCATGTCGAGCAGCGTGTCGTTCGCGTCCACGAACTTCCCGGACTGGTGGACGATCGCGACGCCGATCATCCCGGACTCGCTGAGCCGGGCCACGCGCGCCTCGCTGATGCGGAGCGCCTCGTGGGCGCGGCGCTGCTCCGTGACGTCGGTGATCATCGCGAGGCGCCCCTCGTACGCACCGGTCGCGTCGAACACCGGGGACGACTCGATCTGCACCCAGAAGCGCGTCCCATCCTTCTTGTGGAGCGTCCGGTCGGCTCGCGTGACGACGCCGGGCTTCGATTCCAGAATCGCCCTGACCGCATCGGCGCGCGATGGAGCGGACATGAGCTCGAAGAACGGCCGCCCCACGAGCTCGCCCGGCTCGTAGCCGAGCATCTGCTCGAGTTGCGCGTTGAGGTACGTGATCCTCGAGTCCTTGTCCGCCCAGGCGATCCCCATGCTCGTCGTCTCGACGATGCGCCGGTAGCGCGCCTCGGTCACTCGCCTGAGAGCCTCCGCCTCTCGATGCGCCGCCCGCACTTCGCGTTCGGCCACCTCGCGCTCGATCGCGGGGACGAGCCGCGCGATCCGGTCCTTCAGCACGTAGTCGTTCGCGCCCGCGCGCATCCCGAGGACGGCCTGGTCTTCGGTGACCATCCCGGAGACGATGATGAACGGGAGATCCTGCCCGCCTTGCTTGACGATCTCGAGCGCGGCGAGGGCACTGAAACCTGGCATCGACCAGTCGGCCAGGACGACGTCCCACGGGCCTCCCGCGAGCGCGCTTCGGAGCGACGGCTCGTCGTCGACTCGTTCGTGGAGGATCTCCCTCCCCGATCGCGCGAGCGCGTGAACGACGACCTTCACGTCCACGAGCGAATCGTCGACGATGAGGACGCGGAGCGGCAGGTGCTCGGAGCCCATCCGGTGCGCCGCCCCTCCTTCCTCATCCCCGATCCCTCTCGCCGGGATTTCGCGCGACATCGAGCCTCATAGGGTACATCTCGAACGGGGGTGCGCCAACGCCGCCGAACGAGGCGCGCTCCCGCGGAGACGACGCGCATGAATCTCACGCTCTACATCGGAAACAAGGCGTACTCCTCCTGGTCCCTTCGCGGCTGGCTGCCTCTCAAGCTCGCAGCGGCCACTTTCGAGGAGGTCCTGATCCCGTTCGACACCGCGGGCAGCGGAGGCGGCGCCCCCCGCACGAAGGCGATCGCCCGCTACTCACCCTCGGGACGCGTCCCCGCGCTCAAGCACGACGAGCTCGTCGTCTGGGACTCGCTCGCCATCTGCGAGTACGTCGCCGAGCTCTTCCCCGAAGCCAAGCTCTGGCCCGAGGAGCGCCGCGCACGCGCCGTGGCCCGCTCGGTCAGCGCCGAGATGCACAGCGGCTTCTCCGCGCTCCGCTCTCAGATGAACCACAACGTCCGACGCGAGCCCGCGCGGCGCGTGCCGACCGAGGCCACGGCCGCGGAGATCGCGCGAATCGTCGAGGTCTGGCGGAGCTGCCGCAAGGATCACGGCGCCGGCGGCGACTTCCTGTTCGGCCGCGTCTCGATCGCCGACGTGATGTACGCGCCCGTCGTGAACCGTTTTCGGACGTACATGGTCGACGTCGACGCGATCGGCGCGGCCTACATGCAGAGCGTCCTCGCGCTGCCGGCGATGGTGGAGTGGAACGAGGCGGCCAAGCGCGAGACGTGGCGCATCCCGGAGTACGAGTAGCCGCTACGCCTCCGCGAGCGCGTCGGCCACCGCGACGACGCCGGGGACGCGCGGGACGTCCTCGTACATCCCTTCGTAGTGGGCGTACGGATCGACGAGCGCGGCGCGCATCCCGGCCGCCCGAGCCCCGGTGATGTCGGTCGAGTAGATGTCGCCGAGGTGCAGCGCGGCGTCCGCGGAGACGGCGAAGTGGTCGAGCGCCAGCCGGAAGAAGCGCGGGTCGGGCTTCTCGAGGCCGACGTTGCCGCTGTCGAGGAGCAGATCGAAATGGCAGGCGATGCCGAGCTCCTCGAAGAGGCGCGCGAGCATCCCCTCTGAGTTCGACACCAGCGTCACCTTGATTCCCGCGCTCCGCGCGCGCTCGATCGCGTTGCCGAAGCCCTCCGGCACCAGGGACCAAAGGTTGCGCCGAACGTGCTCATCCCAGACAGCGTCGAGCATGTCGCCGAGCCGATTGCGCGGGAACCCCGCGAGCATCGCCGTCGTCGCGACCATCGCGCTCCACCCCTTCGCCCCCGGCGCGTCCTCGCGCCGCCAGCGTGGCTGCTCCATCTCACCCGCGGCGTGCCGTCGCTTGGCTCCGCCCTCCGCGCGGACCAAGGTCGCCGCGCTCACCGAGAAGCCGTTCCGCCCGAGCAGCCGCGAAAGCCGTTCGTGGTCCAGGAAGATCACGGTGTTGCCCGCGTCGAGCGAGAGCAGGCGAACGCCGTGGACGAGGGACGCGAGGGGGGCCGACACGTCAACATCATGCCCCAGACGCGCGTCGCTTTCCTGGCAACCCGCTGCTCATCGGCCCGATGGGCCCTCGTGGACACCCCTCGCGAGCTCACCCCCGACGACCCCGACTACCCCGCCCGCCTCCGGACGCTCTCGATCCCGCCGCCCGCGATCACCCTCGTGGGCACGCTCGCCCCCGCGAAGGTCATCGCCATCGTCGGCACCCGCAAGCCCATCCCCGCCGCAGCCGACTTCGCGCGCGCGCTCGCGGCCGCCGTCGCACGCAGCGGAGCGGTCGTCGCCTCGGGGGGCGCGTTCGGGATCGACAGCGCGGCGCACGAAGGCGCGCTCGACGCGGGGGGGCGGACGTGGGTCGTGGCGGCGACGGGGCACGGGGTCCAATACCCCAAGGGGAACGCCGGGCTCTTCGACCGGATCGCCGCGAGCAGCGGAGCGCTCGTCTGGCCGTTCCCCGCAGGGACGCCCGGGCATCGGTCGCGATTCTTCCGGCGCAACGCGGTGCTGGTCGCGCTCGCCGACGTCCTCGTGATCGTGCAGGCGCGCATCCCCTCCGGGGCGCTCAACGCGGCCACGTACGCCCGCCGCCTGGGGCGCCCGCGCTGGGTCGTCTGCCCCCTCCCGTGGAACGCCGAGGACCCCGACTTCGCCGGCTGCCGCGTCGAGCGCCGCCTCGGAGCTCGCGCCCTCACCTCGATCGACACTTTCCTCACGGCCGTGGAGCTCCCACGCCCACCCGCCGCGTGCCGCCCGTCGAGGGCGATGAGTGCGACAGAAAACCGCGTCCTTGCAGCCGTTTCCAGAGAGCCCCGCCACGTCGATGCCGTGAGCGCCCAATGTGGGCTTCCGTACCCCGAGGTCATGACAGCACTCTTGACGCTCAGACTGGAGGACGTACTAGTAGAGGGCCCTGAGGGCTTCTTCCGCTCCCGTCGACCACCGTAAACCACCGAGATCTAACGAATTATGGGCAAGACGCTCGTGATCGTCGAGTCGCCTGCCAAGGCGAAGACGATCAAGAAGTACCTGGGTGCGAAGTACGACGTCATGGCGTCGAAGGGGCACATCAAGGATCTCCCCAAGAAGATGGGGATCGACATCGAACACGGCTTCAAGGAGACGTACGAGGTCATTCCGGGCAAAGAGAAGGTGCTGAGCGAGCTGAAGGGGGCCGCCAAGGACGCCGACGAGGTCCTCCTCGCGACCGACCCCGACCGCGAAGGCGAGGCCATCGCGTGGCATATCTCGGAAGAGCTGGGCGGGACGAAGCGGGTCAGCAAGCGGGTCGAGTTCCACGAGATCACGAAGAAGGGGGTCGAGCGGGGGGTCGCCCACCCCAGGGCGCTGAACGCGCAGCTCTACGACGCGCAGCGGGCGCGACGCGTGCTCGACCGCATCGTCGGCTACGACGTCTCGGCGCTCGTGTGGAGCAAGCTCGCCTTCGGGCTGTCGGCCGGCCGCGTGCAGAGCGTGGCGCTGCGGCTCATAGTCGACCGCGAGCGCGAGATCGAGGCGTTCAAGCCCGAGGAGTACTGGAACTCCGGGGCCGCACTCACCAAGGAGGACGGCAAGGGCGCTCTCTTCGCGCGGCTCTACGCCAAGGACGGCAAGAAGCTCGCGGTCACCGACGGGGTCGCCGCCACCGCCATCAAGGCCGACGTCGAGACGGCCCGCTACAAGGTCGCCAAGGTCACCAAGAGCGAGCGGAAGCGCCGCGCGCCGGCCCCCTACAGCACGAGCAAGCTCCAGCAGGACGCGGTGAACCGCCTCGGCTTCGGGGCGAAGCGCACGATGCAGGTCGCGCAGGGGCTCTACGAAGGCGTCGATCTCGGCAAGGACATGGGCGGGACGGTCGGCCTCATCACGTACATGCGCACCGACTCCGTGCGGAGCGCCCCGGAGGCCGTCGCCGCCGCGCGCGAATTCATCGTCGAGAAGTACGGACCGGACTTCGTCCCGAAGGAGCCCAACGCCTTCAAGTCGAAGAAGGGGGCTCAAGACGCGCACGAGGCCATCCGTCCGACCGACATGGCGTTCCCCCCTGAGAAGGTGAAGGCGCACCTCAAGGACGAGCAGTGGAAGCTCTACAAACTCATCTGGAGCCGCTTCGTCGCGAGCCAGATGAAGGATGCGGTCTACGACCAGACGAGCGCCGAGATCGAGGCGACGTGCGCGTCGAAGAAGGACGTCTACGGGCTTCGCGTCAGCGGGCGCGTCCTGCAGTTTCCCGGCTGGCTCGAGGCCTACGGCGTCGTCGACGCGGCGGCCCCGGAGCCGAGCGCGGCGGAGGGGGGCTCGGGATTCGCGGGGGAAGAGGCGGCCGACGGCGCCGACGCGGGCGAAGGCGCGGAGGCGAAGGACGGCGCGAAGGCCAGCGCGATGCCCGCGGAGGAGGCGGACGCGACGCTGCCCGAGCTGCGCGAGGGGGAGACGCTGCTCCTCCGCGACCCGCCGGGCGTGGTGACCGAGCAGAAGTTCACGCAGCCCCCGCCGCGCTACACGGAAGGCTCGCTCGTCCGCGAACTGGAGGACCGCGGTATCGGGCGCCCCAGCACGTACGCCGAGATCATCAGCAAGGTGCAGGCCCGCGACTACGTCCAGAAGGTCGACGGGGGCCGGCAGTTCCGCCCGACCACGCTTGGCAAGTTCGTGGTCGACGGCCTCGTGCACAGCCAGCTCGATTTCATGGATCCCGCCTTCACGAGCACGATGGAGGAGGGGCTCGACGCCGTGGAAGCCGGCAGCGAGGACCGCGTCGCGCTCCTCTCGAAGTTCTACACCCGCTTCCGTTCGCAGCTCGACCAGGGAAAGAAAGGCAAGCGCTGGAACCCGGAGCCCATCCCGACCGACGAGATCTGCGACGCGTGCGGCGGCAAGACGAGCAAGCGCTGGTCGAAGCACGGCTGGTTCCTCGGCTGTGAGCACTACCCGAAGTGCAAGAACACACGCGACCTCGGCCCCGACGGCAATGGGCCGGTCGCGGGAGCCCAGCCGCGAGAGACGGGCATCGCCTGCAACGAGTGCGGCAAGCCCATGGTCATCCGCGCGGGGCGCTTCGGGGAGTTCCTCTCGTGCAGCGGCTATCCGGTATGCAAGAACCGCCGGCCGGTGCCGATCGGCGTGGAGTGCCCGAAGTGCGGCGGGGATCTCATCGAGGTCCGCCCGAAGAAGCGAGGAGGGCGCACGTTCTACGGCTGCTCCAACTACGCGAAGGAGTCGGTGAAGTGTGACTTCAAGCTCTGGCAGAAGCCCATCGCCGAGCCCTGCCCGCTCTGCAAGGCGACCTTTCTCATCTATGGAGGGACGAAGGCGAAGCCGATGATCGCGTGCGCGAACAAGGAGTGCGGCTACAAGCGCCCCATTCTGTCCGCCGAAGAAGCGGCCGAGGAGGCGGAGGCCGTCGCCAAGGCCGCGAGGCCCGCGGGCGGAACGCTGGGAGCCGCGCCTCCTCCCGCCTGACGCGCGGCGACGGGAGCGCCACTGCGCGAAATCAGCGCTTCACGGCGTACGCGACGCCGTCGCCGAGCGGCAGCACGACGGCTCGGAGCGCGGGATGCTTCACGATGGACTCATTGAAGTCCCGGAGCGCGGTCGTCCGCACCCGCTCGGACTCGGGGACCTCCCGCCTCGCGACGTGCCCCCGCCACAGGACGTTGTCCGCGACGATCACGCCGCGGTCGCCGAGCCGCGGTACGAGCAGCTCGAGGTAGCGGGAGTACTCTTCCTTGACGCAATCCACGTACGCGAGCTCGATGCCCCCCGCGAGGCCCTCGAGGAAAGGGATGGCCGCCCCCTCGTGAACCTCGATTTGCCGCGTGAGGCCCGCGCGCTCGATGTACCTCCGCGCCGTCGTGCAGTGCGCTTCCGAGCGCTCGACCGTGAGCACCTTCGCGTCCGGCCCCGCCGCGCGCGCGAGGACGATGGCGCCGTACCCGACGTTCGTCCCCAGCTCGACCACAAGGCGGGGGGCCCGCGCCCGCGCCGTGATCGCGAGGAAGGACGCGACCTCCGGGTCGCTGATGGGGAGCCCGCGCGCCGCGGCGTCGGCCTCGATCTCGCGAAGGAGCGGGTCGCGAGGCGGCTCGAGCCCCTCGAGGTAGACCGCCTGGTCGGCGTGGAGAATCGCGTCGCGGGCTTGCTTCATGGCCTACTTGGCGGTGACGACCTGGTCCTTCAAGAGGTTGAGCTGTTCGATGACCTGCTGGGCGTCTTCCTTCGCGACCTGCTTTTCGTCCAGGGCGAGCTGGAAGTCGCTCACGAAAGCGTCGAACTGCGCGCCGGTGATGCGCATCCCGGCGTGCACGTCGGACATCGTCTTGCCCGAGTAGCGGCAGTCGCCCCCGGTCAGCTCGCAGAGCTGCTCGTTCAACATTTGCTTGAAATGCTCGAGCTTTGGCCCTTTCGTCGTCTTCGCGAACGGCTTCTTGACGCGCGGATCCGCCATCAGGTTATCGATGAACGAGTCGACGATGCCGGCGACGCCGTCCTTGCCGCCGAGACGGACGTAGAGCGGCGGGGCGGGCGGCTCGCTCTGGGCGTCGAGGGGACCTCCGTCGAGCGTGACCTCGGCGACGACGGGCCGGTGAGGAGCGCCGCCGCACGCGGGGCCGGAGAGCGCGCCGGCCAGCGCTCCGGCGAGGGACGCGGCGACGTAGCTCCCTCTTCGGACGGTCTTCCAGCTTCGGTCGAGTCGCATGGTGCTTGGTCCTTGGTCCTTGGCGGTCCCCCGACCCGCGGGGCGGGGGAGCGGGCGCGCAATCTAACCCAAACCCGCCGCGGGCGCTCCGCCAACCTCGCCTCCCCCGAGGGGGGGGCCTGCAAGCAAGTTGGAAGATCGCGACAAACACGGCACGCTGAGGCTGTCCGCTCCGGCTGCCATGCGACTGCGGGAGGACAGGTCGGGAGCTTTCGTGGCGTCGTGTACCCTGCGCATCGGTGATCGTGTCGCCCTGGCAAGCGTCGGTGGCGCGCCTGAGGTCGAGTACGCGCTCTTCGATCCGGGAGAGATCGAGTTGCTCGCGACCGGCCCCGGGATGGTGCAGGAGGCGGGCTACCAGACGGTCGCCGAGGAGGCGATCGCGCGGCTCGAGGAGTGCGGCGTCACGTGGCCGCTCGTGCTCGAGACGGCGACCGCGATGCACCCCACCATCGCCATCACCTACGCTCGCGGGCCCGAAATCCGTCGCATCGCCTCGTCGCTGGGCCCTGCGGAGCTCATGGACGGGTTCCGCTACGATCCGCTCTCGAAGGTCTACGAGGGGCGATGGCTCGATCTCCCAGCCCTCGCGGCCGACGCGAAGATCCCGCGGCTCACCCAGGCGCTCCAGAGCATGCACCTCCTCGCGCTGCTCGAGGACGTCAACCCGGGCGACCCCGTCCAGCTCGTGACACGCGATCACATGGCGACCGCGCGGCCCGGCCAGCGCTCGTTCCGTCGGTACCATCCGCCCGACGTGGAGCGCCTCCCCGAGGAGCTCCGTCGGTTCGCTGAAGAGCTCCGTGCGACGCCCGCCAGCGAGACGCACTCGCGAAGTGCCGGCCCCACCGCCGCGGAGATCCTCGACATCCTTCGAGACCGGATCGTCCTCGTACCGAACGCCGAGAGCCAGGATCGGCTGCGCGCAATCGAGAAGGCGGTCGGCATCCGGCAGCGGCCGATGCGCGGGCCGCTCGCGGATCCCGAGCTGTGGGCGCTCGACGAGCAGCTGTCGTCCGGGCGGCCGGAGGGGATCCTCGAGCTCGTCGACGCCCTCGAGAAGACGAAGGGCAAGCAGCCGGCCACCGCGTACCTCCGCGTCCGCACCGCGCTCATCGGCGGGCGGGAGCCCCCGAGGGGGCTTGCGGAGCGGATCGCCACCATGGCGCTCGGGATGCCGACGTTCGTGGAGCTCGAGCTGCTCGCGGCCGAGGCGTGGAACTCGGCAGGCGATCCGAAGAAGGCGCTGCCCTTCGTGCGCGATCTCATCTCGAACGCGACGGTGAACGACGAGCTCCGGGTACGAGAGTCGCAGCAGATCCCGGCGCGACGTCCGTCGCAGGCCAACCTTCCGGCGGTGAACCCGCAGGCGCCGACACTGTCGATGCCGCCCGCGATCGAGCCGCACCCCCGCTCACCGGTCCCGCCGGCCATCTCGATGCGCTCCGAGGGGCCGTCCGAGGGCGGGCGCCCCATCACCGCACCGCCGCGCTCGCGCGAGACGCTCGCGATCGAGTCGGTGCGCGATCCGGCGCCTCTGCGCACGACGCCGTCGAAGGGGGAGCGATCGTCCTACCCTCCCCTCAAGCCGCGTCACGTAACGAGCCCGACGCACCCGTCGCCGGCGTCGTCCCGCAAGGAGACGCCTCCGATGATGTTCGGCGTCCCCGATCCGAACGCGCCGACCAGCGCCCCCGTGGTGCCCACGACCCGCAGCCCGAGCCTGAAGAAGCGACCGATCTCCGGGACGTGGGTCGGGCCGGCGCCGCAGCCGTCACAGCCGCCGGGGGCGCACGCTCCCGACGCGCAATTCGGCGCAGTACCGCCGCCGACTCCGCCTTCCGAGCGGCAGCCGCAGCCGTCGACCGCTAGGACTCCTCTGCCGCCTGCTCCCGAGCGGCAGACGAGCCGGCCGCCTGGCGATGCGCCGCGACGCGCCAACATGGGGGCGACCGAGCTGATGCGGGGGGCCTCTCAGCCGCCCTTCCGGTCGGATTCTCCGGACGCTCACGCCCACGTCCCCAAGGCGCCGCCCGTTCCGCAGTTCGACGAAGCGGAGGCGGCGGCGGCGCTGACGCTCCCCGAGGGGCTCCGCGGCGTGCCCGCGGCGGTCGAGACGTTGCCCCACAGCGTCCTCGACGCGCGCGTGCAGTTCACGTTCTTGTCGCGCGAGCTCGGTCGGGAGTACGACGAGAAGCTCGGGATCGTGCTCCGGGCCGACGTGTCGGGCGTCGAGGCCATGCAGCGCGTGCTGCTCGAGCGTTACGCGAGCCGCGCCATCGCCACCCCCGAGGCCGCGGCGGACATCCGGCGTCACGGTGCGTTCCTCAGCGAGATCCTCGCGCGGACGTTCTCCGCGTTTTGGGTCGACATCGGGCCGAACGACGTCGGCTACTGGGCGATGGTCGTCCCGCCGGGGACGCGGGTCTGGCCGTTCGGGCGCATCCTGCGTCTCATCGCGATGCAGCACAACGAGCGTGATCTCGTGAGCTACTTCCTCGAGCTGTCCGGGCGCGCGCGCGGCTAGCGTCCGGGAGCGCAGCTGCCGAGCGCAGCGCTCACGCGTGGCTCGATCGGCGCGCGATTCGCCCACGGCGCGAGCACGCGGCGCGCGCCCACGCAGTCGCCGCGGTCGCGGTGGAGCCGGGCCACCAGGATCGACGCGTCCTCTCTGTGAAACGATGCGGGGAACCTGGACAAGTGCCGCTCGGCCAGCAGCGCTGCCGAGTCCCCACGACCTGCGCCCGCGAGGCTCGACGCTTCGAGGAAGGAGGCGTCGTCGAGGAGCGAGGACGACGGATGCTCGAGCGCGAAGGCGTGGAGGAGATCGGCAGCCGCCTCGAAGCGACCACCACGGTAGGCCGCCACCGCCTGCTCGTACGCGGCGAGCTCCCGATCGTCGGCGGCGGTGGTCGTCGCGATGTCGACGCCGGGGCGCGCCGGGAGCGCCTTCGCGGCTGCGACGGCGACGGGAGGGGCCCCGCGCGCGCGGATCGCGGCGAGCGGCGGGCCTGACGGAACGGACGGCACGACCGCTGCGGGGGCGGCCGACGCTAGGCGCTCGGGGGCCGCAAACGTGGCAGGCGGGGACCAATCCGCCGCGCCGCCCGTCGACGCGACCGAGGGCGAGGGCGCGAGGACGGCGAGCGACGAAGGTGCGCGCACCGTGTCGCGAGGCCAGGACTCACCGGCGACGAGCACGGACTCACCGCCCACCCGCACGACGACGACCCCGTCGTCGACGTGGACACGAGCGGTCTTCCCGTCCGCCACGGAGACCTCGAACGTCGTACCTCGAACCTCGATCTCGCCGTCCGGGACGATCACGAGGAAGCGCTCGCGCGCGGTCTGCTTCCGCACGGAGAGCGTCACGGTCCCGTCGCGCAGCGTGACGCGCTCGACGCCGGCCGTTCGCACCTGGGTCCAGGCGGCGGTCGCGGACGGGAGCACGGTCGCGGCGAATGGTTCGGGCCGCGAGAGGTGGGTCTGGGCGGAGTAGCCGACGACGAGCATGACGGCGGCGACGGCGAGCGCGGCGGCGATCCGAACCACACGCGCGCGCGCCGTCCGCGGCGCGGACATCGCGTCGCGGAGGACGCGACCGCGGAGCCGTCGGAGCTCGAGCGGGGTGGGCTCGGCCGGCGGGAGCTGGCGGACGAGGTTGCGGACCCGAGAGAGCGCGGCACGTTCGTCCCGACAGCACGCGCACGTTCGCTCGTGACGCTCGAACGCGGCGACGTCGGCGGCGGCGAGGCGCCCTTCGTCGATGGCCCGGATCTCCCAGTGTCGCTCGCAGCTCATGGGCGCCCCGCCAAAGCCACCGCGCTCGCGAGCTCGCGCTTGGCGTGGAAGAGCCGCGTCCTGACCGTCGCCACGGGGACGCCGAGCACGCGCGCGACCTCGTCGTGCGCGAGCCCCTCCATCTCAATCATCACGAACACGACTCGCTTGGCAGGGGCGAGCGTAGCGAGGGAGCGCTCGAGCGCCGCGAGCGCCGCGCGCCCGTTCGCCTGCACCTCGGGATCGAGCGCGTCCACGCCGCGCGTGACGTGCGCGAAGCGCGCGAGCATCCGCGTGAAGCGCCCCCTGCCGCGCATGTGACGAAGCGCGAAGCGAACCGCGATCCCGATGAGCCAGCTGCGCGCCGACGGACGACCGTCGAAGCTCGCGGCAAGCTCGGGGACCTTCAAGAAGGTCGTATGGACGATGTCGTCCACGTCTGCCGCACCGCTCGTGACCCGGTGGACGACGCGCCAAACGGCGCGCGCGTGGCGGTCGTAGAGATGCCCCAGCGCGCCGAGGTCGTCCTTCGCGATCGCGGCGAGGAGGGTCGCGTCATCGACGGACTCGGCAGGCGGTCGCCTCGAAAGCGGCAGCGCGGTCACAGGGCCCCCTCAGCGCCGAGCCGGAGCCCGAGCGTGAACGCGGGGAACGGCGCGAGCCCCGTCAAGTAGGTGCCATTGATGAGCGCGCTGGGCGCGACCTCCGCGTCGACCGTCGTGTTCAGACGGACGTGCCGGCTCACCGGGTAGCCCCACCTGGCAAGCGCGGCGATGCGAAGCTGGGCCTGCGTCGTCGAGACGACCTGCACGTCGTTCTCCATCCAGATGTACGTGAAGTTTGGCCCCGCGGTCAGGTCGAACGCGGACGCGCCGGCTCGAAGCTCGCGGCCGAGCCCGAGCGCGAGCGCCGTCTCCTGATAGGCGTCGATGTCGGCGGGGAGGCGAGACGACGCGCTGAGCGGCGCCGCGCGCATGCTCACGCTGACGAGCCAGCGATGGATGAAGACGTCCGCACGGGCCTCGATATCCGCCATCACGACGTTCGTCGGGAAGCCGACGCGCACGCCAGCCGCGGCGCCGACGTCCAGGCGCGAGACGACGTCGAACGGCGCGATCGACGGGATCACCGGGGCGGGGGCGGACGGAGGCGGAAGCTCGTGCACGTCCACCTCGGGCAGCGGAGCCTCGGCGGGAGCCGTCGCGAGCAAGCCGAAGGCGACCGCGGTGAGGGCGGCCGGCGCCCCCACCACGCGGATGGTCTCCCGGCCGTCGCCGGCCCGGGCGGCCACGCGGACGCCTTCCCCTTGCCAGCTCACGGTGAGGGTGACGCCCCGGCACGCCCACGCCGGCGAAGAAGCGAGGTCGGCCTCGACCGCGTCGAGCGCGTGCCGCCAGGCGGGGGCGACGGGCACGCCGTTGAACGCCTCGACGACGCGGCACGGCGCCTCGACGGCCGCGCGGGCTGCGGGAGCCAGGGACAGCACCCCTGCCGCAGCGGCGAAATGAAGAATGTCAGCCGGTCGCATCGCGGCCCAGGGGTCGAGAACGAATCACCACTCCAAGTATGCTCCGAAGGCGGCGTTCGCGTTCACCCATTCCGCCCGACGATGACCGGTTCGCCGGCCGGGTCGAACTTTTCGAACGAAGACGGACGGAGCCTTCCGATTCCATGTCGGCGGACAAGATCGCAGCAATGCTGGCGGACGGTGAACGTCGGCGCACCGAGCGGAGAACTCGGACGATGAATGCTATCGATTCGTTTCCCGCCCCGCCCGCCATCGTCGCCCGCCCCGTGACGGTCGCGGCGCCCGATGCTCCGATCATGGGCTATTTCGCGGCCCCCAAGTCCGCTTGGAGGTCTGCGGTGGTCGTCGTGGGGCACGACGCCAAGGTCGACGAGCACGCGATGGAGATCGCTCGCGGTCTCGCCCGCGCCGGACATGGAGCCCTCGCCATCGGAGCCGAAGCGCCGCCGCCGCACGGCGCAACATTTGCGCGACTTGCGGCGAGGGTGGACGCGGCGCTCGCCCGGCTGCGCGCGGAGGCCCCGTCGCCGCCGGCACGATTCGGGGTCGTCGGGTACGGCGCCGGGGGACTGTCCGCGGTCGTGGCAGGCTACCGCTGCAGAGTGGGGGCAGCGGTGAGCTTCTACGGCGAGGGTCCCATGCGCCTGCGGGCCGATCTCACGCGGATCATCGATCAGCCAAAGCGACACTCTGCGCCGTTCCTCTTCCTTCTCGGCGGCGAAGACACTTCGGTGCGCCCTCCGGACGTCGCAGCGATCCGCGAGCGCCTCGACGCGTTCGGGATGCGGAGCACGTTCATCATCTACCCGCGCACGCGCGGTGCGTTTTGCCACCCCGATGGACGGGACTACCGGCCGGCCGACGCAGGCGACGCGTGGAACCGACTCCTGCATGCGCTTGACACCGCGCCGCGTCTCCGGCACCGCTTCCCTCCGAAGGCGGCGCCAGTGCCGCGCAAGGCCGGCTCGCGCGCAACGGCACGGAGCCCGGTCGCGCGACCGCGCTGACGGCCACGCGCGGACGCGGTAGTGTCACGGCGCCAGCGCCCGTGTCCGACCCCAACTACATCACGCCTGAAGGCGCGAAGAGGCTGCAGGACGAGCTCGCGCAGCTCCGTTCGCGCGAACGCCCCGGCGTCGTCATCGAGGTCGCCGACGCGGCGGCGCAAGGTGACCGGAGCGAGAACGCGGAGTACATCTACGGCAAGAAGCGTCTCCGGGAGATCGACCGCCGGATGCGGTACCTCACGAAGCGCCTCGAGGCCGCCGTCGTCGTCGCCCCAAGCGAGCAGTCGGGGGGGCGCGCGTTCTTCGGGGCCATCGTCCTGGTCGAGGACGAGGACGGGAAGCGGACCCGGTATCAGATCGTCGGGGAGGACGAGATCGACCTGGGTCGTGGGCGCGTGAGCTGGCGCTCCCCGATCGGCCGCGTTCTCCTCAAGAGAGCAGCGGGCGACACCGTGGTCCTCCGGAGGCCGAGCGGCGAGGTCGAGCTCACGGTGATCGAGGTGAGCTACCCGGCCCCGCCCGCGGACGAGCACTAGCTCGCGTGCGTCTCGAAACACCGAGACGCTCTCTCGAAGCACGCTGCGGTCGTCCTCGAACACCAAGACGACCGCTCGTCACTTCTTGCCGTCGTGCGAGCGTCCGGCCTAGCTGCCGTACTTGGCCACGAGCGCCTTCGCGCGGTCGACGAACGCCGCCATCTTGAAGCGCTCGAAGTCCGCCCACGTCGACAGCGTCGTCGTGTCGGTCACGCGATCGACGAAGAGCTTGCCGTGGAGGTGGTCGACCTCGTGCTGGTACGTGCCCGCGGTGAGCCCGAGGACCTCGTAGTCGAGCGCATGGCCGTCTCGATCCCACGCGCGGACGCGGACATGCGTGGAGCGGGCGACCTCTCCACGAAGGTTGGGGACGGACAGGCACCCCTCGTAGTTGCCGAAGGTCTCACCCGTGAGCGAGGTCACCTCGGGATTGACGAGGATCGTGAGCGGCACGTTCGGCTTGTACGGGTAGCGCGGGTTGTCCTTCACGTGGATCGCGCAGATCTGGACGGGCTCGTAGACCTGATTCGCAGCGATCCCCGCGCCGTTCGCGTCATGCATCGTCTCGACGAGATCGTCGATGAACCGCTGGACGCTGCTCGACCGCAGCTCCTCGCGGCTGATGGGGCGGGCCACCTCGCGGAGGACCGGGTGGCCAATCGTCGCGATCTTCCGGATGGCCATCTCGACCTCCCGTCACTTCTTCTCGGCCAGGATGAACGTCTGGGGCGAATCCGCGCCGAAGAACACGCCCGGCGTCGCGATCCGACCACTGACCTGAGACACCCTGAACCCGTTCTCGTGGAGGAGCTTGCCGAGCTCGTGGAGCGCGTAGATGCGAATGGAGTACTCGATCTCTCGACTCCGCCCGTCATCCATCATCATCGTCCGCTTGATCTTCATCCGGCTGGTGATCCAGTCGATCGTCATGTCGTCCATGCAGACGCAGCCGTCCCCCTCGAACCACACGAGCGACGGGCATTGTTGCGCGACGAAGTCGCGGGTGACCACGTCGAGGAGCAGCTGCCCCCCGGGCTTCAGCGCGCGCCTCACGTTGGCGATGACGGCGGAATTCTTCTCCTCCTCGAAGAAGCCGAAGCTCGTGCTCCAGCAGTAGACGCCGTCGAAGGTCTCCTCGAACGTCATCTCGCGCATGTCGCCTTGCACGAAGTTGATCTTCTGGTTCCGGTCCTGCGCCTCGTCTGCGGCCTTCGCCAGCATCGCGAGGGAGAGGTCGAAGCCGACCACCTGGTACCCACGCCGCGTCAGCTCGATCGCGTGGCGCCCTGTTCCACACGCGAGGTCGAGCACCATCGCCCCGCGATCGAGCGCGAGACTGTCCTCGATGAAGTCGACCTCCTTCGCGATCTGCGGGTCGGTGATCTTCGCCATCGTCCGAATGAAGTCGTCGTTGAAGAGCTCCTCCCACCACGGTCGGGCCCGCTTTCTAGCGGACGACGCCGCGTCGCTCATGGGCGGCGGCGCGAGCGGGCTCGCGTTCGGAACGATGACGATCGGGCGCGGCTTCGGCGGCGGCGCCGGCGGCGCTGGGAGGTGCTCGGGTGCGACGGACGTCTTGATCGTGGTGGTTGGGAAGCCAGGGCTCGACGTCCGCCCGACTTTCATCCCGAGCGGAGGCACGGCGGGGAACCCCGGCGAGCTCGTCGCCCGCGGCCGCATCGGCGGCGCCGGCGTGCTCGCGGGGGCGGTGCGCGGCACGGCCTCGACGGAGACCACGTCCTCCGGCGCGATCTCGGCGGGCTCCGTCGAAATGCGATCCGACTCGACGCTGATCTCGTCGGCGTCCAGCATCGCGTCGCGACGCGCGCGGACGGGTGGGGCGGTGACTGGAGAGACCGCCGCGGGTGGGGAAGCCAGGTCGCGCGGATCCGGGAGACGCGGGAGCGTCACGCGATCGCCGTCGCTCGCGTCGCGCGCCGGCAACGCGACCGCTCCGCCATCCTCGTCGAACGAGATGTCCGGAATGCTGTCCCCACCCTGCTTCGGAGCGGCCGGCGGCGCGGCCGCTGGAGACGGCTCGACCTTGGCTGCTATGGGCGACGAGGATGCGGCGGGCGCGACTTGCGCAACCTCGCGCGCAGGCTCGGCGACCTCCGAGGCGGACGGCTCCTGGTCGAACGGACCGGATTCGATCGGGATGTCGACGGAGTCGCCCGCGTCCGACGGCTCGCGATCGGCCGCGACCGGCTGGTAAGGAGTCCAGCTATCCTCGTCGGGCGCCGACGGTGGCGCGCGCGGGACGATCCCGGGAGACGTGACCTCGCGCGGGGGCGGCGCGACGACCGGTGGCAGCGGCGCGGGGCTCTTGGGGGGGGACGCCGCGCGCGCCGAAGCCGGAATCTGGTTCGTCGGCGTGTCGACCTTCAGACTGATGATGCGCTGCGCGACGATGGCAGGAGGCGCGACGGCAGGCGGCGGAGGCGAGCCTGCCGGCGTTCCTTGTGCGACCGGCGCTGCGGCGACGGGCGCCGGGTTCGGGGACGTCGACGACGGGGCGGGCGAGGGTGCGGAGGGCACGACCTTCGACGGGCGGGCCACCTCGTCGTCCGGGATCCGGAGCGTCATCTTGGGCCTGACGCGCTTCGCCGTCCCAGGCTCCGGCCCCGTGACGGCAGGGACGTCGCGGGCCGCCGGCGCGGCAACCATCGCGTCGCCAATCGGAGACGCGAGCGTCCGATCCCCGAGGGCGCTCGCCTCGGCGTGCCCCTCCGTCGCGGGGCTCACCGTCGTGATGATCGTGGACGGTTCGCTCGTGGGCGCCTCCTCGATCTCGTCGGACTGGAACGGGTCGGTCATCCAACCCCCGGCGCGGAGCAAGCTTCGGCCCCAACGGGTCGAGCCGTGAGCAGTCGCTCGCCGTAGCGAACGCGCGTGTCGGCCGCGCGCGTCCACGTCGCTCGGGCCCGCTCCTCGAAGAAGACGACCGCCGTGGAGCCGAGATGGAAGACGCCGATCTCCTCGCCACGCCGAACCGCTCGCCCGGGCTCGAAAGTGTGGTGGCCGAACGGCACGTCGCGCGCCTCCACGCCGGTCACCGTGATGCGACCAACGATCATGGCGGCGACCATGACGACCGTGACTCGGCCCAGGCCGCTCTCCGCGCTCGTGTCAATCGCGATCGCAACCCGTCGGTTCCGCGCGAAGAGGTTCGGGATGTGGGCAACGCCCACCGCGTTGACCGGGAAATAGTCCCCGGCGATGGATCGGACGCTCCTCATCTGCCCGTCGACCGGCGCATGAACGCGGTGATAGTCGCGGGGCGACAGATAGACGACGCAGCCCAGCCCTCCCTGGTACCGCAGGGCTTCGTCTCCGCTGCCGACGAGCTCTTCGACGGAATACGGCCGGCCCTTGACCGTGAACGTCGACGTCGCGTCGATCACGCCCAGCGAGTCGAGCCGACCGTCGGCGGGGCAGACGATCGCGTCCGACCCGGGGTCGATGACGCGGACGCCTTCGCGGAGGGGGCGCGTGAAGAAGGCGTCGAAATTGGCCCAGCCCGAGGACTGTGCTGCCTCCTCGAGGCAAACGTCGTAGACGCGGGAGTAGGCCCCGACGACGGCGCGTCCGAGCGAGGGGCTCCACCGGAAATCCGCGAGCTGCCCGACGGCGCGGCCAATGGTCGCCCGGGGCAGAAGGCGCAGGACGTTAGCCGCGGCGTAGGAGAGGGCACTCATGCTTGAGCGGCTCGAAGGTGGCCCGTCGGGGATTTGTCCGATGCGTCATGACGGTGGGCAATCTCCGCCCGCAAGAAGTTGATGGTACCCGGGCCGCAATGAACGGGTCAAACGTCAATCCGGCTCAATCGCGCCCTATCGCAGGCTCGTGACGCGCTCTTGCTGCGTCGCACAACGCGCGCCCTGCCGTCTCCGGATCGGAGTCGTCGGGCAGCTCGGTGACGGATTCGTCGATTTCGCAAGCAGATTCGACGTCGAATGGATCCGTCGCGACGGCCTCGCCAAAGGATGACTCCGCATCGGAGCTCCTCCCCTCATCGCGCTCCCAGAGACCGCGCACGGCCCACCAAGGACCAAACGAGCCGGCGATCGCCGACGGCTCGGCGACCTCGGCTTGGCTCTCGATCTTCCGACCCAGCGTGCGCAGGATGTGGGCGCGCAGGGAACGAACGCTGGCGTCATCCTTCCCGACACCACCTTTGGTGGAGTCGAGCTCCGTGAGGGCCGACGCGGCGTGCGAGCGGCTGTAGAGCAGCTCGGCAAGCCTCATGCGCTCGCGGAGGTCGCGCAGATTGGCCGGCTGGGCATCCAGGCCAAGGAGCGTCGGTAGGGGCTCGTGTGGTTCTCGAGACAGGTAGGCGCGCCATTTTGTGTCCCAGGTGCGAAGATCTGCCCCGCTCGACTCTCGCAGGGCGGAGTCCACGTCGGGGCTGCGCCGGAGCGCCACGAGCAAGGCACGGAGGGCGTGCGGGCCACCTTGCGAAGCGAAGTAGCGGACGAAGCTCGTCACCTCCGCGAACGCCACCATCGCCGCGTCCGCGCTCGGGAGCATCGCGATGGATGGACCGAGCGCGTCGATCGGGATACCGAGCGAGCGCTCGAATCCGCGGGCCGCGATGGCGTCGGGGGAGGGACGGTCGTCGAACGGACCGGGGCTGCGCCACCGGACCTCCTCCCGCTTCGCCATGCCCTCCTGGAGCCAGAGCGGCGCGTGGTCGGCCGTCGCCCGAGCCACCGCGAGGTGCGTGAGCTCGTGCGCCAGCGTGTCGCGCCATGCGAAGCCGTGCTCGCTTGCCCTCGGCGAGAGCAGGGTGACCCGCCCGAACTTCGCGACGGCGACGGTCCCCGTCGTTTGTGCCGACTTCTGCGCGAGCCCGGTCATCGCGCTCAGCGACATGAGGTCGCGGACGACCGTGACGCGGGTCGGCCTCGGCCACGTCACGCCGAGGTCGCGGGTAAGCGCGTCACGCGCAAGCGCGACGGTCTCCACGATGAGCGGCGTGAGCGCGCGGTCGGCCTCGTCCTGGTAACGCACGACCACGTGGTGGGCCTCGTCGGAATCGACGAGGGTCGCCGCCGTGACTCTCGCGCAGCCACGCGCGATGTCGAAGAGCTGAGCTCCCGCCTCCGTCTTGAGCAGATCGGGCCGCCCGAGCGCCACGAGGGCGTCGTCACACCGTCCCTCGTAGATCGCGAGGCGCCCCTCTTCTACGGCGATTTCTGGATCGTCGCGGTCTCCCTGCGCCAACTCCGACTTGGCCTCGTCGAATTCGAGTGCGCTGATGGCGTTCGCCGCGCGCTCCGCATGCCTGAACGACGTCAGGGCGACGTCCGCAGAAGAGCTTCCGGCGAGCCACACGGAGGCGACCGTCGCGAACACCGCGGCGCGAGCCGTCGCGAACCTGGAGCCACGGCGACAGAAGGCGCGCTCGCGAAGGAAGGACGGCATCATCGGAGCAACCCGTCCGCGTAACGCCGGACCGCATCCCTCTGCCTGCCGCTCGAGGGCTGGCCGAGCCCCTCGATCACGCGACGCCGGAACTCCGCGGGGCCCTTGTGAGCATCGACGCTCGGGATCGCCGCATGCCCCGAGCGAGCATCTTCGCCGTCGCGGCCGTGGTCATCCTGCGGCTCGCCGTCGATCGCCTCCCGAGCCGATTCGAGGTTCCGCTGTGCCTCCCGTTGCGCGCTCTGCGCGCGGTCCAGGTCACCCCTCTTCAGGGCCGACGCGGCCTCCTCCGCCGCCGTCTCCGCGGCATGCAGCGACCGCGTCGCGGTCTCCGGGAGGGACTGCTGAGCTTCCCCGCGTTCACGGAGCTCGCCGGCGCGCGCGGCGAGGCGCTGTTCCTCCTCGCCGTCGGCTGAAAGCTCGGGCGCCTTCCGCTCCGCCGCGCGCGTCCGCTCGGCCTGGAGCATTTCCTCGGCCCACTTCACCTCGGGCCTCAGCTTCCCCCGCGCCGTGGACAGCCTCTCGGCGGCCGCGCGGCGGTCCGTGTCCTGATCCGCCGCGGAGAAGGAACCGGTGAGACGCTCACGATCCGCGACGCGCGCGGCCTCGTCGAGCGCGTCGAGCGCGCTCTGGCCGCTCGTCACGGCGTCGCCCGCGTGCCCGTCTTCCACGGCGCGGGCCATCGCCTCGGCGTGCTCCCGCGCGGCCGCTCCCTTGTTGGTCCACGAATCGGTGCCGCCTCCGACCGACGGGAGCCCTTTCGTCGCGTCCCTGACGGCTCGTGCGTGAGCCTTCGCCTCCTCCGAAGGCGCCTCAGCCTCCCTCTCCCGATCAGGTTCGCTCACCGTTTTGTCGACCTTGCTGACCTCCAGAGCGTGATCGGCAGACAGCTTCGACAGCTCCGCGGCTGCCTCGTCGAAGGCTCTCTCCGCGTCGTCCGCAATCTCGCCGGCGCCCGACACCGAGCCGCCTCCGCCGGACTCGCCACCCGCACGTCCGCCCGAGCTCCCCTGCGCACCGAACGACGGCGCTGGGTCCTTGAGACGCGCGGCGAGATCGCTCGCGGCAATCTCCGCGTGAATCAGGTCCTCCTCCGCGCGCGCACGGGCGACGCGCGCGAGGTCCATGTCGACGATCTCCCCCAGGTCACGTCCCAGAGCCCCGAGGCGATGGAGTGAGCTGGCGCCGCCGGACAAGACGATGACGCTCCCGTCGGCGCGCGCCTCCGCGCGCGGTCGCTCGGCCGTCCGCTGCATCTCCGTCGACGCCAGCACGAGATCGTCGGCGACGTCCGCGAGCCCTCGCGCGACGGACCGCGCGTCTCGCTGCGCCTGACCGCGCGTGACGGCGTCCGTCACGAGGACGAGTCGCTCGGTCGCCGTCACGAGCCTGGCGTGCGAAGCCAGGCCCGGGGACCGCTTCTCCGCCGTCAGCGCCTCCTTGACTCGCCTCATCTGGCCGCGCAGCAGGGCGACGACGCGGGAGCTCAGCCCCACGCCGGCGAAGGAGCCCTGCGCGACGCCGGCAAGCGCGTGGCCGTCGCCGTCCACGCTCCGTGCGTCGGCCTCGGCGAGTCCCACTCGCGCGGCGGGAGGGACGGCGAACACGCGCTCCATCCGCGCGGAAAGCGAGTCGACGAACGTGTCTCGCAGCTTGCGGAGCGAGTCGAGCCGGAGCGCCTCGGGCTCCCCGGCCTCGGGCGGGATCACGGTGATCGCCTCGCTCATCCCCCACTTCGGACCGGTGACGGGATCGTTGTCCTTGGCTTCGACGCGAATCTCGATGGGTGCGTGACTCTTCTTGATGAACGCGTCGCTCGTGCGCAGAGTGTGGCCCCCTCGGTTCAGCGCAGTATCGCCGTCCAGTCGCGCCAACACGCGCCGCTCCTCCCTCCCGCCCGAACGCAGCACGAGGTGAACCTCCCGCAGGCCATGGTCGTCGCCGGCGACCCACTTGATGGGAATGATCGCCTTGGTGCCGACGTCCGCCAGACGGATCGCCCGCGGCGCACCCTCGAGGACGACGGTGGGCGGGTCGTCGTCGATCGACGTGACGGCCGTGCTCTCGGGCTCACGGATGTCCACCTCACCGAACCGGGCGACGACGCGCAGAATCGCGCTATCCGCGAGAGTCCAGCGAGCGACGAGCCTGCCGCCACCGTCATCCTCGAACGCGACGTCGGTCTTGCCGTCGGTCAGGAGAATCCGCCGGCCTCGGTGCAAGGGGCTTCCCCGGAACGTGAGCACGGTGCCGCGGGGCAGCGTCAGATCACCGTAGGAACCGAGCTCCCGCCCGTTCTCGTGGAGATACTCCGGCGGACGCACGTCGACCTCGACACCGTCTATCCAACGGATCGGGCACGGCGCGTCCCGCCCTGTCGAGAAGAGCACGTCGGCGCCCTCGAAGACGCTGAACCCGCGCGTGGCAAGAAGCGCGATCGCGGCTGCAACGAGGAACAGGGCTGCGTTCGCGTAGCGCGCCCCGAGGCCGGCCGCGCGGCCGAGGATTCGATCGCGTGGAAGCGCCCCGACGGAGCGCGCGACGTGCAGCTCTGCGAGGGCGGGAGACGTCCCGGCCGGGACCCCGCCGGAGATGAGCGCCAGAGCACGTACGGCGCGGCGCGCGCTCACTCCATCGACTCGCCCGGCGAGCCGCTCGATCACTCGCGACGGGCTCTCCCACGCCAGGCGGTCGCGGGACCGAGACCACCCCAGCGTGCCGACCACGACGACGAGAACGACCACCGCACCCGCGCGAAAAGGCACCGTTCCGTGGCGCGCGAGCAAGAATGCAGCAAACGCGACGAGCGTGATGCCAGCGAGCTCGGCGCGGGACCGGGGCGTTCGCACGCGCTCCTTCCAGCCCTCTTCCATCTCGCGTAGCGCCACCTCGGAGCGGTGCGGGAGGCGCGGTGAAGCGTGCGTCGACACGTTGGAAGGGTAGCAGCGATCGCGAGCGATCGCGCTGGCGCCGCCTCAGCGGTCCGGCGCGCGCGGGGCGGACGGCGCAGCCGAGGGCGACGGTCCCTTGGGAAGGTCGAACGGCGGGAAGGACGTCGGTATGGTCACGATGCCGGACGTCGCGGGGATCGGGAAGGGATTCGGAAATGTCGGCAACGAGCTCGGGAACGCAAACGGGGGGAGGCCAAAAGGGGTGTCCTGCGGCGGCGCCACGCTCGGCGCCGTGGACGCAGAGCCTCGAGGAGCACCCGATGCCGAGCTTCTCGGTGGGGTGGCGGTCGGACGCGAGCGCGGGGCGACGGTCGGGAGCGGGCCGAGGTCGTCGCTGAGCGGCTCGCTCGGCGAGCTGGACGAAGGCGCGGGCGGCTCCGCCGACGGCGGGGTGCCCGTCCCGACTGTCGCGATGGGCGACGGAGGCTGCGAGTGACTCGGCGGGCGCGAAATGGAGAGGGCCGCGACGACGCCGCCGCCGAAGAGCACGGCGAGCGCACCGAGCAACCAAACTGTCCCGCCGCTGCCGCGACGGCCACCGCGTGGCGGAGAGTTCCCGCCGGGCGCCGAGGCTCCGCCCTCGTGGATCACGGAGCCGGGTGACCAAGCCGGCGGAGGCGGCGCGACGTAAGCGGCGGCGCCGTGATCCGTGCCGCCGGCGCCGGGCGGCTCGGGAGCGCCGGCCGACGAATCGCCCATCATCGTACCGGTCCCGCGCCCTGGCTCCAGCGACGCACCACGCGGAGGTGAAGCTTGCCGCGACGTCGCAGGCGCGTCCGACGGGTGCATCGGCGGCGCGGAGCCCGGCTTCGACGCGGCGATCGCCTCGAGCGCGTGCCGCATCTCCAGCGCGGAGCTGAAACGCATCTCGGGACGGGGCGCCATCGCGCGGTGCACCAGCCCCGCGAGCTCGCGTGGGACCTCGGGCACGCGGTGGATGAGGGGCTTCACCTCGCCGCGCTCGACCTTCGACGCCACGACGCGCGGGTCTTCGCCGTTCACCGGGCGCGCTCCCGAGAGCATCTCGTAGAGCATCACCCCGACGGCGAAGAGGTCCGACCGCGCGTCGGCACGATCGGCCGAGGCCGCCTGCTCGGGAGCCATGTACTCCGGCGTCCCCATGAGCGCCCCGGACACCGTGAGATTGGCGGACGCGCCGGCGAGGGACCTCGCCTTCGCGATCCCGAAATCGATGACCCTTAGGACGGTGCGTTCTCCGTCGCGCGTGACGAAGACATTCTCGGGCTTGAGGTCGCGGTGGACCACGTTGAGCGCGTGCGCGGCCGCGAGCGCTTCGAGCACCTGAATGGCGAAGTCGACCGCGACCGCGAGTGGAAGTCGCCGCTCACGGGCGACGAGCGCGGAGAGCGGCTCACCGGTCAGGAGCTCCATCACGATGTACGCCGAGCGCCCCTCCGCCGCCATG
>Ga0209415_10004956_pt1 | contig 24181 bp, 15 predicted proteins | sample PeaSoiSIISIP2007_FD_187696 | JGI IMG/M metagenome (GOLD analysis project Ga0209415, IMG submission 187696) | Peat soil microbial communities from Weissenstadt, Germany - SII-SIP-2007 (SPAdes) (version 2) | ecosystem: Environmental > Terrestrial > Soil > Wetlands > Peat | place: Germany... | reverse complement strand
CCCGCTTCTTGCTCCCGCGGGCCGGAAGGAAGCGGGGACGAAGCCGTCCCCGCCCCTTTCTTGGATCGGCCCTGGGAAGCGCGCGAAGTCACTTCTGCATCTCCGTCGCCGGGTGGTATTCTTTGCAGGTGAACAGGAGCGCGGCCAGGCTCAGGAAAAGCGCGGTGGCGATGGCCGGCGCCGCCAGCGAGAGGGGGAGGCCGCGGGCGGGCCAATCATAGATGCCTTGCAGGGCTGGGTTGTGCGAGAGGAGGCTCTTGAGGTGGCGGAGGAGGGAGAGAGTGTTGATGTTGGTCGGGATGCGGCCGAGCCCCGTTTCCACGATGAAACCATAAACCAGGGCCAGGGCAAAGTAGCGCTGAGAGATTTGTCCCAGCAGGGCGCCCAGGGCGGCCCAGGCAGGCACGGCCCATACTTGGACGGCTAAAAAGAGCGGGAACAAGGAGCCGAGAGCCGGGACCTGGCACACGCGGCCGGTGGCGAACACGAGCGCGGTCTCGAGCAGCAGCAGGAGCTGGAGCCAGGCCGTTTGGGCGAGATACTTGAGCACCAGCAACCGGGCGCGGCTCAGCGGCCGCGTGAGCAGAAAGCCCAAGGTATCCGTTTGCAGTTCGTCCCGGATCAATCCACCGCACGCTTTCACGCAGGCGAGGGGCAGGATGACGAAAAAATAGAAGTCAATCAGCCAATGGTAGAAGGCCCCAGTGGGGGTCCAAACCAACCGGGGGGGGCGCCGTTGAGCTTCCAGGAGCTTGCGCTGCTCGAAGTTCTGGAAACGGGCGAATTGGCTCTCGTCCAACAGGGGTTTCACGCGCTCCTCGAGGCGCCCATAGCAGGCTCGGAGTTTCTCTCTCTCCTCGTCGGGGTTGGGCAGGAGACCCTCGGTCTGGGGCAGGTCTTTCCTGGCGCGGGCGAACTCTTCGGTGAAAATCTGGCGCAATTGGGCCTCTTGTTCCGACCGGAGCGGGAGGCGAGAGCGCTTCAGGCGCCGTGCAAAATCCGCGAGTTGCATCTGCGGGGCGGCGAACAGAGAGTGTTCTCGAAACCAGGCCTCGGAGGTCGGGGTAGTGACATAGACCAGCACGGGCAGGGCCAGGAGGGCGGCCAGCAGCACCGGCGCCTGACGCCAGGTGAGCTGACTTTTCCAAGTGAGGAAACAAATGCCGCGCAGCGCCCTCCAGAAGGAGGGCCGCAACGCCAGGCGCGCGCGCGGGACGGCGGGCGGCGGAGAGGGCAGAGGTTGGAGGGCGTTAGCCATGGGACAGGTCAGGTGGTCACTTTGTCGAAGATGTCCTTCAACGAATGGCTCCGGCTGCGGAGCGCATAAACGGTTACCCCGCTGTCCAGGAGCAGGCCGGTCCAGCGGGCGTAGAAGGCCGCGGTATCCTTGACCCGGAAGTGAAGCAGGCCGTCGGCGGCCTCGAGATCGAACCCGAGCAAAACGCCGGCGTCGAACAGATGACGGGCCAGCTTCTCGGGCGAGTCGCACTGGATGGATAATTCTTCGGACCAATTCTTAAGGTCGGTGCGGATTTCCCGCTGGCTGCCCGAGGCCAGGATGCGGCCCCAGTTCAGGATGAGGATGTTCTTGGAGAGCGACTCCAATTCGGCCAGGATGTGGCTCGAGATCAGGATGCTGACGCCGCCGGCGACCAGGTCCTTGAGGAGGCGGGCCATTTCCTGGCGGCCCATGGGGTCGAGGCCGTTCATGGGTTCGTCGAGCACCAGCAGGTCCGGCTCGTGCAACAGTCCCTGGGCGAGCTTCACGCGCTGTTTCATGCCCTTGGAAAAATGGCCCATGCGCTTGGACCAGTGCTCGCGGGCCAATCCGACGCGGTTCAGAATGGCTTCGCAGCGGGCCGCCGCGGTCTTGCGCTCGAGGCCGGCCAGAGCGGCAAGGCCCCGGAGCCAATCCAACGGCCGCAGGTCCTTCGGCACGGCTTCGCCTTCGGGGCAGAGCCCGAGGCGCTGGAGGAGCGGCGGGTTGTTCCAAGGCGTCTGGCCGAAGACGGTGAGTTGGCCGGAACTGGGCTTAAGCTGGCCGGTGATGATCTGGATGAGGGTGCTCTTGCCGGCGCCGTTGGGGCCCACCAAACCGGTGAGGCCGGGCTCGATCTCGAAGCTGACGTTGTTCAACCCCATCACGATGCCGTACCAGCGGCTCAACTCGCGCGCCTGGATGATCGCGCTCATTCGGGTTTGACCCTCCAGGCGATGATTCCGGCGGCCAGGGCCAGCATCAGGAACAGGGCCAGCGAGGCGCCCCCCAGCGCGGGGCTGTTCAACGCGGCCATGGTTCGCGGGTTGATGTTGCGCAGCAGGTCGCCCACCACCGGGATATTGTCCTGCGCGAGCTTGAGGTCGGTGCCCAGCCGGAAAACGCCCAGCGCGAGTTGGTCCAGGTTGTAATTGAAGCTGAGGTGCTGGAGCCAGGGGCGCGTTTGCGCGGCAATGGGGCCGACGAGCCCGCCGATGATCCACCAAAGGTACCAAAAGGCGGGCGTGGATTTTTCCTTGGCCGAGACCGCCGATACGCCCAGGGCCAGGAGGCTGAGGATGGACATGCTGCCCAAGCCAAAGAGCAAGACGTGCCCCAGCGCGGCGCGCGAGTGCCAGAAGAAGCGCCAATCGGGGGCCAGCAGGTTGCCCAAAAACCAGGCGGTGCAGACTGGCCCGAGCCAGGTCAAGGCGATCAGGCCGGAGGCGGCGGCGAATTTCCCGAGGAGGTAATCGCCTCGGCTGACGGCCTTGGAGGCGTAAATGATAATGGCATTTCTAGCCAGATCGCGCGTGATGAGCAACGGGATGGTCATGCCGAGGGCGAAGATCCCGACGCGCATCAGGTAGGTGGCGAAGTAATAGAGCAAGAGGTCTTGGGTCGTGCGGACGGAGATCTCCGGATGCTGCTCGAGCCAAGTGGTCAGCAGTTGGGCGGAGGCCTGGAGGATCGGGTTGAGGTTTGAAAGCCACTGCACCACAGCGCTGTCGGCGACCAGGAGTTGTCCGACCAGGAACAGCAGCCCGGTCATCGCCAGGCCGGCGGCCCAGCATAGGACCACCAACTGCCTCATGCCTTTGATTTGCAGGCAGGCGCCCAGGCCGTGGCGGGCAATGACCCAGCGCCGGCCCCAGAGTCCCAGGTGGATGCCGTGCCAGTGCTGATAGCTGGTGTCATGCAGCGGCATGGGACATCTCCAGGGCTTGCACGAAGGTTTCTTCGAGCGCGTTGGGGCTGGGAATGATCTCGAGGGGAGCCAGTGCCAGCTCGTGCAGCAGTTGCAAGAGCGGGTTGAGCGAGGCGGCTTGGTGTTCGATCTTCAAGTGACCGTTGGGGAGCACTTCGCAGGGCCACTGCCGGCGCGCGCAGGCCGCCTGCAGCTCCTGGTGGCGGCTGGCGATGACCACCTCGGCGGCGCCGCGCCGCCTGGCTTTGAGGTTTTCCAAAGTGTCATGCACCAGCAGCCGGCCCCGGGCGATAATGATAATCTGCTCACAAATGCGGTCCACATTTTGCAGCAGGTGCGAGGAGAGCACGACCGTGATGCCGTAGGTCCGCCAGAGACTGGCGATCAGCTCGAGGATCTGGACCTGGCCTTTGGGGTCCAGCCCATTGGTCGGTTCATCCAGAAAAACGAGCTCCGGGTCATGGACGATGGCCTGGGCCAGTTTCAGCCGCTGTTTCATCCCCGTCGAGTAAGTGTCGGCCTTGCGGTACCGTTCCTGGCCCATCCCCACGAAATCCAACATCTCATGGGCGCGCCGGCGGGCCGCCTGGAAAGGGAGGCCGCTCAACTGCGCGCAGTAGGTGACGTACTCGCAGCCGACCATGCCTGGGATATGGCAATCCTGCTCCGGGGTATAGCCGACGCGCTTGCGGATCTCCCGGCCCTCCCGGCCGACCTCCCGGCCCAGCACGCGCGCGGAACCGGAGGTGATGGGCGCAAGCTCCAGCAGGCACTTCATGAACGTGCTCTTGCCCGCGCCGTTGGGACCGAGCAGCCCGATCGCGCCCGGCGCCACTTGCACAGTCACCCCATCCAATGCCCGCTGGCGTCCATAAACCTTGGATAAACCTTCAGTCTCGATCACCATTTGCGGCGCCATTTCCATCGTTATATTGAGCGCGGACTCAGAGTTCGGCAAACCAATTCCGTATGTGCCAAGCAAACCCGTCGCAGTGTTGGACCTGCGCGCGCCACACTTGTCACGTAAGGCCTGGCTCAAAAGCCCGGCGACCGTGAGGCTTTCTCGCGGCTCCTGGGGCAGGCTCCGGACAGGCTTCCGGCTGCGATCGTGAACGGTTGCCAACCAAGGGCCTCAGGCGTATGGTTACTCATGGAAAAGGAGACGAACTCCCTGGAGGTTCGCGTGGGCATCGCGTGGAGCACGATCATCAAGCTGCTGTTTTGAGGACCGACACTCGCCCTTCGCTCGCTCTCAGGCGCTCGCGACCAAGGTGCTCGCGACCAAGGTGCTCGCGACCAAGGTGCTCGTGGCCACGAAGCGATGGCCGATGTTGTCCACCACCACTCCAAAGCCTTCCAGGGTTCTGACGCCAAGAAGCGCCAGGTCGCTTGCTTCCGCAAACACGACTTCATCCACGGTTTCAAATCCCTCCGCCGTGAGGATGGCGTAGCCCGTTTCGCGGGTGACGAACTGCTTGGTGGCGGTGGCAAGACTGCGCTTGCGGACCGGTTGCACTTTGATTCCGGCCAGCAGGTCTTTGGGGAGCCAGGTCAACTCCGAGCCGGTCTCGACCAGCGCCTCGATCGGCGGGCTGACCAGGCTATCGTCTTTTGTATTTCGCGCCACCACGCTGACCTTGAACAGGCTCATCGCCAAATCGTAACTTGCTTCCGCCCCGTTTTCAAGGGTGGGATTGAAAGTGTCGGCCGAGGGCCGCACGGCCGCTCAGATGCGGCAGGTCGGAAAGGCGCGGCGCTTGAGCAGGCTTTGCAGCAAGACCCAGAAGGCAGAGGCGAGCATGAGCTGGGTGGCGCACGCGCGGATTGATGCAAAGCCACTCTCGTAGGTCTCAAAGGGGGCGGAAACCAGCATGGGCAAGAGGAGACCGATTGCCAGTGTAGCGACAAAGGCCGGGATGAAGTGGCGGCAGCGCAAAGAGAAAAACAGGCCGATGACGGGCATTGCCAGGAAGGTGGTCGCGCAGAGCAGAATCGTCTCCACTCCCTCGGTCTCGTCGAAGAAGCAGGCTACCAGGCACCAGAAGCCCGCGAGCAATCCGAGCATGGGGAAGAACTGCCCCCATAACGCGCGCAACCGGCCCCAGATGACCGCCCTCTCACCCAGGGGCGAGACCAGCAGCAGTTCCATGACCCCGCTCTCCCGCTCCCGCCGAAAACTGCCGGCGGCGCTGAAGGCCATGCTGCCGGCCACCAGCCAGGTGAGCATCGTTCGCGGCAGGGCTGCAGACGATCCAAAGCTCGCGTCGACGGCCGGGAGGCAGACAGCCCCGATCGTCGCCAGCCAGCCCCGCATCACCAACCGGCCACTCCAGGTCCGCTGCTCGAGCCAGCCGACCGGGTTCAGTTCCAACTTCCGCTGCAGGCGCCGGCGAAGCCAGGAGCGGAAAAAGATGGGTGAGCAAAACACGCGGCGGCACCAGATGCGCAGGGGCGAGGGGGGCTGGTCCTGCCAAGTGCGCCGCGTGTGCCAGCCCGCCAGGAGTATCGCAGCCGCCAGTACGGCCAACCCCATCGCCACAACCGTGGCTAACGCCAAGACTAAGGGGGCCGGCGCAACGCCCCGGGTGTTCCCCGGCCACGAAAAATGCCTCAAGGCGCCGGCGAAGCCGACTCCCATCCGAAATGCCGGGAACGGCCTTGGATACATGCCCCACCAGCCCCACCGGCCCACCACGCCACGGATACCGGCCAACAGAATATAACCGTTTGCCATCGCCCATAGGGACGCGCCGAGACTGGCCACGACCGTGGCCCAGAAGTGCGCTCGCGTCGAGCTCTTGCTCCACGCCGAAACCACTAGGCCGATGGCTAGGGCCCAGCAAATTGCACTGGAGTCGGCCGCGGCGGAGAGCACGACCTCTTTCCAGCCGACGCCGCCAAGCATAAACGGCACCGTCATCACGGGCACGACGGCCAGCCACAAAGTCAGGGCGCGCAGGCCGTGCGCCAAGCCCTTGGATACCACGATCTCCCTCGCCGGCAACCGCGTTAAAAAAAGCAGCCCCAAGGTCCCTTCCCGCCGTTCCCGGCTGATACAGTCGGCGGTGAGCCAGGGCACCAGCAGCCAGATGGCTGCCATGAGGACCCATTGGAGGTAACAAAAGAGTTGCCACCCCCGATCCGGGCCGAGGCCTTGGGTGAAGCCGAAATCTGCCCCGCCCAACAGCAGGGCGCCCACCCCCAAGACCCTCAACCAGTGCGTGAGCGGTTGCCGCGATGCCGCCCGCAACTCACGCTCGATGACCGGCAACAGGCTCATAACCACCGCCATAATAGCTGTCTTCATGAAGATAGACAGCGCCCGGTCCGGTTCCGCACGCGCAATGCTTGGGTCGGCGAGGGCGAGGTGGGTGTTGGGCATGGAGGAGGGCCTGCGCCGAGGGAGCGGACGCGCAAGAATGGATTACACGCTCGCCCTCACCCCGGCCCTCTCCCCCAGGAGAGGGGGAGGCGCTCGCGGCGTCTGTGGAAGGCGGCGCGCCCGGGTATTGGCGCAGCTTTTGAGCGGAAGGCCAACCACGCGACCTATGGAACCGAGGCCCTCGAACTTTCAAATAGCGCCCGGAACCTCTCCCTCTCCCCGGGGGAGAGGGCCGGGGTGAGGGCGAGCCTCACGGTTGCTTGCCAATACTTACGGAGCCGCCTTGTTTGGCGCCCAGGAAAAAGCCGCCCGCCGACTCATTGTCGGTCAACACGACTCCATTGATAGACACCGGCTTGGTCGCGCCGGGCGGCACGAAGCTCCCACTGAACGCCCCAGTCGCCGGCGTTAGCGTCAGCTTGAGTTTGTCGGCGTTGGGTCCGGTCACTTGCACCTGGTTCTTGGCGTTCACCGTGATCGGGTTGGTCAGGCTCGTGGTCAGGTTGCCGCCGGTCAGCGTCACCACTCCGCTGGTCCAGTTGAGCAGCGAGTAGCCCGCTGCCGGGGCGACGTACTTGTACCCGTTCGCCTCGGTTTCAAACGAAAAGCCACCCGGATAATAGCTGCCCCCCGCGGCGCCCGTTTTGACCCAATCGATAGCCATGCCCGTCAAGACAGGGTTCGTCAGCCCGATCCAGCCGATCATGAGTCCGTGGCCCTTGTAAAGGGAGAGATAGAACGGCCATAGCCCGTTGGGCAACAGGCTCGAAACCGTCGGCAATATCGTCGTGCCGTCCGCCAAGGTGCCTTTGAAAGTCACCTGGCCCCCAGCCGTCACCGCCGCAGTTCCGAAACTGTAGCCCTCCGGCGCCACGGGATTCGTGTAACCCGCCAACAGCAATGTGTAATTACCGACTGGGGCGGGGTTCGTCGTCGCGTTATACGCGGCTCGGTAGCCCTGCAACATGGCTCCCCAGCCCTTCCCCCCAACACTCCCCGCCACTTGTTGTCCGGTTGGCAAATCCAGTTGCAGAGTGAGCGCCACCGGGTTCAGGCTCGACGGCCCAATGGTCTCCTGAGCGAGGCCTGCGGCGCTGAAAGCGCCCATCAGGCTTAGAGAACTGCCTCCCAGCGACAGCTTGCCGGTGTAAGCCCCTTTAGAGGTCAGGATGAGCGTAAAGGCGCCGGAATTGGTCGGTCCCACGACGTTGGTGCCAAGAAACAATCCACTATAGGTCCCTTGCAGGGCCGTGAACGGATTCACATTGAAGTTGGCCTGCAGGGTCAGCGTTGACGGCATCTTAAAGGTGAGCGGGTTCGTGCTTGCCACGATGTCGCCGGTCCAACCGGCAAACACCTGCCCGGGACCCGGGACGGCGGTGACGGTGTAGCTTTTGCCGACCATGAGCGTGCTGCCTTTAAAGGTGCGCGTGATCGATCCCATGCCATTGGTCCGGAGAACAAGCGTGCCGGACACCGGTGTTGTCGCATAGATGATAGTGACGGTGTCCGTGGTGCTCAGGTTGCCCGCGGTGTCAGCCGCGTAAGCCTCGATGGCATTCATCCCTGCTGACAGAGAGGCCGTGAACGACCAGTTGGTGGTTCCATGCGCCGCGCTCCAGGCGCCCCCATCCACTCGGCAGTACACATCGGCGAGCCCCACACTGCTCGCGGCGGTCCCCTGTACACTCTGTGAATTGTTCGTCACCGTAAGCCCGCTGGCGGGCGAGGTTATGGTAATGGTGGGCTTCTGAGTGCCGCCACCGCCACCGCCGCCCAGGGTCACGCCGCCGATGACCCCGCTGATCAGTTCCTCGATGTTGGTGCCGTTGTCGCCAATGACCTTGATGATCCCCACGTTGGGCGCGTAGATGACGGTTTCGTTAAAGGTGTTGGTGTTGGTTGTGCCGATCCCCAGGATCGTGCTCGTGGTGATGGTCGTCTCTGTCTGCTCGCTCGCCAGGCAGTTGTTGAACGTGCCGGCGATGACGCTCACCGTCCCGGTCGAGCTCACCACGCCGGTGATGCTTAGCGAAGTGACCGTCTCGAAAGTTTGGCCCGCCTCCGTGAACGAATTCGTGTACTTGCTGGTACCCGTGAACGGGGTGCCCAAGGACGCCAGCGCCGCCTCGGTCATGAGCACCTCCGGCGGCGTATAAACCGTCACGAGATTGGACCCACTGTCCGATTCGTAAGTGACGGCGCTGGCGCCGCTGGCGGCATACCCGACGTAGCCCGTAGTGCTGTACTCCGTTCCGGAGACGTATCCGGTGGAGATGAGGGAGAACGAGCCGGGGTATTTCGCCACGCCCGCCTGCACCACGACGCCATTCGTCGTCCCCGACTCCGTGAGGACGGTGTAATGGTCCCCCACCTTCAACGGGAGATATTCTTGCAGCGTGGCCGCCGAAGCCTTTGTCCCCGCGAAGATCAGCCCCAGCGCCGCCAGGGAAAAGGTAAACTTATATAACCGTCGAGCTGCCAGGGTCAGTGAATGCATAGTTTTCATAAAACCGCAGTTTGACTGTCTCGTTTTGTTGTTCCTACCGAGTGCTGTCCGGCGCACCACCCCATCCGTGCTGAGGTTTCAATCGCAACCAGCAGCCATAGTATACCCTATACCTATAACCATCGGTCCGCGAATCCGCAAGGTTTTTTTTGCGCACGTCCACCTGGGGTTAGCGATACAAATCCTGCCGCTGTCCGCGGTACCATGGATTTTTCGCGCGCAACGCCGGGACCTTGTCCGGAAGCACCTCCGTCACAGTGAGGCCCTCGCGATCCCAGATTTGTTCTTCACGCAGCCGACCAGCATTTCCTCGTGAAACAGAACCACCTCCGCTCCCTGCTCGAGCGCCTGGCTGGCAAAACCCAGGGCCTTGTTCCGATTCTCCTCGGGCTTGCCGGGGTTGGCCGGCTGTTGCACCACCGCGAGCCGCAATGCCCGTCGGACGCCCGGCGCGGTTGCGGCCAAGGAGCGGAAGTTTTGGATTCGATGGAAGGTCAGGAAGTTGGCGTCATGAGCGCTGTGCGCGCCGCCCTGGTCATCATCGTAGGCGGTGCGGCAGGCCGCCACGAGGTCGTCGCCATCGAACTGCCAGTCCACGTACTGAAAGGCGTGCCGGGCTGCATCCGGGTGATGCAGGAGGACGCGGCAGACGTTCCATTGGCGCAGGTCCTCGCTGTGGAGCAAGGCGAGGGTGTTGCGGATGGCCGAGGGCGGAGGGCGAAGGGCGGAGTGCGGAGTGCCGGCTCCCGCAGGAACAATCGAGGCGAGCGTCCAGTAGCCGCCGCCTTTGGGGTCTTGGCGAATCGTGAATTTCTTGGCGCCGCCGGGAAAGTTGATGAAGCCGGCAGCCGGGTCGAACCTCAACGTTTTGCCGTCCAGGGAGACCGATACCAGCGCGGCTCTTTCCGGAGGCTTCGCCGTGTCGACGCGGAGGATGTCGAGCAGCTCGCCGGCGGGCGTGACCGCCACGTTGCCTTCGAGCCACCCGCCCATGTCGCCGCCGTTCCATGTCCGGCTGCTGGGAAGGAACTCGCTGAACGTCCAGTTCGCGGCGTTGAGCAAGTCGGCCGACGCCGGGGCGGAGATCACTCCGGCGCAATAATTACCACCCCAACCGCTCGGCGGAATGCGTCGCTCCAGGCCGCGCCAGAGGCGTCCGGCATGTTCGATCACCGGGGTCGGCGCGCAGTGATACTCAGCGTCGGCGCGCAATAAGCCGCTGGCGGCATCGGCCGGTGTGGTCCAGGTCTCGCCACCGTCGAGCGAACGGCGGATGACCGCGTTGCCGTGATGCCTGTCGGTGCCGAGCAAATAAAGGGCGCCCTGGTTGACGAAGAGGGAGGACCAGAACTGCCCGTCAATGGCGGCCACCTTTCGCCACGCCAGCCCGCGATCGCGCGAGCGGAACACCCAGGTGACCGCGCGCGTGTGCTCGGTGCTGTTGGGCCCGAAAACGTCGTGCGATGCCACATAATCGCCGTTGGTCCACACGGCAATGCTCGGCGAGCCCACGAACAGTCCCGCGCTGGCGGGCAGGTGATCGATCACCACGCCCGGCACTTGGGGAAACTCCGCCGCGCCGAGCTGCGGTCCTGCCGCCGGCAGGAGCGCCAGTGCCAGCCAACCAAGCCGGGCCAGGCCGGTTGAAACGCGAATTGCGAGAAGGTCTTTCATCGAGTTTGAAGGAAATTAGGAGCAGGATTAAGATTAAGATTAAGATTAGGATTAAGATTGAGATTAAGATTATGAGCAGGAGGGGGAGTTATCGTGCATTGGCGATGAAAACCACGCAAATCTGATTGGCTTCGGAGGCGCCGGCCAGGGTTCGCCGCACGAAGGCGATTTTTTTGCCGTCCGGCGAAAAGACACAGGCCTCGGGGCGCGGAGCGGTCGCATCGCTGCTGCGCGGGGTGAGGCGCGAGGTCTGGCCAGTGGCCGCGTCGGTCACGCAGACCGAGTTGTTCATGACATGCGCGAGGCTGCGTCCGTCCGGGCTCCAAGTGAAGGCGCTGGCGACGGGCCAGGGGTTGCGGGTGAGTTGCCGGGGTTGGCCGCCCAGGGGCGAGATGGTCCAGAACTGCGCGACCCCCTGGTCGTCGTTCATCAAAAAGGCGATGCGCGCGCCGTCGGGCGAACTGCGGAGCCAATGGCGCGGGCCTTGCAGGCCCGGGAATTTGCGGCCGGCGGTGAAGGTGAGGCGGCGTTGAACGACGCCGCGCGGCGGACAGGGGGCGCGCGTCCCGGTGCCGCAGAGGGGAGTTGCGTCCGTCCGGGTGAGGTCCTCCGGCAGGTCGGCCACGAACACTTCCGCAATGGTTTGGCCGGTCGCCGTGACGACCGAGCCTTGGAAGGCGAGCGCGTGGCGCTGCCGCGTGCCGTCTGGCCGCGCATAGCCCTCGAGGCCGACCCAGGCCTCCTCACAGGCGCGCTTGATTTCATCCGAGCCGGGACGCGGGTTGGCCACGGTGCGGGTGACCAGGACGGAAAAGAAGTCGCCGTCGTGATTGCGCGGGTGGTCCTTAGGCACGCGCACCGCGCGGCCCGGAAGGCTCACGCCGACGTTGCGCTGGTTGACGTCATTGGTGGCGGTGGCGGCGGCGAATTGGGCCAGCAGATGGTCCTCGTAGGTGAAGCTGACCCACTGGCCCGCTCCGTCCCAGACATGGAGGTGGGTTCCGCCGCGCAGCGCGCCCGGCGTGAACGGCGGGGTGAGGTCGCGCGCGTCCAGGTTGCGCGCCCGGCCCGGCTGTTGCATTTCCACCACCACACCCCGCCGGTGCCAGGCGCAGTAGGTCCAGTCGGGCGCAGGATGCTCCGCGCCAAGGATGAACACGACCCTGGGCTCGCGCGGATGGAAAGTGGCCGCGCCGCAATGCGCGCCATTGGCCGCCCGGAATAACTCGCGCACCTCCTCGGTGTCGAGGTTCACCGCCTCGATCGTCTCGCCGTCGAACACGGCGCCGGCCGCATCGCTGCGGGTGTCATAAACTATCCATTGCCCGTCCGGGGACCAGGCGCCGGTGTTGGTGAGGATGTGGCCCCGCCGCGTGGCCGTGATTTGCCGTTCTGTGGAGGGAAGCGTTTGGGCCGACATAAGACCGCATACGAATAAAGCCGCGAACGTCAGGGACCAACGGCAGGACCCAGGCCATCCATTCGCATCGGCGCTCATTTGAGCGACTTGTCCGGGTGCGGCGGCGGCAGCGGGACGACCACCGGCTTTTGCTGAATCTCCTCCTGCAAATAGGCGATCGCTTTCTTAAGCTGCCGATCGTCGCCGGCGAAGGTGGCATGGGGCGGGTTATCCACGGTCAGGTCCGGATCGACGCCGTGGCCTTCGATGAGCCATTTGCCTTCCGGTCCATAAACCCCGAACTCCGCGGCGGTGGCGATGCCCTTATCGACCAGCCAATTGTCAAAGGAAAGCCAGATTTCTCCGCCCCAGGTGCGGGTGCCGATTACCTTGCCCAGGCCGAGGCGCTTGAAACCTTCGGTGAAGGCCTCGCCGTCCGAGCCGGTGTGCTCGTCGCACAGGACCACCAGATGCCCGCGGAAGGCATATTGCATGTTCCAATACGGCGCACCAACCCGGCCCTGCCAATAAAACCACGCCTTGCGCATGAGCTTCTCGAGGATCCAACTGTCGATGTTGCCGCCGCCGTTGTGGCGCACGTCGACGATTAATCCCTTGCGTTGGAACACCGGGTAGTAATCGCGGGCCCACTGCGCGATGTCCCGCGGACCCATCGCTCGCAAATGCACATAACCGATCTCTCCCTTGCCCAATTCGTCCACGCGCTGGCGACGCGTGTATTCCCATTCATCGTAACGCAGGTCGGCTTCCTCCTGGGTGGTCATGGGCGTGACCACCACGTCCCGCGCGCGGTCCGCCGCCGGGGTCCTGAGGCGGAGCAAGACCTGTCGATGGGCCTGGTTGCGCATCGCCTCTCCCAGCTCGCGCATGGACGGGACGGGGATGCCGTTGACCCGCTCGAGCACGTCGCCTTCTTGAGCGTCCACGCCGGGCTTGGCGAGGGGTGAACGGCGCTGAGGGTAGTCTGGATCGGTTTGGTAGATGTGCTCGATGCGGCAGCCGCCGGCGGTCGAATCGCGCGCCAACCGCGCCCCCAAGGCACCGATTTGGATATTGTCCGGGGCCTCGCGTTCATCCCCACCGAACACGAAGATATGCAATGCGGACAGCTCACCGACCATCTCGGAGATCAGATCGCTCAGCTCGCCCCGGTCAGTGACGCGTTCGACCAACGGCGAATATTTCTTCAACATCGCCGGCCAATCCACGCCGTGCATGTTGCGATCGTAGAAGAAATCGCGTTCCAATCGCCAGGCCTCCGTGAACATCTGCCGCCATTCCTGCCGCGGGTTGACCGGCATGGTCCAGTCCTGGAGCGGAACGCTCTTCTCGAGCTTCACCGGCGGGGCGGCGTCGGCATCGATGATGTAGAAGCTGTCCTCTTTGTGGATCAGGATTTTCTTCAGGTCCAAAGACAGTTCATAGCCCTTGATCCCCTCGGCCAGGGTCTTGAGCTTGGGTTCGGCGTTCGTAATTTCGAGGAAGCGGAGCGACACATTGGTGCGGCCTTCAAGCCCCGAGCCGCGGGCAATGAGGAACAACCGCTTGGAGTTCAGGTTGAGATCGCTGTAGTTGCCGGGCGGGACCGGCACCGGCTGGACGCGGGCTTGAAGGCCGGCAAGATCGATCGTGACGACGGGCACAGTGTTGGTGTCCTCCTTGCCCTTTTTGGCCTCGGGCTCGGGCGATTGCAATTCGTCTCGAGGCTGGAAGGCCGAGCGCAGGCCCTTGACCAGCGGCACGTGGTAAAGGCCGACCGGCGAGTCAAAATACGGTTCCGGCTCGCGCAAGCCCCACGGCGAGGGCACGGCGGACTCGAGATGGCGCTCGGAGAGAAAATAGAGCCATTTGCCATCCGGGCCCCAGGCGGGGCGGAAGCTGTTCACCCGGTCGGACGTCAGGGCGCTGGCACTAGCGGTTTTGAGGCTATAGAGCCAAATCTGGGGATAGGTATTGTCGGCGGCGCGCACGTAGGCCAGCCACTGGCTATCCGGCGACCAGGTGAGATCGGAAAAGGGTTCCATCTGCGAAACATCGATTCGCCGGGCCCGCTTTTCCTTGACGCTGAAGACCCAGAGCTGCCAGTCCTTGTCGCCATAGGCCAGCCACTCGCCATTGGGGGAAGGCACGGCTTCCAAGCGGAAGCCTTTGCCATCGCTGGTGAGTTGCTCGGCCTTGCCGACGCCATTGGCAGGCAAGCGGTAAAACTCGAGTTCACCCGTCGCATCGGCGAGCGCCAGCAAGGATTTGCCGTCGGGCAGGAAGCGCGCCTCGCGGTAACGCACGTTGGCGTCGCGGGTGGCTTCCACAAAGCGGCCCTGATCGGCCGGCGCGACAAACACCTGGCCGCGCGAGGTCAGCACCAACCGCTCGCCGTCCGGCGCCAGATGTGCCGCGGTCAAATAGGCGGCCGGTTTCTTGACCCACTTCTCCCGTTCCTGATCGAAATCGGAACTCAAGGTGATCGGAACCAGGCGGTCGGTCTTGGCGCCCAGGTCGTAAAGATGCAGGTCGGCGCCCAGTTGATAAACGATGCGGCCTTCGGAAAGGGCGGGCGATTTTACGTCCCAACCTTTGTGCGTGGTGATCGGCTGCAAGTCCCCCCCTGCCGGGTTCATCGACCACAGGTTCATCGTGCCGTCCCGGTCGCTCACGAAGTAAACGCGGCCCTGCCACCACATCGGCGCCTTGCTGGTCCCGGGAAAATCCTCCGTGAGCGCCACGGCCTCGGCGTCGTCGAGGGTGAATTTCCACAGATGCTGAATCGTGCCGCCCTGGTAGCGTTTGGTGCGGCTGCCTTGAAAGGGGAGGCGCGTGAAGAAGAGCGTCTTGCCGGTCGGCTCGAAAACGCCCTCGCTGGCCTGGCTTAATGGGAGCAACTGGTCATCGCCGGTTTGCAGATCGATCGCCGCCAACTGCCAGTCCGGCAACGTCGAGAACTGCGGGGTAGTGTAAAGCACCTTGCCATCGGGAGTCCAACCGACGACCTCCGCGCTTCGTCCTTCGAAGGTTCGACGCGCCGGCAGCCCGCCTTCGCCGGGCATCGTATAAACCTCAGTCGAGCCTTCATATTCCGCAGAGAAGGCCAGCAGCTTGCCGTCCGGCGAAAACGCTGCGTGCGACTCCGTGCCCAAGTGCGAGGTCAGCCGCCGGGCCATGCCGCCTTGGACCCCGACGCGCCAGAGATCGCCTTCGGCCGTGAACACGATCGTGTCGCCATGAATGGTTGGAAAGCGGTAATAGCCTTGCGCCGCCGGACTTTCGGCCGCCCTGCCCAGGTCAACGCCTCCCGAGAGAGACGCCAGGAGAAAACCGAGGCAGACGCGGGCCAGGCAGAGCGGCGAAGCCGCAACCGAACCGTGGAGCGTGGAGCGTCCCACCTGCGCCGAGGCTACGGCGGGCAGGGGAGCGTGAGGGCGTGGTGGAGGGACGTCGCGACTGCTTCGGGAAGCCGTGGGGGCTTTCGGGGAGGCGATGAAAACGCAGAGACGCGAAGAGCGCGGAGAAGAAATTGTTCGCAACTTGCGAGCAAATTGGACCATTGCGGTGCAGAAGACGCGGCGGTGGGACCAGGATTTCATGCTCTCATCATAGCTTAGCCTCGGCGGCGCGCAAGCCCCGTGCGGGTGGGGGGCGGCGCGCGGCGCGAGAAGTTAGAATTGCTCACAATTACTGATAATTGGTGATATTGTCCAAGCCGGGGGGATGTCTTGGTTTGGTGGTTACGGCCACGCGAAAGGTTTTTTATTTTTTTCCCGCACTTTTCCGCGCCTTTCCGCACTTTTCCGCTCGCAGGGCCATTTTACCGGGCGATCGCGGGCTGGGGGAGGCCGGGCGGTCTCCGTAGGGCCGGGCGAGGCAGGCAGAGCGGTATCTTGTCATGGGGCGAATATACATCCATGCTACACATATTGTCAAGGGAAAAATGGCGGATGGGAGTTATGGGATGGATGGGACTTATGAGATGGGAGATGCGTGGGGATGGTTTTGGGAAGCGCTGCCGGCTGCCGCCTTCGCTGAGGCTACGGCGGCCGGGGAAGCCGGCGCTGCTTCTCCCTACACGCGCTTGGGGGGGCCAACCGGGGAAGCAGGCTGGAAGCCTGCTCCACCGTTGCAGGCGCGAGCGGGCAGGTCTGCGGCGGGGGCGTGATTGGGGTCGCGCCTGAGGACTCGGGCAAGGAGTTTGCCGGCCCGGGAATGATCGCCCAAGCCGAGCCAGGCCTGGGCTTGCAGAAAGAGGGCGGTCGTTTCCTGCCGGAACTGCAAATCGTCCTCGAAAAGCAACATCGCCGGCAGCGAGGTCGCAAAGTAGTCAATCCGGGCGGGGGTTTTTTGGAGTTTCAGCGCGTAGGCCAGCAGGTCGTGCAGCAGCCGCCTGGCCTTGGCCTTCTGCCCCAGTTTCTCCCAGGAGAGCGCGGAGTAGTAAGTCATCTCGCTGAACACCCGGTGGCTCATCGTCTGAAAGTCCCCTTTGAAGGCCGCCGCGGCCCGCCACTGTTTGCGGGCGGCGGCCTTTTCGCCCAGCGCCTCGAGCGCCTGGCCGAGCCAGTAGTACACGTCGCTTTGGTTGGCGAGGAGGTGTTTGGCCTCGCCGAGGTTCGAGGGGGCGGAGAGCGCGGCCTGGAAATGCTCGCGGGCCCGCGGCGCGTCTGCGCGCGCGAGCGCCTGCCGGCCAAGCGTCAGGTGCGACCGGACATGCTGGCCAAGCGGGCCGCCTTCGCCGCCTTCCCACGGCTGGAAGCGCCGCGAGCCGAGCAAAGCCAGCGCGTCGAGCGGCCGGCCGGTCTGGTTGTAAAGCGCGCACAGCTCCACGCTCAAATCATCGCGCTGGGGGACGAGGTGCGGAAACCTCTCCAGTTCGCGCAGGCGTTTTTCAGGTTTCTCGCCGAGCCGCTTCCAGAGTTGGTCGCGCTCGAATAACAGGCGGGCCGAAGCGGGAGGGGGGCGAATGGGATTGGGATTGGGATTAAGATTAAGATTAAGATTAAGATTAAGATTAAGATTAAGATTAGGATCGAACGGGGGACGCGGCGAAGCTTGAGCGGCGCGAAAGGCCTTTTCGTAGGCGGCGCGCGCCTTGGCCGGGTCCTTTGAGATGTTGAAGTAACCTAAGCCCAGGTTGCGCCAGACAATCGCAAAGCCCGGTTCGAGCTTCGCGCTGCACTCCCACAGCTCGATGGCCTCGGCGTGGCGGCGGCGGTCGTAGAGCAGGTTGCCCAGGTAATAGGGCGCGCGGGCGTCGCGGGGATTGGCGCGCATCGCCGTTTCCAGGATGGCGATTTCCTCGAGGCGCGCGGGAAAGCAATAAGCCGGGGAGGCCAGCGCCGCGCGGCAGCGGCAGACTTGCGCGGCCCGGGTGTCGCCGGCGTGTTCGTGGAGCCAGCCCAGCGTATAATCAACCAGCGGCGAGGCGCCCCAACTCTGGTCCGGCAGATCGCGCGGGCCCTTTGCGGGGACGGCCTGGTCCAACAGGCCAATCGCCTCGGCGTAAAGTCCGGCGCGAGCGCAATCGTGGGCCAGGTCGAGGCGCGCCTGCAAGTCGCATTCGAGGGGCCGGCCGGCGAGATGCCGCGCCCACCAGTCAAGCGGGTCGAGCGCGACGGTATCGAGGACCAGCGCGGCGGCTTCGGGGGTGCGGTTGAATTTTCGCAAGACAATCGCTTTGAGGTTGCGGGCGCGGGTATGGTCCGCATTGAGACGCAGCGAGCGGTCGAGGTGGTCCAGGGCGGTTTCCCAATCCGCGCGCCGGCAGTCCATCTCTGCCAGCGCGTGGAAGGCGGCGGATTGCCAGGCCTGGTTCCACGTGGCTTTGTAAAACGAGGCGTAGGCCTCGGCGAAGCGCGGTCCCTGGGTCTCGGGTTTCGAGCCGGAGTCGAGTTGAAACCGGAGGCACAGGCCGAGGTTGTAATAGGCTTCGCCGTCATAAGGATTGGCGTTGCGGTGGGTAAGACGCTCGAGGGCCTGGCGGAAATGGGTTTCGGCAGAGGCGAATTGGCCCCGGCGGAGATGCCAGAGGCCCAGCGCATTGTTGCAGCGCGCATCGAGCGGGTCGCGGCGCAAGGCCTCGCGCCAATAAAGCGTCGGGCAGCGCGTGGCATGACGATACTGCTCGAGGTGCAGCCCGATGAGGTACAGCTCGTCGGCGCTGCGAACGTCCGCCGGCGGAGGCGGCTCGACGGCTGGCGGCGGGACCGGGCGCTGGACGCGCGCCTTGGGCTGATAGGCAATGATCTCGCGGCCATCCTTATCGGTGACGCGCAAGGCCACGCCGGTTTCTTTTGCGCCGCGCGGGAGGGCGACCTGGGCGAGGAAGGGCTTGCCAGGGGCCAGGACACAACGGCGGCTCAGGAGCGTTCGGGCTTGTTGCTGCGGGCTCGCCTGCTGCCGCCTGAAGGCGGCGCTCCGAGGGACATCGCTCAGGAGCGGGCTGGCGGGCTGATGGAGGCTCACTCGGGCGCCCTTGAAGGTTTGGGTCACGCAAACTCCGGCACGGACGGTGCCGGCTTCGGCTTTGAGACTCACCGCGGCCTCGAGATTCGCATGGTGTGCGGGCCCGATTTGTTGGATGGGATACCAGAACTGGCTCCAGGTTTTGGTCTCGCCCGGTTGCAGGAAGCTGAAGTCAGGCTGGTTGTCGCTGTAAACCCCGGCCATGATTTCGATATAGGGGGCGTATTGTCCTTGGCTGTCCGGCTCGGTGAGGTTGCGGTCCCAGGCGTAGCCAAAATCGTGGTTGCCCCACGTCCACTGCTTCTTGCCGGGCGAGACATGGGGGTTGGCGAAGTGAACCAGGCCCGCCCGCGCCAGGTAATCGTAGCCGCCGAAGAACCCCTCGGCGGTGCCGACGCACATGTAGCTGCACGGCGTGGGGATGTTAGCGTAGAAGGAAAGGTCGTTCGGCGCGTAATGGGGCATCCCCTCGAGCCGGCGGGGTTCGGGGGCGCCTGGGGTTGGGTCGCGCGGCTGGCCTGGCCGCTCGAGGCGGTGCGGGATGGGACGGATGGGACTGATGGGACTGATGATCGCGTCGCGCGGCTGGCCTGGCGGCTCGAGGCAGTGCGGCGGCACAAACTGGCTGGGGCGCTCGCTGGGCGGGACGCCGGCGCGGCCGCGCCGGCCGTAGTCGACGCCGTAGTAGGCGCCTTGGGCCAGCGGATATTCGCTCATCGAGCGGCGCGCGTGATCGGCCACGCAATAAACATCCGGCGGGAAGAAGCTCTGATAGGCCTCATGGACGCGCGTCGCGACGTTGGCCCACCAAAGAAACGTCTGCACCCAGGGCGTCCGGTTATAGACGCGCGCCTTGAGCTCGACGACCGCCCGGCCCGGGTGCAGGCAAACCCCGTGCATGCCTTTCATGCGCGTCAGCGGGTCGTGATCGCTGCACCAGATGGTAGCGGAACCATCCTCATGCTGTTGGATTTCGTAATCCACCGGCAGGAATGTCGCGGGGCGGTGATGCTGCGGCCAGTTGAGCTCGATGCCGCCGCTCAGCCACGGCCCGGCCAGGCCGACCAGCGCGGGCTTGATGACGCGCTGATTATAGACCAGGTCGTAGCCGTTGGTTTTGTCGAGGATCGCGTGGATTCGCCCGCCGAGTTCCGGCAAGACCAGCACGCGGAGAAACTCGTTTTCGAGCCAAACCGCTTTCCATTTGCGCTCGACGGGCTTTTCGGCAATGCGATCGGTGAAGGGCAGCGGATAGACCTTGCCGCTGCTGCCCTGGTAAACGCGCTTCTCGAAGAACATGGGGTGCTCGTCCGGCGCCGCGGGGAGAAAGGCCGGCAGCGCCAGCTCGTCCGACCAGGCACGGACGGGGGGAAAGGAAGAAGGAAGAAGGCTAAAGGCAGAAGTCGGCAGCGCCCGCACGGGCTGCTGGGGCCGGTCCGGCCGCGAGCGCGGCGGGTTCGTTGGAGCGGCTGAAGGGGTGAGGCGCTTGCGGGGTGAGAAAGGCTTCGGCCTGGGCGTTTGCGGCATGTGGACCTTCTACGAAGCAGGAGGCGCCGCTTGAGCTTCCCGCTCCAGAAAGGGATTCACCACGCGCACGCCTTCGTAAGTCTGGCCGTGAGACAGGTCCTCGGAATAGAGGGTCTGGGCCCCGAGTTCCTTCGCCGCGGCGAGGATGGCAGCGTCCCAGTAACGCAGTTGGTAGCGCCGGCACACGCGCCGTGCGTGAGCAAACAGACGGAGGTCTGTGACCGCCACCGGCCGTTGAAGCAACGCGGCCACCATCCGGTCGCAGTGGTCGGCATCAATGGCCAGGCGGGCCTTGACGCGGGCGTTGTGAAAGAACTCCTGCACTGCCTGGAGCGGAAGGCCGAAGTCGGTCGTGGCCAACAAACGCAACGCGATCTGGGCTTTGGCGCGGTCGGCGGGGTCTTTCGACGCCGCATACAGCAGCACGTTGGCGTCGAGCACGGCTTCAACGGTCATACGTCTTTTCGCGGCTGGGCCTGTAACCCAGCACGAGGTTGGCTTCTTGGAAAAGGCGCACCAACTCCTGGCGGTTCTTCGTCTCCTCCTGCCGTTCCCAGTCAGGACGGGGCCCGGGCTGGCTTTGGCCCAACCTCCGCAAGTAGCCCTCGACCAGCGCGCTCACACTGGTCTGGTGTTTACTGGCCTCGGTTTCGATGGCCTCATAAACGTCGTCGTCCAGTGTCAGCATTATGTTCTTCATTGCTCTCAGCGTATCGGACGGAGCAAGTTCAGTCAACCGGGCGTATTATCTCGAGCGGTCATCTCTTCGCATAATTCGTATCGCTGATTCAAAGGCCGCTTGCGGATCATTGGGATACTTCAGAAAACGTTTGATCTCGGCCTGGACCGGCGGTACGTTGCCCGGACATTCGTGCCGAAATGCTGAACTGATGATGGCGCTGGCTTGTGATTTGGGCGGGACACGGATGAAGATCGGCGTGGTCCGGGACGGGCGCGTGCTGGCCCAGACCATCCGGCCCTCAGAATCCAAGCAAGGTCTGGCGCTGCAACTGCCGGTGCTTAAGGCGGCGTGGCTTGGGCTCTTGGCGGAACTGAGGTTGTCACTCCGGCACTGCGACGGAATCAGCGTGTCGTTTCCCAGCCTGGTGGACACGGCCACAGGGCGGGTGCTGACGGAGTATGGGAAATTTGCGGACGCGCCGGCTTTGGACCTGCGGGCCTGGGCCAACGACGAACTGGGATTGGTTCTGGCAATCGAGAACGACGCGCGGATGGCGCTGGTCGGCGAATGGCGGGCGGGGGCGGGCCGGGGCGTTGACAACCTGGCCATGATCACTTTGGGCACCGGGCTGGGCACAGCCGCGGTGATGGAGGGGCGGCTCCTGCGCGGCCAGCACGGCCAGGCCGGCGTGCTCGGCGGCCATTCCACGGTGCGCTACGGCGGACGGACGTGCAGTTGTGGAAACATCGGGTGCGCGGAGGCCGAGGCTTCCACGGCTTTCCTGGCCGACCTGGCTCGCGGCACGGCGGAATTCGCAGGCAGCTCGATGCGGGATGCCGCCACCCTCGACTACGAGCTTATTTTCAAGCACGCCGCGGCTGGCGATGCCTGCGCCGCCGGACTGCGCGACCATAGCCTCCGGGTTTGGAGCGCGCTGGCGGTCAACCTGGTTCATGCTTATGACCCCGAGTTGTTGATCTTGGGCGGCGGCATCATGGCCGCCGCCGAGGTGGTGCTTCCCGCGATTCGAGAGTACGTGGCGCGCCACGCCCATACGCCCTGGGGCAAGGTTCGAGTCGCGCCCTCCGAGCTCGGAGACCAAGCCGCGCTGGTCGCCGCGGAATGGCTGCTCGAAGAACAACTCGGCGCCGATGCGTGCCGGCGCACCCGGGCCGCGGCCTGACTTCATGAGAGAATGCAATTATGACAAATTCCCCGTGGTTGAGGTTCCTGGCGGCCGCGAGGCTTGCGTGGCGGGGTGGGACGCTATCGGCGAGCGCCTGAGGCGGGCCGTGGCAAGTCTTAACCGCGCCAAGGCAGTGTTGACGGTTGAATGTTACCCGGGGGTGGGCGAGACCCAGGTGCTGGCGGAGCTCCGAGACCGGTTGCATCCCGTTTTGGCCCTCGAGGCGCGCGCGGCCATGTTGCCGCCCAAGAAAATCGACGCGCTGGCCGCTCCCTTTTTGGGCGGCGACGACCCGGTCTTCGGTTTCCTCTGCGGGTTGACCTTGCCGCAGTTTTTTGACGACGACAGGCTGGCGAAGAACCGCGCGGCGATCGAGCAGGTCAAATCAGGGCTCGTGCTGGTGGCCGGTTGCGGGGCGCGGTTGATCGCTCCGGGCGACATTCTCGTGTTTGCCGACCTGGCGCGCTGGGAGGCGCAGAACCGCTTTCGTCGAAACGAAGCCAGCAACCTTGGAGTCGAGAACCGGATGCTGGCCGCCGGCTTGCAGTACAAACGGGCCTTCTTTATCGATTGGCGGGTCTGTGACCGCTGGAAGCGTCCGCTGATGAGCCGATGGGATTTCGTTCTCGATACCAATAACCGGCTCGAACCGAAGCTCGCCGAGGGGGAGGCGATCCGGCGAGGGTTGCGCGAGGCGGTGCGGCGGCCGTTTCGCGTGGTGCCGTTTTTCGATCCCGCGCCGTGGGGCGGTCAGTGGATGAAGGAGCATTGCGGCCTGGACTGCGCCCCGAAGAACTACGGCTGGTGCTTCGATTGCGTGCCGGAAGAGAACAGTTTGCTTCTGGGATTTGGCGGCCTCCGGCTCGAGCTCCCTTCCATTAACCTGGTGTTCGACCAACCGCGCGCGTTGCTGGGGGAAAAAGTTCACGCCCGTTTTGGCGACGAGTTTCCCATTCGCTTCGATTTTCTCGACACCATGGGAGGCGGGAATTTGTCGTTCCAGGTCCATCCGCTGACGGAGTATGTCCAGCAACACTTCGGGATGCATTACACCCAGGACGAGAGCTACTACCTCCTCGAAGCCGGCCCGGGCGCGACGGTTTACCTTGGATTGAAGGAAGGGACCGATCGGGCGGCGATGCTGCGGGACCTGGAAATCGCGCAGCAGGGAGGGACGCCGTTTCCCGCAGACCACTATGCCAACCGCTGGCCGGCCCGGAGGCACGACCATTTCCTAATCCCCGCCGGCACGGTGCATTGCTCGGGCGCGAACTCGATGGTGCTCGAGATCAGCGCGACGCCCTACATTTTTACTTTCAAAATGTGGGACTGGGGCCGCCTCGGGCTGGATGGCCGGCCGCGGCCGATTCATCTGGGCCATGGGGCGGCAAACATTCAATGGGACCGGACCTCGGAATGGACCCGGCAGAACCTGGTGAATCGCCTCGAGCCGTTGGGCCAGGGGGAGGGCTGGCGCGAGGAACGCACCGGTTTGCATGAGCGCGAGTTCATCGAGACTCGCCGGCATTGGTTCACCCAAGCCGTGCCCCACCACACTGGCGGCGGTGTCAACGTCCTGAACCTCGTGGAAGGCGAGGAAGCCGTGGTGGAAAGCCCCGACCGGGCCTTTGAACCTTTCGTCATTCATTTCGCCGAGACCTTCATCGTGCCGGCGGCGGTGGGACCCTACACCATCCGGCCGCTCAAGTTTTCGGCGCGCGGCGAGTGCGCGACCGTGAAAGCGTACGTTAGAACCTGAACGCAATGTATTTCGGAAGTTCGTCCAGGGTCTTGTCCCGGAGGGACACCATGAAAATAGCCCAGCGATTTATCGCTGGGTAAAACCAGCAAAAACAAAACGAGTCCCGTCAGGGACGAAAGAAAAGAACGGAAACCATGCACTCCTTCGTCAGTTGCCTAATGCATTGCGTGTTCGCCACCGGCGAACGCCGCCCGGTCATCAAGCCTGAGTTGCAACAACGCCTCTGGCCCTACCTAGGCGGCATTGCCCGCGAGAACAAGATGAAGGCTTTGATTGTGGGCGGCGTCGAGGACCATGTGCATGTCCTTCTTTCCATTCCCCCGACGTTGGCCGTGGCGAAATCCATCCAACTTCTCAAAGGCAACTCCTCAAAATGGATTCATGACACGTTCAAGGAGCATTGG
>Ga0209415_10004955_pt1 | contig 24182 bp, 20 predicted proteins | sample PeaSoiSIISIP2007_FD_187696 | JGI IMG/M metagenome (GOLD analysis project Ga0209415, IMG submission 187696) | Peat soil microbial communities from Weissenstadt, Germany - SII-SIP-2007 (SPAdes) (version 2) | ecosystem: Environmental > Terrestrial > Soil > Wetlands > Peat | place: Germany... | reverse complement strand
TGAGCGGGCTGGGCCGAACCAGCTACCTCCGGCAGTCCAACCGGTCCGTTTCTACCCACACCAAACAGCGAAGAACCGGTTTAGTCTACCCCCGCTTGAACCCCTCCAGTTCCTCGCGCGCCCAGGCGATCACCTCATTGACGTGCTGGCCGGTGTAGAGCTTCGCCAGCATGTTCGGCTGCGTCGCACGGCTGACCATCTGCGCGGCGATGGAAGGCGGCGCCGGCCAGCCAGGCGTCAACGCCACCGCTTGGTGCCACGGCCGCATCGGGTAGTTGAAGAACACGCCCTTCGGCGGCCCGACATTGTCCCACACCTTGGAGTCCAGCATGCTGTCGAGCACCGGATTGTCGAACCCGTCGACCGCGATGGCGCGCTCCTCGAACTGCTGGCGGCCGGCCAGATAGATGTTCAGCTCCTTTGCTGCCGTCTTGTTCCTGCTGAACGACCAGATGCCGGAAAACGCGTGGCCGTACGGCACGAAACGACCGGCCGGGCCGGACGGGCAGGGGAAGCTCCACATGTCCTCGGATATCTTCGGATTGTCGCGTTTCGCCACCGCGTACGGCGACGGCGGGTCATAGATCAGTGCGCTCTTGCCGGCGATCATCACCCGGTTGTCGGTGGCGTCGTCGTAGCTCAGCGCATCGTCCGGCAGGATCCTCACCAGTTCCTGCGCCCATTCCAGGAAATGACGCATCTTGTCGGAATCGACGACGATATTGCCCTTGGCGTCCACCAACTCGGCGCCGAACGCAGCGAACCAGGTGGCGGCGTTGCCGATCGAATCACCGGTATTGCCGATGCCGAGGCCGAACCCGTAGCCGGCCTTCTTGCACTTCTCGCCGGCCTTGATGAAGTTGTAGTAGGTCCATTCCGACGCTTCCGGCGGAGTCACCTCGTGCGGCGGATACAGCGCCTGCACGTCGATGCCGGCAAGCTGCTTCATTAGGCTGATGCGGGCCAGCGTGGGCCGGCAGCCGCTATAGGTCGAAGTCGGGATCGCCATCCAGTGGCCATCGATCTTGCCAAGGTATTCGAAGGACGGATTGAACTTCCCCCACTGATTGGTGATTTCCTTGATCGCATCATCGACCGGCTCGAGCTTGTCGGCATAGGTATGCACGTCGTACTGATTCTGCCCGAACTGCATCGCGTCGTGGCCTTGTCCGGCCTGCGCTTCGGCGGCAGCGGTCAGCAACAGCTTGAAGCCGACCGATGTGATGAAATCAACCTTCACCTCCACCTTGTTCTGCTCGCCCCAGGCTTCGCATTGTTTTTGCAGGCAGGCGTCGCCCGCGGGAACCCAGTGGTCCCAGAATGCGATGTTCAGCTTGCCGGCGGCGCCGGCGGTGCGGATGTGCACCAACGGCAACGCGGTCGCCGCTGCTCCCAATTGCAATGCGTTACGGCGCGTCAAACGGCGCGGTTTGGTCATGGCATGCACTCCCTATGCGGGCCCGGTAAAACCGACGCCCGTCGTTGTGTTTCCCCCAGGTCAGAGCCTGGGGGTTCGTTGGGTCAGCGGGCGAGGCCCGCTCCGAAGCCACCAGCGGCGGCTTCTCCCGACGGCAAGGCTGGGAGCCCGCCACGAAAGTGCGGAACGACTATCGGCGAAACGTGCGGGGGAAGCGAGTGAATTTTGCCGTGGATCGGCGCGACCAGACCTGCCCGTCGTCATTGCTCGCCGCAATGACAGCCGGCATAGCCTCGGTTCTCGGACAAACAATCCCAGGTCCGTACAAAGAGGGACCAATTTTGATGCCTTCGGAGCGTCGCTCTCACCGCGGCTTCACAGCGATGGTTCCTTGCCCCTGATCGAACAGGATCGCGTAGCAATAGAATGGCCGCACGCCCGGCCGCGCCCGGTGCCCGACCGGCGCGGCGAGCTTCCGGCAGCCGGTCCACGGGCCTGGGCGGTTGATTTGATAATCGACGCTATGCCGGCTGACGGAGAGAACTACGGCATCGCCGACGCGTAGCGCGGCAACAAAGCTGCCGGCAGCGATGGCAGCGGTCCTGCCACCCGCCACAACGCGAACCGCTGCACTGCAACGTCACGGCTCGAACGCGGCGCTTCGCCGATCAGGCGCGCCTCGCGCCAGCCGACGGGCTCGCCGCTGCCGGCGCGGCGCACCAGGATGCAAGCCGCGTCGCCCAACGCCGCCGCTGGCAAGCGAAACAGCCGCCAGCGTTGCTCCACCCCGAGCATGATGACGTCCGCCGGCAACGCGCGGGCCAGTTCGGCCGCAATGCCGTAGTCGTCCGCCGCAACGCATCCGGCGGCCTCCGCGCGGCGCACCGCATCGACAGACTTGGCCAGGCCGCCCCAGCCGGCAAGCTGTCGCGCGATCGGGTCGATCCTGGCGGGTAACGTCAGCGCGAAGCTGGTCGCCTGGACATAGACCAGCAACGTTATTGCCAGTCCGAGTGCCACCGCTGGCCACCGCAGGCGCAGCCAGCGCCGTCCACCCAGCCCGGCGGCGGCAATTGCGGCGGCGGGATACAGGATCGCCGGCCAGTTGCCCTGCACCCGGTCGCCCAGCGCGTGCTGCACGAACAGCGCCGCGCCGGGGAGTGTCAGCGCTGCAAGCAACGCACAGGCCGGGTCGCGGTCCTGCCAGGCGCGCCGTGCCGCCCAGCCGATGCCGGCGACGAACAGCAGGAACACCAACGGTGTCGCCAGGCCGATCTGGCCGCCGACCAGTTCGCCCAGGAACTGCCCCGCCCGCGCCGGTTTCCAGGCGCCGACACGTCCGCCCTGGCGCTCGAAGCTCGCCCAACCATGCGAGGCGTTCCACAGTACCACCGGCAGGAAGACCATCGCGCCAAGCAACGCCCCGGCCCATAGCAACGGCGACCGCCACCAGCGGCGCTGCGACGGCACCCACAGCAGCCACAGGCCGATGCCGATCCACAGCAGCAGCGCCGTGTATTTGCTCGCCAGCGCGAGGCCGGCGAACAGCCCGATGGCCAGCCACCACGCCGGCTGCGCACTGTGCAGCAGCCGCGCCAGCGCCCACAGACAGCAGGTCCAGAAGAACAGCAGCGGCGTGTCGGGCGTCATGATCACCGTACCGACGCCCGCCAGCAGCGTGGCGTTCAGCAACACGGCCGCCGCCACGCCCGGCTGCCTGCCGCCCGCAGGCGGATTTGACCCGGGGGGCCACAGCCGCTCCGCGGCGTCGAACAGCAGCACCGAACCGAGCGCCCCGGCCAGCGGCCCGAGCAATCGCACGCCCAGCGCACCCTGCCCAACGACGGCGGTGCCGGCGCGGATCCACAGTGCCACCATCGGCGGATGGTCCGGATAGCCCGGTGCCAGCGCGCGGGAAAATATCCAGTAATACGCTTCGTCCGGCGCCAGCGGCGCCAGCCCGGCCACGACCAGGCGGAGCGACGTGAGGGCGGCGAGCGCTGCCAGCAGGACGGTGGCGCGCCGGGTTGCGGTCACCCGAATTCCGGCTGGCTCCGCCATGCCTCCAGCCAGATCGGCACCGCGGCGGCCGGCAGAGCATGCGCGATAAGGAAACCCTGCGCATGGTCCACACCGAGCGCCAGCATGCGCCGCCAGGTGGCGACGTCCTCGACGCCCTCGGCCACGACCGACAGTTGCCGCGCTCGCGCCACGTCCATGATACGCGCCACGAAGTCTTGCAGCGCTGGCACCTGGGGCAGCTGCCGCACCACCGCCTTGTCGAGCTTCACGCTGGTGAACGGCAGTTCGAGCAATTCGGCGACACGCGGCACGGCCGGACTCACATCGTCGATTGCGACACGATAGCCGGCGGCGCGCAGTCGTTCCAGCACGTCGCCCAGCGTGACCAGGTCCTCGACCGGCCGGCTCTCGGTCAATTCGATGATCACCTGCCCCGCCGCTACACCGGCCGCGCGCCGCCTGGCGTCGAGCCGTTGCAACGCGTCCGGCACCAGCAGCACGTCGAGCGGAAAGTTGAGCGTGATGTCGAGCACGTCGGCGCTAAGCAGGGGGCCTGCCATGTCGGCCAGGGCCAGGTCGGCGACGAGGTCGGTCAGACGCGCCGCGAGGCCGGCATCCTCGATCTGTGGCACGAACTCGTCCGCCAGCAGCGTGCCGCGGGTCGGGTGGTTCAGCCGGGCGAGCGCTTCCAACGCGACTGGTTGCCGATCCGCCAGCCGGACAATCGGCTGGTAGCGCGTCTCGATCATCGTGCCGGCCAGGGCTTCATGCAGTTCGGTCAGGTGCATGGGGTGCTCATCGCGCAACAACGTCCCGACGAGTCGGCGCAATCAGTCATGTCTTGCACCTAGCCCATCCCCGGCACGGCTGCGAGTGGCTTCTCGCACCGACACTTGGCGTTTTTCTGCAGCCTGGGATGGCAGCGCATTGGCCGGCATCGGACTTATCGCCGGCCCACATCCGATAAGTCACCCATTCGTGAAGACGCGGACTGTGTGTTTCAGTCCAGGCGAAACGCCGGCTTCCGCTTTTCCACGAATGCCGCCATGCCTTCTTTCTGGTCCGGAGTGCCGAACAGCGGCAGGAACAACGCCCGCTCGTGGCGCACACCCTCCGCCAGGGTGGTTTCGAAGGCGCGGTTGACCGCCTGCTTGGCGAGCGCCAACGCAACCGGGGACAGCGAGGCGAGCCGCTCGGCGATCTTCAGCGCCTCGGGCAGAAGCTGCTCGGCCGGGAAGATGCGCGACACCAGGTTGGAGCGCTCCGCCTCGGCGGCGTCCATCATCCGGGCGGTCAGGATCATGTCCATCGCCTTGGATTTGCCCACCGCGCGGGTCAGCCGCTGCGTGCCGCCGGCGCCAGGGAACACGCCGAGGTTGATCTCCGGCTGGCCGAATTTCGCCGTGTCGGCGGCCAGGATGAAGTCGCACATCATCGCCAGCTCGCAGCCACCGCCCAGCGCGAAGCCGGCGACCGCGGCGATCACCGGCTTTTTCACCCGCAGCACCGTCTCCCAGTTCGTGCCGATAAAGTCTTGCATCAGTGCCTCGGGGTGGGTGCGCTCGCGCATCTCCTTGATGTCGGCGCCGGCGGCGAAGGCCTTTTCGTTGCCGGTGAGCACGATGGCGCCGATCGCCTTATCCGCGTCGAAGGCGAGGAGCTGGTCGCCGAGTTCCCGCATCAGCGCGTCGCACAGCGCGTTCAGCGCCTGCGGCCGGTTGAGACGGATCAAACCGACACGGCCGTGGGTTTCGACGAGAATGTTCTGGTAGTCTTGCATCGGCGTCCTCCGGTGGGGCGAGGCTGGAGGCAGTATTATGGAGCAGGGAGGGGCAGGGGGCTATGGCGGCCGTTGCCCGGTGGCGGGGCGCCCGGTGTCCGCGTCATGGGCCAGCCGCACGGTCAGGCGCCATGGCGTCAGGATAAGCCGGATGCAGCGAAGAATACGCCCCCTCCCCTTGTGGGCTTGGGCCGCGAAGCGGACCAAGGTTGGGGGGAGGAGTGCGTTCATCAATCCGCCAGCGGATGCACGCACCCGCGCCGCGGAAAACCATGACGAGGCCAGGCAGCGCACTACACCAGCGCCACCGGCCGCACCGGGCTGCCCGTCGCGCCGCGGAACTTCGTGGCCAGCAGAATGAAGCAGAACCGCGTCAACCCATCACGCGCGAGTTCGTCCAGTGCGAGGTTCTCGATCAGATACACGCCGGCCTCCGCCAGCGCGTGCTGGTGCACCGGCATCGACAGGCCCTTGTCGGGATTCGGCAGCACTTCCACCGCCATGTTGTCGCAGCCGATCGCCACCACACCCTGCTGTGTCAGCCAGCGCGCGGCGGGAGCGTCGACGCCCGGCTCGCCGGCGAGATAGCGCGCATTGTCCGTGCCGAAATAGCGGCCCCAGCCGGTCCGGATCAGCACGATGTCGCCGGGTTCGATCGCCAGCTTCGCCGCATCGGCGGCGCGCGCGAGATCGTCCGGCGTGACGACGCGTCCTGGATTGAGATGCGACCCGCCATCCAGGCCAGCCACGTCGAGCAACACACCGCGCGTGATCATCGGCGGCGCATGCTCGATTCCGAGCTTCTCCAACCCCCAATCGGTGACTGTGTCGGCAGCGGACAAGCCGTTGTACAGCCGGTCGCCCTTCGAGAAATGCCCGAGCGCATCGATATGCGTGCCGACATGCGCGGTCATCTCGATGCGCTCGACATTGGCGCCGGCATCGTTGGTGGCGCCGGTCAGGCGGCGGCGTTTGATGCTGTCGCGCCACGTTGCCCACATCGACAGCAGGAACGGCGTCTGGTTCGGCACCAGGAACGGCGCGCCCATGCCGATTTCGTGGCTCACATCATAGACGCGGCCCTCGGCCACCGAACCCAGCGCGGCCAAGCGCCTTTCCACCGTCAGCAGGTTACCGGCGCCGATCTGGTCGCCGGGACCCCAACGGGAATGATCGTGCATCGTAATGCTCATTTTTATCCCCTCGCTGTCGCCATGGCGCTGCCGGAACAGCCGTTGCCGCCCCACCGCACGTGGCGATCGGCAGCGCCCCGCATCCGCCGACTATGACGCGGCGCGGCGCCATGGCACAACCGGCGCGCCATGAGCGACCCGCATGCCCTGACCGATCGTTGCAACCCGCGCGCTGCGACGGAGCGCTTGCTCGCCTGAGCACCGTTGCCGCCCCGACCCGCACCTCACCGCGTCAAGCCTGGGCACTGCTCGCCGCGGCCTTTGTCACCTTCGCGGTGGGTGCGGCGTGCATGCACTCCTACACCGTTTTCCTCATAGCGTTCATCGAGGCATTCGGCTGGACGCGCGGCGAAGCTTCGATCGCCTATTCAGTGTCGCAGGTGATCGGCGGCGCGACGTCGCCGCTGGTTGGCGTGCTGGTCGATCGCCTTGGCCAACGACGCATGGTGCTGATCGGCGGCGTATTGCTCTCTGCCGGCCTTCTCGCCAGTGCCCACGCCCATGCGCTGTGGCAGGTGGTGTTGCTCTATGGCGTGGTGATGACCCTGGGTGCCAACTGCCTCGGCCTGGTGGTGTTCGTTCCGATTCTGTCGCGACGATTCGTGCGCCGCCGCGGCTTGGCGGTGGCCATCGTACAATCCGCCAACGGCTTCGCGCGCGCCGTCTCCGCGCCGTTGTCGCAGATGCTGATCACCGGTGTGGGTTGGCGCGGTGCCTACCTGGCGCAAGGCAGTTTCATGGCCGTGGCTTTCCTGCCGCTGGCGATGCTGTTCCGCCGCAACGAACCGGCGCGGCCGGCGGCGCTCGGGGCGCCCTCGGACGAGGCAGGCTGGACGCTGCGCCAGGCGATGCGCACGCCGCATTTCTGGCTGCTGTCGTTGGTCTATGTATTCACCGGCCTGGGCAGCTTCCTGGTGGCACTGCACCAGTTGGCGTTCGCGGTAACGGTGGGCTTCGACAAGCTGTACGCGGCCGAAGTGCTCGGACTGGGCGCGTTGCTGTCGTTGCCGGGTGTGATCCTGACCGGCTGGGTATCCGACTATATCGGCCGCGAATTGTCCGCGGTGATGACCTACGGCACATCGATCATCGGCGTGGCCTGCGCGATGTTCATCACCAGCCCCGACCAGCATTGGTTGCTGTGGCTGCATGCCTGCTTCTTCGGCCTGACCTGGGGCGCGCGCGGGCCGGCGATCACGGCGAAAACGGCGGACTTGTTCCCGGGCCCGCATCTCGGCTCGATCCTCGGCGCGATCACCATCGGCACGGGCATCGGCTCGGCGTCGGGTTCCTGGCTGGCGGGATGGACCTTCGACGTGACCGGAAGCTATCAGGTGGCGTTCGGACTGTCGATCTTCTTCTATGCCTGCGGCGCTGTGGCGTTCTGGATGTTGCGCCGGCCGCCGGCACGGCGGTAGCCGGCAGTCGGAAATGATTCGCCGCAAAGAACACCAGGCCATCGAGCGGCATCGCCGATCTCATCGGCGATTGTAGGCTGACGCCGGCGCGCCCGCTTTCCCCCCGTCGCACGAAGGGGTAACTCATCAGCGCGATCGGTTGGAAACGTCGGAGAGTACAACAATGCAACGTCGTCACTTCATGGCCGGTGTCGCGGCTGCGGCGCTGGGCCGCGATGCGCTGGCGCAGCCCGCCGTGAGCGGCAAAGCCAAGACTTTGGTGCATGTGCCGCAGGCCAATCTGACCAGCCTCGACCCGGTTTGGACCACCGCGCTGGTCACCCGCAATTTCGCTGGCCTGGTATACGAGACATTGTACGGCCGCGACGAAAAGCTGAACCCACAACCGCAAATGGTGGAAGGCCACCAGGTCGAGAACGACGGCCTGCGCTGGACCATGCACTTGCGCGACGGCTTGCAGTTCCACGACGGGGAGAAGGTGCTGGCGCGCGACTGCGTGGCTTCGATCCAGCGCTGGATGAGACGCGACGGCATCGGCCAGACCATCGCCGATCGTATGGACGCGCTGGAGGCGCCGGATGACCACACACTGGTGTTCCGGCTGCGCAAGCCGTTTGCTTCCTTGCCCTATGCACTGGCGAAGACGCAACCGACGCCGGTGATCATGCCGGAGCGGATGGCGAAGACCGATCCATTCAAGCAGGTTCCCGAGGTGGTGGGCAGCGGTCCGTTCCGCTGGGTCGCTGACGAATATGTCGCCGGCAACCTCGCGGTGTTTGCGAAGAACGAGCGCTACGTGCCGCGGCCGGAGCCGGTAAGTTTCGCTGCCGGCGGCTATCGTGTGCTGGTGGATCGGGTCGAATGGCGGATCATTCCCGACGCGGCGACAGCGGCGAACGCGCTGACGAACGGCGAGATCGATTGGCTGGATTCGCCGCTGCCGGACCTGCTGCCGCTGTTGCGCAAGGCGGCCGGGGTGACCGTTGGGCCGATCGACATCTACGGTACGCTCGGCGGGCTGCGGCCGAACCAGTTGCTTTCGCCAACCGACAATCCGGGCGTGCGCCGCGCGATGCTGGCGGCGATCGACCAGGTGGACGTGATGACCGCGGTGATGGGCGACGAAAAGCGCCTGTACCGCGCGCCAGTTGGGTTCTTTATGCCGGACACCCCCTCGGCCAACGACGCCGGCATGGAATGGGTACGCCAGCGCCGCAGCGCTGACGACATCAAGGCGATGCTGAAGCAGGCGGGCTATGCCGGCGAGCGTGTGGTGCTGATGCACCCGACCGACCAGACCTTCTACGACGCGATGAGCCACGTGATCGCCGCGTCGCTCCGCAAGGTGGGCATCAATCTCGACGAGCAATCGATGGATTGGGGAACGGTGGTGCAGCGGCGGACGAGCAAGGAGCCGTTGGACAAGGGGGGCTGGTCGCTGTTCCCAGCCGGCTATCCAGCCGCGGAATATCGTGATCCGGTATTTGCGGGCAACATTCGAGGCAACGGCAAGGACGCCTGGTTCGGCTGGCCGACCGACGAGAAGATCGAGGCGATGCGCAATGCCTGGATGGACACTACGGACGCGGCAGAGCGCAAGCGTCTCGACGTAGAGGTTCAGGCGCGGGCCTTCGAGATGGTGCCGTTCATTCCGCTGGGCCAGTACCTGCCGCCTTCCGCATGGCGCAGCAACCTGAGCGGGATTTTGCAAGGCGCCATCCCGGTGTTCTGGAATGTCACGAAGACCTGAGACCAAACCACTCCCGCGCTGTGCGCGGGAGTGGTTGATGCCGTGGGTGATCAGGCGGCACGCGGCACCCTCACCTGGCGCTAGCGCGCCGTCCTCTCCCGCTTCGCGGGCGCGGATTGCTGTACGGCAGTCCCCAATATCCTGCGCCCCGCCAGCATGTCTTCCAACGAGCCGAATGCGTTCATGTAGTGGCCGTTGAAGCCCTTCGCCTGCAACCGCCGGAACAGGTCGGGGAAATCGAAATCACCCTCGCCCGGGCGCAGATGCTGTTCGTGACCGTTGCGGAAGCAATCGGCCAGCCGGACCTCCACCACGCGTTCGACCGGCATCGCATCGACGAAACCCGCCACACCCTCCGGCACCAGATGCGCGTGGTTGGCGGTGAAGGACAACGCGAAGGCAGGCGAGGCGAGGCGTTCGTAGTACCAGCGCCATTCCTCCAGCGTATGGGCGAGGTAGTGCACCTCGGCGTCGACCGGCTCCTTGTTGAGATTCTCCAGCAGCAGCAATGCGCCTTTCGTCTCGGCGTAGGCCACCATGCGTTGCAGCCGTTCCAGCCCGGCCTGCATGCGCTGCTGAACGTCCGAGGTGAAATGAAACCCGGCATGCACCACGATCCACTCGGCGCGGAGCAGTACTGCGGCGTCGATATACGCACGCAGATAGGCGTCGGCTGCGTCCGCCAGAAGTGGCGCGCATTCGGCGACGTTCACCGCCGATGAGGTGTGCAGCCCCAGATGCACGCCGGCGCGCGCGCAGGCGTCGCGAATTCCGGCTGCCCGCACTGTATCGAAGCGGGTGAAGGCGTTGACGCCGGTGTCGAGCTCGACGTCGATCCAGCGTACGCCGTGGCGCGCCGCCCAGGCGATCGCGTCCTCCAGTTTTAGCTTGCGGCCTATATCGATACCGATCCGATCAAGCAGGGGCTCGTTCATGGCTCCGTGCCGGTTTCGTTGCTTACGGGCTGGAAACGCGATGCCAGGTGACTCGTTGGGCAGATTTGAGAGGGCAGCGGAAGAGGTTTATGAGGCGCTCAGCCTCGATTGGACTGCGACCGGCGTCGTCTCGCCGAGCGTATGGCGGGTCAGCGTGAGCGACACCGTGGCACCGATCAGCGATAGCGCGCCCGCCAGCATGAAGGCGGCGCTGAAGCTGCCGGTCCACTGCACGATATAGCCGGTGACGATGGGCGCCAGCAGGCCGAATACATTGCCCCCCAACACCATGAAGGCGAACGCCCGGCCGCTGTCTGCCTGCGAGCGCAACAAGTCGTTGCACAGCGCCGCATTGGTTGCGGTGGCGGTGCCACCGAAGCTCACCGGGAAGATGGTCAGGACCACCAACAGCGGCAGCGAGTCGACGAGCGGGATTGCCATGCCGAGCGCGGAAAGCAGCAGGCACGCCACCACCACGATGCGCCTGCCACCATTGCGCATTGTGTGCGGCGTCAGGATCCAGTCGCCGATCCAGTTGGTGAGGATGATCACGGCGGCACCGGCGAAATACGGCACCGAGGTGAACAGGCCCGATTGCACGAGCGACAAATGGCGTGCGGTCTGCAGATAATTAGGCAGCCAGCTCAGATAGAGATAGACCGTATAGACGGCGCAGCCTTGCGAAATCGCCAGGCCCCACATCGACGGCGACCGAAGCAGCCCGCGATAGCCGATGCCGCGATGCGTCGTCATCGGCTCGCCCGCGTGACGCTCGGCAAGGATGCGGCGACGTTCCGGCTCCGGCAGCCATCTCGTCTGCTCTGGTGTCGAAACAAACGCCAGCCACACCGCGACCCAGACCAGGCCGATCAAGCCGGTGACGACGAACGACCAGCGCCAGGAGGTCGCGGCGATCAGCCAGGCCACCGCCGGCGCGCTGAGCGCCGGGCCAAGCAGCGTTCCCGCCTGGATGAAGCCGACTGCCAGGCCACGTTCGGTGGAGGGTGCCCAGTCGCGCACGCTGCGGTAGCTGACCGGGAATGTCGGTGCCTCGCCGACACCCAGCCCGAGGCGGGTGAGCAGTAGCGTAACGAATCCGATCGCGGCGCCGCTGAGCATTTGCGCGATCGACCAGAAGGCGGCGCCGATCGCGGCCATGCGATGGGCACCCAGGCTGTCCACCAGCCGGCCGCTCGGCAGCATCATCACCACGTAGGCCCAGAGGAACGACGAGAAGAGGTAGCCCAGGGCGACTGGCGAAAGCGCGAATTCCTGTGCGACCGAGCGGCCGGCAACCGACATGTTGATGCGGTCGAGGTAGCAAATTACGTTGAACAAAAAGAGCAGGAAATAGATCCAGTACCGCCTGTGGGTCATCGTTGCAGTCTCCGTTTCCACCGTGTGGTTTGTCTCTGGCCGGCTGTACCGCCGGCTGTTGCTCTTGGTATAGGCGAATGTTGCGGCGGTGGCGATTCATGGGGCGTGTGCGCATCGCCCATCCGCGGGGCGAGTCATCCGGGTTGTTCTTGCTTGCGCTTTGTTGCGGGTCGGTTCGGCGAGCCAGCGTGACTCAAGCCTCGTGTGTTCGCTCCGGCCCGCATGCGCTGCCGCTGTTCTGCCCCGGTCCCAGTGAGCCACGGTCGCGCTCGATCACTCCCAGCACGGCCTCCAGGGTAAGTCGCGCAACACCGTCAACCGGCCCACCAGGCGGCGACAAGATCGGCACGATCTGCGAACTGTGGTGCAGCGCAGGCGTGGTACCGAACAGCGCATAGGCGCGCGTGCCGACGGCGGCGGCCATGTTCATCACGCCGGTGTCGTTTCCGACGTAGAATGACGCCGCGGCCAGCAGCGCGGCCGTCTCTGCCAGGTGCCAGCCGAGCGCCGGCACCACGCGCGCGGCATCGTTGGCCAACGCGGCGCAGATCTCACGCCGCAGTGTCTCCTCGCCCGGACCACCGACCAGCGCGAGGCCTGGCCAGCCCGCGTCGATCAGCACGCGTGCCAGAGCGGCAAAACGCGGCGCGCCCCATTGCCGCGTCGGCTCGGAACTGCCGATGCCGAGCACCACGAACGGCCGCTTCACCTCGCGCAATCGTTGCTGCACCGCCAGCCGCGCGGCCGGAGCGATCGGCAGGTACTGCTCTGCCTCGTCCATCGCGATGTTCGCAGCCTCAAGGAACAGCGTGGCACGCTGCAACGGCCGGTGCTGCCGCCAGAGTGCCTGCGCCAGGTACGGTCCCCGATTGAGAAACCAGCGTTGCACGCCGATGCCGTAGCCCTGACGCAGGGGAATGCCCGCCGCCAACGTGGCGAAGGCCAGTGACGGGCTGTGATGCAACAGCACCGCCGCATCGAACCGGCCGACGCGCAGGGCGCGGATCAGCCGCCACAACCCGAGTGGCCAGTCATGCGCGCCGCTCGCACCCTTCGGGTTGCGATCAACCCAGATGATCTCTCGCACGGTGTCCTCGGCGGCGAAGATCTCGTCGGCACGCGAGCGCGGTTTGGCGACTAGTGTGACCGGCCCGCCGGCGTGGCGCGCCAGGGCGCGGATATGCGGCAGGTGCCAGACCATGTCGCCGATGCCTGGCAATGGTTGCACGACGAGCAGGCGATGGGGGGGAACGCTCAGCGCTGGACTCCTGAAGCTGTCGATGGCCGCCAACCAGGTCTATCCTTCAGCCGATCAAGGCGCGCAGCTTGTTACGAATTTCGGCCAGTTCGTTTGCGATGGCGCGGCCCTTGCGGGTCGCCCGCCGCGCACGCCAATCGAAGCTCTTGACCTGATCCGCCAGGGCGACGCTCGCCTTCTGTCCTGACAGTGCGACTTCGAAGGGGTAGCCTTTGGTTTGCGTCGTGGTCGGGCAGCAGACAATCAGTCCGGCCCGGGCGTTACACGCCGCCGGGCTGAGTATCACCTCGGGCCGGCGTCCAGCTTGCTCGCGGCCTTTCTGCGGGTCGAAATCGATCCAGACGATATCGCCTTCATCCGGTACATAGCGCGGAGGCACTACAGGATTTCCTTGCTGACTGGCGGTCCGAAGTCGATTTCGTCATGGCGATTTTCACCGGTGATGCCGGCGATCAAACTCGCGAGCGTGTATTCCGCCGGTCGGATCGGATCGATAACAATCCGCCCCTGCTCTTCGCGCACCTCGACTTCCTGATCGAGGCTAATCTTGGCCGCCGCCATGAGCGATGCCGGAATGCGCACCGACGCGCTATTCCCCCATTTCTTCACGAGCACCCGCATCGGCCCTCCCCATGCTGCAACGATGTCGATACATGGGGTGCCAGCGTTGGGAAATCCACGGCCACCGGTCAAAGCCGCGCGCGGATCATGGCGAAGGCGTGGGCAACTGCCGCGGCACGGATGGCGGTGCGGTCGCCGGAAAAGGTCCAGCTCTCGCTGGCAATTTCGCGGCCGCGCTGGGCGAGGCCGAAGCATATCAGGCCCACCGGCTTTTCCGCGCTGCCGCCGCCCGGGCCGGCGACGCCGGTCACCGACACCGCGATGGCGGCGCGCGAACGGGCCAATGCGCCCTCGGCCATGGCGCGCGCGACCTCCTCGCTGACCGCGCCGTGGCACGCGATGAGTTCGGCGGGGACGCCGACGAGTTCGGTCTTGGATTCGTTCGAGTAAGTAATGAAGCCGCGCTCCACCACGTCGGACGAGCCGGCAATGGCGGTCAGCGCCGCGACGATCAGTCCACCGGTGCAGCTTTCCGCGGTGGCGAGCATGACGCCTTGCGCGCGGCAGGCATCGAGCAGGGAAGCGGCGTCGTCGAGCAGGGCGGGGGAGAGCATGCGGGCTGCCTTGGATGGGGCGGGTCAGGGTGCAATGTCATTGCGAGCGAGGTGAAGCAATCCCCTGAGAGAGGCGCTGTGGCTCGCCAGGCGGGGGATTGCTTCGCTTCGCTCGAAATGACAAGGGGGCAGTGACGCGACGGGACATGACGCGATGCCGGGCGGTTTCGTTGCTCCGCCATCCTACGCAGTCGGCCTAATATCCGATCGCCGCACCGGCTGGGCGGCGTGAGTCGTTGGCGCCGTAATAGAAGCCGGGACGCAATGTGCCTGACGCCGCGAAGTCGTCGCCGGAAGACGCCGCATGGTCGCCCGCTTCCTGCGGCGGCGCGACCTCGATCAACTCCGCGGCGCCCCAGGGCTTCTGTTCGGTAATCCGGTAGCCCATCGCTCGCAGCAGCGCCTGGGTATCGGGCGACAATGCGTATGGCTCGGCGAATATTTCATCCGGCAGCCATTGGTGGTGGAAGCGCGGCGCGTCCACTGCTTCCTGCGGCGCCATGCCGTAGTCCAAGATATTCAGCGCGGATTCCAGCGTGATGGTGATGATGCGGGCGCCGCCCGGCGAGCCGAGCACGAGGAACACATGGCCGTCGCGCAGCACCAGCGTGGGCGCCATCGACGACAGCGGCCGCTTGCCCGGCGCGATGGCATTGGCCTCGCCCTGCACCAGGCCATAATGGTTCGCGGTGCCGGGCTTCACGGTGAAGTCGTCCATCTCGTCGTTCAGCAGGAATCCGGTGTCGCCGGCGATGACTCCGGCACCGAACCCACCATTGATCGTATAGGTCACCGCCACCGCGTTGCCCGCCTTGTCGATCACGGAATAATGCGTGGTTTCCGTTCGTTCGCGAGGGGCAACGTCCAGTGTCAGCGCGCGCGACGGCGTCGCACGGTCGCCGATCCGCGCGCGGATCGCCGCGGCGTGGTCCGGCGACAACAGACGCGCCAGAGGGTTCGTCACGAAAGCCGGATCGCCAAGTGAGGTATTGCGGTCGAAATAGGCGTGCCGCATCGCCTCGGTCATCACATGCACCGCCTGGGCGGAATGGAAGCCAAGGGCTTGCATGTCGTAGCCCTGGAGCACCTGCAGGATCTCGCACAGCGTGACGCCGCCGGAAGAAGGTGGCGGCGCGGAGAGAAAGAGAAAGCCGCGATAGGTGCAGGACAATGGCACGGACTGGGTGATGCGATAGGCGGCGAAGTCGGCAACCGTGATGATGCCGCCGCCGGCGCGGGAAGCCGTTTCCACTTCGCGCGGGATGCGGCCGCGATAGAACGCATCCGGGCCGTGGTCGGCGATCGCTTGCAGGGTGACGGCGAGTTCCGGCTGCACCAGACGCTCCCCCGGTTGCAGCGGCGATCCGTCCGTGCGCAGGAAGATGTGCGCGATATTCGACTCGCGGCGGAACATTGCCGTCGCACGCTGCATAATGTCGGTGTCGAAGCGGGTCAGCACGAAGCCGTCGCGCGCCAGGCGGATCGCCGGCGCCATCACCACGGATCGCGGCAGCGTGCCGTATTGCGTCAGCGCGGTGTCGAGTCCCAGCACCGTGCCCGGCACCGCCACCGCGCGCCAGCCATGCAGGCTGGCACCGGGCACGACATTGCCCTGCGCGTCCAGGTACATGTCTTGCGTCGCGGCGGCAGGCGCGGTCTCGCGGAAGTTGAGGAAGACATTCCGCCCGTCCGTCAGGCGCGCGACCATGAATCCGCCGCCGCCGATATTGCCGCAGCAAGGGTTCACCACCGCCTCGGCATAGCCGACCGCGACCGCGGCATCGATCGCGTTGCCGCCCTGCTGCAGCACCGCGACGCCGGCCTCCGACGCCATGCGATGCGCCGAGACGACCATGAAGTTGGCGGCCTCCACCGCCGGTAGCGTCGCCGCCTGGACGGTATGCGCCAACAGCAGTAGCAGGGACGGAAGAACGTTGGACCAGCGAGTCATCGCAAGGAGCATACGCCATGACCCACGGCATGGTCTCCGCCGCGCAGCCGGAAGCCGTCGAGGCCGGGATCGACATCATGCGTGCCGGCGGCAATGTCGTGGATGCGGCGATCGGTGCCGCGCTGGTGCAGACCGCGGTCGATCCGCAGATGTGCGGCATCGCCGGCATGGGGTGCCTGCATCTCTATCTGCCGGCGCGCGGCGTCCATACCACGATCGATTTTCACGCCCGTTCGCCGGCGGCGACGCGGACCGACATGTGGCAGGACCTGATCGTCCGCGAGGCCGACGACGGCTGGGGCTTCATCCTGCAAGGCCGGGTCAACGAGATCGGCTACCAGTCGATCGCCACGCCGATGACGCTGCGCGCGTTCGACTCCGCGTTGTCCCGGTTTGGCACGCGGAGCCTCGGCGAGCTGCTGCAGCCTGCCATCGCGTATTGCGAGGAGGGTTTTTTGGTGCGGCCGCATGTCAGCGAGTTCTGGCATTATCCCCCGCGCGCCGGGCGGGCCGGCAATATCGGCATCGTCACGCGGTATCCCGCGACCCGGAAGATCTACACCAAGTCCAACGGACATCCCTATGCCGTCGGCGACGTTGTGCGGAACCACGACATGGGCCGCACCTATCGCCGCATCGCCAGCCACGGCGCGGAGGATTTCTATACCGGCGAGATCGCCAGCCGTATCGCTGTCGATATGGCGGAACATGGCGGGCTGATCACAACGGACGACCTTGAGGGCTGTGCACCGGAGGACAATGCGCCGCTCTGGGGCAGCTATCGCGGCTATCGCATCGCCACCAACAATCCCCCCGGCGGCGGCATCATGCTGATCGAGATGCTGAACATCCTGGAGCCATTCGATCTGCGCGCGCTGGGGCATAATTCGCCGGAGTATATCCGCGTCGTCGCCGAGGCGATGAAGATCGCCACCGTCGATAAGGATGCCAAGGTCGGCGATCCGCGCTTTGTGCGCGTACCGGTCGATGTGCTGGCGTCGAAGGACTATGCGGCGCGCATGGCCGAACGCATCCGGCGCGGCGAGAAGACTCACGTGCCGCGCTTCAACAGCGGTGGCGCGGAGAGCAAGCACACGACACAGATATGCGTTGTCGATACCGAGGGGAACGCGGTGACGATGACGCATACGCTGGGGCAGCCGTCCGGCGTGGTCACCGAAGGGCTGGGATTCATGTACAACGGCGCCATGGGGGTGTTCGATCCGCGGCCCGGCCATACCGGATCGTTGGAGCCGGGGAAGGCGCGGTTCTCGGCGCTGTCGCCAACCATCGTGTTCGCGGGGGAAAAGCCGTTCCTGGTGCTGGGGGCGCCGGGGGCCACCTACATCACCATGGGCAATCTGCAGGCGATGCTGAATGTGATCGAGTTCGGCATGGATGCGCAGCAGGCGGTGTCGGCGCCTCGGTTTGCCGCGGTGTCGGATACCATTGAGTTGTCGAACCGGATACTGCATGCGACGGAAAGGGCGTTGCAGGCGTTGGGTTATGTCACGCTGCGCCATGCGCAGAGCTACCAGTTCGCCTGGGTGCACGCGATTCGTTGCGTCGATGGCAGGTTGGATGGCGGCGCCGATCCGGCGACCGGGGGGATGGCACTGGCGGTCTAGTGCCGGGGGTCGGTGAAGCGCGACACGTGGCCGCTGGGCGCAATCCGGCTACCGACACTCCGCTGGCGCCTCGGCAAGGGTCGTACTTCGGCAAGGACCGGCAACCACGCGGAAGCTTAGGATTTCTTGCTGTCCATGGGTGGAAATCCCTGATCCGCACCGCCCACCGACGGCGCGGGCGGTGCGTGGCACCCGACATCGCGCCCTGGGTCAACACCTTTCCTGAGAGGTGGTCAGTTTTCAAGACAGCGGTGCAACAGGTTGGGGGACGCACTCGGAGCCACAGGCACGGCATTGCCACCCGCGCAGAGTTCCCGCGCCGTGATCAACGCGGCGTGCATCACCCGCAGAAGGGCGCCCGCGGCTTCGACTTCTGCGGAAACCGGAACCTCGCCGCTGTTCCAGCGTTGCAGCAAAGCGCTTGCGACGGTCAATCCCGATTCGATCCGCGTCAACTCGGCGGCGCCGCGCGGATACGGGTTCCGCGTGAAATCAGTCGCGCGAAGTTAACCGATCAGCAACCCCCCCCCGCACAGTGCGCGCGTGAAGCATACCCCAGAGCAGGTCCGAGCGGAGGCAGATGGATTAGCCGCCACTTTCCCCACCGTCCAGCCTACCGCGCGCCGCTCGGGTCGTGCGAAACCAATCAGGAAACCGACGTTCATGCTCAAGCTGAACCAGCTCCGAATCAAGACGCGTCTCTATTCCGGCTTCGGCGTCCTCATCGTCATCGGTCTGCTCGTCGCCGCATTCGGCGGCTGGCAGCTTGCGAAGATCGGTGGGCAAGTCGACCATCTGGTCGCGGTGTCCGAGAACGCCTCGCGCAACCTGGAGGTGAGCCGTCTCACCGAGCAGATGCAGCGCCTCACCTTGCGGCTCAAGACGCTGGGCGACGAAAGCGCGATCAAGGATTTCAACACGGCGCAGACCGAAGCCAGCGAGTTGCTGGCGACCGCCGCCAAGGTGACCACTTCGGACGAACGCCGTCGCCTCTACAACGACGTCTCTGGAAAGATCGTCGAGTTGCGGCAGGGTTTCGACAAACTCGTCCAGCTCGGCGCCACGATGAAGACCGACCGGGCGAAGCTGTTCAGCGTCGGCGACCAGATGGCCGCGGCGACGGATGAGCTGTTTGCCGCCGGCACGACGCGTAGCGCCGACGAATCCGATCTGCCCGCTCTGACGGCCAATGTCCGGGCCTCGGTTCTGCTGGTGAGGGTCGCCAATTGGCGCTTCCTGGCGACCAGTGACCCCAAGGGTCCGGCGACCTTCAAGGCCAATGTCGAGAAAGCCGAGTCGGCACTAGCAGCTTTGGAGACGGCGGACACCGCGCATCGGCTTGCCGCGACGATCGCCCCGGTCAGGGCAGAGATTAAGGATTACGCCGCCAGCTTCGACGGGCTTTCAGCGGCGATGCTGCAGGCCGACGATCTCTACGGCAACGCCATCCAGGCGGCCAACCTCAAGATCGAAGAACAGCAGGAAATGGCGCGCAAGTCGCTGGTCGCCGATCTCGCCGCCACCAAGACGGCGACCGGCGAGATCATCGCGAGTACGACTCTGACTCAGGGAATCATCGCGGCGCTCGGCTTCCTGCTCGGTCTCGTGCTCGCCTGGTTCATCGGCCGCGGCATCGCCAACCCGGTGGTCGCCATGACCGCCGCCATGCGCAAGCTGGCCGGCGGCGACAGGTCGGTGGAGATCCCGGCGGTCGGCCGCAAGGACGAGGTCGGCGAGATGGCCTCCACTGTGCAGGTGTTCAAGGACGGCATGATCGAGACCGAGCGGCTGCGCGCCGAACAGGAGACCCAGAAGCAGCAGGCCGAGCAGGGGCGCCATCAGGCGATGCTCGACCTTGCCGCGAAGTTCGAGTCGAGCGTCGGCGGCATCGTCGAGAGCGTCGCCTCGGCGGCGACCGAGATGCAGGCGACTGCCCAGTCATTGGCGGCGACCGCGGAGCAAACCACGCGGCAGTCGACCACGGTCGCGGCGGCTTCGGAACAGGCCACCCAGAACGTGCAGACCGTCGCCGCCTCCTCCGAAGAGCTGTCCGCCTCAATCCGGGAGATCAGTCAGCAGGTCACGCAGGCCGGCGTCATGATCCAGGACAGCGTGCGGCAGGCCACCCTGTCGAACGAGCAGGTGCAAGGGCTGGCCAGCGCGGCGGAGAAGATCGGCGACGTGGTGAAGATCATCAGCGACATCGCCGGTCAGACCAACCTGCTGGCGCTCAACGCCACGATCGAGGCGGCGCGGGCGGGCGACGCGGGCAAGGGCTTCGCCGTGGTTGCCTCCGAGGTCAAGGCGCTGGCCAACCAGACCGCCAAGGCAACAGGGGAGATCGCCGAGCAGATCAAGGCGATCCAGGAGGCGACGCAAAGCTCCGCGCGGTCGATCCAGGGCATCACCGAGGCGATCGGCAAGGTGAACGAGACGGCGACCGCCATCGCCTCGGCGGTGGAGGAGCAGGGCGCGGCGACGCAGGAGATCAGCCGCAACGTGCTCCAGGCCGCGCAGGGCACGCAAGAGGTGTCGGGCAACATCACCGGCGTCACTGAGGCGGCACAGCAGACCGGTGCGGCGGCGACGCAGGTGCTCGCCTCGGCGGGCGAGCTGTCGAAGCATGGCGAGGTGCTCAAGGCGCAGGTCGCGGGGTTCCTTCGCGAGGTGCGCGCGGCGTAGCGGGGCGGCGGCAGGGTTGCGGGGTGACACGCGGTTGCGGGGTGCGCGGGATGGAAGATATGGCGGAAGACCGTGACGCGCTGATCCATCCCGCGTTCCACGCGCGGCGGTCGCGGATTGCCGCTGCCCGCCAGATGCAAATCAGTCAGGCAACGGCACCGGCGCTCGCCCTTCCAGGCCGCGCCGCAACTTGAACATCCGCAGCGGGTGGAATCCGGCCGTTCAGCCCATGCGGTTCGGTTACCGCTGCTCTCCGGTTCGCGGATAACGCCCACACCAACCCCCCGCCTCCTGAAAAAATTCCTTGACTCGCCCCGCGGTTCGTGTTCTTGTTCCGTTCGTGACCGTTTCGCCAACCACCGCCGCCCCAAGCAGCCGCCCCGATCCCCACCAGGATCGGCCGGCCGCCGGTTGCGACGCAGCCAGCCGCACCGGGCGTCTGCTCGGCCTCGTCCGCAAGCTCATCGACTACGGCAAGGAACTTGCCGGCACGCTGCGGCCGCACGCGTCCCCCGCAAACCTCGCCATCGTCACGCGAAACTTCGGCACCGCCGACATCGCGGCGATCCTTGCGTGCATCACGCGCGGGCTGCTTCGCGCCGCCGCGCTCGAAGCCAGGCTCATCAGCCGCACCGCCCGCGAGGAGGCCGCAGCTGCGCGCAGCAGCGCCCCATCCCGCCGCCGACCGCGCGCCGCCCAACCTGCGGCCCCGCGCGTCGACGACGCCGAGTCCCGTCTCGCTCGCCTGCCCGCGCCTGCGCACATCGCGGCCGAGGTTCGCCGCCGCCCGATCGGCGCCGTTCTCGCCGATATCTGCCAGGATCTCGGTATCGTGCCGAGCGACCCGCTATGGCAGGAATTGAGCTCGGCCATCATCGAAAACGGCGGCAGCCTCGCCACGCTGTTCAGGGACACATTCAAGCGGGTGTGGATCCCGGTTGCCGATCCGCTCGCCACCATCGTGCCCCCCATGCCCCCGGGCTGGCGGGCGCCGCGCCCGCCATCGCCCGCGGCTTCGGGCGCTGGCCCGCCCTGAACCTGTGGCTCGGCCCACCGAGGCGTGATGCACGGGGCCGGTCCACGGCTGGTCCCGCCGTCTTGATTCGGCCGCCGCTGGCACGGGGTTGGGCTGCGAAGCGGACCGACGCGGCGCGTAGCGCCGGGTGACGGTGATCGGGTCGTCCCGAAGCAGCAACAGCGTGCCGACCCGATCACCCTCACCCTCGCCGCTGCGGTTGGTTCGCTTCGCGACCCAACCGACCTCTCCCGCTGCGCGGGAGAGCCTTTTAAGCCGCATCCGGGAAGCTGAACGCCAACAGCGCGCATACCATGCCCACCGCCCAGGCGAGGTAAATCACAATCAGCAGGTCGCGCGCCGAATAGCGTCGCCCCAGGCGCCATGCCACCGGGAACGGCACCACCAGCGCTGCCAGTGCCAGGGGCAGGCCGAACGTTTCGAATGCATAGATCCACATGGTGAAGCCGACGATGAGGGCTACGAACATCGGTGGGATGCAGGCCAGGATCAGCGTTTCGTGCCGCACGTACACGGTGCCGAAGATGACGAAGGCGAACATCGTGAGGGTTACGAAGTAGGTCGTGCCCTCCAGCATCACGCACCCCTCCCCCTCCCCCCTCCCACAAGGGGAGGGGGAATCTGATTAGCTGCCGACCTTCAGGGTCGATACCAGGCCGCGCAGGCAGGTCAGCACGGACAGCGCGGTCAGCTTTCCGGTGCGCGGGTTTTCCTCGCTCGGCACGTTCTCGATGGTCATCGTGAAGCGCGCGGCCGCGGCCTCCACCTGGATCGTGTGCGTGTTGCGGGTAACGGTGGGATCGGCCCAGATCTCCACGCGCGTGCGGGTCGGTCCGATCCCGGCCAGGGCCAGCGCCGCGGCGACGTTGACATTGGCCGGGAAACCCGCGGCGGCGTCGAACGCATTGCCCTCGAACACCAGCAATGGCGCGGTGAGGTTGCGCAGATCGATGCCGTATCGCTCAAGGTAGGGCGCGCCGGCGAGGCCGGCGGGTGGTTTGCGGGTCACCATGGTGACGCTCTCCACCGTGCCTTCCGCCGCGGCACGCACGGCGTCCAACCCGAGCAGGGCACCGGTGGGAACGATGATGCGCGCGCCGGTGGCCTTGGCGCGGGCAACCAAATGCAGTCGCGGCAGCAAGGCGCCGACCGAGGCCGGCACAAAAATCCGCCCGGCCTCGATCGCCGCCTCCGCAATTTGCTCGAACAGCGAGGCGGGGGCAGCTTCCACCACGATGTCCGCCTCGGCGAGGGCATCGAGCGCGACGATCCGCGGCCTGGCGCGAAAGCCGGCGAGGTTGGCTTCGGCCTTGGCGTGGTCGCGTGCGGCGACGGCGATCAGAGTCAGGCCTTCCACGCCGAAATCCAGCGCGCGGGCGAGCGGCAGGCCGATGGCCCCCAGGCCCCCGATCGCGACGGTTTTCCTCAAGGCTGGCTTGCTCACGGCTGGCCTTCCTCCATCCGCGACGCGATGCTCCGCGCCATCGCCAGGTCGTTGGGTGTATTGACGTTCAGAAACGGGTCCCACTTCCCGGCGGGGAAATCAACCCGGCGCATACCGATGGCGTCGGCAAAGCGGACGGCGGCGCGCGAGCCGGGGGCTGAGAGCAGGGCGCGCAGGGTCTCTCGGCAGGCGATCGGGCAGAGCGCGATGAGGTGATGCACGCGGCCGTTGCTGGCGGCGCAGGCGGGCGGCGGCGCCAGGGTGGCGGCAAGGCCCGGGGGCACGAACGGCGTGTCGCCGGGGATGGTCAGCAGCGAGTCGGCGCCAATTGCGGCCGCCCAGTCCAGCCCGGCCAGCACGCCGGCGAGCGGACCCTGGCCGGCGAACGCGCCGTCCGGCAGGACCGGCAGGCCGAAGCCGGCGAACCGGGCCCCGTGTCCGTTGGCGCTGATGGCGATGGCCAACGCGTCGGGCCGCAGCGCGTCGATGATCCGTGCCAGCATCGGGGTGCCGCCGACCTCCAGCAGGGGTTTGTCGCCGCCGCCCAGGCGGGTTGCGGTGCCGCCGGCGAGGACCAGCACGGCGGTGCTCACGCCGCCTCCCAGGCCAGGTAGATCGTGTGCAGCGGATCGTCTGGCGCCCCGCGTGCGGGCACGTCGTGGGCATCCCACTGGAAGCCGGCGGCGCGCAGGTTGTGCTCGAAGCGCGGGGACGGGTCGGCGGACCAGACGGCAAGGGTGCCGGCCGGGCGGAGCCCGCGGCGGATCAGCCGCAGGCTTTCGGGCCCGTAAAGCGAGGCATTGCCGGCCAGCATGACGGCATCGGGACCGTTGTCGGTGTCGAGCAGAATCGCGTCAAAGCGGGCGGGTTCGGCGGTGTGAAGCAGCGCGGCGACATCGGTGCAGGCGACCGACACGCGCGGGTCGGCCAGCGGGTGGCTGGCCAGTGGCGCCAGCGGTCCGCGATTCCAGGCGATGATTTCCGGGAGCAGCTCGGCCACGATGACGCGCGCCGACCGGGGCAGGTGGCTCAGCGCAGCGCGCAGCGTGTAGCCGAAACCGAGGCCGCCGATGAGGAGGTGAGGCGTTAGTGCCGTGATCCGAGGGTAAGGTCGGG
>Ga0209415_10004954_pt1 | contig 24183 bp, 19 predicted proteins | sample PeaSoiSIISIP2007_FD_187696 | JGI IMG/M metagenome (GOLD analysis project Ga0209415, IMG submission 187696) | Peat soil microbial communities from Weissenstadt, Germany - SII-SIP-2007 (SPAdes) (version 2) | ecosystem: Environmental > Terrestrial > Soil > Wetlands > Peat | place: Germany... | reverse complement strand
AGCGCAGCGGACGCAGCCAAACAACCTCCACCCTGCCGGAGGCCGCTGCGGAAGCGCAGCGGACGCAGCCAAACAACTTCCACCCTGCCGGAGGCCGCTGCGGGAGCGCAGCGGACGCAGCCATTCTGACTCCTGACTCCTGACTCCTGGCTCCTAGCCAGATGCAACGGTAACCGGTCCCTGTTCCTTCACGTCTTGGCCTGGCTTACCAGGCAGAGTGCTTTTGTGGCCTGCCTTTGCCCGTTTGCCAAACAAGCTAGCGGACCTGACGAAGCCCTGGCGATTCAACCGGCTGATCGGGTAAAATCAAGTGATGGCCAAGTCGATCCGCAAACGGGCTCCTCAGCGTAACGGTAACCAGCCGCGCGAGAAGATTTCCGAGCTGGGGCGAATCCTGCAACGGTTGGCCGACAAGCACGTGGCCTCCGGAGCCAAACTGCTAAACCGGCGTGAGTTGGAACGCGAGATCGCGGAACGCCGGGGCCTCCGTTAGTGGCCTCGCGGCCGCCGCGAACATTTCTGGATAGCGGTGTTCTGATCACGGCCTTCAACGGCCAGGCCGATCTCAGAACGGCGGCGTTGAGGATTCTGAAGGATCCGGATCGAGTTTTTCTGAGCAGTCCGTTTGTGTGGCACGAGGTGTGTCCAAAGGCCCTCTTCAATAAACGGCACCTGGAATATCGGTTCTACCGCGAATACTTTCGACGGACCGCGATGTTCAACGACCTGAGATTGATTCTCGAACGCGCCGGACGCGAATCCGCAAGATCGGGTGTCGGTGCGATGGATTCGTTGCACATTGCCGCGGCGCACCTGCTGGGCGCCGATGAGTTCATCACCACCGAAAATCCGAGGAAATCAATCTACCGCACGAACTTGGTGAAGATGACGTACCTTTTCGCGTAGGCACTCCTTGCCCTTGCCCGCCTGGCTTTCCAGAAGCGCAGATGTCATCCAGGTTCCGGTACGCTCCCCGTAATCCAGGCCGTATCCCAACACGAACTCGCCCGGAATCTGAAACCCGACGTAGCGGCGAGCGCGGGGTGCAGCACGCCGCCGCGATGAGGATCGATTTCGGACGCCTCCAGGCGATTACTTGACCTGGAATGGCGCTGAATACACAAACGAATCGCCGGTCGCCGTGAAATTCAGGTTGTAGGTTCCGGTGGACAGCCCTTTGGTGCTCAGGTTGAAGATGTATCCGCCAGTGCCGCCGAGGGTCGGGTCGAAGCGGAAATCATTGTCCGGGTTCGCGTTGCCGGAGTCTTCGACCTCCCCGGAAATGGAAGTGGAGGCTTGCGTGATGCCGATGGCGTGGATGGTGATGCTTGCGGAGGACAAATCGTTGCCGCTGCCGTCGCACAGTTCCAGTTTGAGGGGTTCCGTAGCTCCACTGTGTACGGCCTTGGTCGGATCGTAGAGCAGGCAGGTGCTGTAACGCGGGCCGATATTGAGCTTGACAATTATGTTCCCAGACCCTTCTGTGAACCACAAATTCCCATCCGGCCCTGAGGTGAGCCCCGACTGGGGGCCGGGAACCGGGAACTCCATGATCACTCCACTCGTGCTGATTCTCCCGATCTGGTTCAAGCTGTTTTCTGTGAACCACAGATTGCCGTCCGGCCCGACCGTGATCACCCCCACGTTTGCGCCTGAGGTTGGCACCGGGAACTCTCCATTGAACACGCCGGCTGTGGTGATTCGCCCGATCCTGTTCACACCGTTCTCTGTGAACCACAGATTGCCGTCCGGTCCAGCGGTGATTCCGCCCGGGGAACTACCGGCGTCAGGGACGATAAACTCCGTGATCACTCCGGCGGTGGTGATTCTCGCGATCTTGTTCCCAGACCCCTCTGTGAACCACAAATTGCCGTCCGGCCCGGGCGTGATCACCAACGGCTCGCTGCCAGAGACTGGAAACTCCCCCGTGAACACACCGTCGGTTGTGATCCTCCCGATCTTGTTCCCGAACCTCTCTGTGAACCACAGATTTGCCGTCCGGCCCGGCGGTGAGTCCATACGGATAGCTGCCGCCAGTGGGGACCGAGAACTCGGTGATCACCCCGGCGGTGGTGATTCTCGCGATCTTGTTCCCAATGTACTCAACGAACCACAGGTTGCCGTCCGGCCCACCGGTGATGCCGAACGGGTAGCCGCCGCTAGGGAGCGGGAACTCCGTGACTGCCCCGGCCGTAGTGATTCTCCCGATCTTGTTCGCAGTGGCCTCTGTGAACCACAGATTGCCGTCCGGCCCGGCGGTGATCGATTCCGGGACGCTGCCACTGGTGGGCACCGGATATTCGGTAAATGTAAGTTGGGCCGGGCAAATGACCGCAGCCGCTAACACCAGCCCCATGCCACACAAATGGACCTTCATCTTACGCATTAGTCTTCTCCTGTTTTAGTGTGGGTTGACGACAATTGTAGACCGGGTTGCGCGACTGTCAACGTTTGGCCGGCTATGCTGACGTTTCCAGTGCGGGGACTAGTTGCCAAGTTTTCCCAACACAACCTCTTAACGGAGCAGCCCGGCTGGATTCCATAAGCCAGTTTGTGGTCCGACGTACCAGTACTTCTGTCTATGCCCAGTGCGTCATGGCTCGCCAACAAGCACGAATGCGGCCCAAAAGTAGGGGTCGTGGTAGGCGACAACTTTAGAGTGCATCATCTCCAGCTTGGCGGCTCGCAACGCGCGGGCGGGCTCCAGGCCGTCCTTCATGTGTTGGTAGAACGCTTTCATCAGATCGGTCGTAGCAATGTCATTGACGTCCCAAAGACTCGCGACCACTCGCGACGTGCCGGCAAACAAGAACACCCGAGTCAATCCATCGATGCCTTCTCCGCGGATGATCTTTCCCAGCCCGCTCTGACAGGCCGACAGCACGACCAAGTCGGCGTTTAGCTTCAGCGCAAGAATGTCCTTCAGCCGAAGGACGCCATCCGAATGCTCGGAGGTCGAAAGCGCGATGCCGGACCGTTCGGGCCGCGTCTCGTCGATGAATGCATGGGTGGCGAAGTGGATGCGCACAAATTCGTCAAGCCTCTCTCCCTCGACCGAAGTCTTGCTGGCGGCCCGGCCCAGGTAGGTCTTGTTCGACCCGGGATATAGTGCCGCAATGGCCTCGATCTCCGCTCGGGTATTGGGAAGCGGCGTCAGACGCAGCCCATGACTGCGGTCAATGCCGCGCACGACCGCCTCCATTGTCCCAGGCTGGAGGAGTCCCGTGCCAAAATCTGGGTCGCCATAAGCCAGTAGCTCTTTCCGCGGTGGTCCTGGCCGCCGCACCTGAAGTTGGCCCAGCACAGAAGCCGAGGGCGCGTAAGCAATCGTGAAGTCCTCCCCGAAAAAACGTCCGGGCGCGGACCTCAGCGTCTCAAACGGAAGATAGTGCAGCGCGCCATCGGGGACGATCATCAAAACCTTGTCCGGCGCAAGCTGCGATGCAACCGGCGAGATCAACATCCGATAGAGCCCCAGCGCCTCTTGAGCGGCCCCGGGCGAACGTCGCGCGAGCAGCGCCCGGTAGCGCTCCGCTCGCCCTTCGATTGAAGAGCGTGCGGGCAGTGCCGCCATCACGGTGCGGCTTCCGCTGACAACCCACACGTAGGATCGTCTTTCGCCAAGCGCGTATTCGACGAGCACCTGGTCCCGGCGCGCCACGTCGCGTTCAACAGCGCCGGCATCCAGCGGCTCGGCCTCGGCCGATCCCGTACTCCCCTGCGTCTTCGAAGCGACCAGCGTGTCGAGAAACGCTCGGGCCTGCTTCCTCTCGGCGAAGTAGAGGGCTTCCCGCGCATTCTTCTGACTCGCGAGCACGTCGATCAGACGTTCATAAGCGTTGAGGGCGCCCGAGAGAAAAGTGGATTTGAACCCAGGCGACTCTAAGCGCCCGCGTATGGATTCGATCGCTTCGATCGCCGCGCGGTAATGCAGGGCGGCATCCTCAAGATGTCCATCGTGACGAGCGACGTCGCCCAAGCCCTCCCGGGCCAGACGCACAGCGTCGGGCATCCCGGCCTGCTCGCCGATTTTCAGCGCCTCACGGAATTCACGCTCTGCTTCGGCGGTGCGGCCGCTCTTCAGGAGAACCTCTCCCAAGTCGTGAGCCCCCATGAATTCGAGTTCCGTATTCTTCAGGGTTTTGGCTGCGTCCAAACCGACGCGAAGCTTCTGCAAGGCTTCCGAAAAGTTGCCCAATCGGCCGTAGACGCGGCCCAGGAGCAGAAGTGTAGTGGCGCGAAACCGCGCCATGCCGGTTCGCACAGAGAGCGCCAGCGCCTCACGGAGGATCTGGGCCGCCCCCGCGTTATTGCCCTGGCGAACCGCCAATTCCGCGAGCCGGGTCAGAATCCGCTCCTGCTCCGCCACATCGGCAAACCGGCGGGCGCTGCGCAGCGATTCCCGGTAGCATTCTTCCGCTTTGGCCCCGTCACCCAGCCGCTCGTAAGCGATCCCAAGATCGCCAGCGGTGCCACCGGCTGAATGAAAGTACCCGGTGTCCTGCAAGATTCTTCTGGCGCGTTGGTGCAGTTCGATCGCCTTTGCATAGTCGCCCAATTGAACGAAAATCTCTGCCCTGGAATTTAGAGCAAGAGCCTCGGTGAAGCGGTCCCGGATCTCCTGCGCGATCTGACCGGCGCGATCCAGGTGTTCGAGAGCAGGCTGATAGTCGCCCCGGCGCGCTTCGGAATCGGCCAACTCGCGCAACACGCCGGCGCTTTCCTGCCGGCGATGCAAAGTCTCAAGAAGGTCAAGCGCACGCTTGCAGGCCTCCACCGCTTCATCGGCGTTTCCCTGTTCCCGATGAATCCTTCCCCACACCATATGAGCCTGGGCAAGGGCATAGGGATTGTCGAACTCTCGGGCTCGCGCCATCTGCCGCTCGAAGTAGCCCCGGGTGGCTTCCGCGTCGCCGATGTGAAAAGAGCAAACTATCAAATTCGAAAGAAAGCCCAATTCTTCTTCGTGGTCCCCGAGTTGAAGCGCCAACTGAAGCGCCTGCTCGTAGTAGGCCTTGCCCCGAGCCCAGTCAGTTAAAGAGCCCGTGACGGCACCTGCAAGCCGCCCGAGCACAAGCATCTTGAACAGGAGATCTTCCGTTCCTTGCCGCCAAGCGCGCTGATAGGCTTCGACCGCTTCTGAATATCGTCTGAGATCACCATAGACGTTGCCCAGGTTGAATCGCGCCGCCGCATTACCAGGGTCTGCCGCTAGAATCCTCTTAAGCCCGGGCAACACGAGCCTAGCGTCGTCCCCGGACAAGAAATCGACGCCGCAGCCAGGCCAATGCCCAAGCTGGGTGACGCACTTCTGAAACGCTGCCCACGCCTTGCGGGATTGGCCAGACGCGTAGTACGCCAAGATTTCGCCGGACAGGAAGTGCGGCTCTGGCCTGCCGACACCGGATCGGAGATCCTCAAAGAAGCGCTCCGCTCCCCGGACATCGCCCTTTTGCCGGAACGCCTCGATCACTTCTTTGTAGGCCCGATAGAAACTCGGATCTTTGGTCAGAATTTCCTTCAGAACCAGCAGCGCCTCATCAGGCTTACCCTGTCCTGCCAGACTCCAGGCACGGTTGTACTCCTGCATCGACCCGCTGGGTTGACCGATCAGGACAAGCGGAAGCAACACCATGAGGACAAGAGCCGATCGCATAGACTCACTCGATCTGAAACACGTACTCAAACCGCCGGCCGGTCGAATCCTCGGTGAGCGTCACCGTGTAGTCACCGGCGACAAACGCCTCGCGCCGGCAGACCAACGAGACCCTTCCTGGGGAATCTCCGCTCACCACTTCGCGCCGGCCGACGGCCGTGCGACCCGACCCATCGCGGATCTCCGCAAAGTAACGGCGGTCCGTACTCATAGGAACAAAAAAATCCAGAATGAACGATTTGTCCTGGTCCTTCAGCCGCACCACATGAGGCTGGGCGGCTGTTCCCGCGCCCCTTTGACTATCCAGGGAGAAGCTGGGGATCGAAATCGCCGGCGATATCGATTCCTCCAACGCCCTCGGGCTGACTCGCGGTTTCAGGCCAAGGTACGCGGGATACAAAAGTAGCGCCGCCAAGCCGTAGGCCACGACCGGATTCCACAAATGCCGCCAAACGCGCCACCAGGCTTTAGCGTCCGGCGCTGGCCGATCGGCCGCCTTCGCCAGCCGGCCCACAAGGACGTCGCACAGCCCGCATGCCTCAACATGGCTCCTTACCCGAAGTGCGTCTGGAGCGGCCAATCGCTCTTCAGAGAAGGCGACCAGTTCTTCAGAACTCGGACAAGGTCCCCGCTCCCCCTTCAACTCCTGGATGCCATCGCGCAGCGACGCGGCAAACGACTGCTCCTCCGGATCGGTCTGCATTGGATCGCTCATGGCTTCTGTTTCAACGCTTCCCATTCCAGGATGAAATTGCGCCGGCCATTTTGCAGATAGGACTTCACCTGCTTTTCGGTGAAGCCGGTTGCCTTAGCGACCTCCTTCGCACTGAATCCTTCGATATAGAACAGCTTGAGGCACTGGCGCTGTTGGTCCGGCAATTTGCCGAGGATGGTCCTGATCTGTATGGCGGTCACACGTCGCATTTCCTCGCCGGCGGTAACCGGTTCGTCACCCTCGTCCAGCGGCCGAACTGGAAGCCGGGCCCGGATCTGGTCGATACAGATGTGTTGAGCGATTCGCGACAGCCAGCCCGGCAGATTGACGCCATCAAACCGGGACCAATTCCCAAAGGCTCGCAAATACGTGTCGTGAACTGCGTCTTCAGTCCCATCGGCTTGCCCCAAGATCCGGCGGCAGAGTTTCATCAAATGCGGCCGGCAATCCTCAAAACCGCGGGCAAGCTGCTCCTCATCATCCGCCCGCAGGCAAGGTACGTCCGCCGGCCCATCGCGACCCGCCATCCCCATAACGGTTCAAGACCTGGAAATTCCACACGCGGAAACCGGAACACCCTCCGCGATGGATTTTCCAGGATATCGCTCGGCGGGCCGAAATACAAAGCACGGGCGCGCATACGTTCCGTGGGAGGACTGTACCGCATCGACGGGGGCGGCACGTGGTCACGGACACGGTTTACGCACTCACCCGCATCGTCATCGATAAGACCGATTCCGGACACAGCACGTTCAATGTTCCGGAATGGGGCGGCAATGCTCTTGCAGTGGCGATCTCCAACGCCTACTATCCCGATACCCGCACTGCCAGCGACAACGTGCAGCGACTGCTCATCGCTTGCGGGACCGACGCATTCTCGAATGTGCTGAAGGAATTCTGGCCGGATGTGAAGCGGCACTTCCAGAAGAAGCACGATCGCGATTCCGGGGCTACCGCGTTGTCATCGGGCCACTAGCCGGCCATATCGACCGCTATGATAGCGGTGTTCTGCTCACCGCTTCGACGGCCAACCCGATCTCAGAACGGCTGAGTTAAGATCCAGAAATTCCACACGCGGCAAAACCCGCGCCGTCCGCAATGGATTATCCAGGATATCGCCCGGCGCGTCAAATCACAAAGGCGAGTCAGCGCGCGCACCTTCCGTGGGTCTGGTAATACGCTGAGGGAATACCGGGAGTATGGTACATTGGGAATAATCATGAAGCTGGCGAAACGGACATACTCCCTGCCTCCCGATCTGCTGCAGCGGTTCGAAGCACGCCTCGCCCCCGGCGAACGGAGCGGTTTCGTTGCCAAGCTGATGAAGGAATGGTTGGACCGGCGGGAACGCGATGAGCTGCGTCGCCAAGTGATTGAGGGCTGCAAAGAGATGGCCGGCCTGTACCGGGAAGTCGATCGGGAGTGGAATCGCGCCTCCGAAGAAGTGTGGCGTGACAGCGAGTAAAGCGTTCCGGCGCGGCGATGTCGTTCGCGTCCGTCTGGACCCGGTAGAAGGGTCGGAGCAGAGTGGCCAACGGCCCGGACTGGTGATTTCGCCCGACTTGATCAACCAGCACAGCCCCGTCATTCTCGTGGCTGCGATCACCACGCGAAAGACAGAAAAGGTCTACCCTTTCGAGGCGTTGATTGAACCGCCCGAAGGCGGCCTTCCCCAGCGCTCGAAGGTGCTGCTGATGCAGTTGCGAGCTTTGGATAAGGGGCGAGTCCTGGGAAAATATGGCGCCCTGGGTGAGGAGACCCTGGAACGCGTGGATGCCGCTCTGAGGATCGCGGTCGGACTGACGCGGCTCTGATTTAGCTTAGCTTAGTACACCATTTCATAACTACAGTCTCGTATCCGGCCGTGGCGCGGGCACTCGTGCCGGCACTCGTGCCTGCCGCGTCGACACTCGTGTCGACGCTTGTTCGGCACCTGAAGAATACGTTGGCGTATTTATGAAACGACGTACTAAGCTAGGGGGCCAGCCGCCACTGCGGAGGATCTTCCCTCATTCGGGCAACGCAAATGCGAGCACGCTCGATCCCGAAGCGATCGCCACATACTGGCGGCCGCCCGCCATGTAGGTCATGGGCGAGGCCTTAGGCGCCTGGCTGGTCTCGAAGTGCCACAATGTGCGCCCCGTTTTCGCGTCGACCGCCGCGAATCCGCCGCTCGATTCGCTATAGAACACCACGCCGCCGGCGGTGGAAAGCACTCCACCGTAGTTGGGCGTGGGAACCTTCTGCTCGATTTCCCAGGCGATATTGCCGGTTTGCATCTCGATCGCCCGCAGATACCGCCGGGGCGGTTCGCCGCCCGGCACGCTGAAGAGCGTCCCGCCCCGATCCTGTCCCACGGCGGGTGCGGGCTTCCCGCCGAACTGCGTGCTGCGATAGGTGCCGCAGTTTTCGATGGTCATCACGTAGTACAGGCCGGTGGCCGGATTGTACGCCGTCGACATCCAGTTGGCGGCTCCGCGAATGTCCGGGCAGGTGGCCGTGCCTTCCGGAGTGGGTGCGTTGCCCGGCAATTCCATGGGCCGGCCCTGGGCGTCGATGCCGCTGGCCCAGGAGATTTTCCGGGCGAAGGCATTGGCCAGCAGCAACTCGCCGTTGGTCCGGTCGAGCACGTAATAAAACCCGTTGCGGTCGGCGTGCAGCAGCAGCTTGCGCGGGCGTCCCTGGAACTGGGCGTCCACCAGCACGGCAGGCTGCACGGCGTCCCAGTCGTGCAGGTCGTGCGGTGTGAACTGGAAGTGCCAGCGCAGCTTTCCCGTTTGGGGATCCAGCGCCACGATGCAATTGGTATAGAGATTGTCGCCGGCGCGCTCGCTGCCATCGGTGTCGGGAAACGGATTGCCGGTGGGCCAGTAGAGCAGACGAAGATCGGGATCGTAGGTGCCCGTGAGCCAGGTCGAGCCGCCTCCGAATTCCACCGCATTCCCCTGCCACGTATCCCACCCGGGTTCGCCCTGGCGAGGGACCGTCCAGAAGCGCCACGCCAGTTGCCCGGTAGTGGCTTTGTATGCCGCCAGGAATCCACGAATGCCGTCGTCGGCGCCTGCCACTCCGGCCACCACCAGGTCGCCCACTACCAGCGGCGCGGCGGTCCCGCCGTAGTGCTGCGGCGCCTCGGGCATGTAAACGTCCCAGCGCAGCGCCCCCGTCAGGCGGTCGAGGCAGATCAGGTGGGCATCGTCGGTGGTGTAGAAGACCCGGTCACCGAGCAGCGCCACCCCGCGATTCGCGCCCTTGGCCGCGTCGCCCGCGATGGTGACGCCGGTGGAACGAGGCCGCGAGTACCGCCAGATTTCCTGTCCGCTGCGCGGGTCGAGCGCGTACACCTGGTTGGGGCCGGTGATGTACATGACGCCATCGGCCACCAGGGGAGTGGTCTCCAGGCCGAAATACGGCAGGGAATAAACCCACTGCATCGCGAGCTTCTTCACGTTCTGTTGGTTGATCTGGTCGAGAGAGCTGTGCCGGTTGCCGTTTGCATTGCCGTTATAAGTAGGCCACTCTCCCGGCTTGGGGCGCAAGGTCCGCTCGATGGCGGCCTGATCGATGGCGTCGCCCGGTCCAGGGATCGCGCCCGCATGCAACCCGCCCAGGCGGCTGAGGAAAGCGAGCAAGTTGCGCTCCTCCTCGGCCGTGGCTGTGAGCGGCGGCATGGCAGATGTCTTTTCGCGTCCTGTAATCTCGTACTCGCCCTCCGCCAGCACCATCAGCCGGCCCTCCAGCGTCTCGAACTGCAGCGAATGCAGCGTCTCCTTGCGGGCGAAGCCGCGGACCGTGCTGCCATTCCGCATGCGGACGCTCACCGTGGCATAGCTGTCCGATACCTGCTGGTCGGGGTTTTTGAGCTTGCGCGTCAGCTCCGCCAAGGTGAACTGGCGGCCGGTATTGGTGAGGTCGGGCCCAACTGACTTGCCGCGCCCTTGTGCGGTGTGGCAGGAAGCGCACTGACCCTTGCCGAAGAAGAACCGCTCGCCCGCGGCGGTGTCGCCATCGGACGGGGCATCGAATGCCGAGGCGTTCATGGACCGGACGAAACCGGCGAGTGCTTGCAACTGCTCTTCGGGCAGCGGGAACGGCGGCATGCCGCCGGCCGTGCCTTTCTGAATAATGTCGTGAATCTCGCCGAGCGAACGCGTGCGGAGGCGCCGGCTGCGCGAGAGCGCGGGGCCCCGGTCCGATCCCGATGCGTCGTTGCCGTGGCAGGCGGCACAACGCTGTTCGTAAAGTCTCGCCGCATCCGGCGGCGGGGATTGGGCGAGCGCCGTCCCTATGACCAACGGAATCGCCAGCCCGGCCAGCCATCCGCCGCTCGTCCTCATTGGCGCGAGACCATTCGTGCCAGACTGTATCGAATTCACGGGCGCTCGTCAACCGCCCTGGAAACGAATGCCCTGGAAATGAAACCGGCCGACGAAAAATGAAACCTTACTTCGGCAGAAGCGATAAGACCCCTTTGCTGGGGTTCGGAATCACGTGGGCCGCCACTAGGCGGCCGAGCCCCTCCACCTTCGCCTTGCCCGCGTCCACCGCCGCTCGAACCGCGGCGACATCGCCCTTGATCAGCACGGTGATGTATCCACCGCCCAGCTTTTCCCGTGCCAGGACCTCCACAGCGGCGGTCTTCAAAGCGGTGTCAATCGCCTCGAAGACGGCCGTAAAACCCTGTGTTTCGATAAGACCCACGGCAAAACCGGCTTGATCGCTCATATTCTTCTCTGGTATCTGTACGGTTGACTGCTCGATGAGGGGGTTGAATTCCGGCCCGGCCTGCCAGGCGGCGCGCGAAAGCTCCGATGGGCCGGGGATGACGTGCACGATGATCGGCGTCTGCATTTGGGCGGCAGTATCCTCGGCGGCGCGCGCGGCGGATTCCACATCCCCCAGCGCCCCGCAGAGCTTCATGCATACTCCCGGGCTGTCGTTGAGTTCCGTTTCCAGCACCCGCACACCCGCGCACTTCTCCATGGCGTCGAGCACCACCATAGCCGGTGACCAGCCTCCGATCTCGATCAGGGCGAGAGATTCGATCAGAAGATACCCCGCTTTTCCAACTCGCGCATGACTTCGAATACCACCTGTTCCACCCGATCGACGCCCGCCTGTTGGATCCGTGGCGCGCAACCGGAGGCGGGCTGGTCCACCAGTTCGAAATCCGCCAGAATGCAGTGCAACACCGCAGTGAGGGCGGCGCGGTCGGACCGCTGGGCACTGGTTTGGGGCTGGCGTCCGCGGCCGAAACGAAAGCCGCGCAGTTCGGCCGCCGCGCGGAACCCGTCGGGAAACTCGAACGGGAAGAGCATGGCGTCGAACAGTTCGAGGATGCGATACTGCCACTTCATGGCCTCGCTGTAATGGCCGGCAACCGAGAGGTCGTATAAGCGGCGGGTCACTTCCGGCACCGCGTTGCTGGAAGCGTGGGTGCCGCCGTCGCATCCGATCATCAGCATGGGGACCAGCACTGCCTCCCACCCGGTGAGAAATGAAAAATCGCTCCGCAGCGGCCGCACCGCGGCGATCAGGCGCATCATGAAGGCCAGGTCCCCCGTGGAATCCTTGATGCCGACGACGCGGGGAAATTCGGCCGCCAGCCGGCGGATGGTGGGTACGTCGATGGGGCTGGCGAACATCGGAATGTTGTACAGCGTCAGGTCGATGGGCGAGTTTCGCGCGATCTCCGCGAAGTAGGCGTACACCGATTCCGGAGTCAGCTTGTAATAGAAGGGCGCCACGATGGCCACGGCCCGCACACCCAGGCCGGCATACGCCTCGCATGCGGCCAGCGTCTCTTTCACGTTGGCCTCGGCAGCGCCGGCCAGGACGGGGACGCGGCCCCTGGATTCGTCCGCCACGATTTCCACGATCCGCCGCCGCTCCTCCGCATTGAATCGGGTGAACTCTCCCGTGGACCCATTCGGATAAAGTCCGTGAACCCCGCGATCGATCAGCCAGGAAACAAAACGGCGCAGCTCCGGCTCGTTGATCTGGCCCCGTTCATCGAGGGGCACCAATAGTGGGGTGAAAATCCCTTGGAGCCTGTTCAAGCAATCAGGATACACGGTAGCGCGTGCGCTGCGCACTGATCCCACACAACTTCCGAACCACAAAAATAATGCCTGTTTCTATTAAATAAATCGATATTCTAACTTGCTTTTCAAACCAAAACAGGGGTATCATCAATTTGAGCAGCTTCATCGGCCCGATCTTCTAAATCACAATCCAAGAAAACCCAAAAGTGAAAGTTTCCTTTCACTTTCTAAAAGACCAATCAGTTAGAATCAATAACTTGCAAGCACCGCAGTGAAAGTTTCCTTTCACTCCGCTGTGGCATCTCTTGGGGAAGCCATCCGCCGGGTGCTGCCGACATGTGATACGGTACTTCTGGAACCCTGGAGAAGAACGATGTTGCCTGAAATCAATCTGCGCAGGGACTTCCTGCGGCTCGCCGGAGCGGGAATAGCGGGCGGCGCCATAGCGCTTGAGGCAGACCAAACCGTGGCGCATCCACAGGTAAGTTCACCCGCTGTCGAAACCTTCGACGTACGGACTTTCGGCGCCACCGGCGACGGAAAAACTCTCGACACCGCCGCCATCAACAAGGCCATCGATCGAGCTGTGAGCGCGGGCGGCGGGACGGTGCGCTTCCCGGCGGGCAACTACCTGTCGTATTCCATCCATCTGAAGAGCCACGTGACCCTCCACCTGGAATCCGGCGCCACCCTCATCGCGGCCGATTCGCCCGCGGAGGGCGGCGGCGGGTACGATCACGCCGAGCCCAACCAGTGGGACATGTACCAGGATTTCGGCCATAGTCACTTCCACAACAGCCTGATCTGGGGCGAAGACATCGAAAACATCGGCATCGTAGGAAGCGGCCGCATCTGGGGTAAAGGATTGAGCCGCGGTCAGGGCGCCCAGACGCCCGGGGTGGGCAACAAGTCCATCAGCCTGAAGAACTGCCACAACGTATTGCTGCGCGATTTTTCGATTCTCCACGGCGGCCACTTCGGCATTCTGGCTACCGGCGTCGACAATCTGACCATCGACAACCTGAAGATCGATACCAATCGCGATGGCATGGACGTGGATGCCTGCCGCAACGTCCGCATTTCGAACTGCTACGTGAACTCGCCCTGGGACGATGGCATTTGCCTGAAAGCCGATTACTCCTTGGGCCGCGCCAAGCAGACCGAGTACGTCACCATCACCAATTGCTACGTCAGCGGCTGCTGGGAGGAAGGCACGCTGCTCGACGGCACCTACAAGAAGTTCGCCCCGGACGTCCGCGTCCCCCACACCGGCCGGATTAAGTTCGGCACCGAATCGAACGGCGGCTTCCGCAACATCACCATCTCCAATTGCGTGTTCGAAGGCTGCCAGGGGCTGGCCCTGGAGTCGGTGGACGGGGCCATCCTGGAAGACGTCACCATCACCAACATTTCGATGCGCGATATCGTCAGTGCACCCATTTTCATGCGTTTGGGGAATCGCATGCGCGGCCCCGACAATACGCCGGTGGGCACGTTGAAGCGGGTCATCATCAGCAACTTGGTGTGTTCGAATTGCGTTTCCCGGCTGGGTTCGATCGTCAGCGGGATTCCCGGGCACCTGGTCGAGGACGTGAAGATCAGCAATGTCCAGGTTCTGCACCAGGGCGGCGGGACCAGGGAAGACGCCGCCTATCAACCGCCGGAATACGAGGAGACGTATCCCGAACCGACCATGTTTGTCGCCGGTCCGCGCCCCAGCGGTCGAGGTCCGGACGGACAATGGCATCCCGAGGGACAGGGGCGTGGAGGCGCGGGACGAGGCCTTGCGACGCCCGCCGCACCCGGTAAGGCCGCGGCCGGAAGAGGAGGCGCGCCTGCCATCCTGCACAGCATGCCCTCACACGGATTCTACGTGCGGCACGTGAAGGGCATTCAGTTCGACAACATCGAGATCCGGACCGAAAAGGACGACCTCCGGCCGGCCTTCGTGTTGGATAGCGTCGAAGACGCCGACTTCTTCCGGATCAAGGTGCCGCATGCCGCCGGAGTCCCGGTATTCGCGCTCCGCAACGTGGCCGATTTCGTGGTCCACATGTGCAGTAATGTGCCGGATACGCAATTGAAGAACGTCGAAACCAAGACTCTATAGGGTCGGTCGCTCTACCGGAGCCCTTGCCTAATTGGTCAGGCCCGGAACGCTTCCCTGCCGGCGGCGATAGTCTTTTGAATGTCCTCGGGTGAGTGGGCGGCGGATAGAAATGCAGCTTCGAACTGCGAAGGCGCCAGGTAGATGCCCCGCTCCAGCATGGCGCGGAAGAAGCGGCCGAATCGCACGGTGTCGCTCCGCTTGGCCGATTCGTAATCGGTCACAGGCCCCGTGGTAAAGAAGAACGTGAACATGGAGCCCACCCGATTCACCGTAATCTCCGCCGGCGCCGACGCGCACAATTCGGCGGCACGCGCTTCCAGCCGGTCGTAGACTTCCGGGTGCGCCTTCAAATGCCGCAGCATGGCAAGCCCCGCAGCCACCGCCAGCGGATTCCCGGAAAGCGTGCCTGCCTGATAAATAGGGCCCACGGGCGCCACTTTTTGCATGATGTCCCGGCGCCCGCCATAGGCGCCCACGGGCAGTCCGCCGCCGATGACTTTGCCGAGCGTGGTGAGGTCTGGCCGAATGCCGTAGCGCTGCTGCGCGCCGCCGAAAGCCACCCGGAAACCCGTCATCACCTCGTCGAAAATCAGCAGGGCGCCGCGGCGCGCGGTGATCTCGCGCAGCGCCTCGAGGTAGCCCGGCAGCGGCGGAACGCACCCCATGTTGCCCACCACGGGCTCCACGATCACGGCCGCGATGCGATCGCCGTGCGCGCGGAAGGTCTGCTCCACGGCGTCCACGCTGTTGAACGGCAGCGCGATGGTGGTATCGCAGAAAGCCTTGGGGACGCCTTGCGTATCGGCAATCCCGAGCGTGGCCACGCCCGAGCCGGCCTTGACCAGCAGCGAATCCACGTGCCCGTGGTAGCAGCCTTCGAACTTGACGATCAGGTCGCGGGACGTGAAGCCGCGCGCCACGCGGATCGCCGACATGGTGGCCTCGGTCCCGGAATTCACCAGCCGCACCATTTCGATGGAGGGAACGGCGTCCGCGATCGCCTCGGCCAGTTCGACCTCCTGCTCGGTGGGCGCGCCGAAACTGGTGCCGATGGTCAGCGCGCGCTCCAGGGCCGCGAGAATCTCGGGATGGCGGTGCCCCAGCAGCAGCGGACCCCACGAGCCGACGTAGTCGATGTACTCGTTGCCATCGACGTCGAAGATGTGCGAACCTTCTCCGCGCGCGATGAAGGGTGGGTCGCCGCCCACGCTGCGGAAGGCGCGCACCGGCGAGTTGACGCCTCCCGGGATGAGCTGCTGGGCTTTGCGAAAAAGTGCTTCGGATTTGGAGTGGTTCATGACTGTCGAAAAAGGGCGGCGGCTACCCGGCCTTGCGCGGCACCAGGCGGCTGAATCCCAGGCTCATGGCGATCTCGTACAGGCTGGGGTTGAGGTTGCGCAGCAGCCGCTGCTTGAGTCCCAGGTATGGCTGCCTACCGGAGAACAGGTCGCGCATGATGGCCGAAAAGCGCGGGCTGCGGCGCGTGAACTGCACCATGCGCGCGGGCACCGAACCGAGCAGGAATCGTCCGAGAAAGACGCGCTTGGCGAGGCGCGAACCGAATTCCAAGTCGGCGGTGAAATCGCGGCGCAGCAAGCGCCGGTAATTGGCCACCTTCTCCGCCAGCCCACTGACTTCGGAGAGCAGCGCGCGCGCCGCCAGGTCGGCCGAGCGGATGGCGTAGTAAAGGCCCTCGCCGGTGATGGGGTCGACGAGGCCGGCGGCATCGCCCACCGCCATCCAGCCTTCTCCGGACACGCGATTCTTCTTCCACGAGCCGGAATCGAGCGAAGGCAGCAGGTGGCTGTAGAACGAGGCGCCCTTCCAGGAGATGCCGCGCTCGTTGAGGTACTGCTCCAGGCGCTTGCGCAGCGACGCCGCAGGCTCGCCCTTGCCGCAGATGCCGACCGAAAGATGCCCGCAGCGCGGGAAGACCCAGATGTAGCCTTCCAGGCCCGGCAGAAACTGGATGTCGATGCGTGTCTGGTCGCCCGGTATGTAATAACCGAGTGCCGACATGGCGTCTTCCGGCCGCAGTTCCGTGCCCACGTCGCGCAGCGGATTGCGCGCGCCGGTGGCGACAATGCAGAAGTCCGCATCGGCGATTCCGGAGCTGGTGCGCAGTTGCCACGCCGAGCCGTAGCGCGACATCCCGGTGATGCGCGCTTTTTCAATCTGCGCGCCGGCCCGTTCCGCGCGCTCCAGCAGCATGCGGTTGAGGTCCAGTCGCGAGTAGATCAACAGCGGCTCGTCGAGCTTGAGACTGACTTCTCCGGCGCGCGGCGCGGCCAGCATGGTCTCGGTGACCAGTCGCTTGGGCGTCGCATTGTCGATCAGGAACGGGTACTGACTGTAGGCTTTGTAAGTCAAACCGCCGCCGCACGGCTTTTCCCAGGCGAGCTTCTCGTCAAAGACCTGAACGTTCAGGCCGGCGGACGCCAGTTGTTCCGCGGCAAACGCTCCCGCGGGACCACCGCCCAGGATGGCGACACGTTTCATTTCTTTTTGGCCGGTGGAAGATCTTCCGGAGAGGGCATCTTGCCGGCGCCGCCCGCGGGCCCGGCTTCGGGCACAGCCATTCCGCCGCCGTGCGGATTGGCCGCACCCGGCATCGCCGCGCCGCCGTGCGGAGAACCGCCGGTGTCCGGGGCGCCCACCACCACCCACTTGTTGCCCTCCTGCCGCAGGTGGTAATTCATCGACATGGCGGCTGCCTGGTTACCGCCCTTGGGGGCGATATTCGCGACCACATCCGCCTCGTTGCCGTTGTACTTGACCGACGTCAGGGTCACCTCCACCCCAGCGACGCCCTTCTGTGCCATGCGGTCGATCACGCCCTGGCGTACCGCTTCGTTATTCTGCACGCCGCGATTGCAGGCGGCAAGAGACAAAACAAGCAAGATTACTGCGCTGATTCGCACTACTCGATTATAGCTGGACCGCGGCCCCTGAACTTGGCATGACGGCCTGCGCCCGGATGCTACAATCGGCTTCCATGAGAAGATCCGTTTGCGTTCTGGCGATCGCCTGCGCCGGCACTCTCGCCGCCGCCCCCCTGGATCGGAAGGACGTGGAGTACGGGCGCCCCGGCGGCAAGCCGCTGCTGCTGGACCTTCACGTTCCGGATGGGCCCGGGCCCTTCCCCGCGGCCATCCTGGTGCACGGTGGGGGGTTCGATGAGGGCAGCAAGAGCACCAATGTGCGGCCCTTGTTCGACGTCCTGGCCGGCGCAGGATTCGCGTGGTTCAGCATCGACTACCGGATGGCGCCGGAGTTCCGCTTTCCGCAGGCGAGCGAAGATATGGCGAGCGCCATCAAGTGGCTAACGAGCAACGCCGCGGAGTATCGGGTCGATGTCCGAAAGATAGCCATCATCGGCGAATCGGCCGGCGGATTTCTGGTGAACTACGCCGGGACCCACGAGACCCCGGAGACGCGCGTCGCTGCCGTAGTGGACATGTACGGGCCGGTGGATTACGGAAAGCTGGCGGAGCTGCGGCGCGATCATCCGGAACGCTTCAACATGACGAGCATCAGCCGGCACGCGGCCAATGGCGGCGGCATTCACTTCTTCGGCGCCGAGCAGCTCGACGAGGCCGGCCTGGCGAAGCTGCACGCGATCTCGCCCATTTTCGCCGTCCACAAAGGCATGGCGCCGTTCCTCTGCATCCACGGGACCAAGGACGACCAGGTGGTGTACGAGCAATCGACGGCCATGTGCGACGCCATGCACAAGGTGGGGGCGGTCTGCGAGCTGATCACCATCGAGAACGGCGGCCACGGGATGAGCGGCTGGCGCGCCCCGGAGATGCAGCACTGGAAAGCGGAGATGATCGCCTGGCTGCAGAGGTCCCTGAAGGTGAAGTAAGTGGGGCACGACAAGCGATATACCGTTCGAATGGCCCCTTGTCTCGCCAGTCAAGTGGAGCGGTACGCCGAGGCGGTTGGCACCAGCACCGGCAAGGCAATCGCCGCGCTCGTCCGCATGGGACTCGAAAGCCAGGAGACTCGGAGACCGGAATTCTTCAAGAGATTGAAGCAGAATCTTGCCGGCGACGACCCGGATCAGCAGGATCGTCTGGCAGAAGAATTCCGCGCAATAATCCTCGGCCGTTGAAGGATGCCTAAATGAGTTATCGGCGTTCACCGGCGTTCATCGGCGGCCCAAATGCTTTCTTCGAAGCTTGCTGACGGTCGTGGGTTGTCAGCGGAATCCGTAACAACCGTAACAACTACAGTATTTATCGCTAACGTAATTTGGCGTATACTGGTCAGGCACACAGAGGTTAGAAATGGCCTTCATCGGAATGCGCTCCCTGTTCGCAGCGCCGGCGCTGCTGCTGTTTACCCTGCCGCTCCCCGCCCCCAACGCGGCCGCGCAGGTACTCTACGGCTCGATCGTGGGCACCGTGCGCGATGCCTCCGAGGCAGCCGTTCCCAAAGCCGCGGTGCGGATCACCAACACCGCCACCAACCAGTCGCGGGACACCGTGACCAATGCGTCCGGCGAGTACTCCTTTCCCTCGCTCGAGCCGGGCGCCTATGATGTCACCGTTTCGGCCCAGGGTTTCCAGAATTTCGTCAGCCAGGGGGTGCGCGCCGAAATCGACGCCACCGCGCGCGTGAATGCCGTCCTGAAAATCGGGTCGGTCAGCGAATCCGTGGTGGTGACTGCCGACGCCGGCGCTCTGCAAGTCGACTCGGCGGAGGTCCGCGGCGAAGTCAGCGGTAAGGAACTGGAGGAGATCCCCATACCCGCCAACCGCAACTTCGAGAGCCTGCTCATCGAGATCCCCGGCATCACTCCGCCCGAGGATCAGAACTCGGGAGCCGCCAACCCGGCGCGCGGATTGGGAATGAGCGCCAGCGGCACGCCGCGCAACATGAACAATGTCCGCATCGATGGCGCCAGCGCCAACAACGTGTGGCTGCCGTATGTGGCGGGGTACGTGCCCGGTCTCGAAGCCATCCAGCAGGTGAGCGTGGTGACCGGCAACCTGGACGTCTCGCAGGGACTGGCCGGCGGCGTCGCGGTGAATGTCCATATCAAGACCGGCGGCAACACGGTGCACGGGTCGGGCTTCTGGTACCAGATGAACGACGCCTTTGGCGCGCGGCCCTTCTTCCTGGCGCCCGATGAACGCAATCCGAAATTCATCAACAATACCGGTGGCGGCACTATCGGCGGGCCCATCCGCAAGGACAAGCTCTTCTACTTTCTTTCGTATGACGGCCGATTCGTGGGCCAGAATGCCCAGGGCACTTACACCGTGCCCACCGTGGAAATGCGCGGCGGCGATTTCTCGAAGGCCAGCAAGAACGCCATCTACGATCCCTTGACCGGCAATCCCGATGGGAGCGGCCGCACGGCGTTTCCGGGCAACCTGATTCCGGCATCGCGGCTGGACGCGATTGCGCTCAAGATGCAGGGCCACGTGCCGCTCCCGAATTACGGAACCGCGACTGCCACTTCCACCAACTACTTCGCCACCGGCGACGCGCAGCAGCAGCGCGACACCACCGACGCCAAGGTGGATTACCGGCCGGTCTCCAAGGTCACCATCGCCAACCGCTTCGGCTGGCTGCACTACGATCTCTTCAACCCCGACGCGTACGGCGACAATGGCGCGGCCCTCAGCGCCTCCATCAGCCGGCCCGGCAATGTCTTCGGCGAGGTGTTCAGCACCACCAGTAACGTGACGTGGCTGTGGAGGCCTACCGTGGTGATCGACGGCTTCTTCAGCATCACCACACAGGGCACCAGTGCCGAGCCGCAGGGATTCGGACAGAAATTGGGGCTCACCTATCTCGGCATTCCCGGCACCAACGGGCCCACGGAGAACTACACCGGCTGGCCATACTTCAACATTTCCAGCTACTCGACCATCGGCACCGCGAACAATTCCGGCGGCGGTCCGCTGTTCTACGACGACAAGCAGTTCCAGTACGGCGCCAACGCATCGTGGTCCGCTGGAAAGCACAATGTCCGCTTCGGAGCGGAGCTCGGCCACCAGGTCTACAACCACTTCGAAAATGCCAACGGCTTCAACGGCCAGTTCGCCTTCGCGGGCGGGCCCGCCAGCCTGAAGGGCGGATCGTCCACCAACCAGTTCAACGACTATGCGAGCTTCCTGCTGGGGATGCCGACCACCGTCTACCACGACCTGCTTCCCTTCGGCAACCTGGTCTCTTACCAGAACATTTACGGCCTTTATGTGCAGGATACCTGGCAGGCGGCGCCGCGGCTCTCGGTGGCCGCCGGCCTGCGATGGAGCCGCTTCCCGCTGGCCACGCGCGACAACGGCCGCGGCCTCGAGCGCTTCGATTTCTCGACCGGCCTGGTGGAGCTGTGCGGCGTCGCCGGCACGCCGCGCGATTGCGGATACCACGTGAGCAACCTCAGCTTCTCGCCCAATATCGGGCTGGCGTATCAGGCCGCGCCGACGCTGGTGGTGCGCGCCGGATTCGGCATCAATTACGATCCTGCTCCCCTGGCCTACAACCGCGACATGCTCAGCAACTATCCGGAGATTCTGGCCTTCTCGTTTGCCGGCGCGAACAGCTACCAGCCGGCCATCACGTCCCTGGCGCAGGGCATCCCGCCGCTCGTCCCGCCCGACATCACGCAGCCCTACATCAAGCTGGCCCAGGGATACAACATCAACACCCTGCGTCCCGACCTCCGGCGGGATTACGTGATGACCTGGAACTTCACCGTGCAGAAGGAACTGCCGTCGGGCTTCTTCGCGCAGGCCGGTTACGTGGCTTCGCGGGGCGTGGGAATTCCGCAGTTGATGAACCAGAACATCTCGCAGCTCGGGGCCGGCGACCCCTCGGGCAGGTCCTATTACTCGGAGTTTGGCAGCGCCACCCTGGACGTGGCCATGCCCATCAACCACACCCACTACGACTCCCTGCAGGCGCAGTTCGTGCGCCGCATGCACTCCGCGCGCGTCCGCATGGGCTACACCTTTTCCAAGAACACGGGCCTGTGCTGCAACGACATCTCGGACACCGCGCCGGCCATCGAGTTGCCGCAGTACTTGAACCTCAACCGCGCCCTTGAGCCGCAGGACCGCACCCACATCTTCACCACCTCGTGGCAGCAGCAATCGCCCTTCGGCAAGGGGCAGCGGTGGCTGACCAGCGGCGTCGGATCGCGGATTTTGGGCGGCTGGTCGCTCACCGGATTGTTGGCCATGTATACAGGCAAGCCATTCAGTATTACCGGCTCGACGACCCCGCTGAACTCCAACGGAGTGAGCACCCAGCGGCCCGACCTGGTCAATCCCGATGTGGCCATACTGGGCGGCATCGGGGCGGGGCAAAAGTATTTCGATACCACCGCCTTCGCCGCGGTCTCGACCGCGCGCATCGGAACCGCGGGGTACGACATTCTGCGCAGCCCCGGCGCGATCAACCTGGATGCCTCGTTGTTCCGGGAGTTCGCGGTGAGGGAGCGGGTGAAGCTGCAAGTCCGCGCCGACGCCTACAACCTCACCAACACACCGCATTTTGCGGCGCCCAACGGCAGCATCACCAGTTCCGGATTCGGTACCGTCACCGCCACGGTCAGCAACCAGCGCGAGGGCATCGACCAGCGCATTCTGCGATTGGGCGCGCGCTTCTACTTTTGAAGTACCGCAGCCCCCATCAGAGCCGCGACCGTTAGGGAGCGGTGCCGGGACCGAGCCGCAAATCCGCGGAACGGTTAACCATCCGCAGCATCGCAGCCAAGCCGGCGCCTGGTGCTACGATTAGACCGACCGGAATCGGATTTGGCCATGGACATAGGTTTCGCCATATTCCTCGCCGCGGTGTTGGTCTGCGTCTGCATCGTGCTGCCGATTGTCGCGATCGTGCGCACCGCCAGAATCCGCCATCTCGAACTCCGGCTGGCCGGCGTGGAAGCGGCGTTACGGCGCCTGATGCTGGACAAAACGCCGTTGGAGAAAACGCCGCTGGAGAGAGCGCCGCTGGAGAAGACCCCGCCCGAAACGCCGCCGCTTGCCACTCCCATTGCCGCGCCGCCTCCGCCCGCGCCCCCGATTCCCGAGCCCCAGCCGCAGCCCGCTCCGGTACCGGCCGAGCATCTGGAGGCCGTTATCGGACAGAAGTGGATCGGCTGGGTAGCCGTCCTTCTCATCTTCTGCGCGGTGGCCTTCTTCCTGAAGTATGCGTTTGAGAATCGCTGGATCGGCGAATTGGGAAGGGTCGCTCTGGGCGTGATTATCGGGCTCGTGTTCGCCTGGGGCGGGCTGGAACGCCATCGCAAAGGATGGCCCTACCTTTCCCAGGTGCTCACGGGCGGCGGCATCACCATCCTGTATCTCTCGGTGTACGGCGCCTTCGGCTACTACCACCTGGTTGACCAGCGCGCTGCTTTTATCTTTCTCGCGATCCTGGTGGCGGAAGCGCATCTCCTGGCGCTGGTCTACGACGCCCGCTCGATCGCGGTCATGGCGTTGGCGGGTGGCTTCCTCGCTCCCGTGTTGCTGAGCACCGGCCGCGACCAGTACGCCGTGCTGTTCACGTACATCGTGGTGCTCGACCTGGGCATGCTTCTGGCGGTGTTGGCGCGGCGGTGGCGCTGGATCGGATCGCTGGCTTACGCCGCCACGCAACTTCTCTTCTGGGCCTGGTACAGCGAACACTACCATCCCTCCAAACGTGCCGCGGCCTTATTGTTTCAGGCCGCCATCTTCGCGCTGTTCATGCTCGCCGACCTCGCCCCCCGCCTGCGCCGCAGAGCGACCGTATGGGAGGAATGGATTCGCCTCGCGGTGAATCCCTTCGTCTTTTACGCCATCTGCTATTTCCTTCTCAACGACGACCACCACGATTGGATGGCGCCCTTGGCCCTGGCACTGGCCATCGTCTACGCCGCGCTGGCGCGGGCGGGACTGGGTCTGCGGCCCGCGGATCGCCGCATGCTGCTCGTGACCGTGGGGACGGCCCTGACTTTTGTGACATTGGCGATCCCGATACAACTCGAGTCGAACTGGATCACCATCGCCTGGGCGCTGGAAGCGGCCGCGTTGCTGTGGGCCAGCTTCGAGGCCGCCGCGCCGCCGCTGCGCGTGCTCTCCGCCATCGTGTTTGCACTGTCCCTGATTCGCTTCGTGTTCCAGGACACTCCGTGGGAATCTCGGGCGATCTTCACGCCGGTGCTGAACCGCTACTATCTGGGCACGCTGGCGCTCACCGCGTGTTTAGCCGCGGCGGCGTATCTCTACCGGCGCGCCCCGGGTGAAGCTGCCCTCCGCGCGTGCCTGGTGTGGGGCCTGCTGGCGGCCGGAGTAATCTGGGTGGGGTCGAGCGTCGAAGCATACACCTGGTTCAGCAGCCAGGCCGATGCGGCGCTGCGCAGCACGGTGCGGGGCGCGGCCGCGGAGGTGAGCGGCCTGCGCTGGAGCGGTCAACTGGCGCTTTCGATTCTGTGGTCGGTCTTCGCCGGGTCGCTCACCGCGGCGGGCTTCCGCTTCGAACAGCGGGCTTTGCGTGTGGCCGGCCTGGTGCTTTTCGGAATCACCCTGGTCAAGGTGGTTTTCCTCGATATCTCGGAGCTTCGACAGTTCTACCGCATCCTCGCGCTGCTGGCTCTGGGGCTGGTGCTGATGGCCGTCGCGTGGGCTTACCAGCGAGGGGTGCGAAGGGG
>Ga0209415_10004953_pt1 | contig 24188 bp, 22 predicted proteins | sample PeaSoiSIISIP2007_FD_187696 | JGI IMG/M metagenome (GOLD analysis project Ga0209415, IMG submission 187696) | Peat soil microbial communities from Weissenstadt, Germany - SII-SIP-2007 (SPAdes) (version 2) | ecosystem: Environmental > Terrestrial > Soil > Wetlands > Peat | place: Germany... | reverse complement strand
TCAGGTCGTAGCGCCGCTTGAGCTGGACATCGATCTGGGCGAAGGCATTCTTGACCTGGTTGCGCAGGCCCACCAGGGCGTTGTACGCCACGATCGCCCAGACCACGATCGCCACGACCAAGCCCAACAGAACATATCCCACCATCTTTGGCTCCCTGGCGAAGTATCGCCATCGTTTTGATTTCCGCCCCGCGGCCGCGGCCACCGCGCGGCGTCGTGCGCCGGCGTTTGGCGCGCTACCATACTATGAATTGGTACCCGCGCGGGCCGCCGCCGCGTTTGCCGACCGGGCGCTAGCGCAGCACGGTGGTCTTGGGCACGGCCGCTTCGCGGATCGGCAGATTGATCAGCGCCGCGCCCAGCGCCAGTAGGATGTCGGCGTACCACATCCACGAGTAGTCCCCGAAGCGGCTCATCGCCAGTCCGCCGAGCCAGGCACCAAAAAAGCCCCCGATCTGGTGCGACAGCAAGGTCAAGCCGAACAAGGTGGCCAGGTGGCGGGTGCCGAACAGCTTGCCGACCAGGCCTGCCGTCGGGGGAACCGTGGATAGCCAGGTCAGACCGAGCGCCGCGGCAAAGACGTAGAACGTGAACTCGGTGCGGGGCGATGCCAGGTACAGGCCAATGGCCAGCGCGCGCGTGGCGTACACCCAGAACAGCAACCACTTGAGGCGAACGCGGTTGCCCAGCGACCCCGCCGCCAGGCTGCCGGCAACATTGGTCAAGCCGATGATGGCGAGCGAGGTTGCGGCAACACTGCTGCCCAGGCCGCACAGGCTCACCTCGGTCGGCAGGTGCGTTACCAGGAACGCCACGTGAAATCCGCAGGTGAAGAAGCCCAGGTGCAGGTACCAGTAGCTGGGATTGCGCGCGGCCGCGGACAGCTGTTCGCGCAGTCCGGCTGCCGTCGCCGCTGTCGCAGCGGCGGCCGGGTGCGCCGCCGCTGCCGGGCGGAGCCCGCGCATCCCCCACGCCAGGGGCAGGGTGCAGAGCATGACCGCGGCCATCGTCGACATCGCGCTGACCCAGCCGAATGCCCCGATCAGGGCCTGGTTCAGGGGTGCGAAGACAAACTGTCCCAAGCTGGCGCCGGCATTGATGAAGCCCGCGGCGAAGCTGCGCTGCTGCGGCGCCAGGCGTTGCGCGGCAGCGCCGATCAGGATCGAGAAGCTGCCGGCTCCGGCGCCGGCGGCGCTCAGCACGCCGAGGGTCCAGACCAGGCCCGCCGTCGTGTGCGCGAACGGTGTCGCCGCAAACCCAGCCGCCAGCAGCACGGCGCCAGCCATGATGACGCGGACCGGACCATGGCGATCGGCGATGGCGCCAAAAAACGGCTGGGACGCACCCCAGACGAACTGCCCGACCGCCAGCGCCAGACTGATGTCGGCAATTCCCAAGCCGGTTGAGCGCGTGAGCGGCGCGACGTACAGGCCCAGCGACTGGCGTGCGCCGGTGGTGACGAGCAGGATCGCCGCGGCCGTCAGCAGGAGGGGCCAGGCGGACCCTTGCGCGCGCGCGACCGGATCGATGTTCATGGGTCCTTGGCCTCGCCGCAGGGGGAACGGCCGGGCCGCTCTAACGGGTCTCCAGGCGCCGAAACCCGTCCCGCACGAGCTCGGATTCCTGGGCGCTTGCCGGCCGCACCTCGACGCGCTCGACGCGTGCCGCGGCCGGACCGCGCTGCGACCACCGCAGCAGCGCTTGGCGGGCTTGCGGGGTTCCGCGCAGCACCGCCTCGACGCTGCCCTCGATCCGGTTGCGCACCCAGCCGCTGACGCCGAGGGCCATCGCTGCCGCGATCATGCTCTCACGAAAGCCCACGCCCTGCACGCGGCCGTGCACCGTGACAAGCACGTCGCCTGCGTCCCTTGCCGGGGCGTCCTTGGGTTCGCTCATGCCCCACTGCCCCGGCCAGGCAGCGGCGCCGGACCGCGGCCCGGCCTCGCGGGTTTACTTGGCCAGGGCAACGCGCGTGGCACGCAGGACGATTTCGGCATGCCGATGGCCGCCATGGGCACGGAACAAGGTTCCCTGGAGCTGCACCGGCTTGCCGTTCAGGGACATGGCAAAAGAGGTGCGCGCAACGATCTCGATGGTCTGCACTGCGTCGCGCGCAACGTTCCAGGCATCGTCGGGGACCGCCTCGATGCAGATGGGAGCGGCAAGCTGCAGCAGCCAAATCGCCTCGGGCTGATCGCCGGTCTCCACCGACTGGTAATGCGGCGGGCCGGGGAACACCTTGAGCTGCAGATTGCCCTCGAGGCTGACCACCTCGGGCTCGTAGCGCTGGCATGGCGCGCCCTGGGCGGGGCCGTTCCACGTCCACGAGGCCAAGACGGCAACCAGCAGCACAGCGGCCCGGCGCATCGGCGCGCGCGTCACTGGGAACTGCCGGCAGGCGCCGGCGACTTCGCCTCGTGCTGGTACTGCGCCAGCTCGGCGTCGGTGAGCAGATCAAATAGCGCCACCACGCGCTTGACCCCGTTGACGTGGCTCGCCGTCCGCTTGGCAATGTCGGCTTCCGTCGTGCCGACCCGGCCGAGCAGGTAGACCGTGCCGTCGGTACAAGTCACCTTGACCGCACCGGTGGCCAGGCCGGGCACATCGAGCAGGGCCGAACGAACCTTGCCGGCGAGCAGGTTGTCGTCGGTGCGGCTGCTCAGTCCGGACAGCGATCCGATCGTCAGTTCGTTGACCACCATGCGCACATTCTCGCTGGCACTGGCAATGGCCTCGGCGTCGCCGCGATCCTTGTCGTGCGGGACCTGCCCCGTGAGCAGCACTTTCTGGTTGTAGGAGGTGACCCCGATGTCGACCGATTCGCGGGCGAATCGATCGTCCAGGGCGCTGTTGATCCGATGCTCGATCTGTGCGTCCTCGATTTGCATGCCCACCGAGCGCCGGTCGGTCGCGACGACGGCTCCTCCCAGGGCGGCACCCCCGACCGCCACCACGCAGCCGCCGATGGCGCAACAGCATGCTGCGACCAGCAGCATGCAACGAAAAGTCGAAACGGTTATGCGCATCACTACTCCTTTTGAGCACCCAACGCGGGCGGCGGCCACGCGAGCCCGCCGCACGGCGTATTTTGCCGCGCTTTGCCATATCGATGCTGGCGGCGGCATCGCGCTGCGGCGAGCACGGCTGCGCTGGCGCTCGCACGGGCAGAGGCTAGCGCACCGGGCGCGCCCCGATCGGCCGGCAGCCGCGGCGAGTTGCCGCGGTCTTCACGCTATGCTGCGCTCGGGCGAGGCTGGCGTCCCGCTTGGCCCGCCGGCAGCACCCTGCGCACCTTGCGCGGGCGCGCGGGGTGCCGCACCTTTGTCCTGGGCGGGAAGATGAGTGACACGGCAAACGACGAGCCACACGCGGCGGGGTTCGGGCAATCGCTCTGGTCGGACGTCGGCATTGCCGAGCAGGAATTTCCGCCGGGGCTGTACGTGGTGGCCACCCCGCTGGGAAACGCCGCCGATGTGACGCTGCGTGCGTTGTGGGTACTGCGGCTCGCAGACTGCGTGGCAGCGGAAGACACGCGCACGACGGCGCCGCTGCTTGCCCGCTACGGCATCGCTGCCCGGCTGGTCGCGCTGCACCAGCACAACGAGGCGCAGGCGAGTGCGCCGATCCTGGAGCGGCTGGCGCGCGGCGAGCGCGTGGCGCTGGTCAGCGATGCCGGGACCCCGGCCATCTCCGATCCAGGCGCGCTGCTGGTGCGCGCGGCGCTGGCCGCGGGCGTGCGCGTGATTCCGGTGCCGGGCGCCAGCGCGCTGACGGCCGCGCTATCCGTGGCCGGTGTGCGCGCGGGCCACATCCGGTTCGTGGGCTTTGCGCCCACCCGGGCGGCGGCGCGGCGCCGCCACTGGAGTTCGCTGGCGGCCGACGAGGGCGCGACAGTGATCTTTGAGGCGCCGCACCGCATGGCGGCGACGGCGCGCGAGCTGGCGGCGGTGCTCAATCCGGGGCGGCGCGTGATTGTCATGCGTGAATTGACCAAGCGGTTCGAATCCGTGGTCCCGACCACTGCCGCACTACTACCGGTGGTGATCGAGCGCTCGCCACCGCGCGGCGAGTACGTGCTGGTCGTCGACGCGCTGTCCGAGGCGGCCGAGCCCTCGCCAGCGGTCGAGATCGATGCCGCCACGGCGCGCTGGCTCACCGTGCTCGGCGAGGAGTTGCCTGCCGCGCGTGCGGCGGCGATCGCCGCCAAGGCCAGTGGCCTGCCGCGCGCCCTTCTGTACCGCGCGCTTGGCAAGCGCCACCTACCAGGCGGAACGGGCGGCGCCGGTTAGGGCGTGCACCGTCGCGCTCAGCGTGCGTACAGCGCTGTCTCGCGGACCAAGAAGCGCTCGAGCTGCAGGGCCCAAGCCTGCGCCGTGGCGCGGTCGCCGAGGCTGCCGATCAGCACGCGGCTGAACTTGCCGTCGTATTCCACCCATGGCGTGCGCGCGGCCGCCGGCAAGCCGTCGGCTTCCGGCGCCGACAAGAGCAGCGCAAGGCGATCGCGCAGCGCCTCGGCGTTTGCCGTCACGGCGAAGGCGCCGAGCTGGACCGACCAGCTGTTCGGTGCCGCCGCGCCGCGCTCGGCGGGCAGGGTGCGGATCGGCGCCAGCGGCGCAGCCGGTGCCGACGAGGCGACGGTAACGGCTGCAGCCACGGGGGTCGTTGCCGCGGTGGCGCCAGCCAAGGCGGGTACGGCGGCCGCCGATGCCTTCGGAGCATGCGCGGCAGCGGCCATGTCGCGGGTCGTGATCTTCTCCACGACCACTTCGCCGCTGCCGGGGCCGGCGATACCCAGGCGCGTCGCGGCAGCAAACGACAGATCGATGATGCGCTCATGCAGGAAGGGACCGCGATCGTTGATGCGCACGACGATGCTGCGCCCGTCGCGCACGTTGGTTACGCGGGCGTAGCTCGGGATCGGCAGGGTGGGGTGCGCAGCGCTCATGGCGAACATGTCATAGGGTTCCCCGCTGGCCGTGCGGTTCCCCTGGAATTGCCGGCCATACCAGGAGGCGATTCCGCGCTGCTCGAAGGGCGCATCGCTCGTATCCGGAACGTAGGTTCGGCCCAGGGCCGCGTACGGCCGGTTGGCATACGGGTTGAGCGGCTCGCTGCGGGGCACGGCGTCCGGCGTCGCCGCGAGGTCCGCGGGCACGTGCGCGGGCGGGCCGTCGTCGGCGTAGTAGTGCGCCGAGCGTGTCGCGCAGGCCCCGAGCAACAGGACCGCGAGCAGAGCCGCGACGCGCAAGGTCAGCTTTGCACCAGCTTGCGATGGCGCTGGATCGTCATCAGCATGCCGCAGGCCATGCCGATGGTGACCAGCGCGGTGCCGCCGTAGCTGATCAGGGGCAGCGGAACGCCCACCACCGGCAGGACCCCGCTCACCATCGCCATGTTCACGAAGGCGTAGGTGAACAGGATCATCGCGATCGACGCCGCGAGCAGCCGCGAGAAGGGCGTGGCGGCGTTTCCGGCAATCGTCAGCGCGCGGGCCACCAGGACGAAGAACAGCACGATCAAAACGAGGTTGCCAACCAGGCCGAACTCCTCCGAGTACACGGCGAAGATGAAGTCGGTGGTGCGCTCCGGAATGAACTCCAAGTGCGTCTGCGTGCCCTGCATCCAGCCCTTGCCGTAGACCCCGCCCGATCCGATTGCGATCATCGATTGCAGCGTGTGAAACCCCTTGCCGAGCGGGTCGGACATCGGGTCGAGCAGCGTGAGAATCCGGCTGCGCTGGTAGTCGTGCAACAGCGACCAGACGACGGGAAGCGCCGCCAGGCAGCCGGCAACCAGGCCCAGAAGCCAGCGCCACGGCAGACCGGCAAAAAAGATCACGAAGAAGCCTGCCGCCAGCACGAGCAGCGCGGTGCCAAGGTCCGGCTGGCGGGCAATCAAACCGACCGGCACGAGCACCAGCAGGAAGGCGAACAGGAAATCAATGGATCGCAGGGCCCCGGCACGACGATCGAAATACCAGGCCAGCATCAGCGGCACGCCGAGCTTCATGATCTCGGCCGGCTGCACGCGCGTAACGCCGATGTCGAGCCAGCGCTGCGCGCCCTTTACCGAGACGCCGACGGCGAGCACGGCCAGCAGCGCGAGCAGGCCCACGACGTACACCGGAACCGCCATCCGCGTGAGCACGCGCGGCGACAGGCTGGCGCAAATCAGCATGACGGCGCCGGCGACGAGGAAGTTGCGCAGTTGTCCGCCGAAATTGCCCGGGTGGTCGGAGGCGGCCGAGTACAGCGTGATGAGGCCGATCAGCGACAGGGCGCCCAGCGTGGCCAGCAGCGCGGGGTCCAGCGAGCTGGCAAAGCTGCGCAGGCGCAGGGCCGATCCGGTGCTGGTGTTCACGGTCAGTTCCCGACCGCAGACGGGGCCGCGGCGGCGGCGCGCAAGCTCGGAGCAGGCGCGCGCTCGGCCGGCGTGGCTGGACGGCCGGTCGTTGCCGGCTCCTTGCCGAGCAGGTAATAGTCCATGACCTGGCGGGCGATCGGCGCGGCAGCCAGCGCTCCCCAGCCGCCGTTTTCCACCAGCAGGGCAAGTGCGATCCGGGGCTGGACGCCGGGTTCGGCCGGGGCAAACGCGATGAACAAGGAGTGGTCGCGGTGTCGCTCCTCGACGCGGCGCTCGTCGTACTTTTCGTTCTGGCCGATGCCCACCACCTGCGCCGTGCCCGTCTTGCCGGCGGTGCTGTACGGCGAGCCCACGAAGGCTGCGTAGGCGGTGCCCGAGGGCTCGGCCGTCACTCCCACCATGGCGGAGCGGACGAAGGCGATGTTTTCCGGCCGCAGGGCGACGCGCCCCGATTCCGTGGTGACCGTCGCCTGGCGCTTGCCCGACATCGCATCCTCGATGGCTTTGACCAAGTGCGGCTTCATGAGGACGCCATTGTTGGCAAGCGTCGCCGTCGCGTGCGCCAGTTGCAGCAGGGTGAAGGCGTTCTTCCCCTGGCCGATGCCGATGGAGATCGTTTCCCCGCCGTACCACTTCTGGTGGAAGCGCCGTTCGTTCCACTCCGTCGACGGCAGCACGCCCGCCAGTTCGCCCTCCATGTCGATCCCGGTGATCTCGCCAAAGCCTAACGGCCGCATGAAGTCGTGAATCGCGTCGACCCCCAGGTCGTTGGCGAGCGCGTAATAGTAGACGTCGCTCGATACGACGATGGACTTGCGCAGGTCGACCGAGCCGTGGCCGCCCTTGGGCCCGCCCTCGCGGAACAGGTGCCCGCCGTACGAGTAGAAGCCCGGGTCGAACATGGTGCTGTCGGGCCGGCGCTTGCCCAGCTCGAGGGCCGCCAACGCGAGGAAGGGCTTGTAGGTCGAGCCAATCGGATAGGTACCGCGCAGCGCCCGGTTGAGCAGCGGTTTGTCGATGGAGCCGTTGAGCGCGTCCCAGTTGGCCGGATCGATGCCCTCGACGAAAAGATTCGGATCGAAGGTCGGCTTGGATACGAACGCCAGGACGTCGCCGGTGGCCGGTTCGATGGCGATGAGCGCCCCGCGCCGGTCGCCGAAGGCCCGCTCGACGATCTCCTGCAGCTTGATGTCGACCGACAGGATCAGGTTGTTGCCGGGTAGGGTCGCAGTTCGGCTCAAGGTGCGCATCGGCCGCCCGCCGGCCGTGATCTCGACTTGCTCGAACCCGGTGGTGCCGTGCAGCTGCTCCTCGTAGCTCGATTCGACGCCGATCTTGCCGATATAGTCCGTGCCGTTGTAGTTGTCCGGATTGGCAAAGGTGTCGATTCGCTCCTCGTCCTTGGTACTTATGCGGCCGATGTAGCCCAGCAGGTGGGAGGCGGTCTCGCCCAGCGGATACTGGCGAAACAGGCGCGCCCGCAACTCGACGCCGGGGAAGCGGAACCGCTGCGCGGCAAAGCGGGCGACCTCCTCGTCGCTCAGGCGCGTGCGGATGGGCACCGAGTCCAGGTGCTTGTAGTCATCGAGCGTCTTGTGAAAGCGGCGCCGCTCCCGCGGCGAGATGTCGACCACCGACGAGAGCGCATCGATCGTGCCGTCGAGGTCATCGACCTTCGCCGGCTCGATTTCGAGCGTGTACGCCGAATAGTTCTTCGCAATGATGATGCCGTTGCGGTCCTTGATCAGGCCGCGGTTGGCCGTCACCGGCACCAGTGCGATGCGGTTTTGCTCCGCCCGCGCCAAGAATTCGCCGTGGCGCACTACCTGCAGCCAGACAAAGCGCAGGCACAGCACCAGGAAGCCGACCGCCACCACGATCGACGCCGACACCAACCGCTCGCGAAAATGCAGGACTTCTCGTTCGGGGTTGCGCAGCGGTTTCATCGGTCATCCCTACGCCGGCGCCAAGGGCGAATCCGCCCAGACTGGCACCGACCGTGACGCGCATTCTAATGGCTGGCGCCGGCGCCCATGGGAGTCCGGGTGCCCCAGTGGCACATTGCGCGGCGTCCACCGGCGACGGGCGCGGTGTGCAATCATTGGGCGGCAGGCGGCGATCGGCCAGGGGCAAGCCGCTGCAGGCACCGGCGCCGCGGCCGCCGGTCGACCAACACACCTTCTACGCGGACCAGGGGCGATGAGCGGCGAGGCGAAGGCAGGCTCGGATGCGCAGCGCGCACCGGATCGGGACACCGCGAGCGGCCCGGCGGCGGCCGCGCCCGCCAATTGGCCGGGCGGCGGCCGGCGCGAGCCCTTGCCCTGGCACCGTCCCAAGGAGGCGGAGGACGATCCGCTGGCGCACGATCGGGTGCAGGCCATACTCCAGGGCAAGAGCTACCGGCTGGCCGACGAGGATGTCGATTTCCTGGCCCGCGACGACCTGCGCGGCCTGCGGCTGCAGCTTGATTATTACAAGACCCAGCTGCAGCTCGAGCAGCAGGGCGTCGAACACACCATCGTCGTCTTCGGCAGCACCCGCATCGCCGAACCGGCCGCGGCGCGCCGGGCGCTGCGTCTGCTCAAGACGCAGGCCGGCGAATTGCCGGACGCCGAGGCGCAGGCCCTGCGCTGCCAGCGGATCGCGGTTGCCGAACGCATCCAGGCCAAGAGCCATTACTACGACATCGCCCGCGAGCTCGGGCAACGGATCGCGCAGGCAGGCAACGGTCCGGGCGACACGCGGGTCATGGTCATGACCGGCGGCGGTCCGGGCATCATGGAGGCCGCCAACCGGGGAGCGTTCGACGCCGGCGCCAAGTCGATCGGGCTGAACATCGCTTTGCCGCACGAGCAGTACCCCAACCCGTACATCACTCCGGAGTTGTGTCTGCGCTTTCACTATTTCGCCCTGCGCAAGCTGCACTTCGTCATGCGGGCACGGGCCCTGGTCGCGTTTCCCGGCGGCTACGGCACCTTCGATGAACTCTTCGAGACCCTTACCCTGATCCAGACGCGCAAGATCGACCCGGTGCCCGTCGTGCTCGTCGGCCGGCAGTACTGGCGGCGCGCCTTCGACGTCGATTTCCTGGTCGACGAGGGCGTCATTGCGGCCGAGGACCGGGAACTCTTCTGGTATGCCGAGAGCGCTGCCGAGATCTGGGACAGCATCGTGCAGTGGCACCGCAACAACGGCACCCCGCTGTATCCGGACCAGACCCCCGGGCCGGCGGCGCCGGAGCCGCCGTGAGGATCGCCTTTCACGGCGCCAACCGCACGGTAACCGGTTCCTGCCACCTGGTCGAATGCGCGGGAATCCGCGTGCTCGTCGACTGCGGCCTGGCCCAGGGTGGTCGCGAGACCGAGGCACGCAACCGCGAGCCCTTCGGGTTCGCGCCCGCCGATGTCGATTTCGTCCTGCTTACGCACGCCCACCTGGACCATTGCGGGCGCCTGCCGCTGCTCGCCAAGCGCGGTTTCCAGGGAGAGATCGTCGCAACCGCGGCCACGCGCGAGCTGGCGCGGGTGGTCATGCTCGATGCGGCCCACCTGCAGGAGGAGGAGGGGCGCCGCAATGCCCGCCGCAGTCCGCACCGGCGGCCGCATGACGAGGAGGGCGCGGCCGAGGCCGAGCCGCTGTACACGGCGCTCGATGCGCTCAATTGCCTGGATCGCTTCGGGCGCAGCGCCTCGTATGGCCAGGCGATGCAACTGGCCCCCGGGGTGCGGGTCACGTTCCTCGACGCCGGCCACATTCTTGGCTCGGCGAGCCTGTACCTCGAGCTCGAGGAGCACGGGCGGCGGCAAACCGTGGCCTTTTCCGGAGACCTGGGCAACCAGGGCCGGCCGCTGCTGCGCTCGCCCGTGGTGCCGCCGCCGTCGGACATTGCCGTCATGGAAACGACCTACGGCGACCGCCTGCACAAGCCGATCGGGCCGTCGATCGAAGAGTTCTACGAGGCCGTCACCGGGGCCTTCGCGCGCGGCGGCAATGTCGTCATACCGACTTTTGCGCTGGAGCGGGCGCAGGAGATCCTGTGGTACCTGCGGCAGGGCCGGGACGACGGGCGCCTGCCGCAACTCGCGCAAGTGTTTCTCGATTCCCCAATGGCGATTTCGGCCACGCAGATCTTCGAGCACCATCCGGAGTGTTTCGATCCGCGCATTGCGCGGCAGTTCGGCGCGGGCAACGACCCGTTCGCACTGCCCGGGCTGCACTTCACGCGCGATGCCACCGAGAGCATGGCAATCAACCGGTTTCGCAGCGGCGCGATCATCCTGGCCGGCGCCGGCATGTGCAACGGCGGCCGGGTGCGCCACCACCTGCGCCAGAACCTGTGGCGCGAGAGCTGCGCGGTCATCTTTGTCGGCTACGCTGCCCGTGGCACGCTTGCCCGGCGCATCATCGACGGGGCCCGCAGCGTGCGCATCTTCGACGAGGAGGTACGCGTGCGCGCCAGCGTTCACACGATCAACGGCTTTTCGGCGCACGCCGACCGCGACGAGCTGCTCGACTGGCAGCATCGGGTCCGGCCCAAGCGCACGTTTCTCGTGCACGGCGAGGAGGACGTGATGCAGGCCTTTGCCGCGCTGCTGCGCGACACGCGCGTCGAGATGCCCGAGTTCGGTCAGTCCTGCGAAATCTGACGCTGGCGGCCGGCCGATCCGGCGAAAGGGTTGGGCTGGCGCCGGTCGAGCGCTGCTAGCCGGCGTCGATCATGCCGGCAGCTACCGTGTCGTTGCTTGCCGGATCGATAAGGATGAAGCTGCCGGTGGAACGGAACCGGCTGTAGGCATCGGCGGCAACCGGAGTCTGCGTGCCCAGCAGCAGCCGCACGACATCGTTGGGCTCGACTCGCGCATCCCCGGCCTGCCACTGCAGCGAGTCGATATCCAGGCGCGAGGGCACGGCGCCGATGCGCACGCGCGTCTGGCGGGTGGCCTGCCGCAGCAGGTACTCGCGGCGCGGCTCCAGGGGTTGCGGGCCGAGCCAGCAGACTGTGCTCTCGAGGCCGGTGCGGGCCACCGGCGGCTCGTCGTCGGCAGCGGCCAGCAGGTCGCCGCGCGATATGTCGATATCGTCGGCCAGCGTCACCAGGACCGACTCGCCGGCGACCGCGCGGTCGCGGACGAAGGACCCGATCGCCAGGCCGCGCACGGTCGAGCGCCGGCCCGAGGGGAAGGCAACGAGTTCGTCGCCGACCGCCAGGGTGCCGGATTCGATGCGCCCGGCGTAGCCGCGGAAATCTGCCTGGGATGGCCGGCAGACCCATTGCACCGGCAGCCGCAGCGGGGCATTGGTATCGGCCTGGTGCGCCGGCGCGCGCTCGAGCAGTTCGATGAGCGTCGGTCCCTCGAACCACGCCAGGCGTTGGTCACGATCGACCACGTTGGCGCCCTCGAGCGCGGATAGGGGCAGGAAGTCCACCTGCACGTGCAAGCCCGGCTGGCGTCGGAGCCAGGCGCGGAATTGCTCGACGATGTCCGCGAAGCGCTCGGCGGAAAAGCCGACCTGGTCCATCTTGTTCACGGCGACGATCAGGTGGCGAACGCCGAGCAGGCCGGCGATCGTCGCGTGCCGCCGGGTCTGCGCGAGTATCCCCTTGCGGGCGTCGACCAGCAGGACCGCCGCGTCCGCGGTCGACGCGGCGGTGACCATGTTGCGGGTGTATTGGACGTGACCGGGACTGTCGGCGATGATGAACTTGCGCCGCGCCGTCGCAAAGTACCGGTAGGCGACGTCGATGGTGATGCCCTGCTCGCGCTCGGCGACCAGGCCGTCGGTCAGCAAGGACAGATCGAGCGCGGAAAGCCCGCGCCGCTGCGCGTTGCGCTCGAGGTTGGCAAGCGTGTCGGTCAGCAGTGTCTTGGTGTCGAACAGCAGGCGCCCGATCAGGGTGCTCTTGCCGTCGTCGACGCTGCCGCAGGTCAGGAACCGAAGCACACCAAGGTCGTCGGCCACGGTTGCAGGGAGATGATCGCGTTTCATGTGTTTGCCCAATGGCTTGCCGGCCGCCCGGACGGCGGCTAGCGGTGCCTCAGAAGTATCCCTCGCGCTTGCGTTGCTCCATGGAGGCCTCGGAGGTCTGGTCGTCCATGCGCGTTGCGCCGCGCTCGGTGAGAGTCGCGCCGGCGGTTTCCCGGATGATCTGCTCGCAATCGGCGGCGGTCGACGCGACCGGGCAGGTGCAGGAGATGTCGCCGACCGTGCGAAAGCGCACGCTGAGGTGTTCGATCGCCTCGCCCGGCTTGGCCGGCGTGAGGTCGGTGACCGGCAACAAGGCACCATTGCGCCGGACCACCGCGCGCTGGTGGGCAAAGTACAAGGACGGGACTTCGAGTTGCTCGCGAGCGATGTACTGCCAGACGTCGGTCTCGGTCCAGTTGCTGATCGGAAATACGCGCATGTGCTCGCCCGGGGCGACGCGCGCGTTGTACAGGTTCCAGAGCTCCGGGCGCTGATTCTTCGGGTCCCATTGCCCCCAGCTGTCACGGAAGCTAAAGACACGCTCTTTGGCGCGCGCCTTCTCCTCGTCGCGCCGCGCACCGCCGATGCAGGCGTCGAAGCCGAACTCGGCGATGGCGTCCAGCAGGGTCACCGACTGGTGCTGGTTGCGCGATTCGTCGGCGGCGCGCAGCACGACCCGCCCGCGGGCGATCGACTCCGCTATGGTGCGCACGATCAGGCGTTCGCCCAGCTGCGCGGCGCGCCGGTCGCGAAAAGCGATCACCTCGGGAAAGTTGTGTCCCGTGTCCACGTGCAAGAGGGGGAACGGGAACCGGGCCGGCCGGAACGCCTTGCTTGCCAGGTGCAGCAGCACGATCGAATCCTTGCCGCCGGAAAAGAGCAACGCCGGGTGGGCGCACTGGCCGGCGACCTCGCGCAGGATGTGAATCGCTTCGGACTCGAGCCAGTCGAGATGCGTTAGCTTGTGCACGACGGCGCTTGGCACCGCGGCCGCCAAGCTCATGCAAGCTCCCGTAGCGGGATGGCTCGGGGAACCGAGCCATGCAAGCCACATTCCTTGGTGTCGGCGCTTTCCCACCACCAGCGCCCGGCTCTGGTTTCTTCCCCGAGGGCGATCGCCCGCGTGCAGGGCGCGCAGCCGATGCTCGGATAGCCTCGGTCGTGCAGGGCGTTGTACGGCACCTGGGTGGCGCGCAGGTATTCCCACACCTGGGGTTCGGTCCAGTCAAACAAGGGATTGAATTTCTCCAGGCAATACACCGTATCGTATTCGCGCGCCTGCAGCTGCGCGCGCGTGACTGCCTGCTGCGCGCGCAGCCCCGTGACCCAGGCGCGCTTGGCCGCCAAGCCGCGCGCCAAGGGTTTGACCTTGCGCACCGCGCAGCATGCCTTGCGGTTCTCCACCGAGGCGTAAAAGCCGTTGATGCCGTTGGCGCTGACCAGCCGCTGGAGTGCGTCCTGATCGGGGTAGAGCGTGTCCAAGCATGCGCCATAGCGCTCCTCGACCTGCTGCATCAAGGCGTAGGTCTGCTCCGGCAGGCGGCCGGTGTCGAGCGTGAAGATGCCGATGTCGAGCTCGTGCCGGCGGATCAGGTCGAGCACGACCATGTCCTCGGCGCCGAAACTGGTAGAGAACACGGCCGGGGCAAGGCGGGCGGCGTCGCGCAGCACGGCCAGCGCCGTATCGACCTGGGCCTGCAGTCTGGAATCGAGCGGGCTGCTTATATGCATGTTGGCGTTCTCCGAAAAAAGGGTAGTGGCTGATCAACGGATCCCTGATACACGTCCGAAAAGGGGGAAAACGCTCCCAGGGCGGCGACGGGGTCGCGATCGGCGCGCAATGCGAAGCTGTCAAAGCCGACGCGGCGCAGCGCGAACAGCTGGTCCTGCAACACGTCACCCAGGGCGCGCAACTCCCCGCGCCAGCCGTAACGGGCGCGCAGCAGCATGGCGGTGGAATAGCCGCGCCCGTCGGTGAACTTGGGAAACTGCACGCCGATCAAAGCGATCGCGTCGAAGAACTCGATCGTGCAGGCGGGGTCGTCGGTCGGCGAAAGCCAGATGCCGGTCCGTTCGCTTGCGCGCAGCCGCTCGGTCTGCGCCACTGCCAGCTCGAGCGGGAGCAAGGCGCCCGGCGAGCCGTCCCATTCGGCGGCGCTGCCGATGACGCGCCAATCGTCCTGGACGAGGCGCGGCACACCGTCGACCAGGCCGATGAGGTGCGCGTGATCAGGCATTTTGGAGTTCCACCAGATGGTCCTGCGCGGGATAGACGGCGGACTTGAACGGCGCTATGCCCACCCGCGCGAGCGTGTCGACGAAGAGCTCCCCGGGTGCGCGCAGGGCAACGTAGCGGTCGAGGATGGTCGCGATGACTTCGGGTACCTCGGCGGCGGCAAACGCCCGTCCTAGGACGGTGCCGATCGCGGTGCGCGCGGGGTCGGGACCGAGCGCGCCGCCGAGCGTCACCTGGTAGAACTCGGCGCCTTGCTTGTCGACCCCGAGGATGCCGATGTTGCCGACATGGTGGTGGCCGCAGGAGTTGATGCAACCCGAGATGTTCAGGCTGATCTCGCCCAGGTCGTGCAGGTAGTCGATGTCGTCGAAGCGCTCCTGGATCGCTTGGGCGATGGGGATCGACTTCGCGTTGGCCAAGGCGCAGAAGTCGCCACCCGGGCAGCAGACGATATCGGTGAGCAGACCGATGTTGGGCGTGGCAAGACCCAAGACCCGAGCCGCCGACCAAAGGTCAAAGAGCTCGTGCTGCGCAACATCGGCGAGCACAATATTTTGCTCGTGGGTAACGCGCAACTCGCCGAAGCTGAAACGGTCGGCGAGTTGCGCGAGCGCAACCATCGTCGCCCCATCCACGTCGCCCGGCGCAACGCCCGCGCGCTTGAGCGACAAGGTGACGGCGGCATAGCCGGCAACACGGTGCGGGCGCACGCTGCGGCCGTGCCAGCGGGCAAACCCGGGATGGGCCGCGAGCTGCCGCGCCAATGCGGCGCAATCTGCCTCGAGGGACCGGTAGCGCGGCGGCGCAAAACCGGCGGCAATGCGCGCCAACTCCGCGTCGGTGGCGGTGCCGGGTCCGTTCTCCAGGAAGGCGAACTCTTCATCCACCTCACTCGCGAAATTCGAAACACCGAGCGCTCGCACCAGCATCTTGATCCGCGCTTTGTAGATGTTGTCGCGACGCCCATAGCGGTTGTAGACACGCAGCAGTGCCTCGGTGTAGGTCGGCAGATGGTGCCAGGGCAGGCCAGCGCGCACGATCGATCCGACGACCGGCGTTCGTCCCATGCCGCCGCCCGCGAGCACATCGGCGACCACTTCCCCCGCGGCATTGCGGCGCAGATAAAAACCCACGTCGTGCATTGCCGTCGCCGCACGGTCCTCGGTAGCCGAGGCACTGAAGGCGATCTTGAACTTGCGCGGCAGGAAGGAGAACTCCGGGTGGAACGTACTCCACTGGCGCATCAGCTCGCAATACGGGCGGGGGTCGACGATCTCGTCCCGGGCAACACCGGCGAAGGGATCGCACGTGATATTGCGCACACAGTTGCCGGAGGTCTGGATGGCATGCATCTGCACCGCCGCCAGCGCTGCGAGCACGTCCGGCACTTGCTCGATTTTCATCCAGTTGAACTGGATGTTCTGGCGCGTACTGAAATGCCCATAACCGCGATCCCAGGTCCGCGCAATATGGGCCAAGGCGCGCAGCTGGCGCGAGGCCAGCAGGCCGTACGGAATCGCTACCCGCAACATGGGCGCGTGCCGCTGCACGTAGAGCCCGTTTTGCAATCGCAGCGGCCGCAGTTCCTCCTCGCTCAGTGCGCCGCTCTGCCAGCGAGCGACCTGGTCACGGAACTGCGCAACGCGCTCGTTGACCATGCGCCGGTCGAATTCCGTGTAGTGATACATCTTTTTTCTCCCGCTCAGATCCAGACTAGGCGCGCGCCGACGAGCCCCAGCATCGAGGCCAGCATCGCGCGCAGCACGCGCTCGGGAACGCGTCCGGCGACGGCCGCACCAAGGTGAATGGCCGGCAGCGAGCCGATGAGCAGACCCAGCAACATCGGCCAGTCCACCGTGCCCAGGGCGGCGTGGCCCAGACCGGCGACCAGCGTGAGCGGTACGGCATGGACGATGTCGGCCCCGACCAGCTTGCTCGCGGGCAGCGTGGGAAACAGGAAGAAAAGCGCGACGACGCCGACGGCCCCGGCGCCGACCGAGGTAATGGTTACCAGCGTGCCAATCAGGGCGCCGGTCGCAAGCGTGCGCGCTCGCCGCCAAGCCACGTCGGCATCGTCGGGGTTCAGGCCGAGCGAAATGCCCGCGACGGCATAGGTGCTACCGACGACAGCGACGCGACGGCCTAGCGACTGGATCTGCTCACGAAAGACGAGGGCGCCGGCAGTAAGGAGCAAGGCGAAGCCCAGGGCCGGCCGCACCAGCGCCGCGAATTGCGTCGGCTCCGGATGCCACAGGCGCAGCGCCGCCAGGGTGGCAAGCGCGGCCGGTACCGACCCCAGCGAGAGCCAAAGGACGATGGACCATGGAATGTGCCCGCGGCGCGCATAGGAAAACGCCCCGCTGGACTTGGTGACGCAGGCAAAGAGCAGGTCCGTGCCGACGGCGACCTGCGCGGGGACCCCAAAGGCCAGGGTCAATATCGGTGTCATGAGCGAGCCGCCCCCTACGCCGGTCGCCCCGACGACAAACCCTACCAAGGCTCCGCTGATGATGAATTGCAGGACCACGCAAGTAGCTCCAGAGATACCCCGGGCGCCGAGGGTGCCGCCGGGGTGCCGCTTGGCGCGGACAAACCTGGCAATTCGGGATCTCTAGGCTACGGACAAGGGCGCAGGCGCGGAACGAAACGATAGCTATGTGCGTATGTAGCCCGCTTATATAAACAAATTGCGCCTTGGGATTTACTCGGGGCCCTCGCCCTGCGCCGCGGTGATGGATCCCGACTGCGCCAAGATCGCCCGCGCCACGAAGTGGTGCATTCCCGGCAACTCGGACAGGGCCGGCAGGATCCGTATGCTGACACCGGGTTCGCGCGCAGCAAACTCCTGCACCAGCGCCGGCAGGTCGACCGCGACATGGCCACCGTGCGACCAGAAGATGGGCATGACGGCGATCGACCGGAAGTCGGCCGCGGTTAGCTCGGCCAGCACTTGCGGCAGGCCAGGGCTCTGCAATTCGAGAAAGGCCACTCGCACCGGCGTGCGGGGCCGCAGGTGCTCGAGCTCCAGTCGCAGCCGCTCCAGCGGCAAGGCCCAGCGCGCATCGCGCGCGCCATGGGCGAACAGGACGATTGCATCCTTTGGATTCATGGTCATCGCCGCTATCCTCCGGTTGCTACTGTCGCCGGTAATGCCGAATCGGCCCCGGTGTGGCAAGCTGTGCAGTATGTATTATCGCTGCATCGGTTAGCGGTCCCGATGGGACCGAATCGCCGGATCGCAGCCGGCAACGGGTTTCGAGGGGAGGGACCAATGGCATCTGTAAACAAAGTGATTCTGGTGGGCAATCTTGGCCGCGATCCGGAGACGCGCTACAGCCCCGATGGGGCGGCGATGACCAATGTCTCGATTGCCACGACCTCGCAGTGGAAGGACAAGAATACCGGCGAGAAGCGCGAAGAGACGGAGTGGCATCGCGTTGCGTTCTTCGGGCGTCTGGCCGAGATCGCCGGCGAATATCTGCGCAAGGGCTCGCAGGTATATATCGAAGGACGTCTGCGCACGCGCAAATGGCAGGACAAGGAGAGCGGCCAGGATCGCTACTCCACCGAAATCGTCGCCGACGTGATGCAGATGCTCGGATCGCGGCAAGGCGGCGCAGTGCCTGCCGATGACGATGCTCCTCCCGCGCGCAGCGGCGCGCCGCGCGCCGGCGCCGCAAAATCCGCTGCCAAGGAACCGGCGGGGGGCGGGGTCGCCGACCTGGACGACGACATTCCCTTTTAGCGAACCGCGCCCGGTTGCGCTAGCTCGATCGGGCCGGCGACTCGCCGGGCGACTCTGCGCGTATCAACGCCAGAATTTCCTCGTGCAGGGTTCCGCTCGTGGCGATCAGCGACAGCTCGCGCAGCGGATCGGCGCCGTGCCAGCTGCTCACGCGCCCACCGGCACCCTCGACCACGGGAACGATGGCCGCTACGTCCCAATACGACAGCGTCGGGTCGAGCATTGCGTCGGCGCCGCCGGTTGCCAAGGCGAAGTACCCGAAGCAGTCCCCCCAGGTGCGCGCCAGTGCCGCGCGCTGCAGCACCCGCAGCACCGATGGGTCCGATCCGGGCTCCCGTGCGCCTGGCAGCGAGGTAGCCAGGACCGTGGCCTGCGCCAGCGAGCGCGGTGCGCGAACCACGACCCGGCGCCGGGTCCCGTCCCGCCGAAATAAGGTGGTCCGGTCACGGTGGCCGATGAGGGCGAGGCCGACGGCGGCATGTGCAATGCAGCCCAGCACTGGCCGGTAGCCGTCGCCGTCGTCGCGTTCGAGGGCGATCAGCGATCCGAACAAAAAGCAGTTGCTGACAAAGGCCTTGGTCCCATCAATCGGATCGAGGATCCAGCGATAGCGCTGCCCTTCGCGCACACCGAATTCCTCGCCGACGATGCCGTGTCCGGGATACCGCACTTCAATGAGGCCTCGCAACGCCGCTTCCGTGCCGCGGTCCGCGGCGGTCACCGGCGTGGCGTCGCTCTTGACTAGCACCTCGGTGCCGGTAAGAAACAGCGGCCCGATGATCGAAAAAGCCCGGCCGATCAGCTCGTGCAGGAACGGCGCAAACTCGCGCTCCTCCGCGGCGCTCAAACCGGCGCTGTAGCGCTGCCATGGCACGATTTTTAGCCCTCCGCGCGCCATTGTGCCCGTCCTTGCCCCGATTTTGCTGACGATTGTCATTGTTCGGGCGTTTGCCGCGCCGTACCCGGGGACCTGCCGGCAGCAGCGGGCTTACACTCGGCGGCGCAGAAAATTCCGCAGTGCGACGGTGTCGAGCAAATCCTCCGAAATGACCAAGCATGCCAAGGCACCGCCCGACGGGGGCAGCGGTGAAGCCGCCGCCGCGGCAGCGCTGGCTTTGCGCCATGCGCCGGCCCGGCCCGCCCTGGGGGCTGCGCAGGGAACGCTGGTATTCGGTGCGCTCGGAGTCGTGTACGGCGATATCGGTACCAGCCCGCTGTACACGCTCAAGACCGCGTACCAGGCGGCAGGAGGAGCCTTCCCCGACATCGCGCTGGGCCTGCTCTCCTTGATCGTCTGGACGCTGATCATCATCGTGTCGGTCAAGTACGTCGCACTGGTCATGCGGGCGGACAACGACGGCGAGGGCGGCATTCTCGCCCTGATGGCGCACCTGGCGCTCAAGGGGCGGGAGCGCCCGCTGGTGGTGGGGATCGGCATCCTCGGCGCCGCCTTGCTCTACGGCGACGGCGCAATTACCCCGGCGATCTCGGTACTCAGCGCCCTGGAGGGTCTGAAGCTCCCGGCACCCGCGGTCGCGCCGTTCATCCTGCCCCTGGCGGTGCTGGTGCTGCTGGCCTTGTTTGCCTTCCAGCACCACGGCACGGCGGTCATCGGCAAGCTGTTCGGGCCGGTGATGGTCGCCTGGTTCGTCACGATCGCCGGTCTGGGCGTGGCGTCGATCGTCATGCATCCGGGTGTGCTGCGCGCATTGTGGCCCGGCTACGCGATGCAGTACCTGGCCACGCATGGCTTCACCGGCTTCTCCGTTCTCGGGTCGGTGTTCCTGTGTGCCACCGGTGCCGAGGCGCTGTACGCGGACATGGGTCACTTCGGCTCCCGGCCGATTCGCGTCGGCTGGTATTCGCTGGTCTTCCCGGCCCTGCTGCTGAGCTACGCCGGGCAGACGGCGCTGGTGCTCGACCGGGGGCTGGAAGGCGACGACAACCCGTTTTTCCTGCTCGCCCCGGGCTGGGCGCAGCTGCCGCTGGTCGGCCTGGCGACGGCGGCAACCATCATCGCCAGCCAGGCGATCATCAGCGGGGTGTTTTCCATGACGCGCCAGGCGATCCAGCTCGACCTGTGTCCGCGTCTGAGCGTGACGCAGACCTCGGAAGTCGGTTACGGCCAGATCTATATCGGCGCGGTCAACTGGATGCTGATGCTCTTTACCCTCGGCCTGACCTTGGGCTTCGGCTCCTCGGACAACCTGTCGGCCGCTTACGGAATTGCCGTCTCGATCACCATGTTCCTGACGACGCTGCTGATGTTCCGCGTGATGCACGAGCAATGGCGCTGGAGCCTCGCGCTGGTGCTGGCGATCGCCGGACCGCTGTTCGTCGTCGACACCTCGTTCGTCCTGGCCAACTTGACCAAGGTGCGCGAGGGCGGGTGGGTGCCGCTGGTGGCGGCGGCCGTCATCTACTGCGTCATGCAGGCATGGCGATCGGGGCGCAAGGCGATGCTGCACCAGCTCGAACGCGAGACCTTGCCGCTGCCGGCGTTTCTGGGCTCGATGCAGGACATCACCCGCGTTCCGGGGACGGCCGTATACCTGGCACGCCGGCTCGACATCGTCCCCTTGGCCTTGCTGCACAGCCTCAAGCACTATGCGGTCCTGCATGAGCGCAACGTCATCTTGCACGTGATCACCGAGCAGGTCCCGCGGGTTCCGGCGCGCGACCGCATACAGATCAGCCCGTTGGGGCCGGGTTTTTATCGCGTCGTACTGCTATATGGCTTCATGGAGTACCCTGACCTGCCGGTGGCCCTGTCGCACTGCTCGCTCGACGGACAGGGCTTTGACATGATGCGAACGACGTTTTTCCTGTCCCGCGAGACGGTGGAGCTGGCACCAGGGCGGCGCCTGCACGGGTTCGCGCGCCGGCTCTTCACCTGGATGCATCGCAACGCGACCGACGCCACGGAGTTCTTTCGTATTCCGCGCAACCGGATTGTCGAGCTGGGCGCGCGCATCGAGCTCTGAGGCAAAGTTGGGCTGGCCCGGGCACCTTGCGCGAGCCTTATAATTCAACCAGTTGCGATTTCTTGCGAGAACTGCGATGCCGATTTACGCCTACAAGTGTTCCTCCTGCCAGCACGAGCTCGACGTGCTGCAGAAGATCTCCGAGGCGCCGCTGACGGTCTGCCCGCAGTGCGGTGCCGCGACCTTTTCCAAGCAGTTGACCGCGGCCGGCTTCCAACTCAAGGGCAGCGGCTGGTACGCAACGGATTTCAAGAACGGCACGCCCGCCGATGCCAAGACCGCCGCCAAGCCGGCTGAGCCCAAACCGGGCGAGAGCGTCTCCGCGCCGGCCCAGGAGTCCGCCCCGGCCAAAGAGCCGGCGCCGGCCAAGGATTCCGCTGCGGCCAAGGGTTCGGCAGCGGCCGCAGCCTGCGGCGCGGGCGGCGGATCGGCCTGCAGCTGAGCGGCGCGCGCCGCGGCCCGGTACCCGCCGATGTTCAAGCGCTACCTCATAACGGGCCTGCTGGTGTGGATCCCGCTGGCACTCACGCTCTGGATCCTCGATTTCGTCATCACGTTCATGGACCCGATCGTGTTGCGACTACCGCCATCCCTGCGGCCCGAGCAGTGGCTCGGATTTCGCATACCAGGTACCGGCGTCGTGCTCGCCGCGGTCGTCGTCTTCCTGACCGGCATGCTCGCCGCCAATATCATCGGGCAGCGCCTGGTGATCTGGTGGGAGTCGATACTCGGCAGGATTCCGATCGTCTCGAACATCTATCGCAGCGTCAAGCAGGTGTCGGACACGCTGCTGGCGCAGGATGGCCACTCGTTCCGCCGCGCCGTACTGGTGGAGTTCCCGCAGCGGGGCCAGTGGGCCGTGGGGTTTGTCGTCGGCACGGTGGGCTCGCGCATCTCGCAGCACCTCGACCCGCAATCGCTGACCGTGTACGTGCCGACCGCGCCGAACCCGACATCGGGCTATACCCTGATCGTTGCGCCGGGGGAAGTGCACGACGTCGACATGAGCGTCGATGAGGCATTGAAGTTCGTCATTTCGATGGGTGTCGTGATGCCCAATGCTCCCCACCGCGCCCCGCCCCAGTCACTGCCGCGCGCCGCCGAGACCGTTGGCAAGGTCTGATCCCCGACTTCCCGAATCTTGCCGGCGTACCCTGCCCTGGCGATTCATCTGACACGCACCTGACGGAGAGTTTATGCGCACGGAGTATTGCGGCTTGGTGGACGAACGGTACATCGGGCGCGAGGTGACGCTGCACGGCTGGGTCCACAGGCGGCGCGATCATGGCGGAGTGATCTTCATCGACCTGCGCGATCGCGAGGGCCTTGTTCAGGTCGTGTGCGACCCGGATCTGCCCGAGGTGTTCCATCTGGCAGAAGCCCTGCGCAGCGAATACTGCGTATCGATCGAGGGCCTGGTGCGGCCGCGGCCCGAGGGCACCGCCAATGCGGCGCTCACCTCGGGCGGCGTCGAAGTCCTGTGCCACAAGCTGGTCGTGCTCAACGCGTCGGTGCCGCCGCCGTTCCCGCTCGACGACGACGAGCTCTCCGAGACCACGCGCCTTACGCACCGCGTCCTGGACCTGCGCCGGCCGGCGATGCAGAAGAACCTGCGGCTGCGCTACCGCGTCGCCATGGCGGTGCGCCGATACCTCGATGACAAGGGCTTTCTCGACATCGAAACGCCGATGCTGACCAAGAGCACGCCGGAGGGCGCGCGCGACTACCTCGTGCCCTCGCGGGTCCATGAGGGAATGTTTTTCGCGCTGCCGCAGTCGCCGCAGCTGTTCAAGCAGCTGCTGATGGTTGCCGGTTACGACCGCTACTACCAGATCGTCAAGTGTTTCCGCGACGAGGACCTGCGGGCCGACCGCCAGCCGGAATTCACGCAGATCGACGTCGAGACCTCGTTTCTCGACGAGAAGCAGATCCGCGACCTCATGGAGGTGATGATTCGCGATGTTTTTCGCGAGGTTCTCGGCGTTGCCCTACCCGACCCGTTCCCGGTCATTCGCCACGCCGAGGCGATCGCGCGATACGGATCGGACAAGCCGGATCTGCGGGTAAAGCTGCAGCTGACCGAGTTGACGGACGTGATGCGCGACGTCGAGTTCAAGATCTTTCGCTCCGCGGCGGAGGGCAAGGACGGACGGGTAGCCGCGCTGCTGGTCCCGGGCGGCGGCGCCCTGTCCCGCTCCGAAATCGACGCCTACACGCAGTACGTGGCGATTTACGGCGCCAAGGGCCTGGCGTACATCAAGGTCAACCAGCGTGCGCAGGGCCGCGACGGCCTGCAGTCGCCGATCATCAAGAGCCTGCACGATTCGGCGCTGGCGGCGATTCTCGAGCGCACCGGGGCGCGCGATGGCGATTTGATCTTCTTTGGCGCGGATCGGGCAAAGGTGGTCGCGGACAGCCTCGGGGCGCTGCGGGGGCGCATCGGCCATTCGGATTTTGGCAAGAACCACGGTTTTTGCGAGCAGGGGTGGCAGCCGCTGTGGGTGATCGACTTTCCGATGTTCGAGTTCGACGAGGAGGAGCAGCGCTGGGTTGCCGCCCACCATCCGTTTACCGCGCCCAAGGACGGGCACGAGAATTTCCTGGAGACGGATCCGGGGCGGTGTCTGGCCAAGGCCTACGACCTGGCGCTCAACGGCTGGGAGATCGGTGGCGGGTCGGTGCGGATTCACCGCGAGGAGATCCAGAGCAAGGTTTTCCGGGCCTTGAAGATCGGTCCCGAGGAAGCGCGCAGCAAGTTTGGTTTCCTGCTCGACGCGCTGCAGTACGGCGCTCCGCCGCACGGCGGGATCGCCTTTGGCCTGGACCGGATCGTCACCATGATGGCCGGGGCCGAGTCGATACGCGATGTGATCGCGTTTCCCAAGACCCAGCG
>Ga0209415_10004952_pt1 | contig 24195 bp, 20 predicted proteins | sample PeaSoiSIISIP2007_FD_187696 | JGI IMG/M metagenome (GOLD analysis project Ga0209415, IMG submission 187696) | Peat soil microbial communities from Weissenstadt, Germany - SII-SIP-2007 (SPAdes) (version 2) | ecosystem: Environmental > Terrestrial > Soil > Wetlands > Peat | place: Germany... | reverse complement strand
AGCCCTTGCGCAGCATCGTGTCCATGTAGAGCATCTCGTGGGTCGACTCGTCCATGATCTGGCGCGCGAACAGGTACTTGACGCCGGGCGGAAAGTCGTTGAGCTCGAGCCCCTGCCCCCATCCGCCGTAGATGTAATAGAAAAGCCGCTCCATCGCCCACAGGCGGCAGACGAAGCGAAACGCGGCGCGGTCGTCGAGCCGCTGTTCGCGCGCCGCCGCGATAATCGGGTCGAGCGGCGTATTCCGCGCGCTCTCGCGGCTGCGTTCGATCAATTCGCTCGCCAGCGCTTTTCCGGGCAGCTCGATCATCGTTTCCGTGAACAATCTCCTCTCTAACTTAGTCTTGACGATCCGGAGCCGCAAATCTTTTCAGTTTCCGAGTCATCTTCTCGGCCAGCGAAGCCGCAACGCCCGGCCTGCTCCACGGACAGACCGCGAGGCAGATGCCGCATCCATAGGTATCGTTGAAATATGGCACGCACTTGTCGAAATCGACGTACCATTTCAGGTCGCCGCGCACCATCTGCTTGCTTTCGTAGATCGCATCCGGCGGGCATTGCGCCGAACAGAGCCGGCAGTTGGTGCAGAACTCATCGACGCCGAAATGGTCGGGACGATCGGCGACCAGCGGCAGATCGGTCAGCACGTACGCGAGCCGAAACGAGGCTCCGAGCTCGCGGTTGATCAGCGAGCCATGCTTGCCGAGCTCACCGAGTCCCGCGGCAATTGCCGCCGGAATCATCACCAGCGGTGTCGCGAACGGCACACCGAAGCCGCGCGCATTCCATCCTTGCGATCGAATCCAGTTTGCGAGCTTGGTAGCCGCGCGATGCCCCCGGTTGTACTGCCGCAGGACCTCGATACCCGCGGGAGCTTCGGGCGCGGTCGAAAGCAGTTCGTAATCCATCCTCACGCCGAGCACGATCACCCAGGGCTCCGGAAGCGAAAATGGCTCGAACACCCACGCGGGATCGAGCCGCGTAATTCCCACCAGGTCGGCTTCGTTGTCGAGCGCAAATTGCTTGGCGCGCGCCGCCCAGTTGACGGGCTGATCTTCTACGCGTACGGCGCTAACCGGAAGCAACGGCTTGTCGCGCTGTCGTACGGCTTCGCGCACCTGCCGAATCATTTCCCGCGACCGCAGCTCGAGCAGTAGAAACAGCCGCCATATCCGCTTGTGCGGAAATCGCAGTTCCGCCCAGTGATAGATCGGCGTGGCCCGCCGCCGGCGCTCTTCGCCGAGGCCATTTATCGTGTTGCCGGAGATGCGCGGCTTGAGCATCCGATGCATCAGCGAGGGCCGATAGCCGCTTGCGGTGCGCCTGCCGGTTAGAATGCCAAGTCCCAAGGATCACATCCTTTCCGCTCGATGCGGCAGTGGTGAGCTGCCCGGTAATCAGCGATTGACGATGCGCCGATTGTAGGACAATTCGTCAGCGCGCAACAAGGAATGTTTGTCGACACCGCCTCTCATAGAACGAACCTGCGTGGGACTATAGATAGTCCTTGAGCCGGACCTTGCCCCAGTTGACCGGCCATCCGCGATCGAAGTCGCCGCGATTGGCGCGATACGGCACCGGCTTGGTCGCATCGATTCCCATCTTGCCGACCACCGCCGGATAACGATGGCTGAGCGCCGACTCGCCCGCCTCCACAACCGGCGTGGCTGACGGGTCCATCGGGTTGCCGCGCGTGTTGGGTACGATGATCACGTGGCGCGAGGGATCGACGCGCGTCGTGATCGCAAAATAGACATCGGCCGGATCGTAAAGGTTGATATCCGGGTCGACCGCCACCACCAGTTTCGTGTTCAGCCACGGCGCGCCCATCACGGCCAGCAGGGCGTCGTTGACCTGGCCGTCCGCCGTTGGCGCGATCTGGATCACGCAGGACATCGCGCCGCCCCACGGCGGAAACATCACCTCGCGGACGTCGAGTCCCTGCGCGCGCAGCATCCGATAGAGCTGGGCCTCGTGGAACAGCCGCGGGAGCGGCTGATGGTCGGTCCAGGGGATACACATGTGATTGCGATAGATCGGCTCGCGGCGCATCGTGATCGCCGTCACTTCGAACTCCGGCGCCGGCGCGCGCGGCGGCACGTAGTAGGTCGCCGGCCCCGGATTCGGACCGTCGATGCCGGTGCGCTCGGGATCGACGTAGCCCTCGATCACGACCTGCGCCTCGGCGGGCACCATCAGGTCGATCGTTTCGCAGCGCACGAGATCGAGCGTCTGTCCCATGATCGTGCCGGCGTACTCGAGATCCCAAAAATCGTCGTGCAAGCCGCTGTAGGCCGCGGCGAGCTCGAAGGCGGGATGGGCGCCGATACAGACCGCCTGCGGCATCTTCTGCTTCGCCGCTTTGTACTTCGTGAAGATGCTCTGTACGTGGCGCGTGACGAACGAGGCCAGCGTGCGGTTGCGGCCCAGCACCAGCGCGCGCGGATTGTTGGAATTGCACACTCCGGTCTCGGGATCGCGCACCACGTTGAACGAAGTGATGTACGGTCCGGGATCGCGATCGGTATGGCGCACCACCGGAATCTTGGTCAGGTCGACCTCGTCGCCCTTGAGCTTGACTTCCTTGACCGGCCCGTCCTCGACCACGCGGAACTTGCGCGGACCGCGCTCCAGCACCTTCTCGAGGGTCTGCACCACCTGATGCGGCTCGCATCCGAGCACGCGGGCCTGCGCCTCGCGATTGTGGAACAGCAGATCGACCAGCCGCCAGCCGGGATAATTCTTGAGGTTCTCGAAGACGATGGTCTTCGCGCTCTGGCCGATAAGCGCGCCGACGTTGTCGAGCTCGACGGGCTTGCGAATCCAGTTGACGGCCTCGCGATGCTGCTCGAGAAAGCCGCCGAGATCGGTTGGCATGAGAGCTCCTTGGCCGCGGCCGCGCCTAGAGCGGCGGGCCGCCGCCTGGGCCGATAATTCTTTCGATCGCGGCGGCGGCGGCGAGCAGTTTCGCGTCGCCTCCCACCGGACCCATTAGTTGCGCCCCGACCGGCAATCCGCGCCCGGAAATCGGCACGCTGATGCCGGGGATCCCGAGCAGCGGTGCGAGCCGCGTATTGCGGATCATCCGTCCGGCGGTCGGCCCCTCGACCGAGGCGATCGTTTGGGCGACCGTCACGTTGGTCGGACAGACGAGGCAATCGTAGGTCTTGAAAAGTTCGTCGAACTCGGCGGCGATTACCCGCCGCAGTTGCAGCGCGCGGAGGTAGGTCGCGGCCGGGATGAGCGCGCCCTGCAGCAAGCGCATCCGAATCCCTTCGCCGTAATCGGCGCGCCGCGTCTTGAGCCATTCGCGATGCACCGCGGCGGCCTCCGCGAACATGATCGCGGTCGAAGCGGAAATCGCAAGCTTGCTCTTTTTCGGCGCGATCGCTTTCATCTGTACGCCCGCGCCGGAGATCGCGCGGATGAAACCTTCCCAGCCCGCGCCGACCTCGGCATCGACCTCGCGGCAGAATTCCTCGAGGATGCCAAAGCGCAACTCTCCCGCGGCGACCGCAGGAAGCGCGCCGAGGCGGGCCTCCGGAAACGCGGCCGCATCGAACATCGCGCGGATGTCATCGACCGAGCGGGCGAAGACTCCCGGATGGTCCAGCGACCACGAGAGCGGAAATGCGCCGCGACGCGACAATCGATCGTAGCTCGGCTTGAATCCGACCACGCCGCAGAGCGCCGCCGGTAAGCGCACTGATCCGCCGGTATCGCTGCCGAGCGCGCCGCTTCCGACCCCTGCCGCGAGCGCGGCCGCTGCGCCGGCGCTCGATCCGCCGGTCACCCGGCTCGGATCCCACGGGTTGCGAGTCGGTCCGTAATGGACGTTGACGCCGATCGGGCTGAAGGCGAACTCGTCCATCGCGGTCTTGCCGAGTATGACCGCGCCCGCCGCGCGGAGATTCGCGACCACGTCCGCATCGTAGTCCGTGATTCGATCGCGCAGGATCGCCGAGCCGGCGGCGGTGCGCTGCCCGCGCGTCGCGAACAAGTCCTTGACCGTGATCGGGATGCCGTGCAGGGGAGAGCGGACGGTGCCCGCGGCGAGCTCGGAATCAAGCGCCGTAGCGGCGGCGCCCGCGCCCGCAGGGTCCGGGAGCGAGAAGGCGTTGAGTTTTGGGTTGATCGCGCCGAGGCGTTCGAGATGCGCCTCGGTCAGTTCGCGAATCGAGATGCGGCGGTCGCGCAGCGCGGCGCCAAGCTCGCTAATCGAGGCGTGAGTCGGCTCGAATGCGCCTACTGCCATCGCGAGCTCCCGGGGCGCACGAGCGGTTCCGGCGCGTCATCGCCGAAGCCGGCCGCGGCCTCGTCGATAGTATCGATCAGGCCGCACAGCAACTCGGCCATCGCCGCGATTTCGGCGTCGTCGAGGCTGATTCCGGCCGCCGCGGCAAGCATCCGCGTCCGTTCGCGTTTATCATCCACCGCCATCGTTTCGATACGCTTCAGCTCCGATCAAAGCGCCCCCGGGCTTACGGCGCAAGCACGATTTTGCCGCGATTGCGCCGTTCGGCGAGATAGGCGACGGCGGCGCGCGTCTCGCTCAGCGGAAAGACCCGGTCGACCGTTGGCTTCAGCCGGCCCGCGGCGACGAACTCCATCAGCGTGCGCAGCTCCCCGATCGAGCCTAGGTTGGTGCCAACGATGCGCAGGTTCTTCGAATAGACGTGCCGCAGATCCATCCGGCCCCAATGGCTCCCGTGCGAGCCGATCGAGACCAGCGTGCCGAGCCGCGTCAGGCAATAGATGCTGCGCTCGAAGGTCTCCGCGCCGATATGCTCGACCACCACGTCGACGCCGCGCCGATTGGTCCATTTGCGGACCTCATCGACGAAATCATTGCTGCGGTAATTGACGACCGCCTCCGCACCGAGCGAGCGGGCGAACTCGACTTTGTCGTCCGAGCCGACGGTCGTGATCACGAGTGCTCCCACCAGCCGCGCAATCTGGATCGCCGCCGAACCGACGCCGCTCCCTGCGGCCTGCACCAACACGGTCTGACCGGGCTTCAGACCCGCCTGCGCGATCAGCGCATGCCACGAGGTCAGCATCGCGAGCGGCACCGCCGCGCCGGCCTCGAAGCTGACGTTATCGGGAAGCGGTAGCAGGTTTTCCGCGGGCGCCTTCACCAGCTCGGCGTAGCCGCCGTCGCGATGCGCCCCGAGATAGCCGTAGGTCAGGCATACGGTGCGCTCGCCGCGGAGACAATACTCGCATCGCCCGCACGCGAAGCCGGGAAAAACAATCACGCGATCGCCGGGCTTGACGTTGTTCACGCCCGCGCCGAGCGCTTCGACCGTGCCCGTCACCTCGCATCCGTTGACGTGCGGCAATCCCTGCGGCGGCGGAAAGCGTCCATCGAGCAGCAGCAGATCGACGTGATTCAGCGCGCAGGCGGCGACGCGCACGATCGCCTCGCCGGCGCCCGCCGCGGGATCGCGATAGTCGCCGAAGACTATCTTCTCGGGACCGCCATGCTCGGCAAAATAGGCTGCCTTCACGATCGCTCTCCGTTCGGCTCAGGCCAGTTTGAGAATGCGGGCAGCGTTCGCGCCCAGGATCTTTAGCTTCACTTCTTCAGAAATCGGCAGGGCCTTGATCGCGGCGACGTTCTCCTTGAGCGTCGGCACGCTCGGCCAGTCGGACCCGAAGATCACCTTGTCGGCGACCCGCTCGAGCTCCGGAAAGTAGCGCATCACGCGCGACGGCGGCAGCCCGGCGAGCTCCATATAGATGTGCGGACGAAAACGGGCGAGCGCGAAAGCCCGGTCATACCAGAATGGCCGGCCGCTGTGCGCCAGCACGATATCGAGTTTGGGGAAATCGACCGCGACGTCGTCGAGGTAGAGCGGATCGCCGTACTTGATACGCGAGGCGGGGAAGACCGAGGACCCGGTATGGAGCAGCACCGGCACGCCAAGCTCCTGCGCCTTGGCATAAAGCGGGTAGATGCGCGCGTCGTTGGGATAGAAATATTGATAAGTCGGGTAGAGCTTGACGCCGCGGAAGCGCTGGTCGACGACCAGCCGTTCCAGTTCGCGATCCAGGTGATCGATCAAAAACGGGTTGATACTCGCGAAGGGCAGCAGCCGCGGGGTTCCGTCGCAGAGACGGTGAACGCCCTCGTTGCTCGCGATCGCCGAGGTCACCGGCGCCAACTCGGCCAGGATCACCGCCCGATCGATTCCCGCCTCGTCGAGCGCTTTCAGATAGCTCGCGGCATTGCATCGCGTGCGTACGAACTCCTCGAACGAGCCGCCGAGCTCGCGGTTCATGAACTCGATGAACTCGCGCGGGCCCTGGACCGGGAAATCGTAGGTGTGAATATGGAAGTCGATTATCTGCATCGGCGCCTAGGCCCCCTGCTTCGCTCCGGCAGGCCATACTTTGCGCACCGTCGGCCGGATCTTCAGCTCGACCAGGATGTTCTCGCCGCCGCCTTTGGGCGGGATCGCGCGATGGGCCACGCCGCGCGGAATCAGCAGCATCTCGCCCGCCCCGATCTCGAGCGTCCCGAGCTCGGTCTCCCAGATCATGCCGCCCTGATGGCAGAAGATCAGCTCGTCGTACTCGGCGTTGCGATGCCAGTACGTCATCTCGGCCGTGCTGCGTTTGGAAACGTCGACCCCGACGCCATCGGCCTGGAAGACGCGCAACGGCGTGCCTTCGGGGACATCCTGGTTGGTCGGTCGGACGGCGGCATCGGTAATCCGCAGATGCTCGAGCACGACGCTGCCGTCCGCGCCCGTCACGTCGGTCGGCTTGACCTTGCGTTTGAGCGAGAGCGTGCGGCCTTCCCAGGTAATTTTTTCGATGTACTCCATCGGATAGTCTCCTTTGGTCGCCGAGATGGTCAGCTAACGGGCCATTTCGGCGCGATCAGTTTCCCAAGCCGCGTCTTCGCGAGTATCGCCGGCGCGCGGCGCATCGCGGCGTCGATAATCCCCGCCTCGTCGAGCGTCAGCACCCGCCCACCGCGCATCAGAATGCGTCCATCGACGATCACGGTGTCGACGCTCTTGCCGGTCGCACTGTAGACTAGGTTGGCGATCGGATTGTAGAGCGGCTGCCATTCAGGCCGCCGGGCGTCGAAGATCGTGAAGTCCGCGCGCTTACCGACTTCGATCGAGCCGATCTCGCCGTCGCGCAAGGCGCAGCGCGCACCGTTGATCGTCGCCATCTCGATGACGCGCTCGGGCGGCATCACGTCGGGATTCTCGCGCATCTCCTTGTAGGCGCAAGCCGCGAGAAACATCTCCTGCGGCAGATCGACGATCCCCGACGAGGCGTGATCCGAGCCGAGGCCGACCGCGGCGCCCTGTTCGATCAATTCGGGAAGGTGGCCCATGCGGATGTTGCCGTAAGCGTTATGCAGGCTGGAGCTCGGCGCGCATACGACCTTGACGTCGTGCGCGCGAATCAGTTCGAGTTCGCGCTCGGTCGCCCAGCCGGCGTGAATCAGCAGCAGGTTGGGACCGAGCACGCCGAGCTGCGCCAGCCGCTCGATTTCGGGCGCGCCATGCTGCGCCTGCGACGACTCCATCGTGGAGCGCGCGAAGCAGGCGTGCGTCTGCACGCCGACGCCATAGCGATCGGCCAGCCGTTTGAGCTCGACGATCAGGCGATCGGTCGAGTTGTTGAGGCCGCGAAACTGGAACCAGGCGTGCACCCGTCCGTCGGCGGCGCGATGCAGCTCCCTGACGACTGCCTCGGCGCGCGCCAGCGACTGATCAGTAGTTTCGATAAACGCCGCAGGCAGCGCGCCCATCGCGGATTGCGTAACGTCGAAGCTCGAGCGCGCGACCACGCATCGCATCCCGGCGCGCCCGACGACCTCGGCGGTGATCTGCGGCTGATAGTTGCCGGCGTCGATAAAGCTCGTGACGCCGTTGCGGATCAGTTCAAGCACGCAGAGCTCGATACTGACGCGCGCATCATCCTCATCCAGCGCGCCCTCGTACGGATACATCCGTTCGAACAGAAATTTGCGGCTGCCGACCTCGTCGGCCAGCCCGCGGCTCATCTGGAAGGTGGTATGGATGTGGCTATCGATTAGCCCCGGCGTCACTACCATCCCGCGCGCCGCGATGGTGTTGGCTGCCGGCCCACGGGCGCGGATTTCGGCGCTCTTGCCGACCGCGGCGATACGCCCGGCTTCGACGTCGATCGCGCCGTCGCGGATTATCCGGCGCCGGCCATCGACGGTCAGCAGCCAGTCGGCCTCCTCGATGCGCAAGTCGATCATCGGGATGGCTCCTGGAGCCGCCCGGTTATCGCGCGGAAGAGCCACTCGGGAGTGATCGGGATTTCGTTCGGCTCAATACCGAGCGGCGCCAGCGCATCGGCGATCGCATTCGCGATCGCCGCCGGCGCGCCGATCGCGCCCGACTCGCCGACGCCGCGGAAACCGCCGAGCGAGGTCGGCGAGGGACTCTCGAGATGCTCCGCGATGATCGCCGGCACATCGGCCGCCGACGGCACGACATAATCCATCAGGCTGCCGGTGACGAGCTGTCCGTGCTCATCGTAGACCACCCGCTCGAGCAGCGCGGCGCCTAGTCCCTGCACCACGCCGCCGAAAACCTGGCCGTCGACCACCAGCGGATTGATGATCCGTCCGCAATCCTCGGCCGCGACGTAGCGGAGTATTCGGATGGCGTAGGTCTCGGGATCGATCTCGAGCGCGAGCGCATGGAGCGCCGCCGTCGCGGTGCCGTAATAGGGATCGTAAAAGCGAGTCGCTTCGAGTCCGGGCTCGAGCCCCTTGGGCAATCGCTTGATTCCTGCGTAGGCCGCCTGTGCGATCTCGCGCAAACTCACCTGGCGAACGGTGCGGTGGTGACCGTCACCGGCGCCCGCGCGCGGCTCGGTCTCCAGCAGATGGGCCGCGATCAGGTCGGCCTTCTCGCGCACCGCGCGCGCCGCGAGCATCCCGGCCCCGCCGCCCATCACGGCTCCCCGGCTGGCGTAGCTGCCGGTTCCGTACGGCGCCGACGCGGTGTCGCCGTATGCGATCCTGACGTCGGCGAGCGGGACTTCGAGCTCGTCGGCGACCACCTGGCCGAGCGTGGTTTCGAGTCCCTGGCCATGCGACGCGACGCCGAAGATCGCGGTCACGGTGCCCGACGGATCGACGCGTACGGTCGCCGCCTCGGTGCCCGCCGGCACCATCATCCCCGGCGCCGCCAGGGTCGCCGATCCGATGCCCGTCAGCTCGCAATACGAGGCGAAACCGATTCCCAGGTAGCGGCCCTGCGCGCGCGCAAGACGCTGTTCGGCGCGCAGTTCGTCGTAGCCGAACCGGGCGCGCGTCCGTTCCATCAGCTCCGCGAAGGGCGCGCGGTCCCATACGATTCCGGTCGCGGTCCGATAGGGAAATTCGTCGGGCCGCACATAGTTGCGCATCCGAAGCTCAGCCGGATCGATCCCCAGGCGGCGCGCGGCGCGATCGATGAGCCCCTCCATCACGAAGGTCGAGATCGGCCGCCCGACGCCGCGATACGGTCCGGTCGGCGCCTTGCAGGTGGCGACGCCGAGCGCCCGCGCCCAGTAGTTCGCAAGGCGGTACGGCCCGGGCATGAAGCTCACGGTCTGGACCGGTTCGATCACCAGCGTCCACGGATGGACCGAATAGGCGCCGATGTCCGCCGTCACCTGCGCCTTGAGCTCGAGGATCGTGCCGTCGGCGGCGAGCGAGAGTTCCGCGTCGATAATCTCGTCCCAGCCCTGCGAGGTCGTGAGCAAGTCTTCGCGGCGGTCGCTGGTCCACCTGATCGGCCGCTCGAGCATCCGCGCCAGCGCGCAGACCGTGAGCTCTTCGGGATAGACCGACGACTTCGCGCCGAAGCCGCCGCCCACGTCGATCGCCACGACGCGGATCAGATGCTCCGGCATCGCGAGGCTTTCGGCGAGCGCCGTGCGCACCACGCCCGGACATTGGGTCGAGGAATGCAGGGTCAGTTCGCCGCTCCCGGAATTGTATTCGGCGACATAGCTGCGCGGCTCGATACAGATCGCGGCATGACGCCAGAAGCGGAAGCGATCGCGAACCGTGACGGCGGCATTCGCCGGCGTTTCGCGATTGAGCCCCGGGGTAATCGCGCCGCGCGAAAACTCTCGCGCGATCAGGACGTTGGAACCGGCCTCGTCATGCAGCAGCGGCGCTCCGGGAGCGGCTGCGGCCTCGACGTCGCACAGCGGCGGGAGCGGCTCGAGCTCAGGCGCGATCTTCTCGAGCGCATCTTCAGCAACATAGCGACTTTGCGCGACGACCACCGCCATCGCCTCGCCGACGTGGCGGACCTTGTCGATCGCGAGCGCCGGCAGGCTCGTCATCTTATAGCCCGCCATCGTGGAGCGCGCGCGCATCGGCCGGGCGACTCGCGCCAGCTCCGCGCCGGTGACGACCGCGACCACGCCGGGCATCGCACGGGCCGCCGCGGCATCGATGCTCACGATTCGCGCATGGGCGTCCTGCGATCGCAGGAAGGCCGCGTGGAGCGCGTTCGCAGGCCGGTAGTCGTCGGTGTAGGAGCCGCGGCCGGTTAGCAGGCGCCGATCCTCGACCCGCTTCACGCGCGCGCCGACCAGCTTCCGTTGCGCCGGCTCGGAGCCCGGCGCGCCGGATCCGCTGCGGGCGGAATCAGCCACGGGCTCGCAGCTCGCGCCTCAGAATCTTGCCGTTGAGCGTCTTGGGCAGCTCGGCGACGAACTCGATTTCATGCGGCACCTTGTAGGGCGCGATCAGCCGCCGCGCGTGCGCGCGTAGCTCCTCACTAAGCCCGGCAGTTTGTTCGATGCCCGGCCTGAGCGTCAGATAGGCCTTAACCTTCTGGCCCATTACCGTATCCGGGATGCCTACGATGCCGGCTTCGAGCACCGCCGGATGGTCGAGCAGGGCGGACTCGACCTCCTTGGGCGAAATCAGGTAGGCCCGGCTCTTGATCAGATCGTCGGAGCGCGAGACGTACCAGTAGTAGCCCTCCTCGTCGACCGAGGCGATGTCCTTGGTGTAGTACCATCCGTCGCGATTAACCGCAGCCCAGCGCTCGGCGTCGCGATGGTAGCCGAGGGTGAGACCCGGATGGTCGTTGCGGAAGACGAGATGGCCCGGCGTGCCGCGCGGCTGCGGCCGCCCCTCATCGTCGAGCACCGCGACCTGGTAACTCGGCAGCGGCCTGCCCATCGAGCCCGGTTTGATCGTCTTCCCGAGCTGGTTCCCGACGAAGATGTGGCATTCGCTCTGGCCGATACCGTCGAGGATCGTGAGCCCGAGCCGCTCGCGCCATTCAAGGAAGGTGGGCGCGGGCAGCGGCTCGCCCGCGCTCAGCCCGATGCGCAGCGTATCGAGCTTGAAGCGTGATTCGGCATCGGGCACCGCGAGCATCATCCGGTAGATCGTCGGCACGGCCGAGAAGACCGTTACGCCGTAGCGCTCGATGGTGGCGAAGGCCTGCTCGGCATCGAAGCGGCCTTCGGGAATCACGATCGTAGCGCCGACGAGAAATGGATAGAGAAAGCCGCATCCCAGCGGATAGTTGAACGACCAGTCCTGCGGCTGGAAGCAGATGTCGCCGGCGCCGAGCTGCGCCATCGCCTGCGTGATCGGATCGCCGGTGCCGATCACCCATCGATGGCCGTACTCGACGCCCTTGGGCTCGCCGGTGGTGCCCGAGGTATAGATGATCACGGCAAGCTCGTCGCGATGGGTCGCGGCCGCGGTCAGTTCCGGCGATGCGCGTTGCATCAGGCGCTCCGCCGAATCCTCGCCGTCGCCGCCGAACAAAATCACGTGGCGCAGCGACGGGAAGCGTTCGCGCACCGCCGCGACCGGGCCGATCAGTTCCGGCGTCGAGACCACGGCAACCGCTTCGCTGTTGGCGAGCATTTTTTCGATTTCGTATTCCTGGAACAGCCGATTGGTCGGCAGCGCGACGGCGCCGATCTTGAGCACACCGAGAAACGCGACCATCGTGTTGAGGCCGGTGCCGAGCCGGATCATCACGCAATCGCCGCGCCTGACGCCGAGCGCGCGCAGCGCATTGCCGAAGCGATTCGAGAGCTGGCGGATTTCGTCGAACGTGTAGGAGCGGCCGCCGGCCCACGCGGCGAGCTTGCCGCCGCGGCCCTCCGCCACATGGCGATCAACGACCCATGCGCCCATGTTGAAGCGTTCGGGGATTTCGAGGAACGGCCGCGAAGAATTTTCGGGATTCTTCACTTCGCAGACTCCGTTCAGAATGACAACCTGGGCGCCGCGCCCGCGGCGCTAGCCCGATGAACGCATTCGCTCGGCCGCCGTCTTGACGGCTTCGACGATGCCCTGATAGCCGGTGCATCGGCACAGCACCGCCGAGAGCCCCGTGCGGATCTCGTCCTCGGTGGGCGTCGGGTTGACGCGCAGCAGATCCCACGCCGCCATCAGCATCCCGGGCGTGCAGAATCCGCACTGGAGCGCATGATGCTCCCAGAAGGCCTGCTGCAGCGGATGCAGCGTGCCGTCGGGCGCGGCGAGGCCCTCGACCGTCATGAGCTCGGCGCCGTCGGCCTGCACCGCCAGCATCAGGCACGAGCGGGCGGCTTCGCCATTGAACAGGATCGTGCAGGCGCCGCAGATGCCGTGTTCGCATCCAATATGTGTGCCGGTGAGCCCGAGGTCGTCGCGGATGAAATCGACCAGCAGCTTGCGCGGCTCGGCGAGGCCCTCGCGCGGCGCGCCGTTGATCTTGAAGCGGACTTTTCTTGGCTCGGCCATCTAATTGTTCCCCCTGGCTTGCAGAGCCGCTCGGGTGAGAGCGCGGCGGGTCAGAACGCGGGTCAGATGGCGGCGATAGTCGGCCGAGGCATGCAGATCGCTGGTCGGATCGACCAGCTCGGCCGCGCGCGCGGAGGCCTCCGCGATCGCTTTTTCACCAACTCCCTCCCGTTCAAGAATTTCCTCCACGGGACGGAGCTTGAGCGGAGTGCCGCCGACGCCAGACGCAGCGACCTGCGCGCGCGTGCAGCGCCCGTTATCGACCGTGAGCATCGCCGCGATCTCGACGATCGCGAAATCGCCGTGACGCCGGCTGAACTCCTCGAACGCCCATCCGCTGTGCGCCGGGGTCACCGGAATCCGCACCTCGAGCAGCATCTCGCCGGGCGCGATCGCGGTGGTCAGAAAGCCCTGGAAAAAGTCGGCCGGCTTGACGACGCGCGTGCCCGACGCGCCGCGCAGCACCATCTCGCCGTCGAGCGCGGTGACCAGCGCCGGATATTCGGCCGAGGGATCGGCGTGCGCGATACTCCCGCCGATCGTGCCGCGGGTGCGGGTCGGCAGATGACCGACCATGCGCGTCGCTTCGATCATCAGCGGCAGGCGCTTGGCGACCAGCGGCGAGAATTCGATCTGGCGCTGGCGGGTCATCGCGCCGAAGCGGAGCTGACCGCCTTCCTCCTTGATGTACGAGAGTTCGGGAATGCGATTCAGATCGACCAGCGCGGCGGGCGAGCTCAGGCGGAAGTTGAGCAACGCCATCAGGCTCTGGCCGCCGGCGAGCAGCCGGGCCTCGCCGCCGTAGCGGCCGAGGATCGCGAGCGCCTCATCGACGGTCTTCGGATCGTGATATTCGAAGGGCGGTGGTTTCATCGCTTGCTCCGCGCGGTTTCCATCAGATGCCACAGGCGGCTGGGCGTGATCGGCAGCTCGCGAATTTTTACGCCGAGCGGCTTGAGCGCGTCGGTCACCGCGTTGGCGATCACGGCCGGCACCGTCATCGAGCTCGATTCGCCGAGCCCCTTGGCGCCCAGCGTGGTGAACGGCGAGGGGCTGACAACGTGCGCGATATCGAGCTTGACCGCTTCGTGAGCCGTTGGCACGAGGTAATCCATGAAGCTGCCGGCCAGCGCCTGGCCCTGCTCGTCGTATGCCATCTCCTCGTACAGCGCGCCGCCCAGGCCGTGCAGCGCGCCGCCATAAATCTGCCCCTCGACGATCGCGGGGTTGATGATCTGACCCGCGTCGTGAACCGTCACGTACTTGAGAATTTTGATCGCGGCGGTGTCGGGATCGATCTCGACCGCCATCACTTCGGCGATAAAGCCGTAAGTGTTCGATGAATTCACGCGGTCCTGCAGATCAGGCGCTTTCGCCTCCGGAAACGAGAACACCGCGGTCGCCTCGAGCCCGGCTTCCATCCCCGGCGGAATCGATTCGAGATTCCAATGCGCGCGGCCGGCGAGCTCCTTGAGGCTCACCACCTGCCCATTGTTCGCATGGCGCGCTCCGCCTTCCGACCACACCACGCTCTCCGGCGGCACCTCCATCAGGTAAGACGCGAGCTGGATCAGTTTCTCGCGCAGCCGGCGCGCGGCCAGCGCCGCCGCGCTGGTGCCGACCGAGCCGAAGCGGCTCGAGTAGGTTCCCGACGAGATGCCCCAGACGCGGGTGAAGGTATCCATCTCGTCGACGATCGTGATCTCGTCGGGCGTGATGCCGAGCTCGTCGGCGATAATCTGCGCGACGATGGTGCGATGGCCCTGCCCCTGCGGGGTCGAGGCCATCAGGCCGATCACCTTGCCGAGCGGATCGACCTTGACCGTGGCCGCTTCCAGAGCGCCCGACTTGGGCAGGTATCCGGGGCGTCCGCGGATCTCGGGGTCGAGCGCGATGGTGACGTAGCCCATGTTCGAGACCGACGGATCGACCGCGACCGCGAGGCCCACGCCGAACAGCCGGCCCGCGGCGCGCGCCTTTTCCTGCTCACGCCGCAACCCGGCATAGTCCGCCACCTCGAGCGCCTTTTCGAAGGCGGCCGGATAGTCACCCGAATCGTAGAGCCCGCCGCTCGGCGTGCGGTAGGGAAATTCGTCAGCCTGGATAAAGTTGCGGCGCCGCACCTCCGCCGGGTCCATCTCAATCTTCTCGGCCAGCAAGTCGACCATCCGCTCGATCTCGAAGTAAAGATGACCGCAGGCATAACCGCGATTGGGGCCGGTCAGGCTCTTGTTGGTCATCACCACGTTGGCGTCGGCCTCGAGATTCTGGAAACGATAGGCGCCAAACCAGTTACCGATCGGCCGGAACGAGCAGCCCGGCTCGGGGCTGCGGATGTAGCCGCCGACGTTGTCATACCAGCGCGAGCGCATCCCGAGGATCGTCCCGTCGCGGCGCGCGGCTAGCTCGCGATAGGCGATCCGGTCGGTGCCGCTGGAGGAGGCCAGCAGATGCTCGCGGCGATCCTCGATCCATTTGACCGTCACGCCGGTCTTCATGGCGGCGAGCCCGATCAGGCCGAGATAGGGAAAGATGCTGCTCTTGATGCCGAAGCTGCCGCCGATATCGGGCGGGACCACGAAGCGCAGTTTGTTCTCCGGCAGGTTCAGGGCCCGCGCCGTCAGCGGATGCAGGATGAACGGGCCCATGAAGTTCGAATGGATCGTCAGCACCCCGCCGGTACGATCGAAGGAGGCGACGATGCCGTAGGTTTCGATCGGCGTGGAGCCATATTTCGGAAAGACGAAGCGCTCGCTGATTACCACCTCCGCCGCGGCGAAGGCGGCCTCGGGATCGCCGTAGACGATATGGCGATGGCAGGCGAGATTCGAGCCGACTTCCTCGTGCAGTATCGGCGCATCGGCTTCCAGAGCGCGCTCGACGTCGACCACCGCCGGCAGCGGCTCGTAATCGACCTGGATCAGATCGAGCGCGTCTTCGGCCAGGTAGCGATCGGCGGCGACCACGACCGCGACCGGCTCGCCGACGAAGCGCACCTTGTCGATCGCCATGCAGTAGTACTTGACCGGCGCGCGCACGCCGACCGCGAACGGCCGTGTCAGCTTGAGCGCGTCCTGGCCGGTCACGACGCCCACCACGCCGGGGGCTCCCAGGGCCGCGCTGACATCGATCGATCGAATCCGCGCATGCGCATGCGGACTGCGCAGAACCGCCGCGTGGTGCACATTGGGGAAGAGCTGATCGGCGATAAAAACGCCCTGGCCGACCAGCAGATGCGGGTCTTCGGCGCGTTTCAGCGGCTGCCCTACCCACTTCTGCGTGGCTGCCATTCGCGATCGATTTCCTTCCGCTTTCAGGCGACGCGCTCGGCGCGGGTTTCGAGGTTCGCCGGCACCTCGAGATTCAGTTCGGGCGCGACTTCGATCGGCAGCTCTTCGCGACGCGGAAACTTAAGCCCGCAGCGCGCCATCACCGGGCGAATCGAGTCGAGATAGGCGGCTGCGATCTCGCCGCTGTCGCGCTGCTTGAGGCCGACTTCGAGGCAGTAGCGATTACCGGGCGTGCCGGGGCGGCCAAAAATCCGCATCGCGCCGATAAACCACTTGTGGAAGCGGCGCTGGATTTCGGCGCGCGTCTCCGGATCGCGGCACATCTCGACGAGGCACTGCTCGCCGAAATCCTTGTGCCGCTCTTCGTCGCGCAGAATCGAGACATTCGCCTTGGCCAGCGGCGCATAGCTGCCGCGCGTGTACTCGGTGAGCTGGTAGGTCGCGGCGCGGTCGATCGTGAAGTTGAAAAGCGTCGCGTCGATCCAGTCAGCCACGCTGACGTCCGACTCGTTGCCGGTGAAGCGCGCGCCCGCCCGCTTGCGCTCGGCGACGTAGCGGTTGATATCGACGCCGAGCTCCGCCATCAGCTTCGCCACCAGCTTGAAATGCTTGAGCTCTTCGTTCTGATAGCGGGTGATTCGCACCTTGTCCTCGAGCGTGGGCGCAAAGATGACGCACTGGCCGAAGACCTCGGCGGTCGCGATCTCGCGGCTCGCCTGCCGGTCCATCAGCGTCAGCACCATCTGCCGGTACTGCTCATCCGGAATTTCATCCTTGCTGTTAACCACAGGCTGGTTCATTGGTAACCCTTGTGTTGTAGCGGAAAATGCCGGGCAGTGCCGCTCCGATGAGCCGAACTTATCCCGGCGCTCCAATTTAGGTCAAGAAAGCCTCCTCGCCGCCGCATGATTGACGCTCTTTCCGGCCCGCGCGAGACTGCTCGGCATGAAATCCTACCGCGACTACGATCCCGCCGAACTGGCCCGGCTCTATAATCCCGAGCTCGGCGTAACCGACGCCGCCGCATGCCGCGAACGCTACGCGGCCGAAAGCCAGCTCGTCAGGACGCGTCTCAAGTCCCGCCTCGACGTCGCTTACGGTGCCGGCCCCGATCAGCGCCTCGATGCCTACCTGACGGATCAGCCCCGAGCCCCGATCCTGGCGTTCATCCATGGCGGCGGATGGCGCGGATCGAACAAGGATGAGCGGGCCTTCCCGGCGCTGCCGCTCACGCGCGCGGGCGCGATCTTCATTTCGATCGAATATCCGCTCGCGCCGGGCGTGACGCTCGATGAAATGGTGCGGCAGGTCAGCGAATCGATAACCTGGGTTCATCGCAACGCCGAGGCGCTCGGCGGCGACCCCGGGCGGATTCATCTTGCGGGCAATTCGGCCGGCGGTCATCTGGGCGCGCTGCTGCTCGCGGCCGACCATGCGATCGCGGGCGCGGCGCTCATCAGCGGCGTCTTCGACATGCGGCCGATCCGCTTCACGAGCTACAACGAGGCGCTACGGCTCGACGAAGCGACCGCCGCGCGCCTAAGCCCGCTGCTTCATCTGCCGGAACACGGATGCCCGCTGATCGTCGCGGTGGGACGCGACGAGACCGCCGAGTTCATCCGCCAGTCGGTCGAATACTTCGAGGCCTGGATCGAGCGGGGCTTCCACGGCGAGCTGATGGTGATGCCGCAGCTCCATCACTTCTCGATTATCGGCGAGCTCGGTAATCCGGCGAGCCCGCTGTTCCAGGCGATCCTGAACCAGATGGGGTTGGGTCCGAGGCCGCGCTAGCCGCGAGAAGCGCGATCGTTCACCCGCACGCGGCGCATCGGCGGCGGCGTGTTGCGACTCTGCACGAAGCGCGCCACGCCCTGCGTGATCGCAACCGCGACCGCGGGCACGTCGCCCAGCTCGAGCGCGCTGAACGCATCCTTCGCCGACGATCCGTGCGGCGCGTCGATGACGATCAGGTCCGCCGGCCGGCCCACTTCGATTCGCCCCGCCTCAAGGCCGTAGATCGCCCCGACCGATCCGGTTGCCGCGGCGATCGCCTGGCGTCCGCTGAGCGGCCCGACCGACGCCAGCTCGGCCATCAGACCCAGCATCCCGAGCGAGAGCAGGCCGCTGCCGCTCGGCGAGTCGCTCGCGATCAGGATGCGCTCGAGACAGTTGCCATCGATGGCGCGCTTGACGATATCGAGCGCCGAGCGGAAGTTGCCGGCCCGCACCACCTGCAGCGCGATATCGCCGCCCTCGCTGACGATGCGCGCATTCTCCTCGGCGCTGAGCGCGGTCGGTCCACCGTTGACGTGGCCGGCGACGTTCGGATGCATCGCGATGATCTCGTTGGCGCCGATCTTTTCCTTGGTATCGGGCAGCGTGCTTCCGCCCGTGTGACACATCACGACCAACCCGGCGGCGCGCGCTGCGTGTACCATCGGCACGTAATCCATCGGATGAGGAAACGAGCCGAAGCCGGCCTTCGCGAGCCATACGCCATGGCGCCGCAGCTCGGCGAAGTCCTCGGCCGTGAGGCCGGGCTCCAGGATGACCGAGCCCGCGTGCAACGTGACGCCCGCAGGGTGATAGTCGCGAAAACATCGCTCGGCCGTGATCGCGAGCGCCTTGACGCCGGCGACGTCGCGCGGCCGGCCGGGCACGTGAATCTCGCTGGCCGAGATTGCGCGAGTCATACCGCCATGCAGGTAGCTTTCGAAATAGCCGGGCGCGTTCTGCCGCGGAGTGTAGTCGCCGAACGCGTTATGGAAATGCGAATCGATCAGGCCCGGCGCGAGCGTCGCCCCGGCCGCATCGACGACGGTTTCGTGCTCGCCGGCGCGGACCTCGCCCGCGCCGCCGATCCACGCAATTTTTCCGTCGGCGCAAACGACGGCGTCGCCTCTAAGCGGCGATCCGTTCAGATCGCCGCAATGCGAATCGCCGAGATTGATGATCGCGAGACTCATCGCTTTACTCCGTCATCCCGAACGGAGCGAAGCGGGGTCGATGGATCGCCGCGAAGCTCCGTTCAGGGCGCCGGCTCCGCGTCGATCAGCACCGCGACCAGCAAGGCCGGCACCTTGCCTGGGTTGGCCCAGGCGTGATTGGTGCCGCGCTGGATCACGACGTCGAACGGCTTCATCAGCGTCTCGCCCTCATCGACGATCAGCTTCACTTCGCCCGAGAGCAGGATGATGTAGTCGACGCTCTTCGTGCGATGCATCGCGGGATGGCGCGAGGTGTCGACCTGGCAGTGCGACGCGCCGATCGAGGCGAACAGCGCCTTGGCGTGCTTCTCGGCTTCGCCCGGCTTCATGACCGAATCGGGCGGCAACGCGAAGAAGCGCATGATCGAGCCGTGGGGCGGCGGTTCGAGCTTGCGCGGCAGCTCGGCGGGATCGCCCTTGGGGGTCTTGTTGTCGACCGGACTCTTGGCGGTAACCCAGAATTCCGCGGTGCCCCCGCCATGTTCGTCGAAGCCGCCCGGGGCGGGCCCGTCGCTGACGATGATCGATTTTCCCTTGGCGTTATGCCCGGTTACGATGCGACGATGCTGCGTTGCCATCGCTACCTTCCTTTCCAATGGTTTGAGATCTGGATGCGCCGAAGCGCAAGTCTCTGGCCCTTATTACAAAACCGGCCCGCAAACGCCAGCCGCCGCACAAATCGCTTACCATGGACTGGCGCGAGCCCGCCGAGCCCGCTAAATTTAGGGCCGCCTTTTTTACCGTATGACACGCGGGCGCGCTTGGACTGACTGAACGGAACTGGAGTGGCCGGGAGGGCGATGATGCGGCAGGCATTCGGGGGAGCAAGATGAGCGAGCTTCGTCTCGGCAGTGACGAGCACAAGAAGCTTTTCTGCGACGAATTCCGCAATACCTTTCGCACCTTCGAGGTGCGCGAGATTCGCTGGCCGCAACTCGCTGAGGCGACCCTCGCGCGGCTGCGCGCGATGCCGTTTTGGGACGAGGCGGTCAAGACCGAGCGCATCGCCGGCGCGCGCGTGCGGCTGATGGCCGAGGTCGAACGCGATCCGATGCTGCGCGAAGTGATCGCGATGCAATCCTACGAGGAGACCCGCCACGCCGGCATCCTGCAAAGCCTGCTCGACCATATCGGCGTCGATGTGCCCGACGACTTGAGCCACAAGCAGCGCGACGCCGAATGGGGCTTCCTGCGCATGGGTTACGGCGAGGTGTTCGATTCATTCTTCGCCTTCGGCCTGTACCGGCTGGCCGGCGAAACCGGCTTCTTTCCGCCGGCGCTGATGGAGACCTTCGACGCCTTCATGGATGAGGAGGCGCGCCACGTAATCTTCTTCGTCAACTGGGCGATCTATCGCAACCGCAATCTGAAAGCGCTCAAGCCCTGGTTCGGCATCCGGCGCGCGCTCGGCATGTCGATTCAAGCCATCGGCCGGATGCGCACCGGGCTCGCGATGGCGCGCGGCAACAGCGCCGGCGACGATTTCGTGATGCAGGCCGACGCGATCGACGCGGATGTGACCCTGCGCCGGCTGGCCCAGACCTGCCTCGAAGAGTCCGAGCGCCGCTTTCAGAAATACGATCCGCGCCTGGCCCGTCCGCGCCTGGTGCCGAAAATAGTCGAGTATGCGCTGCGTATAGGGCCCGGTGGCCGCTGATTTCACCCGCCGCGCCGCACGCGAGAGCGGGGATTTGCAAGCCTCGGCGCCGGTGCTAGCGTCGAATTGACGGTGTTCGCCGTTCCGATCTGAATCAGCGCCGGGTCACATGCCTGACAAGAAACACATACTGGTTGTCGAGGACGACCCCGCGACCCGCCGCGCCTGGTCGGAGTTAATCGCCTCCTGGGGCCATCGGGTCGAGGCCGCGGCCGACGGCGAGCAGGCGCTCAAGCTGATCGAAACCTTCGCGCCCCACATCCTGCTGCTCGATCTGCGCCTGCCGCGCAAGGACGGCTTTGCGGTGCTCGAGGCGATTCGCGCGCAGGGCCTCGACCTCTACCAGCGCACCATCGTGATCTCCGGCCATGGCGACATCCCGGACGCGGTCCGCGCGATGAAGCTCGGGGTTTACGACTACATGCGCAAGCCGGTCGACCCCGCTCATCTGCGAATCGTGCTGGCGAATCTCGCGCAGCATCTGAGCGTCAGCCAGGAAAACGTCCGCCTGCAGAAGCTGCTGCGCAAGGCGGGACAGTTCGGAAAGCTGGTCGGGCGTTCGAGCGCGATGCAGCGCGTGATGGCGCTGATCGAGCAGCTCGCGCCGAGCACCGCCTCGGCGATCGTCCGCGGCGAGAGCGGCACCGGCAAGGAGCTGGTGGCGCGCACCATCCATGACCTGTCGCCGCGCCGCGCCGGCCCCTACGTCGCGGTCAATTGCGCGGCCTTGCCGGAGACGCTGATGGAGAGCGAGCTGTTCGGTCACGAGCGCGGCGCTTTCACGGGCGCGGACCGGCGGCGCGAGGGCTGCTTCGAGCTCGCCAACGGCGGCACGCTGCTGCTCGACGAGATCACCGAGATGAAGGTCGATCTCCAGGCCAAGCTGCTGCGGGTGATCGAGGAGCAGAAGCTGCGCCGGCTGGGCGGCACCAGCGAGATCTCGCTCGACGTGCGGGTGCTGGCGGCCTCAAATCGCAACCTCGAGGAGGCGCTGCGCGACACCGCGCTGCGCGAAGATCTCTACTATCGGCTGAACGTCTTCACCATCGAGCTGCCGCCGCTGCGCGAGCGTCCCGAGGACATCCCCGACCTGGTCGAGCATTTCATCCGCGACTTCTCCGAGGCCGACTCCAAGCCGGCCAAGGGGGTCGACAACGACGCGCTCGAGGTGCTGCGCAGCTACCGCTGGCCCGGCAACGTCCGGCAACTGCGCAACGTGATGCAGCGCGCGTTGATCGTGAGCAACGGCCCGCTGATCATGTCCGACGATCTGCCGCCCGAGCTTCGCCGCCTGAGCGGCAACTCCGTCGGAGCCTTCGAGCTGCCGCTCGGCAGCTCGCTCGAGGAGCTGGAGCGCGAGTTCATCCGCCGCACGCTCGAATTCACTTCGGGCAACAAGCCGCGGGCCGCTGAACTCCTAGGTATCAGCCTCAAAACTCTCTACAATCGGCTCGAACGCTACCAGGCCAAGGACTGGTAGCCGGTCGGGGCAAGGCCCGGCGCTGGGAGCACGGCAGGAATGGGCCTGCGCGTAAAATTCGCCGTCATTTTCCTGGTCCTGCTGATCGTTCCGGTCACCGTGGTGAGCGGAATCGAGATCGATCGCCGGGTCGCGGTGATGGTCGAGGACCTGCAAGATTCCGGTGCGCTCATCATCAACCAGGCCTTCGAGCAGATCCGGTCGCTGATGGCTTCCGCGCCCAACGATCCGATCGAAGCGCTGACCCGCAGCGCGGCCTTGCGCGGCTTCCTGCTCTCCTCGCAGGCCTTCGGCAAAGCCGTGGTGTTCGTGCGTATCGACACGCCCTCGGGCACCACCATCGTGAGCGGCAGCCAGGCCACGCCCGAGGCGTCGACGGCCGGGGGAACGGCGGCGGTGGGAATAACGGCGCCGGAAGCGGCGGTGCAGGCCACGCACGTCGAGCCGTTCAGCGTGCTCGAAGATCGGGTCTCCGCGTGGTGGCCGCCCTCGCGGCTGCAGGCGATATTGGAGCAGCAGACCTACCAGATGAGCCGCGACGTGCAGCTCAACGATCAGCCTTTCGCGGTCATCAAGGTGGGCCTCTCGACGGCTCTGCTGGCGGACGAGGTGCGGCGCTCGGTCGACAACATCATCGCGGTTTCGATGGGCGTGATCCTGCTGTCACTGGTCGGCGCGCTGCTGTTTGGCGGACTGATGCTGCGGCCGCTGCTCGAGATCACGCGCGGCGTCGAGCGGCTGACCACCAGCAGCGACGATCTCGAAGAGGTCGAGGTCGAGGTGGCGGGCCGCGACGAGCTCGGCTCACTGGCGGAAAAATTCAACGTCCTGTCGCAGCAGATCCGTAGGAACCGCAACGAATGGGAGAACGAGCGCGGCCAGTTCTTCAACATCTTCCGCTCGATCACCGACGCCCTGGTGTTGCTCGATGGGGGCGGACTGATCCTGTTCTGCAACGGCGAGGCGCAGGCGCGCCTGGGCCTGCCCTCGGGCGGACTGGCCGACGGCAAGCAGATTCGCGCCCTGCTCGGCCATAGCCATCCTTTGATCCCGATGATCGACAGCGCCTACTCGACCGGCAACGAGGTCCACGATATCGCCGTCGAGCTCGGCGACGGTCCCACGCCGACGCGCCTGCTGGTCTCGATCTTCTCGCTCGGCCAGGGGCCGGAACCGCCGGGCGTGCTGTTGATCGCGCGCGACCTCGCGCCGGTGCAGGAACTCGAGAACGTTTTCGACTATTCTGGACGGCTCGCGCGGCTGGGCGGGCTCATCTCCGGCGTCGCCCATCAAATCCGCAACCCGCTTAATGCGATGAGCCTGGAGCTGGAATTGTTGAGCCTCGACGCGCAGAATGCGAGGCCGGTCGAGGAGCGCATTCGCTCGGTCCGCGACGAAATCGCGCGGCTTGATCAGGTGGTCGATGCACTGATGCGGTTTATGCGGCCTGAGCAGCTTCAATTGGCCAGCGTCGATGTGAATGAATTGCTGGAGGAGACCGTCTCTCAGGTTACGATGCCGCCGGGGGTGCATGTTCAGTATCGTCTGGAGCGCAATCCGATCCCCGTGAAGGCGGACCGGGCGCTGCTCAGCGAGGCGTTGCGCAATATAATCGGCAACGCGGTGGAGGCGATGCCAGACGGCGGCATCATGACGATCACTACCGGACTGGCGGGGGAAGCGATGCTCGAAATCACGGTGCGCGATGAAGGCGTCGGAATACCGGCGGAGCATCTCGAACGTATTTTCCAGTTGTATTACACCACCAAGGAAGGCGGCACGGGCTTGGGACTCTCCCTCGCACTGAGAGCTATCGACCTGCACGGCGGTACGATCAACGCGCAGAGCCAGGTCGGATTGGGAACCACGGTGCGGATGCGGCTGCCGCTCGAGCGGCCGACCGGCATCGGGCTGGTACCGGAGAGAACCTTGGGATGACGCGATGAGGAGGGGGGCAGGATTAGTGGCAGGCGTGTGCGCCGCTGCCGGGCTGACGCTGTCGGTCTGGGGCTGCTAAG
>Ga0209415_10004950_pt1 | contig 24207 bp, 24 predicted proteins | sample PeaSoiSIISIP2007_FD_187696 | JGI IMG/M metagenome (GOLD analysis project Ga0209415, IMG submission 187696) | Peat soil microbial communities from Weissenstadt, Germany - SII-SIP-2007 (SPAdes) (version 2) | ecosystem: Environmental > Terrestrial > Soil > Wetlands > Peat | place: Germany... | reverse complement strand
CGCACGAGCTCGGGCGGGAACTCCGCCCGCCCCGGGAGCTGCGAGCTGCCCGACGCTTGCGACGGCAGCCGGAACACGAACATTGCCAGCCCGAGGTCGGCCTCGACGCTCCAGCTGCCGATCCCGAGCTCGCATCCCGCCTGTACGCGGACGGCCTCGGCGACGAGCTCGGGGATCGCCCCGTAGGGCAGCATGCCCGGGTGCTCGGGCTGGTCGGGCTGGAAGCCGCCGAACGGAGCGGGGCCTGCCAGCCGCAGCAGGAGCATCAGCGCGCCGCCCTCGTACCACGCGCGCACGCCGACCGGCGGCTCGCCGTAGACGACCGTGTAGAGCGCCTCCAGCACGCCGGCGGCGAACGTGCCGACGCGTTCGCCGCTCGATTGCTCGCTCGCCATCGGGCTCAGCGCCCTCCTAGCCGCAACAGCCAGCCGCTCCTGACCAGGTCTCCATCAGCTGTCAGTAGCACTGGCGAAGCGGTTTGTGACCCGTGCACGGGAGATCCCGCGCGTTGCGGGAAGATCAGGTGCCGATGCCCAGGCCGAGCAGGTAGGTCGCGCCACCGACGATCGCACCCGCGATCGTCATCTCGATCCCTGCCGACCATGCCGTGCGCAGCGTGAACAGCGATTTGGCGGCGCCGACGGCGAAGTGCGCGACCAGCGAAACGGCGGCGGCGACGACCACGCCCGCGGTGCCGGTGAGGAAGAAGAACGGGATCACAGGGACCATCGCGCCGAGGGCGGTCGAGATGCCGCCGGCGAGTGCCGCCTGTACCGCGTCGCCGCGCTCGGCGTCTGCGCTGCCGAACTCCTCGATCGCGATCGCGCGGAACAGCTGCTCGGGGTCCTCGGCGATCCGCTCGACAACCATGTCGGCCTCAGCGACCGTGAGACCCTTGAGCTGGTAGAAGAGCGAGAGCTCCTCCTTCTCCTCCTCGGGGTGCGAGAGCACCTCATCGCGTTCGCGAGCGAGGTTGGCCGCGGCGACCTCGGCGACCGAGCGCTCAGCCAGGTAGGCCCCGGTGGCCATCGAGAGCGCGGAGCCGATCGCGCCGAAGAGCCCGGCGGTCAGCACCAGGTGCGAGCCACCCGTCGCTCCGGAAAAGCCCGCGACCAGGCCGAAGACCGCGGCGAGGCCGTCGTTGGCGCCGTAGATGACACCCGAGATCCAGCTGTCGTTGCCGCGGTGCCACCGCTCGCGCCCGAGGATGCGCGTGAGGCGCACCTGCGGGCCCTCGTCGCTCGGCCGCTTCGCGTCGCTCGGCAGCGTCCCGGCGCGCAGGTGGGCGAGCGCGACCGTGTGCTGGGTTTCCTCGTCGCGAATCTCCTCGAGCAGGCGATCGGTGTCGGCATCGCCGGTCGGGCGCTCGTCGATCTCGGCCGCGATCGCCTGCTCCATCGCCTCCTGGCGGGCGATCAGGCGCTCGACGGGGGCGAAACGGGCCTGCAGGCGTCGCCACGTGGAGATCCCGACGCTGCGCTCGTCGGGGATCTCGATCCCGAGCTCGCGCATGCGCGCCTCGAGGCGCGATCGATGTGAGATCTCGATCTCCGCGAGCCGCCTTAGGACCGCCGCGCGCTGGGGATCGGATTCGCGGTTGGCGATGAGGCCGTAAACAACTGTCGCCTGGACCTCGTCGGTCCAGGCCTCGACGAGGCGCTCCGCGACATCTTGACTCAAGGCCCTAGAGAGGGTACGGGTGCGCGGCGAAGAACGTCCTGTACTTAGCTTCGAACGCCCGTGCAAAGGCGTACGGGTGGCGCAGCTGCTTGGCCTGCCCTGCGCAATCGACCAGGTAGGAGCCGTTGCCGTTTGTGCCGGGAGCCCAGATCCGTCCGGCGACCTCCGGACAGACCAGCCGCGCCGCAGTCGACGCGCCGTTGCCGCCACGCGAGGCGTAGGGCCCGGCAATCAGGAAGTAGCGCGCCTTGTGCTGGGCCACGAGCGTCGCCAGCTGCTGACCGCCCATCGCCGGGTCGGTCGTGTTGTAGCCGCCCACGGCCGTGGCCCGCAGGCCCAACAGGATCAGTCCGTCGGCCTGATCGGCAGACTGCGTCAGCAACTCGTAGGGCTCCGTCCCTCCATGCGTGCGCACGTAGCTGATCAGCGAGCGGGCGACATGCAGCGAGGTGGGGCTGAGCCCGTAGCCTCCCTGGCCTGCGTAGGCATACGGCCCGGCGGACGGGAAGGTGCCGGAGACCGGGGCTAGCCAGACGCTGAAGCTGTAGACCATCGGCGCCACCAGCAGAGCGGCGACGGCCACACCCAACGCCAGTCCCGCCTGTCGGCGCAACAGCGCGATCGCGATCAGCGCGCCGACGCACAGCACGACGAGCGGAACCCGCCACCACAGCGGGTCACCCTCGCGGTTGGTCACGATGAGCTCCACCGCGACCGTTCCGGCGACCGCCGCCAGCGCCAGCAGGTAGCCGCCGAACGCGGTCCGCGGCGCCCGGCTTCGCACAAGGGACCCGACCGCGACCGCTCCGGCGCCGGCCATCGCGGCAAGACCGGGGCCGAGCGCCGAGGCGTAGTAGGGATGCACGATTCCGGCCGAGAAATCCAGCGTCAACAGCTCGGCCGCGAACCAGCCGCCCAGCACGAACAACCCTGCCGTGCGGCGGTCGGCGCGCCCCCGCAGCGCGAGTCCGAGCGCCAGCATCCCGATCAGCGCCAGCGGAACGAGCCAGCCGGCCTGATCGCCGAGCGCCGTGCCGAAGATGCGCAGGGGGCTGCGAGTGCCGCCGAAGGGGATCGGTTTCGTGCTGCGATGGCGGCCGGGCGTGGCCTTGACGGCCGTGGCCGGAGAGTGCTTGCTCGCGGCTGGCAGCGGGTGCGTCTTGAGCGCATGCGCCAGCGCTCGCGACACCGGAACGCCGGGCTCGACCCCGGGCCGCACGAGCGGCCGCGTCTGGACGGCGGTGAGGTACCGCTTGGTCTCGCTGCCGGGCCCTCCCTGCTGGCCGCCAACGCGGCCGAAGCCGTTGTAGCCGAGCGTCAGCTGGACCTCGGAGTTCTGCGAGGTGCTGCCGACGAAGGGCCGCTGCGAGGCAGGCGTCAGCTGGACGGCCGCCATCCACGAGAACGCGACGACCGCGAGTACGACGCCCGCGACCGCAAGCTGGGCCGCGCGGCGCAGGAGCGAGCCCGGCGCGCACACCAGATAGCCGAGGGCGATCCCCGGCACGCACAGCAGGGCCGCGAGCGACTTCGTGTTGAACGCCAACCCGATCAGGACCGCGCACGCCAGCAGCGACCGCAACCGTCCCGAATCGATCGCCGCGAGGCCCGCCCCGCATGCGGCGAGCATCAGCAGGATCAGGAGCGGGTCGACGCCGTTGTCGCGCGAGACGGCGACGAAGGACGGAAACACGGCCAGTGCGAGCGCCGACATGAGGCCGGCGACCCTCCCGTAGCGGGGAGTGACGATCCAGTAGATCAGGGCCACCGCGAGCACTCCGCAGAGTGCCTCGGGGACCAGCAGGCTGAGCGGGGAGAAGCCGAACACCTCCGCGCTGGCCGCCTGCAGCCACAGACCGAGCGGCGGCTTGTCGATCGTGATCAGGCCGTTGGGGTCGGCCGCGACGAAGAAGAAGTGGTGCCAGGACACCAGCATCGACTTGACCGCGGCCGAGTAATAGATGTTGGCGAAGCCGCCGCGGCTCAGGCGCACGAACTCGAGCGCCCCGCTGAGGGCGAGGATCGCCACGAGGCCGGCGTGCTCGAGCCCGAGCCGCCCGACGCGGACCGCGCTGCGCGCCTCGACCATGGGAGGATCCGGCCGCGGGGCCTGCGCCGACTCGGCTGCTAGAGGTGTCGTCGTCGCCATGTTCGCTGAGCTCAGGCCGGGGCGAAGATCGAGCGGCCCCACGCAGGCGTTAGAGGGTACCCGCGTTTCGCTGATCTTTGCCTTAAGACCCGGTTAGCTCACACCAGCCGTCAACCCACTCCGAGCTTGAAACGGGCCTCGGTGGCGCGCTCGACCTCCTCGAGGGCGACCCCCGGCTGGAGCTCGACGAGCGTCATTGGGCCCGCGGGTGGGAAGTCGAACACGGCCAACTCCGTGATCAGGCGATCCACCACGCGGCGACCGGTGAGCGGCAGCGTGCACTCGAGCCGCACGCGCGACTCGCCCTCTCGGGTGCGGTGCTCCATGATCACCACGACGCGCCTGGCGCCGGCGACCAGGTCCATCGCCCCGCCCATGCCCTTCACCATCTTGCCGGGCACCATCCAGTTGGCGAGGTCGCCCTGCTCGGAGACCTCCATGCCGCCGAGGATCGCGAGGTCGATGTGGCCGCCGCGGATCATCGCGAAGGACTCGGCGCTGTCGAAGAACGACGCGCCCGGGACGGCCGTGACGGTTTCCTTGCCGGCGTTGATCAGGTCGGCGTCCTCCTTGCCGGAGAGCGGGTAGGGCCCGATGCCGAGCAGGCCGTTCTCGGAGTGCAGCAGCACACCCGGGAGCCCCTCCGCGTAGTCGGCCAAGAGCGTCGGCATGCCGATGCCGAGGTTGACGTTCGTCCCCGCGCGCAGCTCGAGCGCGGCACGGCTCACGATCCGGGTGCGCGCGCTCGGCGCGTCGGCTGCTCGCTCGCTCAAGCTAGGCCTCGCGGACCCGCCGGCGCTCGATCGGCTTCTCGTAATCGGACCCTTCCAGGATCCGCTGCACGAAGATCCCCGGCGTGTGAATCTGGTTGGGGTCGAGCTCACCGACGCCGACGAGCTCCTCGACCTCGGCGATCGTGACCGCGCCCGCCATCGCAGCCAGCGGATTGAAGTTGCGCGCCGTGTCGCGGTAGACGAGGTTCCCGAGAGGATCTCCGCGCCAGGCCTTGACGAGCGCGAACTCCCCGCCCAGCGCACGCTCGAGCAGATAGGTCCGGCCGTCGAACTCGCGGCTCTCCTTGCCCTCCGCTACCGGCGTGCCGACACCGGTCGCGGTGAAGAAGCCGGGAATCCCGGCACCGGCGGCGCGCATCCGCTCAGCCAGCGTGCCCTGCGGCACGAGCTCGACCTCCAGCTCACCAGACATGTACTGCCGCTCGAAGATGCTGTTCTCGCCGACATACGAGGCCACCATCTTCGCGATCTGCCCGTTCCCGAGCAGGATGCCGAGGCCGAAGTCGTCGACACCGCAGTTGTTGGAGACGACCGTGAGCCTGCGCGCCCCCTTCTCCGCCAGCGCCGCGATCGCCTTCTCGGGGATCCCGCACAGCCCGAAGCCGCCGACGATCAGTGTCGCCCCGTCCTCGATGTCAGCTACTGCCTCAGCGAAGGAGCCGAAGACCTTGCCGACGCTCACGGGTCCTGGAAGCGGGCGACGCTGAACCCGAGCAGCAGCGGAATGTTGACCGCGAACACGACCAGCATCGCCGTCAGGATCACGAGCTGCGTGCCACGCGTGTGGTCATAGACAAACACGTACTCGAGCATCCCGGCGATGACGATGTAGGCGGCGAACACCCAGCCCGCGACCAGCCGAAACGATCTCCACGCGAAGTTCTCGATCCGCGCCAGCAGCGAGACGTTGACCGCCAGCAGCACGCAGGCCGCCGCGAGCAGCCCGATCGTCGGCCCCTGTGGCACGTGGCGCGGCAGATGCGCCGCCGTGTAGATGCCGCCGCTCACGATCAGCACGAGCGTCGCCACGGCGATCTGCTGGATCGGTGGCATCGGCCGCTCGTCGGCGGCATGCCGCTCATGGGCCTGCTCCAGCGAGGCCATCAGCCGCTCGCGAGCTTGGTCATCAGCACAAGCGTCGCTATCTGCATCAGGCCGGTGATTCCGGCGGTGTAGATGAACACCCGCATCAGCTTGCCGATGCGCGCGGCGTTGGGCTCGGGCTTGCGCATCTCGAACAGCACGGCGATATTGGCCGGCTCGAGCAGCCCGAGCGCGATCACCGCCATCACGCCGACGACGATGTAGGAGGCGACCAGCCAGCCGTGGTGGGGGTAGCTCGCCGAGAGGTTGCCGAGCTTGCGCGCGAGCTGGAAGCCTGCGCCGAGCGTCATCGTGACGACCGTCGGCATGATCAGGAGCAGTTTGGGCATCAGGCGGCTGGACAGCTCGATCCGCGACGGGATCGACATCGTGCCCATGATCGGGCCGAGCACCAGGCCCACGAAGAGGTCGATCCCGGTCCACAGGCCGCCGCCCACGACGTGGTAGAAGTCGAGTGCCCACTGGCTGTTGGTCGCGATCGCGACGATCAAGCCGACGACCACGAGCCCGACGATCGGGAGTCCCTGGAGCGGGACGATCTTGATGCGCGAGCGAGGCGCGGCGAGGCCTGCGGGAATCGGTTCGGCGACGGTTGCCATCGTCAGTCTTGACCCCTGGTGTCGGCTTGCGGCGATCTCTGCACGGGACCGCGAAAACATAGCTCGCCGGGCGGCGTCGTGCACGCCTGGCGCATACTGCACAGGTGAGCGGTACGGGAACGGCGCTGACCTGGCCGGCGGCGCCATTGATACGGGCGAGTGGCGCCGGGCGCCGCGAGCCGAGCGGGCCTCGTCTTCGCCACATGCCCGCGATCGACGGCCTGCGCGCGATCGCGGTCGCGGCCGTCTTCGTCTACCACGCGGATCGCTCCTGGATGCCCGGAGGCTTCCTCGGCGTCGACGTGTTCTTCGTCATCAGCGGCTACCTGATCACCTCGCTGCTGCTCGCCGAGCTCGAGAAGACCGGAGGCGTGGCGTTGCTGCGCTTCTGGGGAGGCCGCGCCCGGCGTCTGCTCCCGGCGCTGTTCCTGCTGCTCGCCGTCTGCATGATCGTCGGCGCGACGGTCGAGCGGGGCAAGCTCGTGGGACTCAGAGGCGACGCGCTGTCCGCGATCTTCTACTACGCGAACTGGCACTTCGTGTTCGGGCACGAGAGCTACTTCGCCCAGTTCGGGCGCCCAGGGGTGCTGCGTCACCTGTGGTCGCTCGCGGTCGAGGAGCAGTTCTACCTGCTGTGGCCCCCTCTGTTCCTGCTCGTGACGCGCCTGGGCCGGCGTCTGCTCGCGCCAGGCCTGGTCGCGCTCGCCGCGATCGCCTCGACCGCTCTGATGTGGCATCTCTACCAGCCCGGGAGCGACACCTCGCGGATCTTCTACGGAACCGACACGCGCGCCGCGCCGCTGCTCGTCGGCGTGCTGCTCGCCTTCATCTGGAAGCCCTCGGCGTTGCCGACGCGGCTGCGACCACGTGCGCCCCGCGGGCTCAACGCCGCGAGCCTCGTCGCGCTCGGCGCGGTGGTCTACATGTTCATCGCGGTCCACGACTATGACCAGCGCCTCTACCGCGGCGGCTTCCTGGTGCTCGCGCTCTGCACCGCGGCGCTCCTGGCAGCGATCGTGCACCCGGCCTCGATCGTCGGGCGCCAGCTCTCGCGCGCCGTTCCGCGCTGGCTCGGCGAGCGCAGCTACGGGATCTATCTGTGGCATTGGCCGATCCTCATCTTCACGCGGCCGGGGGTCGACGTTCACGTGGCGCGCGGCATCCTGATTCCGGCCCAGGCTGCCGGGACCGTTATCGTGGCCGCCGTCTCTTACCGCTGGCTCGAGCTCCCGATTCGCACCGGCGCGCTGCGACGGCTGCGCCCGCGCACTCCGCGGCTGCTCGCGCAGCCGCGCACCCCGCTGGCCGTCGCGGCCGCCGCGATCTCCGGGCTCCTCGCGCTGGTCGCACTCACCCCCGAGGGAGTCGCCGCGCTCCCGCCGGGGTTCAACAGCCGCACGCTCGCGAGCTCGCAGCGCGCCAGCGAGCACCTGGTGCTGCCACCCCGCAGACGTCCGAAACAGCCGCGACATCACGTCGTGACCACCGTCACGAGCTCCACACACTCGACGGGCGGCCATCGCCACGTCCGCCCGCCCCGCCGCCACCACTCCGAGGCGCCCCCGATCCCCACCACCGGCCCGATCCTCGCGGTCGGCGATTCGGTGATGCTCGGCGCCTCGACCGCGCTCGCCTCAGCGCTGGGGCCGGATCTCCACGTCGACGCGGTCGTCTCGCGCCAGCCCGAGCAGACGATCGCGCGCCTGTTCGCCTACCGCGCGGCCGGCTCGCTACCGAACCGGGTCATCGTCCACATCGGGGACAACGGGCCCGTTTACTACGCCGACGTGCTGCGCCTGAGATCGGCGCTCGCCGGCGTGCCGCTGGTCGTGATCATCAACGTGCGCGTTGACACGAGCTGGCAGAGCGAGGTCAACAGCGAGCTTGCCTATGCGGTCAAGGGCTGGCACGAGGCAACGGTGGCCGACTGGTACGACGACAGCAGCGGGCCCGGCCTGCTCGCAGACGGCACTCATACAACGCCAGCGGGCGCGCGCGCGTTCGCCGCGGTCGTCGCTCGCGCAATCGACCACCCGGTGCTCGGCGGAACCACCCGCTGAGCGTCGGGCGTCGGCGTCAGACCGACTGCTGGACGAGCACGAAGACCCGCGCCGGCGGCGTCGGCGCAAACGAGAACACCGACCAGTACCGGCCGTCGTAGATGACGGTGCCGCTCGCCGGCAGCGCCGCCGGGCCCGGCCCCTCGCTCCCTGCGATCACGCGCAGCCCGATCCGCACGACCACGAGCGCGCCGGTGTCGGCGTGCACCGTCTCGACGAAGTTGCCGTAGTTGGCCGCGAGCGGGTGAAAGCGGCGCGCGATGCGCTTGACGACGCGCGCGGTCTCGGCCAACGACACAAGGGCGCAGCTCTGCGCCTCGAGCTGGAGCGAGGGTGCCGGCACGGCCAGCAGCGCGTTGAGCGTGCCGGTCGGGAAGGCGTTGAAGGTGAGCGGCACGAGGCCGTACTGGATGCCGCCGAGCGCCAGCGAGCTGCCGGTCGGCGCGACCGCGGGGAAGTCCGCGCCGAGCTCGACGACACGGCGCCCGCCCACGTAGATCGCGATCGGGTCGCCGACCGCGCGGTTCTCGAGCTTGGTGAAGCCGACGTCGTCTTGCACCGACATCACGAAACTCCCAACCACGGTCCCGCCAGCGTGAAGCGTGCCGGTCACCGGGGCGATCACGTAGGGGCCGCCGAAGTCGGCAAGCAGCTTGCCGCTCGGATCGAGCACACGCAGTCGCACGATGTGCCAGAACGGGTGATAGACGATCCGCTTCACGGCGGTCATCGTGGCGACGGCGTTGTCGGCCGCCACCGCGGCGAGCAGGTCCGGCGCGCTCGTCACGTGCCCGATGTCGACGTTCGTCTCGCTGCCGCCGAGCTCGCCGCGGTAGATGTTGTTGGCGACCGCGGCATCCAACGAGCTGAGCGTCGTCAGCGCGGCCGGGCCGCAGGCGGCAGCGACGTCCCCCGCCGCCGGCGCCCCGGCGCTCGCGAGCACGGCGGCGGCGATAGCGGCGCCGGCGATCGTCGCCCTGACCGCGCTCCTGCGTCTCACAGACACGGCGCGCATTCTTGCGACTCCCGCGCGAGCGCGGCGGCAGCTCACCAGACGTTGATCGCAGGCAGCGCCAGGAACGGATAGGCCAGCACCGCGGCGGCAACCACGAGCGCCAGCCAGCCGCCCAGCGCCCATCGCGGCATCCAAGGCCGCGAGAAGCACCTCGCCAATGCCAGGTAGATGCCGGGCATGACGATCACCATGTAATAGAGGTATGAGGTTCGCTGCCAGAACAGGCTGAGCGCGACGAACGGCACCCATGTCCCGACGAACCACGCGACGGCCGCCGCGTCGACCTCCACGCCGCGCCAGGCACCGCGCAAGGCGAGCAGCAGCGCCGGCACGGCGAACAGCAGCATCGGCGGGCTGATCAGGCCGAGGAAATGAACGGTCGCGGTGCGCGAGGAGCCGCTTGCGACGGTGACGTTGAGGTAGTTGATCGGACGCAGGTCAACCAGCCAGTCCCATGGATAGGAGGCGATCCCGGTCGGTCCGTGCGGGCTGGTCTGCCCCGCTGCATAGCTCAGGATCCTCTCGGTATGGTCGAGCGGGCCGCCGGTGATCGTGCGCCCGGTCTGTGGGTCATAGGGCGGCGCGATCCGGTCGAAGGCGGCCAGCACGACGAAATAGACCGCCGTCGCCGCAACGGTGAACTTGGCGAGCGCGCGAGCCGCGATGCGAAGGCCCTCACGGCGGCAGCGCACAAGCTCGTACAGCAGCACCACCGCCAGCACGTAGGGAGCGACGAGCTTCGCCGTCGCGCCCAGACCGAGCAGGACCCCGCCCGCGACCGGACGCTCGCGCAGATAGAGCGCGGCGGCCCAGATCATGAACGCGACGACGTAGATGTCGAGCGTGGCGATGCGCCCGGCAACCAGCAGCAGGTTGTCCGACGCCATCAGCGTCGCCGCGAGCAGCGAGCACCAGCGGCTCGCGTCGGCCGCGCGCGCGAGCGCGTACATGCCGAGGATCGCGAGCGTCCCGAACAGGAGGCTCCCGATCCGCCAGGCGAATGGCCCGTCGCCGAAGAGGTCGATCGCGCCGGCGATGACCAGCTTCGCCAGTTGCGGGTGCTCTGAGTTGGGGTCCTGCCCGGGCGGGTCGCCTGCGTAGGGCTGCTTGGGCGGCACCGCCAAGCCGTCGATCCGCCGCGCCGCGTTGACGTAGTAGAGCTCGTCGAAGACCAGCGAGTGGGCCGCCGGCCCACGACACGGATTCGCGCAGGGATCGCTGAGCCAGGCCGCCCGCGCGAGCAGCGAGAGCAGCGAAACGACCGCCAGCAGCGCGATCGGCATCCACGGTAGGCGGGCTGCCACACGCAGTCGCTGCGCAAGCCTCATCGGCGCGACGCTACATCAGTGCAAGCCGGCGGGCCCGCCGGCGCCTCAGCGCTGCGAGGCCACCATCCAGCGCTGCTTCTCGAGGATCGCCACCGTTTCGATCATCAGATCCTCCGTCACCGCGTCGTACTCGGCGGACTGACCCATCCGCTCTCGCGCGCGCGTGATCGTCTCGTCGAGCGCCTCGAGCAGGGTGTGGATCACCGCGTCGGTGCGGATCTCGCCCGCGGCGAGCGGCGCCAGCTGGCTGTGCTCGCCGACTGTGCGGGCCTGCCCGTCGGGCACGATCCCGAGCGCGCGGCCGCGCTCGGCCGTCTCGTCCGCACGTCCCTGCCACTCCTCCACAAGCTCGTCGAGATGCTCGTGCATCTCCTGGAAGTCGGGGCCCGTCAGGTTCCAGTGCAGGTGCTTGCCGAGCAGCGCGAGCTCGATCAGGTCGATCAGCTGTCCCTGCAGGATGCTCCCGAGCGCCGCCCGCTCTTCGTGGCGAAGCGTCGGATGGCCGTCGGTGACGATCAGGTTCACGGTCATTTCGGCCGTCCTTTCTGTGATGACGTGGGTTTGCTGGAGGTTAGCCCAGCGGTGTCGGCCAACCGCTAATGTCGTCGGTGATGTCCGATCAGAGCGTGCTCGTCGTGTTCAGGGAGCAGGCCAGCGGTCATCGCGCGCTCGAGGCGGCGGCCGGCCTCGGTGTGCCGCTGACAGTGGTCGCACTCGCGCCCAAGGAGGAGCCCAGCAGCCGCTGTGGCGTCCGCACCGGCGCGCTCGACGAGGCCATCCGCGACTCGGCGATGCGCGAGCTGGCGAGCGCCCGGGCGCTGCTCGGCGCACGAGCGGGCGCAGCCCGCTTCGTGGTCCTGCAGACCAGCCGCGACGAGGATCTCGCGGCTTGGGCGGCGGCGGCCGGCCTGCGTCGGGCGCTGCTCGGCGCGCGGCGCGCGGTGTTCGGCCTGCGCCCCCGCGATGGCGTCGCACGGGCGCTCGCGCGCGCCGGGTTCGAGGTCAGCGTGATCGACTGAGGCCGGCTCTGGCTCAGGCGTCGGGCAGCGCGGCGAGGAAGCTCGCCTGGTCGCGCCCGCCGGGAGGACTCGCGGAGCGCGCCGCGGCAAGCGCCTCGCGGCGCAGCGCGTCGTTGACGGGTGTCGGCACACCGTGCAGGCGCCCGAGCAGGACGATCTCGCCGTTGAGCTCGTTGGCCTCGATCGAGCCGCTCCCGCGCGCGAGGCTCTGCCAGGAGGAGCCACCGCCGTGCGGGCGCCCGGGGACTGCCGCGATCGTGATCAGGCTGTCGTGGCGCGCGTCGTACTCGTCATCGCCGACGCGGTCGATGCCGGCCGCGTCGAGCACTGCGCGCGCCTCGGCGAGGACGCGGTCGCGTATCTCGGCTGCGCCGTCGACGGTCCCGAACAGAGCCTGCACCGAGTTGTTGAGGTTGCGCAACAGCTTCGAGTACTTCCAGCGCGAGATGTCCGCACGCGCCTGGGCCGAAAAGCCGGCCTCACGCAGGATCGCCGCAAGCTCGCGCGCCCCGGCGTCGACGCCGTCGGGGTAGCGGCCGAGATCCAGCGATCCCGGCACCGGCGCGGAGTGCTCGACCACGACTCCTGGCTCGAGATGCGTTGCCGGAAGCTGCACGACGATCGAGTAGACCGTCGCGAAGCGGCGCAGCGCCAGCCGCTCATTATCGATGCCGTTCTGGGCGCAGCCGATCGCGATCGTGGCGGGGGCGGCCGCCTCGAGCGCGTCCAGCGCGGCCGCCGTGTCTTGGCCCTTCATCGTCAGCAGCACCAGCTCGCGCCCGCCCCAGGAGATCTCGGCAGGCGCGCCCACCACCGGGACCGGTGTCACCTGCGTCCCCGTTGCGGACTCGACCCGCAGGCCATCGCGTGCGATCGCCTCGCGATGGGCGCCGCGTGCGATCAGCACGACGTCGCGGCCACTGACGAACAGGCGGCTGCCGATCACTCCGCCGACCGCGCCAGCGCCGTAGACGACGATCCGCTCCACGATTGCTCCTACTGGAACGCGGCGTGGCCGGTCAGCGCCCGCCCGAGCACGAGCGTGTGGATCTGATGGGTGCCCTCGTAGGTCAGCACCGACTCGAGGTTGACGAGGTGACGCATCACCGGGTACTCGAGTGTGATCCCGTTCGCGCCGAGCACCGCCCGCGCGCGGCGCGCGACGTCGGTCGCCATCCGCACGTTGTTGAACTTGCCGTAGCTGATGTGCTCGGGCGCCACCTTGCTGCGGTCCTTGAGCGCTCCGATCCGCGTCGCGACCAGCAGGCCGTTGTTGACGGCGACGTGCATCTCGACCAGCTCCTGCTGGATCAGCTGGCGCGTCGCGATCGGCGCGCCGAACTGGGTGCGCGTCGCGGCATAGTCGCGCGCCGCCTCGAGACACGCCCGCGCGGCCCCCACGGCACCCCAGACGATTCCGTAGCGCGCCTCGTCGAGGCATTCGAGCGGTGCGCGCAGCGAGTTCGCGCCCGGCAGCAGCGCGTCAGCGCCGAGCCGGCAGTCCTCGAGGATCAGCTCGGAGGTTGTCGATGCGACCAGCGACAGCTTGTCCTTGACGTCGACTGTGCGAAACCCCTCGCTGCCGGCGGGAACGAGAAAGCCCCTGACGCCCTCGTCGCTCCTGGCCCAGACGACGGCGACGCCGGCGCGGCTGCCGTTGGTGATCCACATCTTCGTTCCGTTCAGAACCCAGCCGTCGGCGTCTCGGCGGGCCGTGGTACGCATCGACCCCGGATCGCTGCCGGCGTCCGGCTCTGTGAGGCCGAAGCAGCCGATCACCTCCCCGGCTGCCATCGACGGCAGCCAGCGCTCCTTCTGCTCCTGCGAGCCGAAGGCGCGGATCGCGAACATCGCAAGCGACCCCTGCACCGAAACGAAGCTGCGCAGGCCGCTGTCGCCCGCCTCGAGCTCGAGGCACGCGAGGCCGTACGCGGTCGCGCTTGCGCCTGCACAGCCGTAGCCCTCCAGGTGCATGCCGAGCACGCCCAGCTCGCCGAGCTCGCCGCCAAGTTCCGCCGGCAGCCCGCCGGCGCGCCAGGCATCGGCGACGATCGGCATGAAGCGCCGGCGCACCCAGTCCCGCACGGTGGAGGCGATCAGCTGTTCCTCGCTGCCGAGCTCCGCGACGAGGGCGAAGGGATCATCGACTGCGTAGCTGGTCAATGTGTCTCCCGATGCCGCGGGCGCCGCGGCGGTAGTGGGCAGGGTCGAGGCATATTCAATCGCGAACCGTCGTGGCGGCGGAGCGCTCAGCCGGGGAGTGCCCCGCCGGCATCCTCGCGCAGCCACTCGCGCAGGGCCGCGTCGTCGCCTGCGAGCGCGGGCGGGACCCGCCGGTAGGACACCGGCGTGGCCGACAGCTCGATCGGGTTGGCCACCTGGCGCAGCCCCCCGGACATCTCGACGATCGAGCCCATCCCGATCGACTCGGCGAGCGCGAACGCCTCGGCCACATCGTTGACCGGGCCGCAAGGCACGCCCGCAGCGCTGAGCGTGTTGGCGAGCTCCCCGCGGGTGCGTGCCGCGAACAGCGGGGCCAACGCGCGGCCGAGCTCCGCGCGATGCTCGACCCGGCTCGGATTGGTGGCGAAACGCTCCTCGGCGGCGAGCGACGGTTGGCCGAGCTCCGCGCACAGCGCCTGAAACTGGCGGTCGTTGCCGACGGCGACCACGATCTCGCCGTCGGCGGCGGCGAAGGACTCATACGGCGCGATGCTCGGATGGCGGTTGCCCATCCGGCCGGGCACCTGGCCCGCCCCGAGGAACCCGCTCGCCTGGTTGGCGAGCGCCGCGAGCAGCGCCCCCATCAGTGAAACCTCGGCGCGCTGTCCCAGGCCGCTGCGCTCGCGCTCGGCCAGCGCCGCGAGGATCGCTACCGCCGCGAACAGGCCGGCGATGATGTCGACCAGCGCCACGCCCACCTTCGTCGCCGGCCCGTCAGCCTGGCCCGTGATGCTCATCAGCCCGCCGACAGCCTGGACCATCAGGTCGTAGCCGGGCAGTGCCGCGCCGGCTTCGGTCGATCCGAAGCCGGTCAGGCTGCAGGAGACCAGGCGCGGGTTGGCGGCGCGCAGCGAGGCATCGTCGAGACCCAGGCGCGCCATCGTCCCGGGTCGGAAATTCTCGATCAGGACGTCCGCGCGCTCGATCAGGGTGCGCGCGAGCGCAAGGTCGCCGCCGTCGCGCAGGTCGAGCGCGATGCTGCGCTTGTTGCGGTTGACTGACTGGAAATAGGTGCTCGTGCCGTCGGCAGCCCACGGCGGCCCCCACGCCCTCGTGTCGTCGCCCTCCGGACGCTCGACCTTGATCACCTCGGCCCCGAGGTCGCCGAGGACCATCGACGCGAGCGGGCCGGCGAGGACCCGCGAGAAGTCCGCGACGAGGACACCCTCGAGCGGGGGGCGGCGCGAGGCCTGATCGGAAGCGGTTGCCATCGTGCGGAATCTACTTCGGTGAGCGACCCGCGCGGGTGCCCGATACTTGAGCCGTGAGCGAGCAGCCAGCGTCCTCGCCCGCGACGCCGCCGCTGGCGGCCGGGCCCGTCGTCGTTGGGCTCGTGCTCGCGGCGGGAGCCGGTCGTCGCTTCGGATGGCCCAAGCAGCTCGCGTTGTTCGACGGCCGACCGCTGCTCGAGCACGCGCTGCTGGCGATGGCGTCGGCGCGACGCCTGGACAGCGTCGTGGTGGTGCTCGGAGCCCACGCCGACGCGGTGCTCGCGGGTGTCGAGCGCCACGGCGCATCGGCGGTCATCTGCCAAGACTGGGAGGAGGGGCAGGCGGCGTCGCTGCGGACCGGCGTTGCAGCGGTGGCCAGCCGCGCGGACGCGGTTGTCGTCACGCTCGGCGATCAGCCGTCGCTCGACGCACGCGCGATCGACCGGGTCGTCGAGGGGCGCGACGGCGTCAGCCTCGCCATCCGCGCGAGCTACGGCCGACGCCCGGGCCACCCCGTGCTCTTGGAGCGTGGGCTGTTCGATCGCGTCACGTCGCTGCGCGGCGACGAGGGCGCGCGCGGCCTGCTGGCCGGCGCGGCGGTGAAGCTGGTCGCCTGCGACGGCCTCGGTTCCGACCTCGACATCGACACCGTCGAGGAGCTTCGCCTCAGCGGGGGCGGATCGACTCCTGCGTCGTGATCAGCGGTGTGCCGACGCGCCCGGACCGCGCCGCGATGACCTCGGCCATGATCGAGATCGCGACCTCCTCGGGCGTCGCGGCACCGATGTCGAGTCCGCATGGCGAATGCACCCGCTCCAGCTCGTCCGCCTGTGCGCCGGCGGCGAGCAGTCGCTCGCGACGGTCGCGCGCCGTGCGGTGGCTGCCGAGCGCGCCGATGTAGCCGGCCTCGCTGCGCAGCGCGGCGAGGATCGCCGGCTCGTCGAACTTGGCGTCGTGGCTGAAGACGATGACGGCGTCGCGAGGCCCGAGCTGGCGCTCGTCGATCGCGGGCCCCGGCCAGCCGACGTGGACCGTCGCGACCCGCGAGAAGCGCTCCGAGCGCGCGAACGCCTCGCGCGCGTCGGCGATGACGACGTCATAGCCCGCTTGGCGGGCGAGCGCGGCGACCGCGGCGGAGTAGTCGATCGCCCCGATCAGCACGAGCTGAGGAGCCGGCCGGAATGCCTGCAGGTGCACGCTCAGCTCGCTGCCGAGCGCGGCGCCGTCCTCGCCGTAGTGGCGAAGCGCGCTTGTCCCGCGCTCGCTCAGGGCCGTCAGATCGCGCGTGACGGAGTGATCCAGCAGCTCGGGGCCATGCAGCCCGCCCAGCACGCGGCCCTCGATGACGGCGAGCTTGGCGGCGGGCGCCGGGCCTCCCAGCAGCGTTGCGATCCCGGCCGTTCTGCCGGCGACCGCGGCTGCCCACGCCTCGGCGCAGATCGCGCGGCTCTCGCCGTCCAGTTCGTGAACGAAGACATCGACCGTGCCACCGCACATCAAGCCCACCTCGTGGGCGGCGGCGTCCGACACGCCGTAGGTCAGTAACCGCGGCTTGCCGTCGCCCTCGAGCATCTCGAGCGCGTTGACGACCACGTCGCTCTCGACGCAGCCGCCCGTGATCGAGCCCTCGATCTCGCCGTCGGAGTCGATCAGCATGAATGCGCCCGGAGCAAACGGCGAGGAGCCCTCGGCATCGACCAGCAGCGCGCAAACGACGCGCCGCCGCTCGCCGAGCCAGCGCACGCCGATGTCCAGCTGCTGCTCGACGACACTCATGGCTTCAGCTTAGACCTCAGTGGTCGCTGGGCGTGTCCGCGATCAGCGCGAGCGCGTGGGGCAGCGCATCGGCGATCGCGGCGGCGGTCTCACCGATGCTGCGGGGATTGCCGGGGAAGTTGATGATCAGCGTCGAGCCACGGATCCCGGCGACGCCGCGCGAGAGCATCCAGTGGCGGGTGTGGGCGCGCGAGGCCTCGCGCATCGCCTCGGCGATCCCCGGCACCTCGCGATCGATCACGGCCCGCGTCGCCTCGGGGGTGACGTCGCGCGGCGCGACGCCGGTGCCGCCGGTCGTGAGCACGAGCGCACAGCCGTCGGTGTCGCTGTAGCGCCGCAGCCGCGCCGCGATCGCCTCGCGCTCGTCGGTCACGATCTCGCGGGCCGCGATCTCCCCGCCGAGCTCACGGGCGAACTGCTCGAGACGCTCGCCGCTTGCATCATCGCCGGCACCGGCGGCTCGCGAGGTGCTGACCGTGAGGATCGCCACGCGCACCGCTAACCCTCCGCCAGCCGCCAGTCGTTGCGGCCGCCGGTCTTCTCGAGCAGCACGACCTGTTCGATCGCGACCCCACGCTCGAGGCCCTTGACCATGTCGTACACGGTCAGCGCCGCGACGCTGGCGGCCACCATGGCCTCCATCTCGACGCCGGTCTGCGCGGCGACAGAGACCTCGGAGAGGAGCTCGACGATGCCCTGCTCGACATCGACGCTGGCGAGCACATCGACGAACGCCAGCGCGATCGGGTGCGCGAGCGGGATCAGCTGGGCGGTCTGCTTGGCCGCCTGGATTCCCGCGAGCCGCGCGGTCCCCAGCACCTCGCCCTTGGGGGCGTTGCCGGCGGCCACCGCCGCCGCCGTCTGCGCCGACATGCGGACCCGCGCGCGGGCGCGCGCGCGTCGCTGCGCGACGGGCTTGGAGCCGACGTCAACCATGCGGGCGCTGCCGGCGGCGTCGATATGCGTGAGCCCCGGTTCGCTCACTCAGGCCACCCCCGCATCCCCGGGCACCCAGCGAGCATCCGCACCCTCCAGCTCGCGCTTCCAGATCGGCGCCTGCGCCTTGATTCGGTCGATGATCTCGCGGGCGCCTGCGAAGGCTTCCTCGCGATGGGCAGCAGCCGCCGCGACGACCACGCCCGGCTCGCCGAGAGCCACACGACCGACGCGGTGCTCGGCCGCAGCGGCCTGCAGGCCGTGGCGCTCGATGGACTCGGCGACGATCGCGGCCATCCGCTCCTCCGCCATCTCACGATAGGCCTCGTAGTCGAGGAAGTCGACGTCGCGCACGGTGCCCTCGAAGGTGACGACGGCGCCGGCCCCCGGCCGGCGGACGAGGTCGGTGATGCGCGCCGGAACGAGTGGCTCCTCGCGGACGCGTGCGTGCGGCGCCGCGCCGGGCGCGCCGCCGCTGACCGGCGGCAGCAGCGCAAGCTCGTCTCCCGCATGCAACGTCGTATCCACGCCGACAAGCTCGCGGTTGACGGCCATGCGGACGGGCAGCCGTGCCAGCAGCTCATCGAGCGGCGGGCCGGCGGCGAGCGCGCGCAGCGCATCCGCCACCGTGGCTCCTTCGGCCAACTCGGCCTCGATCGAGTCCGCACCGGCGCGCTCGCGCAACTGGGCGAAGAGGCGGATCCGCACAACCATGACCACCAGCCTACCCGCCGGCCGCTGCGAGCTCGGCCGGCGTGTTGATGCTCGAGCAGAGCCGCAGGGGGTCGCCGAAACGCTCGAGCTCGGCACCGCCGGCCACCTCCGCGCCAAGCCAGCGCGCGACCTCGCGCATCGAGAGCCCCTCCGCGAGTGCCGCCTCGAGGCGGCCGAGCAGCGACCGCGAATAGCGCCCGAGCAGCGGCTGCAGCTCACCGCCCGCGGAGGTGACGACCAGCGGCGCCTGCAGGCCGGCGAGCCACGACAGCAGCGGTCCGGTCACGAACGGCATGTCGCAGGCGCACACGACGACCGCCGGCTCCGTGAGCTCGCGCAACGCCGTCACGATCCCGCACAGCGGGTGGCGCGGCAGCTCGGGCTCGAACACGACCCGGCAGTCGAGCGGTGGCAGCGGCGAGTCGGCCTTGGCCACAACGACTGCCTCCAGGCCGCCGGCGCGGACGGCCTCGAGAACGTGTTCGATCAACGGGCGGCCGCCCAGCAGGGCCGTCGCCTTGGAGCCCCCAAGTCGGCGGCCGGCACCCCCGGCAAGAACGGTAACGGTGGCCATATCGCTATCGTCGCGGTATGAGCGAACGCGCGCAACTGCTCGATGGACATGGCAGGGCGATCGGCGACCTGCGGCTGTCGGTCACCGACCGCTGCGGCTTTCGCTGCCGCTACTGCATGCCGGCCGAGGGCATGCGCTGGCTCCCGCGCGCCGAGCTGCTGACCTTCGAGGAGATCGAGCGGTTGGTCCGGGTGCTCGTCGAAATGGGCATCCGCGACGTGCGCCTGACCGGCGGCGAGCCGCTGGTGCGCCGCGAGCTGCCGCTACTGGTGGCAATGCTCGCGGCAATCCCCGGGCTTCACGAGATCGCGCTGACTACCAACGGCTACCAGCTCGAGCGCGACTCAGCAGCGCTTGTGTCGGCCGGCGTCAACCGCTTCAACGTCTCCGTCGACTCGCTGCAGCGCGAGCGCTTCAGCGAGATGACGCGGCGCGACGCGCTCGACCAGGTGCTGCGCGGCCTCGAGGTTCTGGCCTCCTTCCCCGAGGCACATCCGATCAAGGTCAACGCCGTTGCGATGCGCGGCTTCACCGAGCAAGAGGTGCTGCCCTTCGCGCGCTTCGCCCGCGAGCATCCGTATGAGGTGCGCTTCATCGAGTACATGCCGCTCGACGCCGACCATGCCTGGAGCCCGCAGGACGTGTTGACCGGTGAGGAGATCCGGGCTGCGATCGAGGAGGTCTACCCGCTCGAGCCCGAGCCGCGCGAGCCCGCCGCGACGGCGCGCACCTACCGCTTCGCCGACGGCATCGGCCGAATCGGCTTCATCAACCCCGTCTCCGAGCCGTTCTGCGCTGACTGCAACCGCATCCGCGTCACCGCCGACGGCCAGCTGCGCACCTGCCTGTTCTCGTTGCGCGAGACCGACCTGCGAGCGGTGCTCCGCAGCGGCGCGAGCGACGATGAGCTCGAGAACGCGGTCCGCGACGCCGTTTGGCGCAAGGAGCTCAAGCATTACGTCGGCGACCCGGGCTTCGTCCAGCCGGCGCGCACGATGTCGGCGATCGGCGGCTGAGCCGCCGCTACAACAGCTCGACCGACACCCGCGCGCCTGCGCGGAGCCAGCCCTCGCCGGCCGGGATCAGCGCGATCGCGTCGGCGCTGAGCATCGAGCTGAGGATGTGCGAGCTCTGCGGACCCGTCGTGCTCGCGTGCCAGCCGTCCGGCTCGAGCGTGAGCCGACAGCGCGACGCGTGCATCCGCCCGGGCGTCAGCTCGCAATCCTCATCGAGCGTCGCGATCGTGCGCGTCCGCTGCGGGCTCTCGCCTGCGAGCGCGTGCAGCGCCGGCCGCGCGAACAGCTGGAAGGTCATCAGCGAAGACACGGGATTGCCGGGAAGCCCGAACACGAGCGTGTCGCGGCGCGAGCCGAACGATGTCGGCTTCCCGGGCTTGAGCGCCACGCCGGCGAAGTGGCGGGTCACGCCGAGTGAGTCCAGCGCCTCGCCGACGTGATCGTGCGCGCCCACTGACATCCCGCCCGTGATCACCGCGACGTCGGCCTCGAGTGCGGCCCTGATCGCCTCGACGACGACTTGCGGTTCGTCGCGGGCGTGGGCGATCGAGACCATCTCGCCGCCGGCCTGGACCGCCAGCGCCGGGATCACGTATCTGCCCGAGTTGCGCACCGCGCCCGGGCGCAACGGCTCCTCCACGCCCACGAGCTCATCGCCCGTGGTCACGAGCGCGACCCGAGGGCGCCGGCCGACTGGCACGTTCGCTCGCCCCGTCGACGCGAGCAGGCCGAGCTCGGCCGCGCCGATCCGCAGACCAGCCACCAGCACGGGCTCTCCCGCGCGCACGTCGTCGCCGGCGTGGCGCACGTCGCGGCCATGCTCGACGGCCACCAGGAGCTCGACCTCGCCATCGTCGCGCCTCGTGTCCTCGACGCGCACGACGGCGTCAGCGCCGAGCGGTATCACGGCCCCCGTCGAGATGGCGCAGGCCTCGCCGGCGCCGATTGCGACAACAGACGGCGCCCCGGCGCGCGACTCGCCGACGATCCGAAGCCGCGCGCCGGCGGCGGCGTCGGCGGCGCGCACGGCGAAGCCGTCCATCGCCGAGTTGTCGAAGCCGGGAACGTCCTCGGGTGCCCGCACCTCCCCGGCGAGCACCCGGCCGAGCGCTTCGCCCAGCGCGACCAGCTCGGACGGCAAGGGCTTCGCATGCTCGAGCACGAGCGCGCGCGCGTCCTCGAACGCGATCAGCTTGGCTGTCACCGGGCCAACTCTAGCTCGCGCCCGGCGGCCGTGTTCACAAGGAACGAACAGTGCGATACTGCGGCCGTGTCCCGCAACCTTGTCGAGCTGGTGCGCCGCACGCATCTGAGCAGCGCGCCGACCGCGCTGGAAGTGCTGAAGGCGGCGGTCGAGGAGCACGGCGAGATCACCGATGAGGACCGTCGCGCCGCCGCGGCGGCCTCAGGGCTGCCGGAGGCCGCGGTCTATGGCGTGACGAGCTTCTACGACGATCTGCTGGTCGTGCGGGGCGCGCGCCACGTGCGCGTCTGCACCGGCACGGCGTGCTTTGCTGCCACCGGCGGAAGTCATGTCGACGCGTTGCGCGAGGGCCTCGGACTCGAGCTGGGCGAGCGCAGCGACGACGGCTCGGTCTCGCTGGCCGAAACCGTCTGTCTGGGCTTCTGCCACGCCTCTCCGGCCGTTCGTGATGGCGAGGTGATCGACGCCGCCGAGGGCGTCGTTGAGCGTGTGCTGTCCGGAGCGACCCGCGCGGCGCTCGAGCCGGAGTGGGTGAGCATGCTCGACGAGGGGGTGCTGACGCGGCCGGGCGACTGGTCGGGCCTGACCCATGCGCTCGGCGTTCACACGCCGGAGTCGCTGCTCGCGCAGGTCAAGGCGGCCACCGTCCGCGGCCGCGGTGGCGCGGGCTTCCCCGCCGGTGACAAGTGGTCGTTCGCGCGCGCCTCGCCCGGCGAGCAGAAGTTCATCGTCGCCAACGGTGACGAGGGCGACCCCGGCTCCTACATCGACAAGTACCTGATGGAGCGCAACCCGGAGCTGGTGCTCGAAGGCATGGCACTCGCCGGCTACGCCGTCGGCGCCGATCACGGCTTCATCCTGACCCGCTCGGAGTACCCGCTCTCGAAGCCCGCGCTCGAGCAGGCGATCGCAAACGCGCACGCCGCGGGCATGCTCGGCTCAGACATCGGCGGCAGCGGCTTCAGCTTCGATGTCACCGTGCTCGAAGGGGCCGGCTCCTACGTCGTCGGCGAGGAGACCGCGCTGCTGGCCTGCATCGAGGGACTGCGCGGAACCGTGTCCGCACGGCCGCCGTTTCCCGCCGTGCGCGGCCTCTACGGGCTGCCGACTGTCGTCAACAACACGGAGACGCTCGCGAACATCCCGTTCATCGCGCGCTCCGGCGCGGAGGCCTACGCGGCGCTCAGCCCGGGCGCGAGCACGGGCAGCAAGCTCGTCTGCTTCAACGAGCGCTTCGCGCGGCCGGGTGTCTACGAGGTGCGCTTCGGCACGCCGATGCGCGAGTTGTGTGAGGAGCTCGCCGGCGGGATGCGCGACGGCGGCAAGATCAAGGCGTTGCAGATCGGCGGCCCGCTCGGCGGCATCCTCCCCGCATCGCAGCTGGACGTACCGTTCGACTTCGAGCCGCTCGCGAAGCTCGGCTGCATGGTTGGCCACGGCGGCATCGTCGGCTTCGACGAGCGAACCGACATGCGCGAGCTGACCCGCCACCTGCTGCGCTTCGGCGCGCACGAGAGCTGCGGCAAGTGCTTTCCGTGCCGGATCGGCCTTCGCCGCGCCCACGACATGTTCGACGCTGGACAGGAGGTCGACCGCAGACGCCTCGAGGAGCTGCTGGAAACACTCGAGCTCGGCTCGCTGTGCGCCCATGGCAGCGGCATGCCGGCGCCGATCCGCAGTCTGCTCGCGCACTTCCCGGATGAGCTGGGGCTCGCCTGATGCATCTCACGATCGACGGTCACACGGTCGAGGTCGAGCCCGAGACGACGATCCTGACGGCGCTGCGCCAGGCCGGCGCGAACGTGCCGACGCTCTGCTTCGACGAGCGCCAGGCCGCGTTTGGGGCCTGCCGCGTCTGCCTGGTCGGCGTCGAGGGCGCGCCTGGCCCGCTGCCGGCGTGCACGACCCCCTGTCGCGACGGAATGGTGGTCGACACCCACGACGAGACCTCGCGGCGCGTGGCGACAGCGATCGTGGAACTCGTCCTCTCAGAGCTGCCCGTCGCGCCCGCGCCGCACACCGAGCTCGCCACGATCGCCCGTTCGCTCGGCGTCGTGGCGCCGCGCTGGCCCGGTGCCACGCACCCCGTCGACCACGACACGCGCCACCCGTATCTGGCCTTCCAGCACGAGCTGTGCATCTCCTGCGGGCGCTGCGTGCGGGCGTGCGACGAGGTGCAAGGCGCCTTCGCCCTGACCGCGACCGGGCGGGGCTTCACCGCTAACATTACGGCTGGCCTCGACAGCGGCTTCCTCGAGTCGACATGCGTCTCCTGCGGGGCCTGCGCGGATACGTGCCCGACAGACGCGATCACGGAGAACACGCTGCTAGCGCTATGACCGACGAGCGTTTCGAAACCAACGTCAGCACCACCTGCGGTTACTGCGGCGTCGGCTGCCGCCTCGAGGCTCACGTCCGCGACGGGCGCATCGTTTCGATCAGCCCGGCGCTCGATGGACCCGCGAACGCGGGCCACACCTGCCTCAAGGGCCGTTTCGCGCACCAGTTCTCGCGCTCGCGGGAGCGCCTCACAGCACCGCTGATCCGCGAAGGCGGCGGCTTCCGCCTCGCGAGCTGGGAGGAGGCAACCGCCCGGATCGTCTCCGAGCTCACCCGGATCAAGTCCGCGCACGGCCCCGACGCGATCGCCGGCCTCGCCTCCTCGCGCGCGACGAACGAGGACTGCTACGCGATGTCGCGGCTGATGCGCGCGACGATCGGGACCAACAACATCGACAACTGCTCGCGCGTCTGCCACTCCCCCACCTCCTTCGCGCTGCGCCGCTCGCTCGGCCTCTCCGGCGC